>FTCV01001315.1_pt1 | contig 63320 bp, 52 predicted proteins | sample 1639691 | NCBI WGS metagenome assembly FTCV01 (sample SAMEA3914864, study PRJEB12502) | metagenome | biome: forest; material: soil | place: USA | collected 2012-03-12 | depth 0.3 m
ACAGCCAGGGGAGCCAAAGAACGCCGCGGAAGTGTGTTACTAACGGTGAAACGTGCGGCGTCTCGAGATCGCTTCTCTTGAAGAGGAGTTCCGACGCGGAAATGGGTGGATAGCGTCTGGCTTTTGGCCAGTGCACTCTACCGATGTACCGCGCTCGAACTTCTCACGGGTGGCGTGCTCTCATCGTCTATCGAAGACGGCGCGAAGGCTTTCGGCCGCCGGCGTTGAATCGGCCGGCAGAGGGAAAGGCATCGCGCTTGGTCCCGTCGAAACGATTTGAGAACGTTACCCTCAGAACTTTACGGGCAGATCTCACTACAGGGATCTCTACTGCCATGCGCCGGTCCGAGGACACGACCGGTCGCAACCATCGACTGCGGATTTCGCTGGTCTCGATGCGAAGTCGAGACTGGTTGAAATCGTTCGTCAACGGCTCTTCAGGGCCCGCAGGTGTTCTCCGAGGCCGGCTTGTTGAAGGCCAGGTTACGTCTCTGAGACGACCCGCTGCTGGAAGAAAGCCAAACGAGTTCCCTGTGATCGAAGGTAGGGCAGGATCTTCCAGACGGTCGGCGGCAGTTCCCGAACTGCGGCGCCGGCTGGAGCTCGCGGTGAAGCGAGGCGACTGGGATTTATGGGCTGGGCGACACCGGGCGCTGTTGTGGCCGTTGGCACGACGCGGCAGCGAGCGGTGTTGGGCAGCGTTTGATCCCGGCGGATTCTGCTCAGAGAAACACGTCCTTGGCGCTGTTTCGGGCGCTTTGGCGATGGTTCCTTTTTCGTTGATCACAAATGGAGATTTGCATTGCCCGGCGAAGAGAGAAAGCAGATTCAGGGTAACATCTTGGGGCTCCTGGGTTGCTCGAACCAACCAAGCGAGCGCCAACGGCGCGTTCCAACCAAAGTCCGTTAAAGCCCCGCATCCACGAAGGGGCCGAATTCATTTGCACAGCCGGAACGGCAAGCCACATTCTTCTGCGCGCCCGATGGAACGCGCCGTTGGCGCTCGATCGCTTGTGGTAGCAGACCTGGGGCTTGCTTCGCTACGCCCCAGGCTAATATGGAGCGCGCCGTTGGCGCTGAATGACAGCTTCTTCCCTATTTACGCGGAAATGGCCGCACTCCTCCGGGCTGCGCGCCAGATGCCCAGATGCGCGAAGCTAGGAGGACAGGCCGTGGTTCAGCGCCAACGGCGCGTTCCAACCAAGTGCGTTAAAGCTCCGCATCCACGAAGGGACCGAATTCATTTGCACAGCCAGAACGGCGAGCCACATTCTTCTGCGCGTCCGATGGAACGCGCCATTGGCGCTCGATCGCTTGTGGTAGCAGACCTGGGGCTTGCTTCGCTACGCCCCAGGCTTGTGTGTGGAACGCGCCGTTGGCGCTGAATGACAGCTTCTTCTCTTTTACGCGGAAATGGCCGCACTCCTCCGGGCTGCGCGCCAGATGCGCGAAGCTAGGAGGACAGGCCGTGGTTCAGCGCCAACGGCGCGTTCCAATTAAAGTCCGTTAAAGCTCCGCATCCACGAAGGGACCGAATTCATTTGCACAGCCAGAACGGCAAGCCACATTCTTCTGCGCGTCCGAAGGAACGCGCCGTTGGCGCTCGATCGCTTGTGGTAGCAGACCTGGGGCTTGCTTCGCTACGCCCCAGGCTAATATGGAACGCGCCGTTGGCGCTGAGCACGGCCTGTCCGTTAAGTGTCCGCCGTCGCATTCATGTAACTAAAGATTCCTCGGAAACTCACGCGGCTCCCAAGCAAGCTGGGCTGAAATCCTGGGAGTATATGGTCCATTAATTTCGGCGAGCCACACTAGCTCACTGCGGGATCAGCTTGATATAGTCAAAAGACAGCCCATAACCTGTGCTGCTCGCATTCTTCCCGGTGATCGTGAATTTGAATGCCTTGTCGCTGGTCGTCCCCGCGGTCCAATTGCCCAGATCCACCTCGCTGAACACCTCTCCCGCGGTGTACTCATCGATCGGAGCGCCGACATTCGAGCTGCTGCCTGTGCCATCCAGTCGGGCAATATTGAGCTGGCAGATGCCCTTGTTATTCCAGCTCTTGATGCCCACGCGCACATCGTAGGTCCAGGCTGAAATGCCGGGCACGGCGTAGGTGAGATACTGCGCGGCGGCCGTTGCATCGAAGAACGAGCCCTCGTCGCCGCTGAAGCGAGCGTCGCTGCCAAGGCGATAGGTGATGCCCGAGCTTTGCGCCGCCACGGTCAGCGACTCGGCTTCGAACATCATGGTCGGAGGCAGCACCGTGAGCGTCTTTTCCGCGTGCGCGCCGCGGCCCACGTTGTCCCACACGAGGAGGGAGATGCGATAGGTTCCCGGCGTCGTATAGGTATAGCTTGCCGAGGTCGCCGCCACAGGCGCGCCCGCATTCAGGTCCCAAAGCGTATGCGCGATCGTGCCGTCAGGATCTGTCGACGCGCTCGTGAAGGTCGCCGTATGCCCGGCAATGACCGTGCTCGGGCCATTGATCACCGCGGTCGGCTTTTGATCCGTGAAACCGGAGGAGGCCGGCACGTTGTTGTTGGAGGTATTGCCGCTCACGGTGTTATTCGCCCACTCCAGATTGGGGATGGGTGAGAAAGAATAGGGAGTGCGATTGTTCGTGATCGTGCAATTCACGATGCTGATGTAATCCACCCCCGGATTCTGGGTCACGCCGAGCGCCTGGATGGCCCAACTCGGATTGTTCGTGATGGTCAGGCCGTCCAGAGTCAGGAACTGCACGCCGCCGCCATTGATGCGAAAACCGAAGCCATTGCTATTCGGCACCCCCGAACCATTCACGGTCGAGGCGTACGTGTCTTTATAAAAATACAGGTTGCTGCAATTCGGGTACTGCACCTGAATGCCCCACAGCGGGCAGTTCGAGATATTGTTATATGCAAAAAAATCGTACTGTTCCGGACCGCCGGAGATCGAGGTCGACTGGGTGATGCTCGTATTGTCGGTGAAGATGCTGTCGTGCGACGTCACGCATTCCAGGCCGATCGTGGAGACGCCGTCCGTCGGGTTCATGTAGTTTCGCCGCACCGCCGCGAAGCTGGACCCGCTGATGCTCAACCAGTGGTCGACGTTGTTATCCTCCACCACCGCGCGATCACAGCCGCCGAAGAGCTCGATGCTGAGCCGCGTCCCATTCGAATGCGTGACCGTGTTATTGCGAATCTGTAGATCCGTCGAGTTATTATCGCAGAGAATGCCGCCGCGCCCGGTATTGTCGATGGTGTTGCCGCTGATGATGTTGTTCGACGAACCTTGCGAGATGCGGAAGGCGGAGCACCAGCCATTTGTGATGCCGATGTTGCTGAATTTACAATTCACGAACTGGCTGTTCGTAACCGTGGCCGTAAGCTTCACACCGTCGCCGGTATTCGCCGGACCAATGTTTTGGATGGTCAGGTCGTGCACATAGAGGTTCGTGCAGGCCTGGGCCTTGATGCCATTGATGACTTGCGAAGCGCCGTTGTCCCCATCGAGCGTGGCGTAGGCGATCTCCACCCCCGTGAGATTGAGCATGTTGAAAATGCTATGTGCGTCCGTACCGACATAGAGGATCGTGGTCGACGCTGCGCCGGCGCCATAGATCTTGGTGTTGCTCAGAGGACTGAGATTGTTCGAGATCCGGTACGTACCCGCAGGCAGAAAGACTTCGTCGCCTGCCGCGGCCGCGTTCATGGCGGCCTGGATGCCGGCGGTGTCGTCGCCCGAATCATTTGGGACGGCGCCGTAACTGGTGACGTTGAGCGTGGCCGCCGACGCGCTGGCGCCGAGCAGGCAGACGAGAGAGCAACCGAGGAGGATGCGAAACTTCATAGGATGTTTGGGGGAAACTGAACGAGGGGGAAAACCAGGGCCGACCGCGGCCCGGGCAAAGATTTCGTCTCACAATCGCCGGCGACGGGCAACGATGCGTTCCTGAAACGCGTTACAGGGGGAGTGCCGGAGGGCGATTGAGGTCGCTGGTCGATCTACGACATCTGCCTTCACTCTCGGGCAAGCCGGTTGATGCCTATGGAACGTTTGCGAGCGAGCCGCTGCTGCGCAGTTCGCTGAAAGAGCTACCAACGTCTTTTCGGACGCTTTCGCACCGTGCGGCCGAGACGTCCGCGCTCCCAGGAGCGCCAGCTGTGAACTCGCGCGAAATCGGTCAAAATTTCGGAGGCGCGAAGCAATCCGCGTTGGCGTAAATCGCAATTTCGGGTGTGGCAAAATCCGCGATCGATAGTATGGATGAGCGCTTATGCCTGCACCCCGTTTCAGGCTGCTGTGGTTCGCCTTGGCAGCGGTCATTTGTTTTCTCGCTGTCCTCGGCACCCGCGGGGGGCGCGCGCCCTTGGCTAAGGAGCCAGGAGTTCCCATCACGGCGCCCTCGACGACCGCCACGACGACTCAGCCGCCAACCCCGAGCGTCGCTGCCTCCGCCGCGCCAATTCCAGCGGACGCATTTCCTCCGGGTCCGGATAGGCTGACGGCGCCAAGTCTCCTCGCAGAATCAACGGTCGACTGGATTGCGAGCCGCTTTCCGGAGAGCGAGGTCCTCGAGCAACGATCCACGCCGCCGGATGCCCAAGGCCGCTATGAAAGGTCCATCCTCCTGCGCAGCCATTTCAAATATCCGCTGGTCGAGGTGGATGAAATCCTGCGCCAAGACCCGGCGGCCACCGCGCCCAACGTGGAGAAACGGGAAGCGCTCGTCGCCGACCATTTCCTCGTCAAGCCGCGTTCCGCCCAGAGCGCGGTGGCGATTGAAGCTGCAGTCACGCAGGCGGGCGGATGGATGGATCACGCCCTGTTGGCCGAGAGTGGGGTCGATGTGACGCACCTTTCGCAGGCAGGGCTCGGGTCCGTGAAGGCGGCCATCGCCGCCTTGGACCAGCCGAATGGACCGGCGATTTATGCGGAGCCGGATTTCCTTTGTTTCACCGCGGCGGTTCCTAATGATCCCTATTTTCCGGCGGAAAAGGGATTAACGAACCGTACGAACGCGAATGCGGATATCAATGCTGAGGCCGGCTGGAATATCGCCACCTCTGCGGCCAATGTAGTCGTGGCAGTCATCGACACAGGAGTGCGCTATACGCACCAGGATTTACGCGGTAATATGTGGCGCAACCCGGAGATGTTCCCCGGCGACCCTTTCGGAGCGAATTTTGTCAGCGACACTGGAGATCCAAACGATGATAACGGCCACGGCACACACGTCGCCGGGATCATCGGCGCCCGGGGCGACGACGGCGTGGGGATTGCCGGAGTGGCGTGGCAGGTGCAAATCATGGCCCTGAAGTTCATGAATGCGAGTGGGGCCGGCGCCACTTCCGATGCGGTGCGCGCTTTTAACTATGCCGTGGCCAAAGGCGCTCATGTGATCAACTGCAGCTGGTGCAATCGTAGTCACAGCCAGACGCTGCGAAATGCCGTATCATCGGCAAATGACGCGGGAATTCCGGTGGTCTGCGCCGCAGGAAACGGGGGCTATGACAATGACGTGAGGTCGGTGTACCCGGCCTGTTACAAGCTGCCCAACGTCATTTCCGTCGGAAGTCTCGACATTGACGACCTCGGCGCATCGAATTTCGGGGCAACTTCGGTGGATCTCTTTGCTCCGGGAACGAACATTCTTTCTCTCAGCAACACGAGCGACACCGCCTACACGAAACTCACGGGAACGTCCATGGCCGCGTCATTTGTCAGCGGGGTCATGGCTCTGTTGCGGGCTCAACATCCGAATAATGACGTTGATTGGTTGCGAAATCGACTCCTCCAAACGGCCGCGCCGATGTCAAAACTACTGCGCGATTGCGTGACTTCCTCCCGCGTGGATCTCTACCGCTGCCTGGCTGGGATTTATCTGCCTCCAGTCGAGATTACAAATAATTACCTCGTGGGCTCAACCGATCTCGGAAACTCGATCACGCTTTCGGTATCCTCCCCCGGCACTCGATATGTCGCTTATCAATGGTATCATGGCGCGCAGAAATTAAACGGGCAAACATCGGATACGCTAACGCTGTCGAACCTCACGCTGGCCGACGCAGGAAGCTATTCGGTCGTGGCCCGCAGTTACACGAGCAGCGTCCGCAGCAAACCGTTTCGAATCCAGGTCGAGACCTCGCCGCCGACCGCACTTCAACCGCCCGATAGCGCGACGGTCCTTGCCGGGGCGCCGGTCACGTTCCAGGCGAACTTTTCCGGAGCGCTTCCGATGAGTTTCCAGTGGGAGTGCAACGGGATTCCGATCAAAGGTGCGACAAATGCTGTATTTACCTTTTCCGCCGCCCCCAATCAATCGGGGGAATATCGGGTTTTGGCGAAAAACGCCTATGGATCTGCGCACTCCGGTGCGGCGCAGTTGTCGGTGACCTCCCATGCGCTGGAGCAATGGATGACGTTGAATCCCGCGCCGCCCAACGTGATTTACAGCAAAGTGGCATTTCTCAACGGCCAGTTTGTCGCGGTCGGTGATGGCGGCGTTATTTGTGTGAGCCCGGATGGCAAGAATTGGCAACTGACGCCGTCGGTCACTTTGAACGCGCTATCCAGTGTCGCCTTCGGAGCAGGGCTGTATGTCGCGGTTGGCGCCGGCGTGGTGCTCACCTCGCCCGACGCCATCACTTGGACGCCTGTCCCCACGGAGCAGGATGTCTTTTTAAGCGATATTACCTACGGCGGAGGAAAATTTCTAGCGGTGGGCAATGGTTTGGCGATCTCTTCGACCGATGGAGTTTCGTGGACTGCGGCGCCGATCGGTTCGTCCACCCCCGTCTTCTACGCCAGATCGATTGCTTTCGGCAATGGTTGTTATATCGCTTCGGGTTTTCTGTATGATCGGAATTTTGAGCTTCACGACCCCTATTTGCATCTATATCTATCCACAGACGGCATCGCTTGGACAGTTTGCGACGGGCCGTCTCAAGGCTACTCGAGGTTCGTCTCGCTTTGTTTTGCGGAAGGCAAGTTTTGGTCTTGTACGGACGGCATGGTCTACAGCTCGGTGGACGGAACGTCCTGGGTCAGCGTAGTGGATGTCTCGTCCTTTGTTCTCTCGATCCTCCCGATTGGGAACGCTATCTATGCCATCGAAAATACGTCGTATGGGTGCGATCTGGACGTGTTTTCACTCGATGCAAATGTCGCCGGCCGAGTGCAATACTCCTTTTACGACACGAAGGTGACCCATATTGCCGCGGGCGACGGCCGCTTTGCCGTGTGCGGAGAGTACGCGGCTTCCTTCTATTACGGCGACGGCTCGGATTTTCATCCGTCCGATCACTTTACGTGGCGCTCGCTCGGAGGGGCGACATTTGGCAATGGACAATTTCTGGTGGTGGATATAACCGGAGCGTTCTACTCGAGTTCGGATGGCATGAATTGGCGTCCACTTTCCACCTTGTACGGGATGTCCGGCCCTCCGGTGGCGTTGGCGTTCGGCAACGGCGTTTTCGTCCTTTCCGATGGCCATTCCATATGGACTTCGACAGATGGTGTGGACTGGAAAATCGACTCCACTTTGGAGCCGCATCTCTATCGCGATGCTCCGATCAATTTTGTCGGCGGATACTTCTGGCTCTCCGAAAATTACCTTTACAATTGGAATTCCGTTGACGGCGTTCACTGGACCTCGACCGGAAATACGGCTACGGCATATGGAAATGGCGTTTGGCTGATTCCGGAATACCTCAACCGTATACAGACTTCGCGAGACGGGACAAACTGGTATGATGTCTACTTGAAGGATGTCGGGCCAATTTGCTATGCGAAAGGAGTGTTCTATATGTTGCAATACGCTGGGCAGCGGCTTTCTGTGGGAGCTAACTTGCCTGGGCAGGCTGAGGAGGTGATGGGATTCGATGCGGACGAAGAGCTGAGCCAACTGGTATATCAGGATGGGATATTCGTGGCTGTCGGAGAACACGGGCTTTACGCTTCCCTTGACGCAATCCGGTGGGCAAAAAAGTCAACTTTTGCCGGAGCATATCCCGGAGTCCAACTCGTCCAGGCTCCCGGCATGATCCTGGCGTGGGACGCGGATACGCTGCAGGTGGCCGGCCATCCCTAGACTGTCACCGTATTTGATCGGGATCTAAAATTGAGACGCAGCGACGAACAACAATGATCAGAGCGATTTTCGCGAGCTTCGCTTCCGCGTTCGTCACAGAATCTTGACAGATGCCGCCGACCAGAATGCCACTTTGAGATTGTCTCTCGACGGAAGCAGTCAATCCTTCGGAGTCCACTCCGAGATCGGTGATCGACTCCTGTTCATCGCATCGTCCGGGCGTGGAAATTGACCTTTACCTCAACACACTTCCTCGCCATGCAACATAACATCGTTTGGTTCGACATCCCCGCGACTGATCTCGATCGCGCGATTGCGTTTTACTCGGCCGTGCTTGGCGCGCCCGTCGTCAAGGAGGCGGTCGGGGAATCCATCTTCGGCTGGCTGCCGACGCCGGATGGCGGCCGCATGGGCTGCATCTGTGTGGTCCCGGGTTTCACGCCATCGGGGGATGGCATCATGATTTACCTTGGAGTCAATGGGCGCATTCGGGATGCGGTGACGGCCGTCCGGGCTCACGGTGGAGTGGTGCAAACCGATGTGCACTCGATTGGCGTATATGGCTTTCGGGCGGAAGTGCTCGATTCCGAAGGCAATTGCATTGCGTTGCACTCCGAGACGGATGTCTGATTTCGGGTAACAACCCCCGGAAATATCGCAAATGCGGCGCAGCCCGGCAGGGGCGCCGGAACTTAACGCGTTCCGCCTGTGTAAGATACGCCAGATATTAAGCGCTGTCTTTTCCGGCGCCCCTGCCGGCGCACACCGCTTGTTTGCCCGTTTCCGGGGGTGGTTACCCCCGGCTACTTTACGGCAGCCCTCCGGGCTGGCAATTTTCCTCCAAAATTGGCCAAACTCCGGTGCGGGAGCTTGCTTCCGCTTTGTCAGCTCAGATTTCACGCTAGCCGTGAACTCCCGCGTGGCACTCCCAAATCACCGTGTGGACCAGGCGCCAAATTGAATTGCCGCGCGGACAAAGCGGGAGCAAGCACCCGCACCAAAAGCCGGACGGCTTCCCAGCCTTGAATTAACTAACTAATTAACTCCCGGGTGAGCTGGCCAGCCGGGATCTCTTTGCAGCCCGTGGCATTTTGCCCAGTCCACAGCGGTGAGAAATCGCCGCTGCCCTGGCTTTCCGCCTTGGCCCGCAGCGGCGACATGGCCGAGGCGGCCAAGGGGAAGGCCGGAGCGGCGGGATTGATTGGGCCGATTTCACGCATGATGCGGTTGACCATGCCGCGCGCGGGGCGACCGGTGTGGATATTTGTTACGGCGGTGTGGGCGGACGCGGGAGTTTTCAGGACGGCGCGTTGCACGGCGCTCGTCCGCGCCTCCGGGCAGAGGAGATAGGCGGTGCCGATTTGCACCCCAGCGGCGCCGAGAGCCAGCGCTGCGGCGACGCCGCGCGCATCGGCGATGCCGCCGGCGGCAACGACCGGCGTTTTGACGGCGGCAATGATTTGGGGGAGGAGGGCAAACGTGCCCGTCTGGGTGGTGAGATCGGTGGTAAGGAAAATGCCGCGATGTCCGCCAGCCTCGAGTCCCTGGGAGACAATGATGTCAGCGCCTCGTTCCTCCAGCCAAAGGGCTTCGGCGACGGTCGTCGCAGAGGCGAGGATCTTCGAGCCCAGGGCGCGCACGGCTTCCAGCAATTCCGGCGCGGGCAGGCCGAAGTGAAAGCTCACGACGGCAGGCCGGAATTCGCGGAGGACCTTCACGGCCTCCGCGCTGAAGGCGCCGCGCTCCGAGCCGGCGGCGACGTTATCTGGGTCCAGACCGAACTCGGCATAGTAGGGCGCCAGGAGTTTTCCCCACGCCGCCTCGCGTGCGGCATCCGGCGCGGGCGCCTGGTGGCAGAAAAAGTTCACGTTAAAGGGCCGTGAGGTCTGGGAGCGGATCGTTTCCAGTTCCTGACGCATCGTCTGCAGGCTGAGCATGGCGCACGGGAGCGAGCCGAGGCCGCCGGCTTCGCAGACGGCGATGGCCAGCGCGCTGCCCTGCACTCCCGCCATCGGCGCTTGGATGATGGGCAAGTCGATTCCCAACAAGGCGGTGAGCGATTTCATCCCCGCCCTTTCGACCTTTGCCGTCAAAAAAGTCAAATCCCTTCTCCCGTCGCCGGTTGCATTTGCAAAGCGTCCTGACCGAGTCCATACCACTTTCCATGAAGCACCGCTCCGCGTTCGTCTCCCTGGCGATGGCCGCCTGCGCGCTCCTGCCGCAGCTTGCCGCGGCGGAGGAGCTGAACGTCTACCGTGGAGCGCAGGTGCCGCCGGAGGTTGAGCGGATCTATGAGAAGGGGCTGAAATTTCTCGTCGAGGCGCAGAACGACGACGGGTCGTACCCAGGCCAATACGGCGCCGAGCCGGCGACCGCCGCGCTCTCGATGCTGGCCATGTTTGCCCACGGCGAGGACCCGAACTACGGCCCCTACGCCAAGGCGATCAAGCGCTGCCTGAACTACATTTTTTCCAAGCGCGACGAGCAGACCGGCTACATCGGCAGCTCCATGTACAATCACGGCTTCAGCACCCTGGCGCTGGCCGAGGCGTATGGGGCCGTGCAGGACGACCGGCTCGGCCCGGCGCTGAAGAAAGCCGTCGAACTCATCCTCGTCTCTCAGCAGAAAAACCGCTTCAAGGCGTGGCGCTACTCCCCCGATTCGCAGGATGCCGATTCCACGGTGAGCGGGGCCTGCTTCGTCGCGCTCATCGCGGCGCGCAATGCCGGGGTGCGCGTGCCGGATACAGCGATTGATGGAGCGCTGCGATTTTACACCGACTGCCAGGCGCCGGGCAGCGGGGGCATCGGATACCTGCCGGGCTCGGGGGCCAATGGCGGCGCAACGACGGCCATCGGGGTGGCGGTTTACGCCTACGCTCGAAAGAAGGAAGCGCCGACTTTTACGAAAGCGCTGAAGGCGCTGAAGGAAACGGACGGAGATACCGGCGGCAACTACCCCTTTTATTACGAATACTATGCTTCCCAGGCGTATTTCCAGGGGGACCTGAATTTTTGGACCAAGTGGAATGAAACCCGCGTCAAACAGCTCACCGAAGGGCAGCAGGACGACGGAAGTTGGGACGCCGGTCTCGGACCAGGGCTCTCCACGGCCTTCGGCTTGCTTTCCATAGCGCTGAATTACCGCTATCTTCCGATCTACGAACGCTGAAACACCCAACTCCGCCCGAGACTACGCCCGCGCGCTGCGCCTGGCGCTCGGCGGCGTCGCCTTCTGTGGGTGGCTGATCGCGGGAGGACTCGGGGTTTTCCCGATGCAGCGGGCCTGGGGACAAAATGGTGGCATCAACCAAAATGGGCTGATCGGCGACGATGATCTGGGTTCATCCGACGAATGGGATGGCGAAGACGACAGTGATACCGGAGTCGATCTTGCGGGCGAACAGACGGTTGAATTCACTTCCGGCGACACGCTGCACGGCGCGCTGGATAATCTCAATCTCGAGGAGCGACGCATCCTGTGGCGGCGCGACGACGTAGCCGCGCCCTTTCCGCTCGCCATCGATGGCATCCACAGCCTGGCGCTGAGCAAGACGTCGCCCGATTCCCACACGGCGCCGCCGCACGCCACGGTGAAGTTGACCGGAGGCAACTGGCTGCGCGCCAATGTGACTGGCATCGACAAGGACGCGGTGCGGCTCACGCTCGACCAGGGAGCGGCAATTTCCGTGAATCGCAGCCAGATCGAATGGATCTACCTCACGCCGGGGGCCGCGCCCGAGTGTTACGACGGGCCCACGAGTTTTTCCGGCTGGATTTCCGCGGGCGGCTGGACCTATCGGGACGGAGCGCTGCATGCCTCGAATCCCGCGCCGATCGGCCGCCATTTCGCCGCGCTGCCCGAGCAGACAGAGTACATCATGCAGGTGAACCAGGACTCGCGCGTGGGCGACGCGTTTTCGGTGGTCCTGCATGCGCGGAATTTCAATAGCGGCCCGCAGGATCCCGGCTCGGTGAAGCTGATGTTTCTCGGCAATACGCTGCAGATCGTCGCGCAGATCGAGAGTTCGATGCGCGGCAAGCAGGCTGAATTGCATGCCGAGCGCTCCGGATTTCGCCTTTATCCCGAAACGGAACTCGGCGCGGAGGAGGTGCCAAAAGAGCTCCAGATCCGCGTGCTGGAAGATCGCGCGGCCGGGAGAATCATCGTCTTTGTCAGCGGACAGAAAGTGGCGGATTGGCAGATCGACAAGGCCCCCGAGGGTGAAAACGGCGGCTGGCTGGTCTTCCAGCCGCTCGGCTGGAACTCCGGATTCGATCAGGCCATCTCCCGCATCCAGGTGAGCCCGTGGGATGGACGCATCCCGGAGGATGACGCAACGCCCGAGCCGCTGCCCGACAGCGACACCTTCACAGCGCTGCACGAGACCCCGGTGATCGGAAGCGTCTCATCGATTGGGCCCGATCACGTCACCCTCACGACGACCGATGGCCCGGTCGACAATCGGCTGGAAAAGCCGGCGCTGCTGCGTTTTCTCCGACCGGAAACGCCCCCGGACGAAGATCCGCCCATTGCCCATGTGCAATTGGCCCGCGGCGGGGAATTCGACGTCTCCCGCGCGGCTTTTCATGACGGGACCTTTGTTTTGCACGCGGAGTTTGCGGGCGACGTCTCGCTGCCGGTTGCCGCGCTGCGGTCCTTGATTTTCTCCCGCGCCAGTCTCGGCAAGCCTGCGCTGGCGGACGAGATCGTCTTTCACGGCGGCGACCGATTGCGGGGCAAATTGTTATCGGCAGGCGACGCGCAAAAGCTGCGGTGGCAACTGCGTTCCGAGGGAGAGCCGGTGGAATTCGACACGAAGCGCATCTCCGGCGTGCTTCTGGCCTCCGACGAAAAAGCCGAGCCGAATGCGGCTGCGGTCGTTCGCTTTCGAAATGGCGACACCCTCGCCGCCAGCCAGCTCACGCTCGACAAGGATGGCCTGGTCGTAGGCACGCAGGCGGCCGGCCCGCTCACCGTGGCGCGCGATACCGTGCGGGCGATCTACTTTACGCCAGATAGCCGGCCGCGCATCATCGATGGGGCAAATGATTCCAGCTCCTTTGAAAGCGGTCCGAACGGCCCGGCGCGGCAGGAGCCGCGCAATGATCCCAACCCGGCGCGACCCAAGACGCTGGAGCCCTGGCGCTACTTCGACGGCGCCTACTCGGTGCAGAAAGGCGTCTCCCGCAGCGGCAGTCTGCGCTTTGGCGGCAAGTTCGAGGCGATGCCGGATCTGGTGGAATTCTCCTTCGATGCGGTCTCGCCCAATGGTCCGGCCGCCTTTTCCGCTCAGCTTTTTTCCGGCGACCAGAATGCAGGCTACCTTCTGCAGATCCACTCCCAGGGCCTCGTCCTCTACGACATGGCTCCGCGCCGGCAGGCGAGACCGGCGCAGATGCAAATCCAGTTCACCGGGAACGGGAAAGTGACCCAGGGCTCGCAACATCGCCACGTGCAACTCTTCACCGACCGCGTCTCGGGAAAAATGACGGTCTTCGTAGATAACATTTTCATTGGTCAATTCGGTGGCAAAGCCGGCTCCACCCCGCGAAATCTCGGGAGGGTCATCACCCTCGCGCCGCCGGCGGGACAGGCCTTCACGTTCTCCAATCTCTGGCTGGCGCCGTGGAACGGCCAGACGCCGGCGGCAGCGCCAGGCCTAGCCGCGGCAAACGAACCGACCGACGCGGCCGCCAATCCCGCCAATTCGAATCCGCCGCTGGATTCCGTTCTGCTCGCAAACGGCGACGAGACTGCCGGGACGGTGGATACGATCGGCGTCGAATCCGTCAGTCTGGATTGTGATGCCGGGCCGATCAAATTGCCCTTGCCGCGGGTGACGGTCGTGGAATTTGGCGGGGCGCCGCCGGAGCGTTCTCACGAGCCGCGACTGCGTTTTGCCGGGCTTGGGACGCTGAGCATCAAGTCTTATAAGATCGAGGACGGCTTTGTTACTTTGCAAAGCGAATTGGCCGGGCCTCTGAAAATGCCGCTCGCGGCGTTGCGCGAGCTGATCTTCCTTCCGCCGAAGTCCGGCGCCATGAATGGAGAGACGCGGGTAACGATGAATGAATGGCTGGGGGGACACTAAACATAGCGTTATAAGTAATTGCCAATGTCGCTTCGTGCCTTGGTGTGAACTTTTTGCCGTTGCGTAACCCAACGGAGAGATAATCTCACACGAAGAAACGAAGACACGAAGCAGCCCCGCGGACTTATCCGGAGCGCCATTTACGTTTGGCGCTGTGTTTATTAGTTCGAAGCCAGATTGAGGTGATACCGTTGGAAGGAATCTCAATCGGCGATATCAAATATCGTAGATGAGCTTCATGAAGGAGTGAGCGCTCCGGTGGACTACCCATTGCTTTCCCCAGCTGGACTGGGGATCGGGACGCCGGCAGGGATGGGCTTTCCGAAGTCGGGTTTTCCATCCGGCGTCCAGTGGAAGGGCTGCGCATAGCTATCCCTCGGCGTTTCCTTGATGTCTTTGCCCACCCGGGCGTGGTACACGATCCAGTCTTGCGCGCCGTTTGGCGAGGTGAAGAAGCCGCAGTGACCGGGGCCGTAGACTGGCTTATCCCCGGTGGTGAGTTCGGAGAAGACCGGTTCCGGTGATTTTTGCCAGGTGGTTGGATCGAGCACGTCGCCAGAGCGGTGCGTGAGCAGGCCGAGGCAATAGTGCTCGGTTGCGTAGCCGCTGCCCGAATAGACGATGAAGACCGCGCCGCGGTGGACCAGCACTTCGGGACCTTCGTTCACCTCCCAGCCATGTTTTTCCCACGGGTGGTCGGGAGTCGACAGCCTGACTCTCGGACCCGATATCGTGATCGGGTCGCTCATCGGCGCGATGTAGATATTTTGCGGCCCTTGTTCGCTCTTCTCCCGGCCGGACCAGACGAAATATAACTTTCCGCCGAAGGCCTGGTAGAGAGTGCCGTCGATGGCGTAAGCATCATCCGCCGACGGCACTCGCAGTTTGCCGAGATCCTGCCATTCGCCCAGCAGGTCATCGGTTTTTGACTTAAGAACAAAGATCCGGAGATTTGCATCCGCGCCATCTTCGGTCGTAGCGGTGTAATAGAGATACCAGGAGGAGCCGATGTGATGAAACTCCGGAGCCCAAATGCTGCGGCAATTCGGTCCGTGATCGGGCGCCCTCCAGATGATCTTCGGCTCGGCGCGATCCAGCCCGGCCAGCGTCCGCGAGCGACGGATGGCAAGATACTTCCCCTTGGTATCCGTATAATAATACCAGCCATTGACGCACTGCATCCACGGGTCGGCGCCGTGGTGAACGATCGGATTGGTGAAATTCCAGCCGGCAAATTGCGCCTCGGCGCCCATCGGATGCACGAAAGACAGAAGCAGACCGAGGGCGAGGGCGACTTTTGGCGTGGAAATCATGGATGGGAAAATGGGTGTTCCATGCGAGTCTCAAGCAGCATTCAACGAAAGAACTGCTCGCAATGTTCGATCCACTCCTTGAAGCGTGGGCATATTGCCTTCAGTTGCTCGATTCCAATGGCCTCCAGAAAGCGAAATCCATCCTCCTTAACATAGCTGGGTACATGCGTTTTTATTCGGTGTGAAGGTGAGGATTCTTTCGTCTCGTTTATTTCCTCTGGTGAGCAAAATGCCGCACATTCCGCGCACAGAGTTTCGATCTTCGCGGAGTGTTCAGGATAATAGTCGGCGAGCAATTCCGGCCGAGCTAATACCAACGCTTCGAATTCGTGCACCTGAATATATGGAAAGAAATTCGGCCGCCCGATGTCAGCCTTCCAAGCGGCTTCAATTTTACTCGCCTTGGCCGCAGCACGCAGGCCGTCCCGCATGGCCTCCTGACATCCCGGAAACATTCGCGGCAACGCATATAGATCAATGAGCGTCGTAAGGACATCACCCGATTGAATCCGCTGGTCGTCGAAATGAGCGCGAATGTCGGCACAGATCGACGCATAATTTGTGACGCCGCCAACGGTCACCGATACACTCGCCGATTTCTGCAGCCCTTCGACATCGGAGGCGGCCTGGTCGATTCGGGAAAAGCTTGTCGCAGCAAGAATCGGCTTTTTTACGGCGATCCCAAACATTCGAAGATGATTTCGAAGCACCCGGTTAACGAACAACTCCTCCTCTTGCCCTTCCACATAGATGAACAGATTCATTCCGGCCGGCCCCCGAAAACATTCTTCCTCCATGCTTCGCCCAGGGTGTAGCGTTGCAACCAGACATTGAGCGCCTCCTCGTTCAGGCGCTCGAAGGTGGTGGCGCCGTCGTGAACCTCCGTAACGACAATTTCGGACGGTTCGAAATGGTCCACAAGCGTCGCTGACTGCGTGCTTAGCAACACCTGAGTATTGGCGGAGACACTTCTAATTAATGAGGCCAGATACGATTCAGCCGCCGGGTGCAGCCCGAGCTCGGGCTCGTCGAGTATGATCATCCATGGAGACATGGCCTCCGGGAGATTGAACAAAGTGACCAGCGCAATCATCCGCAACGAGCCGTCTGAAAGATGAGCCGGGCCAAATATTTCCGAGGGGTTGCTGGAGGGGCGCCAACGCAGGAGCAGGCCGGCGCCGGTCTCCGTTGTAGGCTCCAGGAAAAAGTCCTTCAGTTCCGGGAAAACGGCGTTTACGCCAGACACGATGCGCCGGTAGTTGGAAGGAAACTCGCGCCGCAATCGCAGGAGCACGGCGGCGAGGTTGCCGCCATCGTTGCGCAGGTGCGAATTGGAATCGCGGTCACAGGTATTCCGCATTCGCGACGTCACACTCGTGTCGTGGAAATGAAAAACCCGGACTTTGTCCAAAAAGGATTTGATAAATACCTCTGCCGGCTGGTCTTCATCGTACAATTGCCGGCTGAAGCAACTCTCTGTCGGCTGCGCATTTTCTAGTGCGATGACTTGCCTGACGGCATCACCGGTTGGCTGAATCGACACCTCTTCACGAGTAAAGATGAGGCGATCCACGGCGGCAAAGCTTTGCTCGAAGCGATATGCGCTCAGTCCGGATTCATTGCGAAACTCCACACTCGCCGTGAGGAGCCGCGTTCTAGCTGGGCCAAAGTGCAGAAAATTCGATGCTCCGTTGCCTTCCTGCAGATAAACCTGCAGGCCACCCTGCACCATGGCGTTGAGCATCCGAAAAAATCCGATCAAATTCGATTTTCCAGCGCCGTTTGCGCCCACGAGCACAGTAATGGGGCCAAGGGTGAAATCATTCGCCTCCTTTATGGAGCGAAAGCCGCTCAGGCTAAAACTTTCGAGCGAGTGCATGGTCTGATTTCCGTTGAGCTAAGAGGGGAGAGGCAAAGCTGTCCATCGCAGACTCCCGGTTTCCTCCATTCTCGAAAGCCCGCGCTGGCTTTCCGCACTTTACTGAGCTTCATCATTGGAAAAACGGGAAGCTTCCGTCAATCGTCTACCCCCTTTCCTGTCCATGAAGCTCATTCGCGACCTCCTCGCCGCCTGCCGTGACGCCCAGCGTCCGGCGATTTCTTTCGAATTTTTCCCGCCGAAGACCGAGGAGGGCGAGCAAAACCTTTTTGCCAATACCCTGCCGGCGCTTTTCGCCTCGCGGCCGGAATTCTGTTCTGTGACCTACGGCGCGGGCGGCGCGACGCGGGACAAGACTCTGCGCATCGTCGATCGCATGCAGCGCGAATGCGGCATGACGACGATGATGCATCTCACGTGCGTGAACGCCACGGGGGCGGAGTTGCGGGAGGTGGCGCTTGATGCCCAGCGGCACGGCATTCACAACCTCCTCGCCCTGCGCGGCGATCCACCCGGGGGCGGGGAGTGGGTGAAGACGGAGGGTGGCTTCGAGTATTCGAGGGACCTCGTGGCATTTTTGCGCGAACTCGGCGGCTTCAGCATCGGCACCGCGGGTTTTCCCGAGGGGCACATCGCCCAGACGGCCGGCAAGCACGTCGACTGGGGCCATCTTCGGGACAAGGTCGAAGCCGGGGCGGATTTCGTGATCACTCAACTTTTTTTCGACAACGAGGATTTTTTCACGTTTCACGATCACTTGCGGAAGGAACTCGGCGTCACCGTGCCGCTCATCCCGGGGATCCTGCCCGTGCTTTCACGGAATCAGGCGAAGCGCTTTGTCTCGATGTGCGGGGCGCGACTGCCAGACGCCTTCCTTCAGCGGCTCGAGGCGCTGGGCGACGACGACGGCGCGGTGACGGAATTTGGCATCGAGCACGCCACGCGGCAGTGCGAAGAGCTGCTCCGCTTCGGCGCGCCGGGCATCCATTTCTACACGCTCAATAAATCGTACTCGAGCCTCCAGGTCCTGGCGAATCTGGGTCTGGACCCCAGCGCCAATGGGGCGTAGCCCTCGGAACATCCCGGATATTGGGTCGCGCCAAGTCCCGGGGCAAGGAGTGCTTGGATTTTCCAGAACAATATGGTTTGTTTAGCGCTGCACATGAAACCCACCATGGCGCCTCCCGACTCTTTGTGCGGGTGGAGGGTCCGTTTTATGCCTGGCTGATTGCAGCGCTCAATCCTCCTCGCGTTCGATGTCGTCCCTTCAACCCATCAAGGCCGCGTTGTGCCGCGCCTTCGGCCTACCGGATCCCGCTCCTCCGGAGGGACCTGCCGCCCGCCGGGCCGCGTCCATTTACGAAGAGCAGCTCGCCACCTCCGCCCGCCGGGTCGACCAGAGCTTCGTCCAGCTCATGCTCTGCCAATACGTGGTGTGTGTGGCGGCGGCCGTATTTTTCACGCCGCACATCGCCTCCTCGCAGATTCACGCCTATGCTGCCACCGTCATCGGCGCGGTGATCACGGGCATCCCGGTGGCGCTCGCGGTGCTGCGCTCGGGGCAAATCGTGACGCGGCATACGGTGGCGGCCTGCCAGATGATGATGTCCGGCCTGCTCATCGCGATCACGGGCGGTCGCGTGGAGACACACTTTCATATTTTCGGCTCGCTGGCCTTTCTCGCCTTTTACCGCGACGCGCGCGTGCTCCTCACCGCGACCGTGGTCGTCGCGCTGGATCACTTCATTCGCGGCATGTACTGGCCGGAGTCGGTCTTTGGCGTGCACCAGCCCGATCACTGGCGCTGGATCGAGTACACGGCCTGGGTCTTTTTTGAGGACATCTTTCTCATGATTTCCATCCTGCAGAGTCAGCACACCCTGCGGGACAGCGCGCTGCAGCGGGCGGAGCTCGAGCGGGCGCGCGATGCCGCCGAGCAGGCCAGCCGGGCAAAGGACGACTTCATTGCCACGCTGTCTCACGAACTGCGCACGCCGCTCACCCCATCGCTCATGACTTTGGCCTGCCTCGCACACGACGACCAGGTGCCCTCCGAGATCCGCTCCGAATTGCAGATGGTCGAGCGCAATATCGAACTCGAAGCCCGGCTCATCGATGACCTTCTTGATCTTACCCGCATCGCCCAGGGAAAGATCCGTCTCGTCTCAGGGCCAGTGGATATTCATGCGCTGATCAGCCACATCTTCGAGACGTGCCGCGAGGAGTTTGCGGCGAAGGATCTCACGGTGGAGACCCATCTGAATGCCACGCATTGCTGGGTCTCGGGCGATGGCGCGCGCCTCCAGCAGGTCTTCTGGAATCTGATCAAGAATGCGGTGAAGTTCACCCCGGAACAGGGCTCGATCCAGGTGATGACGTCCAACGACGGCAACCGGATCAAGATCGAATTCATCGACAACGGAGTCGGCATCCCGGCGGATGTGATTCCACGGATTTTCCATCGGTTCGAACAGGGCGGCGCCCGGGTGACCAAACAATTTGGCGGGCTCGGCCTGGGCCTGTCGATCTGCCGGGCGATCATGGATCTGCACCATGGGTCCATCCGCGCGGACAGCCGCGGATCGGGTTGGGGCTCGACCTTCACCGTGGTGCTCACGGTGACGGCTGAACCTCCCGTCGCGCGCCGGGAATCTGAGACGCAATTGCTCCGGCTCAGCGGCAAGCTGCCGCGGCGCATCCTCCTGGTCGACGATCACGTCGACACGCGGCACACCTTGGAACGGCTGCTCAAGCGCGCCGGCTACGAGGTCACTACGGCGGATTGCGTCGCTGCGGCGTTGCAGGAGGCCCGGCAGCACGAATTCGACATGCTCATCAGCGACATCGGCCTGCCCGACGCCACGGGGTACGAGCTAATGTCGACGCTGCATCGGCAGTATTCCATGCGCGGGGTAGCCATCAGCGGCTACGGGATGGAGGAGGACATTCGGAAAAGCATGGACGCCGGCTTCTCGGCGCATCTTACCAAGCCAATCGATTTTGGACGGCTGAAGGCGGCGATCAGCCAGGCGCTCGGGCCGCGGCGGCAGCATGCCTCGACGCGGATCGTGGTGGCTTGAGGGCTACGGATTTGCCGGGCGCCGGACGATTTTCTCGACCAGCGCCGCCAGCCCCTCGACGAGTTTCCGCAGCGGCCAGGCGGCGAGGTCGACGACGAAGGCAAAGGCCCGCATGAGCGGCCGCGCCACGGCAAAGACGGGATTCAGAACCCGCCGCACGCCAGCAAACCGCTGGTAAAGCATCGCCAGGCTCAGGATCACCACGATGCCCACAAATTTCGGCAGGGAAGACACCTCCACGTGCGCGGCTAATTCATAAGAAAGGATCAACCCCACATAGCCGACGAGCACGAATGCCGCAGGGCCGAGCGCGGGAAACCGATGGAGCAGACGGATGCAAAACCCTGCGAGAAACCGCAAGGCCAGGATGCCGATGAACACCCCGGCGCAAACGATCCAGAGATTCCGGCTCATGGCCACGGCGGCGATCACGTTGTCCAGACTCAGGCTGAGATCGAGGATTTCGATCTTCAGGATCGTCATGAAAAGACCCGAGTGTCCCCGCACTTTGCCCTGCCCGTCTTCCTCCTCCGAGCAGAAGACATTCGAGCACATGAGATAGACGAGATAGACGGCCCCGATGATCTTGATCCATTCGTTGCGCACGATCCAGGAGGCCACGGCCAGGGCGATTCCGCGGAAAAGGTAAGCTCCGAGGATGCCCATGCGCAGAGCGGTCTTTTGCTGATGCTTCGGAAGGTGCGAAGCCATGGCGGCCACGGCCAAGGCGTTGTCCACCGAAAGGAGGCTTTCGATGGCCACGAGCGAGGCGATGATGGGCAAGGCTTCTGCGATTTCGGCGCCGGTGATCATGAGCGGGGCATTGCTTTGGACTTTTGCCGGGCCCAAGACAAGGCCCGAGGGTTCGCGGCCGCGCGTGAGTGGCAGGCAGTATTTGTAGCGGGACCGCCGGGTGAATTGTGGCGAAATTCGCCCGCGCAGCCCTTGCGGCGGCAGTCGCAGAAGTTGACAAAGCCGGGGTGGGCGATCGACTCGGGGAAAAACTCGTTGACGCTGCCGAGAAGCGGCGGATAGCTTTCGCCCGCTCAAGAATCTCCCTTTTTTCCCAAAAATCTTCCTGCTCGCGTTGCTTTCGGCGGAAATTCTCCCATTTCCGGCCACTCAATGCGGGCACTTTTTATCTATGGCTGAAGAACTTTCCTACGTCCTCGTCACTCCGTACTCGATCCGCAAGTCCCGGACGGGCGGAATTCTGTCCCGCCTCATCTCTCGCACCGGTCTGGATCTCGTGGCTGCGCGCATGTACTCGCCGAGCAAGGAATTGGCCGAAAAGTATGCGGCCAATCTGGTCTCCAACGAAGACCCCGATCCCGCACACCGCACGATGCAGGAGCAGATCAAGCAGTACGCGCTGAAGAATCTCTCGCCGAATGCCGCCGGCAGCCAGCCACGCGTGCTCTTTCTCGTCTTCAAGGGCGAAGACGCGGTGCAGAAGATCCGCCTCGCTGTGGGGAACATCATGAACGAGCGGACGAGCGGCGAGACCATCCGCGACACCTTTGGCGATTACATCGTCGACGAGAATGGCCGGGCCGTTTACTTCGAGCCGGCCGTGCTCGCGCCGCCGGATGCGAAGAGCGCCGAGGCCGACCTGAAGCTGTGGGCCTCCTACTCCGACTCCGATGGCGGCCTCATCGAGAAGGCCGTGGAATATCCCGCCGGCACGAAAGTCGAAAAGACCCTCGTGCTCATCAAGCCGGAGAACTTCCGCTTCGCCAGCGCCCGTCCGGGCGGCGTCATTGACCTCTTCTCGCGTTCCGGTCTCTATATCATCGCCTTCAAGGTCCACCGCATGAGCGTGGCCCAGGCCGAGGAATTCTACGGCCCGGTGCTCGAAGTCCTGCAGGACAAACTGCGGGGCCGCGCCGGCGAACAGGCGCACAAGGTCCTGGAGAAAGAATTCGGCATGGCGCTGCCGGAAGAAGTCCGCACCCAGCTCGGCGACGTGCTCGGGCCAACCATCGGCCGCGACAACTGGGAGCAAATCGTCAAATTCATGGCTGGCAACCGCCCGAGCGATTGCCCCGCGGACAAGCGCCGCGAGCCCGGCACCGAGAAGTGCATCGCCCTCGTCTACCAGGGCGTGGACGCCGTGCGCAAAATCCGCGAAGTCCTCGGGCCAACCGATCCCTCGAAGGCCCCATCCGGCACGATCCGCCGCGAATTTGGCTCCACCATCATGGTCAATGCCGCGCACGCCTCCGATTCTCCGGAGAACGCGCAGCGGGAAATGGGCATCGTGAATATCACTGAAAACAATCTCAAGCCGCTGATCGAGAGCTGGTACGCGAAGTAATCTTTGCCACCGGCATCCCGACCTTTAAAATTCCAAATCCACAAACCTATGGAACTCGCCGAACGCGCCACGATCCTGACCCCCTCCCTGACTCTTTCCATTGATTCCAAGGCCAAAGCCATGAAAGCCGAAGGGCTTGATGTCTGCGGCTTCGGAGCGGGCGAACCGGACTTCGATACTCCGGAACACATCAAGGCGGCTTGCCGCTCCGCGCTCGATGGCGGCTTTACCAAGTACACGCCCTCCAGCGGCATTCCCGACCTGCGCCAAGCCATCGCGGACAAATTCCTGGCCGATAACAAGATCAGCTACAAGTCGAGCCAGATCATTGTCTCGAATGGCGCCAAGCACTCCTGCTTCAACGCCATCCTGGCGACGTGCCAGCCCGGGGACGAAGTCATCATCCCTGCGCCCTACTGGCTGAGCTACCCGGAAATGGTTCGTCTTGCCGGCGCCGAACCCGTCTTCGTCCAGACGAAGGAAGAGAACGGCTGGAAAATGACCTCCGACGAATTCCAGGACGCCATGACGCCCCGGACGAAGATGGTCATCCTCAACTCGCCCGGCAACCCGACCGGTTCGGTCTATACCCGCGCCGAGCTGGAAGCCATCGTCGAAGTGGCGTCCGAGGAAGAGATCCTCATCCTCTCCGACGAGATCTACGAGAAGCTCACCTATGACGGCGTGGAGCATGTCAGCGTCGCGGCGCTTTCGCCGGAAGCGAATGATCTCACGATCACGATCAATGGCTTCTCCAAGGCCTATGCGATGACCGGTTGGCGCCTGGGCTACCTCGGCGCTCCCGAGTCCATCGCCAAGGCGATCGACGCCGTGCAGAGCCACAGCACGTCGAATCCGTGCGCCTTCGCCCAGCACGGCGGCCTCGCGGCGCTGCGCGGCGACCAGAGCGTGGTCGAAGACATGCGCGCGGAATTTGATCTGCGTCGCCAGTATATGATCAGCCGTATCCAGGCGATTCCGCGCGTGAGCGTGGTGAATCCGCAGGGGGCTTTCTATGCGCTCATCAATGTCTCCGGTCTCGGACTGAACTCGACGAATTTCGCCGAGCGCCTGCTCTCAAAGCATCACGTCGCAGTGGTGCCGGGCATCGCCTTTGGCGATGATCGCACGGTGCGGCTCTCGTACGCCACGAGCCTCGATGTGATCAAGAAGGGCATGGACCGCCTGGAAGACTTCTGCCGCACGCTGTAAGCGGCGGTTTTAGGTAAAAATCAAAGAAGCCTGCGCCCCGGAAGGAGCGCAGGCTTCTTGTTTTTCTCCACCCAAATTCTTGGCCGCGATTGCGGACGTGCAGTGGCCACGCCAGGGAGGCGCCGGATGGAATCGCCCCAACGATTCATCCCGCGCCTCCCGTGGTTACCATCCCAACATTGGTAGCGGCTTTTGGCGAAATTTTTCGCGGCGGCAAAAGTTCATAAAAAAAGCATCGTGGACTGCATATTGCCCTCTGGTGTTTGCCAGTGGATGCATGGAGTCGACTGGCAGGGTCTTACCGAAAAGACGTTCGGCTTTGCAATGGTTTTTTTATCAATGATTCGTCGCGAGGCGGAAAATTGGGCGTTTGCGGACGACCCGCGCTGGACGCGCCTCGATGCGATCAAAGAGGGCATGGACCGTCTGGAAGACTTCTGCCAGACGCTGTAAACGGCGCTCCGGGCGAACAGTCCGCAATCCAGGCGTAAAGCGAAGCGCGCGTCCCGGCGGATGCGCGCTTTTCTATCAGCCGGCCTTTACAGTCGCGAAATCAGCAGCTCCCGCTGGAAGATGAGCTCCTTCGGCAACCGGTCATGCAGCTTCAAAAACAGCTCGGTCTGCGAGATGAGTTCCCGCTGCCATTCGCCGGCATCAATCGCCATGCACTTGGAGAACTGCTCGCGCGAGTAGTCCAGATCGGTCCAGTCGAACTCGGCATACCGCGGCATCCAGCCGATCTGCGTCTCGCGCGCGGGCGCCCGGCCGCGGCAGCGGTCGATGATCCAGCGCAGCACTCGGAAATTCTCGCCAAATCCCGGCCAGAGAAAATTCCCCTCCTCGTCCTTGCGGAACCAGTTCACGTGGAAGACCCGCGGTGGATTCGTGAGATGCCGGCGGATGCCCAGCCAGTGATTGAAGTAGTCGCCCATATTGTACCCGCAAAAGGGCAGCATGGCCATGGGATCGCGCCGCACTTGGCCGAGTGTTCCGGCGGCTGCGGCGGTCATCTCCGAGCCCATGGTCGCGCCGAGGTAGACGCCGTGGATCCAGTTGAAGCTTTGGAAGACGAGCGGCATGGTCGTCGCGCGCCGGCCGCCAAAGATGATCGCGCTGATCGGCACGCCCGCCGGATCATGCGCCTCAGGGGCCAGCGCCGGGTTATTGACCATCGGCGAGGTGAACCGCGAATTCGGATGCGCCGCCTTCTCTCCCGACTCCGGATTCCACGGCCGGCCCTGCCAATCGATGAGCCCTTCTGGTGGATCTTCGTCCTTGCCCTCCCACCAGACGTCGCCATCGGGCGTGAGCGCGACATTCGTATAGATCGTGTCATGCGAAATCGTCCGCATGGCGTTGGGATTCGATTTATGATTCGTCCCTGGGGCCACGCCGAAATAGCCGGCCTCGGGATTGATGGCATAGAGGCGTCCTTCCGCGCCGGGTTTCATCCAGGCGATGTCGTCGCCGATGGTTGTGATCTTCCAGCCGTCGAAAGCTTCCGGCGGGATCATCATGGCAAAATTCGTCTTGCCGCAAGCGCTCGGGAAAGCCGCGGCGACGTAGGTTTTCTCGCAATTCGGCGCTTCGACGCAGAGCAGCAGCATGTGCTCGGCCATCCAGCCCTGGGCGCGACCCAGCGCGGAGCCGATGCGCAGGGCCAGGCATTTCTTGCCGAGGAGCACGTTGCCGCCGTAGCCCGAGCCGACCGAGATGATCGTGTTATCCTGCGGGAAGTGACAGATGTAGCGCCGGTCCGGATTCAGATCGAGCATCGAGTGGACGCCGTGATTGAATTCGTCGCCCGAGCCGAGCTGGGTGAGCGCCACCTCGCCCATGCGCGACATGATGCGCATATTCAGCACGACGTAGATCGAGTCGGTGAGCTCCACGCCGATCTTCGTGAGCGGCGATCCGGGCGGGCCCATGAGGTACGGCACCACGTACATGGTGCGCCCGCGCATGGAACCCTCCAGTAATTCGTTCAGCTTGGCATACATGCCGCGCGGCTCGGCCCAGTTGTTCGTGGGGCCGGCGTCGTCCTGCGCCATGGTGCAGATGAAAGTGCACTGCTCGACGCGCGCCACGTCGTTCGGATGCGAGCGATGCAGGTAGCAGCCCGGGAGCTTCTGTTGATTCAGCTCAATGAGCACGCCCGCCGCAACTGCCTCGCGCGTAAGATGTTCCTTCTCGGCAAGCGAGCCGTCGCACCAGAAAACCCGATCGGGCTGACAGTGCAGGCGCATTTTTTCGACCCATTTTTGCAGGGCCGCGTTGGCAAAGGCGGCGGTATTTTCGCCAAAGGTTTCCCTAGATTCCATAGGGCGGAAGGTGTCGCGAATGGTGGTCGATGTCGAGCCGGGAGTGCCCGAGCTTACGGCTGAGGCGGCAATTTGCCGCCGGCTTTTCCGCCACTCGCAGTTTGCCGGACCGGGCAAACTCGATTATGTGGGAACAGCACAAAATATGTCGCCCACCTTCGACAATCAGCCTCTGCGGTATTTCAAGGGCCATCCCGTCTACCTGACGACGTACCTGACGCTCGGACTGGCGGCCGGGACCGTCGTTGTGGTACTTTTGATGGCGGCGCACAAAAGCTTGGACTTTCTCGCGTTTCAACCCTGGGTCTTTGCGCAAGGGAGCTTCTGGCAACCCCTGACCTATGTCTTCGTCAATCCGATCAGTTTCTTTACCCCGTTGGGCCTGTATTGCTTTTGCCGATGGGGCATCGAGGTGGAGACATTTCTGGGTCGGAAACGCTTCCTAGCGGTCTGCGGCGCGCTTCTCGCCACGCCGGTGATCTATGGCCTGGTCATCTATACTTTGAGCCACCTCTCCGCGCTGACGTGGCTGGCATACAATCCCTTTTTTATCGGCGGAGATTTCTACCTTATCGCCGGCTTGCTCATCGCGTTTGCATCGCTCTATCCAAATATGGAGTACGGCTTTGGCTGGGTGCCGTTGAAGTATTTCGCCTTCGCCATGGTCGCGTGCGGCTCGTTGATGTATTTCCCCGACAACAATTGGGTCGGCCTCTTCGGCTTGTGGCTCAATTGCTTCGTCGGCTACGCGAGTATCCAGTACGTACGCGGCAATTTCGAATTGCCCGAGTTCAAGCTACCCAGCCTGAAACCGAAGCCGAAATTCCGGGTGCTGCCTAAACCCGCTCCAGATGAGCCCGACGAGGACCAGAGTGACGTTGATGCCTTGCTCGATAAAATCGCTCGCTCCGGAATGCAGAGCCTCACGAAATCGGAGCGCGCGCGGCTCGAAAGCGCCCGCCAGAATCTGTTGAAGAAGTCGGAGTAGGCGGAGCCATCGCGGCCGCCTTTGCGCGGTCCGGTCCGGAGCCCCACATCAATTGCCGACGGCAGGCCCGGATAAATCTGCTTCACTCTCCCGTGGGATCGCGCTAGGCCTGCCCCTCCTTATGTCACGCACACTCAAGACCCTCCAGGCTCTGACTCTTCTTTCCGCGCTGGCGCTCGGCGTCGCGCGCGCCGAAGACAGCGCCAATACTCTCACTCCGGCGGAAAAAGCCGCCGGCTGGACCCTGCTCTTCGACGGCAAGGAATTTGGCCAATGGCACAACTTCAAGAAAGAAGGCGTGCGCCCCGGTTGGCAGATCAAGGACGGCTCGCTCGTCTGCGCCGACCCGCACCAGGCCGGCGACATCGTCACCACGGATAAGTTCGGCTGGTTCGAACTGCAGCTCGACTACAACATCAGCGAAGGCGGCAATAGCGGCATCATCTTCCGCGTCACGGACGAAGGCGGCGCCGTTTGGGCAACTGGCCCCGAATTCCAGCTCGAAGACAACGCCAAGGCGGCCGACCCGCAGCGGTGCGGCTGGCTCTACGCGCTGTATCAGCCGCCGATCGATCCCAAGACGAGCAAGCCGCTCGACGCGACGAAGCCGGCCGGCGAATGGAACCATGTCCGCCTGCTCATCTCGCCCGAGAAGTGTGAGCACGAGATCAATGGCGTGAAGTACTTCGACTACGTGTACAATAGCCCCGAGTTCAAGGAGCGCGTGGCCAAGAGCAAGTTCGCTTCGATGCCAAACTTCGCCAAAGCGGACAGCGGCTACATCGCCCTGCAGGGCGATCACGGCAGTGTTTCTTTCCGGAATATCAAGATCCGGAAGATCGAGGCGGCCAAGTAAGGCAAGGCTCGGAACGATTTTTTAGCCAAGCGCCCGCTTCTCACCGGAGCGGGCGTTTTATTTGTCGAGGATCTCGACACCGCGCGGGTCCCGTCGCAGATTCCGGAAAAATGAAGTCGAGCATCGATGCCTTTGTCAGTCAGGTCAGCACCATCGTCCTTGGAAAGGAAGGGGTGATCCGTCTGGCCGCAGCATGCCTCCTGGCACGTGGGCATCTGCTCATCGAGGACATTCCGGGAGTGGGGAAGACCACGCTGGCCCAGGCGCTGGCGCGCGCCGCAGGTTTTCATTTCCGGCGCATTCAGTTCACGAGCGATCTGCTGCCAGCCGATATCATCGGCAACTCCATCTTCGACCGGGAGCAGGGCAAATTCATCTTTCATGCGGGGCCGATCTTTTCCGATGTCGTCCTAGTCGATGAAGTCAACCGCGCCACGCCCAAGACCCAGAGCGCCCTGCTCGAGGCCATGGAGGAGCGTCACGTCACGATTGATGGCGTGACCCACGCCCTGCCGGAAACCTTTTTCGTCCTCGCGACGCAGAATCCCCAGCAGCAGATCGGCACCTTTCCGCTGCCGGAATCGCAGCTGGACCGCTTTCTCATGCGCATCGAGCTGGGACCGCCGGACCGGGAGGCCGAGCGGCAGATGCTCACGGGAGCGGATCGTCGGGAGATGCTGCGCACGCTGGAGCCGTCGCTGAATCCGGAGGGTCTGCGGCAGCTCCAGGAAGAGGTGCGCAAAGTCCATACCTCTCCCGCGCTGCTCGACTATCTGCAGGACCTGCTGGCGGCGAGCCGCCGGGCGCATCCCACCGGCTTGAGCCCGCGCGCAGGTCTGGCGCTCTTGCGGGCCAGCCAGGCCTGGGCGCTCATGCAGGGCCGCGAGATGGCGCTGCCGGAAGATATCCAGGCTGTGGGCGTCGCCGTTATGGCGCATCGGCTCGGCCGGGATCTCGCCGGGCCGAATGAAGGCGGTCGCGTGCTGGCGCAGGAGCTGTTGCGGACGGCGGTGAAATTGTAGGCGCGCCATTTCCGGACAACTCGGTTGAAACGGTGGCCCGGGAAGTGCATTGGAAAAAGCCACCCGAATGTCTGAAATCTCCTCCCGCACGCTGGTCTTGCCCAACCGAAATGCCTTGGGACTCGGCGCCGTGCTCCTGGCCATGTGGTACACGGGCGCGGGGCAGACGAATGGCGCCGCTTACCTGCTCTGCTTCACCCTGGCTGGACTGGCAATGGTCTCGCTGCCTCACGCGTGGGCCAATGTGCGCGGGCTGCGGCTGCGGCCCGGCGCTATCGCACCCGTCTTTGCCGGAGATCCGCTTTCCATACCCATTGTCGCGGAAAGCGCGCCGGGCCGGAGCCATCTGCGGGTCTCGGCGGAGATCGTCAAATCCGGCGAGGCGACCTTCCTCGAGACGATCTCCGGTTCGCAGTCGATTCGCGCCACCCTGACTGCGCCGGAAGCGCGGCGTGGGCGCTACGAGCAGATCGAAGCCCGGCTCTCCAGCATTTATCCCCTGGGTTTTTTCACCGGCGCGACTTCGTTTACCTTGCGCCAGACTTTTTACGTTTATCCGCGTCCCGAGGGCTCCCTGGCTCTTCCTGCGCCCACGGAGCCCGGGCGGGAAAGCTCGGGCGGCATCCTCGGGGAAGGGGACGACTTCGCCGGCGCGCGGGAATGGCGCGCGGGCGAATCGATGCGCCACGTGGACTGGAAAGCCGCGGCCCGCGGCGGACGGTTGCTCGTGAAGCAGTGGAGCGGCGCCGTGAGCGACATCGTCACGCTGGACTGGAATGCGCTGCCTGATCTCGCCGTCGAGGCGCGCCTGAGCCAGCTCGCGCGCTGGGTGCTCACCGCGGAGCAGACCGGCGCCACCTATGGCCTGACGCTCCCGGGCTGGAGCCTGCCGCCCTCCCGCGGCGATTCCCATCTTCATGCCTGTCTGCGGGGACTGGCCAGTTTCGACGCGCCCGCGGCCGCGGGCAGGGAGGGGCGCGCATGAGACGCGCCGCCGTCACTCGCAGTGTCCCGCGCAGCGCCTTTTTCGCCATGTGCTTCGGGCTGGCGGTCACCGCGGCGCTGCTCTTGGGACAAGTCGCCCCCTGGGCCGTCGTGGCCGTGCTGGTCGGCATCGCCACGCGTGTGCTCATCGATGCGTGCGATTGGCCGCTGCCTTCCCAGGCGATAAAGACGATCATTCTCGCCGCCGGCGTCGGTTTGACGATCGCCGGCAACGGCGCGCTTCTCGGGATGGAACCCGGGATGGAAATCCTTCTTTCCCTCGTGTGTCTGAAGGTCCTGGAATCCCGCACGGCACGCGACTACCAGGTCCTCTGTCTGTTGGGGTTTTTCCTCGCGCTGTGCGGGCTCTTTTTCATTCAGGACATCGGTCGCTGGTTCCTCGAAGGAGGAACGGCGCTGCTGCTCATCTCGGCGCTCGTGCGGTTGCACGGCGGCCTCACCTTTGGGCGCAGTGTTCGTCTCGCGGGCGCCATGTGCCTTCAGGCGTTGCCGCTCATCATCGTCTTGCACTTTATCTTTCCCCGGGCTCACGGAGGCCTGCACTTCCAGCTCACCCCGCCGCAACAGACGGTCACCGGCATGTCCGATCGCATGGAGCCCGGCAGCATTGCCTCCATCGCCAACGAACGGGAGCGGGCATTCATGGTGGGCTTTCCGGATGGCGATATGCCGCCCTTCTCGGAAATGTACTGGCGCGGCGTGGTCCTCTGGAAAAATGACGGCCTCACCTGGGTCCGCGATCCCGCCTTGTCGGCCGAAACACGCAGCCCGGAGCGCTTCGGCGGGCCGCGCATTCGCCAGAATATCATCATCGAGCCGCATGGCGGCACCTGGCTCTTCGCTCTCGACCGACCGGTGACCGGCGTGATTGGAGCGATCTACGAGGCCGGCGGGTCTATTCGGAGTTCCCAACCCATCACCTACCCGAAGATGTACGATGTCGTGTCCCGGCCGGAAAACCGGGAGACGGCGCTGCCGATCGACCAGCTCCGGGATGCGCTGCAGTTGCCGGCGCATCTTTCGACCGAAGTCCAGGCGCTGGCGCGCAACTGGACGCGCGGGTCGCCGACGGAGCGTGAAATCGTTCGGCGCGGCCTGGATTTCTTCCGCTCGGGCGGCTTCACCTACACGCTGACTCCCGGTGGGTACGGGGAAAATGGCCTCGATGAATTTCTCTTCAAGCGCCGCGAGGGCTTCTGCGAGCACTACGCCGGGGCCTTTGCCACGCTCATGCGCGTCGCCAAGGTGCCCTCGCGCGTCGTCATGGGATACTTCGGAGGGGAATTCACCGGCTCACACGTCGAAGTCTCGCAGTCGGATTGCCACGCGTGGTGCGAGGTCTGGATCCCCAAGTCCGGCTGGATGCGGGTCGATCCCACGATTGTCATCGCTCCGGGACGCAGCAGCGGCGGTCTGGAAACCTACCTGGAGAGCGCGAGTGATGCCGCCAAGGGGCACAGCGCAGCGCTCGAGCGGTGGAGGGGGCTCTTCAGCGGAGCGCGGCTCCTGTGGAACAACGTGAACTACCAGTGGGATCTGCGCATCCTGAACTACGGGATTCCCCAGCAGCAGACCTTTCTTGGCTTCATCGGAATGGGAAGCCTCATGTGGAACGAGCAGCTGCTCGTTCTGATCCCGATCTGTCTGGCCGCCGTGGGGGTCATCGCTTTCTGGCTGGACCGGCGCCGTCGACCGCGGCTGGACCTGGCGGCGCGCGCCTTTGCCCGGTTCTGCCGCATCCTGGCCCGGCACGGGGTGATCCGCCAGCCGTGGGAGGGGCCGCTGGCCTTCTCGGAACGCGCCGCCGACGCTCTGCCGGAGAAATCCGAGCTTATCCGCAAAGCCGGCGCCCTCTATATCCAGACCCGCTTTGGCCCCGCGGCGGCGCCCGCAGAGCCCTTCGCGAAGGCGGTCCGCGAGCTGCAACGGTGGAAAAACGGCCGCAGCCGCCAGCCGGATTCGGCGCCGGGCTTGTAAATTTCTTGCGACTGGTTTTGCCACCGGAACTCGACGACCGCAGAGAGCGCGCCTTTCGCTCCTCGAAACACGCCTCGCGAGGGCGCCGTTTCCCAGGCAAATCCAAACCGCGCGCCGCCCGCCGGAGCCCGGCGCCGCCTTCATTTCACTTGCCACCCCTGACCTTTCTGAGATATTCGGCGCGTTAAGTTTGATTGTAGCGTTCGTAGCACGGTAGATCGTCAGTTGAGCCCTCGTCTCAGTGGTGATTTGAAACCCGACCCTCGGGAACGGCTTTCGTAGCAGTCAGTCAGTCTTACGAAATCCTATATGAAACTATTTGTCGGAAATCTCTCGTTTCAGACGACCGAGATCGACCTGCAGGACGCGTTCGAGAAGTTCGGCACCGTGACGGATTGCAAGATCATGATGGACCGCGTAACGAACCGCTCACGCGGATTCGCCTTCGTGACCATGGGCAGCCCCGATGAAGCCCAGGCCGCGATGAACGGCCTCAACGGCAAGCCGGTTGATGGCCGCACCATCAAGGTCAACGAGGCCCGCCCGATGGAAGATCGCGGCGATCGCCCTCAGCGCTCGACCCAGAAGCGCTGGTAAGACCCCACGAACACCCGGGATGGCTGCAAGGCGTTCCGGGTTGTCGTTTTCTTGGGCGCAGACATCCCACCACCCCGCCCATTTCAACCGATATCTTCACGCCCAACCCCTTCTTCTTGCAGCAACTGCCCGCTCTCCTTCCCCATCTATGGCTGAAAAAGTGATCGAAACCGAAGGGAAAATCGTTTCCGTGCTCGCCGGCACCATGTTTCGCGTCGAATTAGCCAATCAACATCAAGTCCTTGCGCACATCTCTGGAAAGATGCGCAAACGGTTCATCCGCTTGACCAACGGCGATCGGGTCAAACTCGAGATGTCCCCGTATGACCTTGACAAGGCGCGTATAGTGTACCGCCTCGGCTAGCGCTCCCCCGCTTCCTGCCGAAGGCGCTGAGCCTTCGGTCCAGCGACCCTTTCCTTATTCCCGTGTTCCGAATACCATTCCATCGCGTCAACTGGAAGACTAGCGTCTTCCTTATCTCCACGCTCGTCATCGCTCTCACCGCCGTTCCGGTCTACCTCTGGAAGTTCGGCCTCGACTGGTTCCAGGTCGGCTTTTTCCTCGTGATGTTCTCGGCGACCACGCTGAGCCTCACCATGGGGTATCACCGTCTGTTTTCGCATCTCTCCTTCCGCGCTCACTGGATCGTGCGGGCTTTCGTGCTCTTTTTCGGCGCTGCGGCGTTCGAAAATTCCGCCCTCATGTGGTCGTCGGAGCATCGCCGGCACCATAAGCATACCGATCACGACGACGATCCCTACGACATCTCGAAGGGTTTCTTCCACGCGCACATCGGCTGGCTCCTTTTCAAGCTCGAGCCGGATCCCCCGTACGACAACGCCATGGACCTCCAACAGGATCCGATGGTCATGTTCCAGCACAAGTACGTGCACATCATCGGCGCGGTGATCAGTTTCGTCCTGACTCCGATCATCGGCTTTTTCTGGAATGGCTGGCAAGGCGCGCTCGGCTCCTTCCTGCTCGCCGGTGTGGCCCGCATCGTCTGCGTGCAGCACTGCACCTTCTTCATCAATTCCGCCTGCCACACGATCGGCAGCCAGCCGTACTCCACCCGATGCTCGGCGCGTGACAGCTGGATCATGGCGATCCTCACCTTCGGCGAGGGGTATCACAACTATCACCACGAGTTTCAGCACGACTACCGCAACGGCGTGAAGCCTTGGCAGTTCGATCCCACGAAATGGTCGATCTGGCTGCTGAACAAGGTGGGTCTCGCGAATAATCTGCGCCGCGTGCCGGATGAAAAGATCCTCCAGGCTCAGGAGCGCCAGCGTCAGCGCGTCGCCGCCGAAAAGGCCGCGATGAATGCCGGCGTGAAGCACGTTCACGTGGCCGATTTGGCCCCGGCCCTCGCGGAGAATCTGGAACACATTTCGGAGTCCATCTCGGAATCGACCGCCGAGATCCTCGAGAAGATCAGCGACTCGATCGGCGCTCCAAAGCCGAGCACCGAAGGCAACGCCTGAATCCGCTGATTTGAACGCCGCTCCGCCCGTCGGGGGCGGCGGCAATCCGCAAAATCAAATTCAAGGGGCGGTCAGCGCCCCGCACGATATCCCAAAACGTCGAAAGTCGTTTTGGGATTTTTCGTGTCAGGTTCCAACGCTCGGGCGCGAATACCTCTGCGCAAATTTCCGAAATCGGGCTACAATCCGCGCAATGCCGCCGCAGCCCGCAGCTGAACGAGAACGCCCGCGTGTGCCCAACCACGAGTTGATGCGCGTGATCGGCCGTGGCGCGTATGGCGAGATTTGGATGGCGCGCAGCCTCACGGGCGCGCTGCGCGCGATCAAGATCGTCGATGAACGCACTTTTGAAAACGACAAAGCCTTCCAACGGGAATTCGAGGGCATGGCTCGCTTCGAGCCGATCTCGCGCAGCGACTCCGGCTTTGTCGACATCCTCCACGTGGGACGCGAGGAAGGCGGGCATTTCTTTTATTACGTTATGGAACTGGCGGATGACGTCACAGGGGAGCGGGTGGACCCGGCGGATTACGTGCCCAAGACGCTGCGTACGGAGTTGGGCCGACGCTGCCGGCTGCTCGTGGACGAGTGTCTGGCCCTCGGGCTGTCGCTAACTCGGGCCCTGGCCGTGCTGCACCGGCACGGGCTCGTGCACCGGGACATCAAGCCGGCCAATATCATCTTTGTCGGCGGTGTGCCGAAGATCGCGGATATCGGCCTGGTCGCGGCCAGCGGCCAGGAGTCGTTTGTCGGCACGGAAGGCTACGTCCCGCCCGAAGGGCCGGGCAGTGTCCAGGCTGATATCTTCAGCTTGGGCAAGGTGCTTTACGAAATCGCCATGGGGAAGGATCGGCTGGATTTTCCCGCACTGCATTCCGATCTCACCTCGCTCCCGGAAAAGGATCGGCTGTTGCGTCTGAATGCCCTCCTGCTGCGCGCCTGCGCGCCGCATCCGCGCGATCGGTATGTCTCCGCGGAGGAAATGTGCGAGGACCTGGAGCGGATCCACGAAGGCAAGCAACTGGCCCATCAGCGGCGGATGCGCACGCCGGTCTACGGGGCCGCGGCGGCGCTCGCGCTGGCGGGCGGGGGAGTCTGGTGGCATCAGCACCAGGAGCCGGCGGCGCTCACGATCACGGCCGACCCGCCGGAGGCCATGGTGGTCCTCGATGGAGAGATGAAGCACAGCCCGGCGCAGTTTGACCGGGTGAAGCCCGGGCTGCACACCGCGCACGTCATGTCTGGCGGCTTCGATGCGGCCGAGGTGCGGGTGAACGTGATTGCCGGACAACGCGTGACGCCGCCACGGGTGACGCTGGCTCGCAGTCACGGTGTCCTCCGGCTGACCAGCGCGCCAGCCGGGGCCGAGTACACGCTGCTGCAAAGCGCCAAAGTCATGGGGCAGGGCAAGTGTCCCGCAGAACTCGCGTCCCTCCCCACCGGCGAATACGACGTGCGCTTCAATCTGGGAGAGCGCGTGCAATTGCAGCATCTCGAGGTGAAGCGGGAGGAGCCAGCCGTGGCGGCCGCAGAATTCGGCTCAGGGAAGATCCACATCACCAGTGATCCTGCCGGCGCGGAAATCATGGCCGACGGCTATGTCGCCGGCCAGGCGCCCCTGGATCTGGACCTGCCGGAAGGCCGGCACGAATTCATCGCGAGCTACCGCACGTGGCCGGAGCAGCGCGCCTCCGTCGACGCCGTACGGGATGCGCCTGCCGCCGCCGATTTCCGTTTCCTTCGCGGCAGCCTCAAAATCACCAGTGCGCCAACCGGCGCCACCGTGCTGGCGAACAAGGTGGAAATCGGCAAGGCCCCGCTGCTCCTCGAAGACCTGGAGCCGGGCTCCATCAACTATGATCTGCGGCTGAGCGGCTATCGCACGCTGCATGTCACTGCGGAAATCAAGCCGGGCGAGCAAAGCTTCCTGGGCGAGCGCCTCGTGCAGCGGGCCGCGCCGCAACCCGGTCATCCGTGGGAAAATACGCTGAACATGCGTTTCGCGCCGGTGGATGGCATCCTCGTGGGGATCTGGCCGGTGCGCGTGCGCGACTTTGATGCTTTCTGCCAGGCCACTGCGCGCACCCCAACGCCGCCGGATTTTCAGCAGGATCCGTCGCATCCCGTGGTGCGGGTGAATTGGGACGACGCTACCGCCTTTTGCGAGTGGCTCACGCAAAAGGAACTGCATGCCGGGCAACTCGAGACCGGGCAACTCTACCGGTTGCCGACCGATGCCGAGTGGAGTCAGGCGGTCGGCCTGCCGCCAGAGAGTGGCTCGACGCCGGAGGAGCGGGACGGAAAGCTGCACGAGTTCCCGTGGGGGCAAAAGTGGCCGCCGCCCGCCGCCGTCGGCAACTATGCCGATTCCTCGCTCAAGCAGCGGGGATTTCCAAAAATTTCCGGGTACCGAGACGGCTATGCGCAGACCTCGCCGGTGGGAAGCTTCGCGGCGAATCGCTATGGCCTGTACGACATGGGCGGCAACGTCTGGCAGTGGGTCCAGGACAGCTACAAGGGCGGCAGCGCCGGAGGCAAAGACTGGGGTGTGCTCCGCGGTGGAAGTTGGGCCACGTCGGCTCAGGCGGAGCTGCGCAGCTCCTACCGCAATGTCATCGATCGCACGGAACGGGATGTTATATTCGGCTTTCGCGTGGTCCTGGCGCCGTAGCTAGCTAACTCACTCCTTCAAAAACCGCGCGCGCAGCTCCTGTTCCTTCCCTTGCAATCGTCGGGGAATCGCCAGGATGTCCCAGGTCGACTTCGACAACTCCGACAGATTGGACGCATCGAGCACTCTGTAGCCGGCCGACTGGAGCAAACCAAAAATGTATTCCTTGAATTCATTGCGCACCTCGCAATGGAAAACCGGGTGTTCGCTTTTCACGAGATTCGTCGCGCCTTCGAAGGCCAGCTGCTCGGCCCCTTCCACATCGATTTTCACCAGATCCGGCAACTGGCCGTTCCGCTCCTGGAGAACTTCGTCGAGCGGAATCACGTCGACGGTGATCGATTCGCTGGAGGCGCCGTAGAGGGTTTCGTCGATAGTTTCCGCGCGGGCGATGGAGCCGGTTTCGCTGCCAAAGCTATCGACCTTGAAAGTCGTCGAGCCCCGTGCGCTGCCGACCGCGGCGGGCCGCAACTCGATAGACGGCAGGCGGTTCTTCCGAATCGTCGCGCCGATGAGTTTTTTGTTAATCGTATCCGGCTCGAACATGACCGCGTCCAAGGCCGGGACCGATGATTTCAGCACCCAGGTGTAGTACCCGATGTTTGCCCCGACGTCCCAAAACGTCTTCACCTGAAAGACGTCGGCCATGACGAGAAACAGGTTGATGTGAGGATTGGCCGCGCTGATGGAGATGTTGGCGTTGCGCAGGGCCATGACCTGCACGGGAAAGGCGATATGTGGAATACGGCAGGAGATGGGCCGATCCAGCGCCTTGAGCAGCTTGCCGAAGCGCCGGCTTTGCCGAAGCGCATGGAGCGGGTGCCAGCGATCACGAATCCAGCGCAGCACACGGCGCATCGGGGTCACGGTTTCCTCAGGCATTAGCGAATCTCCGAAAAGCAGAACGTTAAACGACGTGAATCTCCCGATGGGGCGCGCAGGCTCGAGAAGTGGGTGGGTGGGCGCATGATTGGCGGCACGCTACGCGGGAGAGCGGAGTCGAACAAGTCTCGAAACGCCTCCTGCGGAGGCGACGGTTTCCCAGGGTGCTGGATCGCAATTGATTTTGAGCCTCAAGAGACCAGTTTTTAAAGATCGCAAAGTCGACTGCAGGTTTCGGAATCGGCTGGTTTGTCGAGGTGAAAGCCGCGATGAGTTCCTCCATTTGTTTAAAGTTGTAGCGGTGAACCCGGAAGAATTTTGCGCGACAGTGGAAGCAGCTCCACTTTCCGGAGAAGAGGCCAAATCCATCATGTCGCTCGTTGATTATCTCAAGCAAGAAGGCCGTGAAGAGGGCCGCCTCATAGGGCAGGTTCAGGCTCTACAACAGGCCTTGGGTCGGCCGGTTAGTTCGATGGCCGTGCTTCGGCTGCAATCGAAGGAGCAATTGGAATCGACGCTGAGCAGTTTGCAGCGGGAGTTGCACGAGCGGCTGAAATAGTTCGACGTCCCTCTCTGAATCCAGCAGCAGCGTGAGCGGCAACGCTTCTGGAGTGGGCGCCGCTCAACTGCAACTCAATCGCAGAGCACGTCGGTCCGGCTATTGGTCCTTGTGTAGCCGCCCAAAAATGCCCGCGCCATTCTCGCCGTCGGCCAAGCCGGCTTTCGGAGTGAAGTGCATGGTATAACAGACAATCGAATCGTCGGCGAAGGCGTCTTCACCTTGCTTGATCAGCTCCGCCGGAGCGACGTGCTTGAAGTCGAAGTGGATGGCCCAAACGCTGGTGAGATCGAGAGTTTGCTCGAACGAGTTTTGCAAGGGCGAGGGATCTTCCACCGACGTCACCGTGACCGCTTCGCCCGTCGGAGCATTCTCGGTGAGGATGAAGCGATGAATCAGCCCATCGCTATGATTGGCGACCCAGAAGACATTGCCGGCGTGCGCGAGGCCCCACGGCGAGTTCAACAAGTTGGTCGCAGTTCCCGTTTCGTTGGTGTCCAAGCGGGAGACAAAGGTGCCGTCCGTCTTGAAAACGTCGAGATAGCCGCCGCCGTTCTTGACGAGTGGAGCGGCGCTGAGATCGGTTCCGGCAGCCGGGTTTGCCGGCAAGACCTGGGTGTAGGCGACCACCAGGTAGGAGTCTTTCTTTCCTTTCTCCGTGATGCTCGGAAGCGCCAGGCTCTTCAAATTCACAGGCACGTAGCCGGCCAAGGCATTTGGATCCGTAAAGCTGAAGCCAGACGTCTGCTGGACATAGCTTCCGTCGAAGACGTCGATCTTTCCGGTGTTCACGTTGCAGGCGTAGAGATACTGCGATGGGCTGGTCGCAGTTCCGACCTGCGCGGAATTCAGCGCCAGGCCGAGGTAGCTGGCGCCGGGGACAATTTTGACAAGTGTCGCCACCGGGGTCACCGCGCTTTCGCCGCTCCAGGCGGCGATCGCGCCGTCCTGTGTGGCGATGAGGAATTGCGCCGTCACGCCGCCCACCTGGAAGGCGGTTGCTTTCTTGTTGCCGGAAGCTTCGTTAAACCGGATGCCGGTGGGGGTGCCCGTGCCGCTGCCGCCGGCTGGCGGAATCGTGAAGATGATCCCCTGGTTTGAGCCCTTTGGAATGAGAAGGCCGCCGTCGGGCCGCAAGGCAATGACGGTCCCGCCCAGATTGTTTGCGACCCAGATGGTGTGATCGAAGGCAACGGCGGCGCCCCAAGGACCGAGGAGCCGGTCGGAATTGCGCTGGGCCACTCCGTTGACGTTCGAGTCCAAGCTCAGGGTCGTATATTGCTCCGGCGTGGATTTCGGCGCGGCTTGCAGGGCGGAGCCGATGCCGGTGGAAACGATAGCTGAAGCGAGAATGGCAGATTTGAGGTATGCGATTTTCATGATGCGAGCTGTAGTGAATTCGATGACAGATCGGATCCTGCTGGCAATACCGAATTAAATATCGTCGGCAAGATCAAATGCACAATTTATCAAAACCGCTAGAATCAGAAAGTTTCTAAGTTTTTTGCGATGAACTTAGGTGCGATGAACACGTAGAAACGCTGTGCGACACGGGATTGTATTTGAGGTGAATAGTTTATCTTCGGTCGAAAATTAATGCATCCGAAATGCGTGTTGCAAACGATAGCGCGCGGTCGATTCTTTCGCGACGGACGAATTCTTGCCGAGCAAACGGTGCAGTTGGGTTGGTTTCTCGTCTCTCGGGTTTGTCGTCCCGTTCGTGACGCATTTGCTACGCATTCACCATCCAAAAATGGATCACGCGGTACTTCCAAACTAACAGCCACGCCAGGCCGAGCAAAACCAAGGCCGCCAGGTCGCGGCGGCCAAAGCGATCGGCCGTCCCGTGTGAACGCACGAAATTCAGGAGCGCGCCAGTCGGGCAGCCATAGCGGCAATACGCCATCGGCACGAAGGCCGACGCCGCCAGGCCGACCAGCGCAATGGCCACGGTGAGCCAGCCGGCAGTCTTCACCAGGTAGGCATCGAACGGCTCGAGATGCGCCAAGTCGATGCGCAGTCCAAAGATCGCGATCACCAGGACCATGGCGAGCAGGCACGCCGGCAGCCAGCGCAAGCCGGCGGCGAAATCCTTTGGCAACTGCAGCCGCCAGCGTTTCGGCGCGAGCCCGTGAATCCACTCCTGCGCCGCGCCGTGGGGGCAAAGCTGGTGGCAATACATCGGCTTCCCTGTGGCCCACGGCACGGCCATCGCCGCCGCTGCAAGCAACACGAGTCCCGGGGCCGCGCGCCACGGCGCGCCGCTTTGCGCCCAGCCCGCGAAGACCGATTGCGCGAGTAGATCACCGGTGAAAAATCCAACATAGCCAATCACCAGCGCCTGGAAACCACGTCGCAGCCAGGGCCGACCCCGCACACCGGCGAAGGAAAAGACCAAGGCTGCGGCGACAATTGTCGCCAGCCCGGCGTCCCGCCAGCGCACGCGCAACTGCGGCAACTGTGCGGCGGCGGCCGCGTCGGAGGCGGCCAGCCGTTGCTGGATCCCATCCGCCAGCGTCATGCTCGTGATCGTCGCCCCGCTCACGCCGTCGATCCCGGCTTTCTCCGGAGCGATCCGGGCGATTTCATCCCACGACTTTCCATTCCACGTCTTCATGAAGTATCGATCGTCGCGCACGTCCTCCACGTGTTCGCGGGTATCCTGGCTGGAGCGCAATTTTACTCCGATCACGTGCAAGGCCGGATCGAAGGCGACCAGGGTATCCGTCCACCCGCGGTAACCGATGAGCTTCGCCGCATCCGGCAATGTCGATAACACATAGCCCAGGTTTCGGCCGCGTCCGTCCTTGACCCAGAGGCCGCGGCGTTCGCTGGCATCCGGCCAGAGCGCGGCCGCCTCAGGATAGATCGGCTTGATTTCACCGAGTGTAATCGGTGTATCGCCCTCGGTTTGCACCCGCACATGGTGGAAACGCAGCGTCGAGGCAATCGCGGCCAGCGCCAGGGCTCGGTAGAGCTGCAGCCCGGCGCGGCGCGCCCATTGCGGAAGGTTCATGGGCGAAGGGCTACAAACGTCGCATTGACCCGGTTACGGCTTCGCTGGGATCTTGGGTGGCGGCGGGGCCACATATCCCGGCGGCAGCTGGATTTCCGCATCCAGCGTGGTCCGGCGCGCCTTGCCCGGGAGTCGGAGCAGCGTTTGCAGCTCGCCGAAATAGCGGTCGTACACGGCCCGCGGCGTGCATTGATTTCGCAAACAGAGGGAAGCCGCCTTGCCGACGACCTCGCCGATCATCCCGCCGGTTTTCATGACCCGCACCGTGCCGAGCGCCTCATGGGTCACACTCACATCACGCCCGGCCATGAAAAGGTTCTCGATGTTTTTCGAGTACATGCAGCGATACGGCACCGGATAGCCGTTTTGTTTGTCCACGCCCTTTCCAAAGACAGCTTTGGAAATGAATGGATCGTCCGCATTCTTTTTCGCGTATTGTTCCTTGGGATAGTGCAGATCGATGTCCCAGGTGGTCGGAACCGTGCCGTCGGGGAACGGTTTGTTATCCGCGATATCATCGCGGGTGAGCAGCACGTCACCCATGAGTTGCCGCGACTCGCGCGTGCCGCCGATGTAGGCGACCCATTCCAGCTTTGCATTGACGTGCTCCGCCTTGCCGCCCTTGTTTTTCATCGCGTTGAAGGCCCCAAAGATCGCGCGCAGATTCCAGTCACGCATGTCTTCCAGGCCATAGATCGGGTCCTTGTTGAAACCGCTTTCCCAAAACCACTCCGCATGAAAACGCCGCGGATAGGGGAAATCCTCCATCTCCAGCTCCAAGGCCCACGGCGTCTCCGGAAAAGTCTGCGGCGCGCCCGCATCCGCCCACCGCCACATGTTGCTCATGCCCAGATGCTCCGCCTGGCGGATCGTATACTCTGCGCCGGCCAGATAGCCGATCGTGCCGTGGCCGGTGGAATCCACAAAAAACTTTCCCGCGAACCGGCGGCGCTCGCTCGTCCGCGTATCCAGGGCCACGAGCGCGGCGATGTGATCCTTGTCTAACATATCGACCGCGATCACATGATTGTTAAAACAGAGGGTGATGTTTTTTTCGGCTCGCACGACCGTTTCCTTCTTATCATCGCCGAATTCCTCCTTCGTGCCGGGCGACGCCTTGGCGTAGTCCTCGAATTCCTCAACGATCTCGCCCAGCGTGGGATATAAGCCTCGCCGCGTGCCGCCTTGCGCCCACACCCGCACCTCGCTCGAGCCATTGCCGCCGAGCAACGCGCGATCCTGGATCAGCGCCACCTTGCAGCCCATGCGCGCTGCCGACACGGCCGCGCCGATTCCTCCGTAGCCGCCGCCACACACCACCAGATCATAGTCGCCGGCGTCTTCCGGCTTCTCCGGCAGGCCAAGCGCTTTCGTCCGCCATTGCGCCAGCGCTGCGCCATCCTTCGGCGGCGCGGCCTGCGCGTCTTTGGAGAAATAGATCGCGTCGCAACGACCGTCGAAGCCGGTCAAATCGTGTAAGGCCAGCGTCGTGTCCGGAGCGGCGATCTCCACCGCTCCGCCATCCTGCCAATGCCAGTCGGCGCCTTCCGTGCCGAACGTCGTGGCGAGTGGTGTGCCGCTCACGAGCAATTGGATCTTTCCCGGTTGGCCCGGCGCATTCCAGCGCGCCACCCAATCCTTGGTGCGCACCCAGACGTGATAGGTTCCCGCCGAGGGAAAGTGCACCGCAGTGGTCGCATCCGCCACCGGCGCGCCGAGTCCATGGGCGAGGAGATAAGGCGACCCCATGATCTCGATGAACTGCGTATCCAAGGCCCAACCGCCAGGGTTCTTGAAGCTTTCCGCTTCAACGAGGAGTTGATCCGCGCCCACAGCAAAGGCGAGGCTGGGAAGACCGACAGCGAGGAGAACGGGGAGAAGCTTCATCGGAGCAAAGGCGAGAGTAGCAGTGTTCGGGTCCGCTGGGGCAACGATTATCGCAGCGACCTGGCGGCGTCAAAATTCACCATCAACAAGCAGTGCGGTTCACTGCGTGTTAGGACATGTTTTTGGAACGCCGGCAATTTAAGAACATGTCTAACATTCGACAAAGTAAGTGTCGTCATGGGAATACGGCGGCGCGCAACAACACAGCATGCGCACCGTCTCAGTGGCGCGAATCGTGTGCCAGGCGCCGGCGGGAATGAGAATGCCGTCGCCCGGCTGGACCAGGCGGACTTCGCCGTCGATTTCCATTTCCCCAGAGCCCTCAAGAATGTAGTAGAACTCTTCGCTCAGTTTGTGGAAATGGCGCTGGGTCGCGCCGCCGGCGGGGATCTGCGCTTCGGCCAGGCTTTGCTGCTGCACCGGGGCATTCGTGCGATCGAGGATGGATCGGATCGTCGATCCATCCTTCGTCGTAAAAGGCTGCTGAACTTCGAGATTGTTGATGATCATGGCGGCGCTTATAGAAAGGCGGCGAGGCGTTTGCATGGCGCATCGCCGCCCCGCCGTAACACGAGCGCGGAGACGAGTCAAAACCGAGTCAAAAGTAACGCGTCGCCTTTGGCATCCCAAAAATCATCAATCATATCCCATGAGAAGCTTCGACTCCTGTGTCGCCCTCGTCACCGGCGCCTCGGCAGGCCTCGGCGTTGAATTTGCCCGCCAACTCGCGCCCCGGGCGCGCGTTCTCATCCTGGTGGCCCGCCGCGAAGAGCGGCTGAAGGAATTGGCCGCGGAAATTGCCCGGCCCGGTCTGGACGTGCGCATTCACGCGCTGGATCTCTCCGATGCGCAGCAATTGGAGAATCTCATCACCGCGGTCTCCGGCGAAGGCATCGATCTGCTCGTGAACAATGCCGGCGTCGGCGACCATGGGCTTTTCGAGAAAAGCGAGTGGAGCCGCGTCCAGGCGATGCTCGATACGAATATCCGCGCGCTCACCCGGCTCACCCACGCGCTGCTGCCGAAACTCGTGCAATCGCACCGGGGCGCGATCCTCAACGTCAGCTCCATCGCGGGGCTCCTGCCGGTGCCGCGCTCCATGGTCTATGCAGCGACGAAGGCTTACGTATCCAGCTTCAGCGAAGGCTTGCGCGCCGAGCTGTGCGGTTCGGGCGTGACCGTCACGGCGCTCTTGCCGGGGCCGATCGACACGGAATTCTTCATTCGCGCGGAACGCCCCGGCGCCGTCTCGGGCGTGATCAATTCCGGCTTTTTCAAGATCCCGGCTTGGCAGGCGGTGCACGAAGCGCTGGTCGCCGCCGAGCGCGGCCGGGCCCGGGTCATCTCGGGTTGGCGCGTCTGGGCGCTCATGACGATTGCCGCCCTCGTGCCGATTGCGCTCCTTCGCCTTGCGCTGCCCATCGCGGCCAATCGCCGCCGCGGCTGAGCGCTTCTCTTTCCCGCCGTCCCTCATTGCCGCCCGGCGCCTTTTGCTCTATGAGCAATCGCCCATGAGCCAATATCTGCCCTTGTACTACCTTCTTTTTGGCGTGTTGACCATTGTCGGAGGCGTCATCGGGTTCGTCAAAGCCAAGAGCAAACCTTCGCTGATCGCCGGCGGCATTTCCGGCGTATTGCTGCTCGTTGCTTACTATCTCCTTTCGTCCGGTTCGTTCAAGGCGGGGGTGATTCTGGGGCTCGTGATTTCGCTGCTGTTGGCCGGCCGATTTGTTCCGGCCTTTCTCAAGACCCGCGCGCTCATGCCCGCAGGCCTCATGAGTGTGCTCAGCGTCGTCGGGATCATACTGAGCGTTCTCGCTCTGATATAACAAACCAGCTCGGCCATGGAGCGAAATTCCGCCGGTCCGAAATCTTTAGCCGCCCGACTCGGAGTCACTCTGCGCTGGGCGGCGCTGATCGCGCTTTTCCTGCTCCACGCCGGCTGTCCACGGCCCGTGCCTCCGCCGTTGCCGCCGCCCACGCCCTTTCCGGCGACCCCGATGCCCACGCCGGTTCCCACTCCCGTGCCGACGCCGACTCCGCCCCCGACGCCCTACGTGCCCAACAAGCGCGTGGACGTGGGCAAGATCTTCAACGGCATGCAACTGCGCACCACGTTGCAAACGGATTTCGGCGGTGAAACCACCGAGACACGGGATGAGCCCGGGAGCTATGGCGTCGATGTCCAGGTGCATGTGAAAGTGCCGAAGCCGCATCGCGATCTCGCTCAGCTTTCCAAACTGAATTCGCTCCTGCCCCAGGCCTTGCCGCAACTGTCCACCCTGCTCGGCACAGCCAAGGTGTCGCCGGCCTTCGACGAGTTGTACCGCCTGAAAGTCGCTTCCTTGCAACAAAGCCTCATGCATCTCGACGGGACTCTCTCGAGACACAACTTTTACGACTGCGAAACCTTGCTGGAGCTGGAAGCGCCGGCGACCAAACGGCGCGCCTTGCTCCTCCAGGCCGATATGGATACGGACGACGACGGCTCCGACAGCGATCGCGTGCCGGAAGTCGATGGCGGGTCTGTTACTTTTCAGCCCTTTACGAGTTACAAGTGGCCCAAGAAGACGACCCAGCCGAATTCCTTCATCAATCCCCGCCTCACGCGCCTGCGGCAGCTCGAGATCGACCTGCAAATCCCCGGAGTGAGCGCCGGACGCCTGGAACAGATGCGCGCGCAACGCGCCGCGTTGCGCACGGAAATTTCGGATCTGCAAAAGTATAGTTATCTCGTGGGCAGCGCCGATCCTTACGTCGTGTTGCCTTCCTCCATGTTTGGCAGGAAACTCGGCGCCTTCGCTCCGGCGGTGGGCGACTACTGTGTGGTCATTTATAACGACCAGCTTTTGCCGGCCATCGTCGGCGATGTTGGCCCAAATGATCTCGTAGGCGAAGCTTCGCTGCGCATTTGTCGCGAGATCGAGCCGCGGGCCGATGCGAACAATCGGCCGGTAAACGACCTCAAGGCGACGTACCTTATTTTTCCGGGCAGCGCGGATCGACCTTTCGAAGCGCCCAATCTGGAAAAGTGGCGCACACGTTGCGATGCCCTGCTCAAAGACCTGGGCGGCTACGAAGGCAAACTCACCGAGTGGCAGGATCTCACCAAGCCGCTCGTCCCGCCGCCAGCGCCTCAGACGCCCGGAAACGCTACGCCGGCGCCCGCGCCCGGCGCGACTCCCGCCCCGGGTTCGCCAGCGACTCCGGTGGCGGCGCCGGCTCACCCGCAAGCGATCCAACTCTCGCCGGCAACCCTGCCGTCCCGAGGCGCGACGCCGAAACCCGGAACGCCAAAACCTCCAGCGCCGATGACCCCGGCCGCGACTCTTTCAACTCCGGCGCCCGCCACGCCCAAGCCAACAACATCGTCCCCGTCGGCCCAACCGGCAACGCCGCCAACACCTGCGGCGCCGCCGGCGCAACCTCCGCCGCCGCCCGCGGCCAACGCGCCTTAGATCAGATACATTTGGCTGGCGATTTCTCACTATTACTCTATGAGCAAAATCCGCCTGGTTCTCGCCGACGTCGACGGCACCCTCGTCACTCACCAGAAAGTCCTCACGGACAAGGCACAGGCCGCCGTCCGGCGGCTGCGCGAAGCCGGCATCGCCTTCGCCATCACCAGCGGCCGTCCGCCGCGTGGCATGCAAATGCTCATCGCGCCGCTGGCGATCGATACGCCCATCGCGGCCTTTAACGGCGGTTTGTTTGTCGACGCCGGCTTGCAACTCATTCAGCAGCGCGTCCTCCAGCGCGCCATCGTCGAGCCGGTGATCGAGATCATCAAAGCCCACCATCTCGACGTGTGGATCTATCGCGGCAATGACTGGTTCGTGCCGGAGCGTCACGGGCCGCACGTCGATCGCGAAGAGTGGACGGTGAAATTCCCGCCCACTGTCGTCCCCGACTTCCAGGACAAGTTGGACGACGTCGCGAAAATCGTTGGCGTGAGCGACGATCTGGAAGCGGTCGCGCGGTGTGAAAAGGCCGTGCGGGAGAAATTTGCCGACGAAGTCGGCTGCGCCCAATCCAATCCGCATCGGCTTCCGCACTCCGCCGTCTCGGCCGCGCGCTCCCAGCCCTATTACCTCGACGTCACGCATCCCGAGGCCAACAAAGGCGCCGTCGTCCTGGAGCTATCCAAGCGTCTCGGCATCCCGACAAATGAGATCGCCACGCTGGGCGACATGCCAAATGACATCGCCATGTTCGAGAAGAGCGGAATGAGCATCGCCATGGGGCAGTCCAGCGATGAAGTGAAGCGTGCGGCAACCCACGTCACGACTTCGTCGGAGGAGGAGGGTTTCGCCAAGGCCCTCGAAAAATATGTTCTGCAGTAGGCGTCGGTAGGACACTTTTTTCACGAGATGTACGCTTGCCTGCGGCCTTTGCCGGCAGAGACTTCCCGGGAACTCACACACTTCTGCGCACCATGAATTCCCGCTTCGAATCTCTTTCACCTACGGCCTTCACTCGCCGCGAGGCCCTGCGCGCCGGCGGTCTCGCCCTCGGCGCCGCCGCGTGGTCCACGCTCCTCTCCCGCACCGGCCTGGCCGCAGATGCCAATACGCCGACTCTTCCCGCGGATGCGCCGCCGGAGATCAAGATCGAGTCGCTCGGTGAGAAATTTGCCGTCATCTCCGGCGCCGGTGGCAACATCGCCGTGCTCGGCGGCGACGATGGGGCGCTGGTCATCGACAGCGGGTTGGCCTCCGCCTCTGCCGAAAGCGCCGCGGCCATCACCAAGACGGTCGGTCCGCTCGCCCTGCTCGTGAATACGCACTGGCACTTCGATCACGTGGGGGGCAACGAGCGCCTGTCCCGCGCCGGGGCGCGCATCATCGGTTCCGAAAACTGTCGGAAGCGCATGTCCGCCCAGCAGTACATCGAGTTTTTCGACAAGACCATGCCGCCCTCGCCGGCCGCGGCGTTGCCGTTGGTCACGATTGCCAGCGAGACCACAATCCATGTGAATGGCGACGATCTTCGCCTCACGCCCGTCCCGCCCGCGCACACCGATGGCGATCTGTTTATCCGCTTCGAAAAGGCGAATGTCGTCCACTGCGGCGATCTCTTCTTCCGCGGGATGTTTCCCTTCATCGACTACTCGACGGGCGGCTGGATCGGCGGCATGGCCGAAGGCGCGAAGCGCATCCTCGCCGTCACCGATGCGAAAACCCGCATCATCCCTGGCCATGGGCCGATTGGGACGCGCGCCGACCTCGAGGAATATCTGAAATTCCTCGAAACGGTCCTGGAGCGCCTCAACAAGCTCAAGGCCGAAGGGAAAACGGTCGACGAAGCCGTCGTGGCCGCCCCGACCAAAGGCTTCGATGAAAGCCGCGCCCAGGGTCTGTTCAAGCCCGACCAATTCGTCCGCTTCGCCTACGCCGGCCTGCTGAAGCACACCTAGCCGTCTCCCAACCGCAATGCCGGACGCGCGCGTGTGGAAAAATCGCGCGCTCCGGCGATTGCCGCATTGCCAATCCGCCGGCGCGCAGTTGGGATAGCTGCTCGCAGCCTCATGAAAATCATCCGCTACCAATCCGAAGTCGGCGACATTCGCTATGCAGCCCTGCAGCCCGACGGCGGGGCGCTGGATCTCGACGGCGAGCCCTATTCCGGTTTTACTCCGACGACGAACCCGGCGCGGATCGCCCGGCTGCTCGCCCCGATCGAGCCGAGGAGCATCTATTGCATCGGCCTCAACTACCGAAAGCATGCGGCGGAATCGAATTCTCCATTGCCGACCTACCCGGTGCTGTTCATGAAAGGTGTGAATACCCTGCAGAATCCCGGCGAGCCGATTCTCCTGCCGCGCTGGCTCACCAGCTCCAAGGTCGACTACGAGGCGGAGCTGGCCGTAGTCATCGGCAAGGCGTGCAAAAACGTCTCCCGGGCCGATGCGCTGAGCCATGTCCTCGGCTATACCTGCGCCAATGACGTGAGCGCGCGCGACTGGCAAAGGGAGGGGGGCGGCTCGCAGTGGTGCCGGGGAAAGAGCTTCGATACCTTTGCGCCGCTCGGTCCCTGCCTGGTCACGACGGACGAGATCCGCGATCCGCACACGCTGGCGATTCGCACGCGCGTGAATGGCGAGATCCTGCAGGATTGCACGACCGCCGATATGATTTTCGACATTGCCACGCTCATCGAATTCCTGAGCGGAAGTTCCACGCTGCTGCCGGGCACGGTGATTCTCACCGGCACGCCGCACGGAGTCGGCATGGCGCGCACTCCTCCGCGTTTTCTTCAGCCGGGAGATACCGTCGGCATTGAGATCGAGGGCATCGGCATCCTGGAAAATCCCGTCCGGGAAGAATCCGCGGAAGGCCGGTCGAGCTTCCAGTTGTAACGCTGGGCGCCGCTCAGGCCAGGTTGCCCGGCGCCGCGACTTGGCACATCTCCAGAAAATCTTCCCAGCGCAGGTCGACCCAGGGATCAATGTCCTTGATGTTCCGCAAGGTCCTGCGGGCCACCTGCGCGCAGATCTCTTCGAGGCGCCGGTGCACCTTCGTCGTATTGCTCCGCCACATGAGCGCCAGTTCGCCGAGATGCAATTCGTCCCGGCGGGAAAGCTTCAGCAAAACAAAGTCCTCGTCCGAACAGGCTGTCAGCGCGAGTTCCAGGCCCATCTGCATGAGGCGCATCAGGTCCGTATCGAGCATGACAAAGGGCACCGAGCCTTCGGCATGGGTCATGGGCATGGACTCGCCGTCCGGAGTCTTCGGCGGCTCGGGCAGCGAGGTCACCCGTTTTTCCCGGCGCGCGTCACCGCGTTTCCGAGTGAGCAAGCGATTGAAGGAGACGGTATTGAGCCAGGTGCGAAAAGTCGCCCAGCCCCGATAGCTTGCAAAGAGCGCCGGGCGGTCCGGTTTGTCGACCAGGCCGTCGGCCCAAAGTAGATTCAATTCTTCCGTCGCCTCCTCGAGGGTGGCTCCCCGGCTCGTCAGAAAAGTCAAGAGATCCGGACCGAATTTGCTTTGCAGCAAAGCGATGGCGTTTTCGTCACCGCCGAGACATTTCTCAACCAGGAGAAAATCTTGGAGATGAGGAGTGTCGTCGTGCACGAGGAAAAAAGGCAGTCGGAAACAGCAAATTCGATGCTAGCCAAAGAATTGCACATCGAAAGCTAAATTCTAAACTTCCCGCGCATCTAAAATTGCCGCGTTCCCACGCCCCGGGGCGATCCCGGGCTCCAAACCCCGGGACCGCCGACAGACCGCGCCTTGGCGCCGCTCCCCCTTCCCCGCTTCCACCGCTTTTCCCAACACCCTCGCGAACCTGCCGCTGCTCTTGCCCACGCTGCCACTCCGCAGCGCGGTCTGTCGTTTTAGGCTCCTCCCGGGCAACCGTTGCCTATGGAATTAGGCGCCGGTGAAATCGCCGTTTTCAAAATTCTCGAAATTTTTTTGAGTCTTGCGATTTTGACTCCTGCTCGCGCCTCTGCGAGACGCAAAACTCCCCACGGATGCCTATCGAGGATGAATCCGGGTGATCTTTGCACCCTGCAAACCTAGGCCGCCGATGAGGCTTCGCTGATTGAAGAACATCGCATAAATGCCGCGCTTGGCAGGAGCCGTGTCGAGGGAATGGGCTGCAGCCTTGTCGAGCACCACGACGCCCGGTGTCTTTGCCGGCTCCCAGCCGCCGGGCGCATCCAAGTGCGCCAAATCCTTTCGATTCACAAAGAAGATTGCATACCCGAATGCCGGCTCTGTGGCCTGCGGGCCGTAGGAATGGGCCGAAGTGTGGCAATAGGTGACAGCCCCATGCCGGTCGAGCACGGCGCCGTCGCCTTTTTCGCCGCCTTCAAAGAGCCCGCCTTTGACGATGGTGGGATATACCAGGACCGCCTGGGCATGGCGGCCAAGCTCCCGGACATTCGGATTTGTGAGGTAGATCTGCCGAAGGGCCGAACGCGAACTCGCGGTGATCTCCCCAGCCGTGGCGGCCTCGACCGAGGAAGCGCCAAGGCAGAGGGCAAGGGCAAACGTTACGATGACAGAAATCGGAATTCGCAGGAGGAAAGGGGCGCTCATGGCGATCGATTCTACCAAGGGCTCGCTTTTTCGCGATACCGGAGTGTCACGAAAGCGGTTTTTGCCGGAATCCCTCCGGGTCTGACGCATGCGGATGCAAGCCTACGGCGCCGGCGTCGGATCGGGGATCGTCGCCGTGAAGACGCTTTGGGTGCGATCGGCGAAATCCAGGCGATAAATCATTTGGGCGGTGGAGTTGAGCGCTCGGCCCTGGCCGGGCGAGCCGCTGATCGATCCCAGGATAGTGATCTTTTTCACGGTCCGAGAGGAGCCATTGACCATGAGGCTGTCATTGGCCCGGACGATCGGATCGGCAACGCCCGCTGAATCCGTCGCCCACAGACCGACGTTGTTGAGGGCAGTGATGCCGCCAGGTCCGGGCACGCCGTGAGCGCCAACCACGAGCTTGGCGACAAACACGGGAGCGCCGAGGGAGCTGTTGGCAAAAGAGGAGAGCGAGGCAATCTGCGCGCCGCCCGCGCCGAGGGCGCCCGGCGCCGGTCCACCCGCGAGCGCGATCAATTTCAGACCGCCAAAGGCATTGGTCCAGAGCGAAGTGCCCGAGCCAGTGAGGCCGGAGGTCGCCTTGAGCGTGGCGAGGAAGGATACAAGATTCGCCCCCGTGAGCGCCGGATCTTTAAAAGCGTTAAAGGTTGCCCCGGTGACATTTGGAATCGTGGGCGTCGCGTCTCCCTGGCGGACCACGCTGGCGAAATTGCCGGTGTCGCCGACAAAAATCCCGCTCGCATTTGAAGGGGTGACTCCGGCGACCTTCGTCACGAGTTTGGCCTGGAAGGCTTCGGCGGCTGTATCGCCGGCGACGATGCCAAAGGAGCCAAATTCCGCGCCGGCCGGCGAGGTTGGACCATCGGCCGTGCTGCCGGTCACTTTCGTATCCAGGCCCGCGGCTTCGATGGTGAACCCACTATTGTTGGCCGCGGTCTTCACCACGACCTGGCTGTTGTCCGTGAAAGTGACGCGGAATTTCAGGTCGCCGTCGCCGGTATAGCTGCGCGGCTGGCCTGGCGAACCCGCCACGGCGGTAAGAACGGTGAAGCTCTTGATCGTCCGCGCCACCCCTTCAACGGTGAGCTGGCCGCCGGTTTGCAGCACCAGCTCGACCTGGGCGCCGGGGGGAACGGGTTGTTGCTCCACCGTTGCTACACTGCCGAGGACTTCGCGCCAGAGGCCGAAATTATTTGCGCTCGTCACCGTGCCGCCAGTCAACTTCGCCGTAAAGACGGCCCCGCCGGCGGGCGGCAACGCAAAGGAGGCAATGGATTGGAAGGTGGCTGATGTGCCCGGCGCTGGAGAGCCCACTCGGGCAAGCAAGGAAAGCGTTCCGCTGGCGTCCGACCACAGGCCTGTGCTCGTCGGTCCCGTTACACCGGCGAGATTGGCTTCGAAAGCCATGTGCCCGCCGCCGAAGGCCGGGTCCTTGAATCGAGCGAACGTGAGGCCGCCGGCGCCAGGCGCCGCGCCACCGACCCGGGCCCGCACCAATGGCGGATTCTCCCCGAAGATCACGCTCACCGACTTGGCAGTCTTGGGCGTTTTGCTCGGCGGAACCGCGGGAATCGGCGGCGGCTGGACCACGGCGGTGAAGCCGACCAGCGAACCGTCAAACGAGGGGACGCCGAAGCTCACAAAGGTCGTGCCGGTCGGCTCTCCAGGCACGGTGTCGCCCGTGGAATAAATCGCCGTCGGTCCCGAGGCCGAGAAATTCGCCGCCACCGTTGCAGGCGACGTCATGACAATGGTGGTCGACGCGCTCGAAGGACTGGTCACCGGGCCATTCCAGCTGACGAAGGACCGGCCGGAAGCCGGCGCCGCGGTGAGGTTGACCGTGCTGTTCGCATCGAAATAGCCCGTCGCCGGCTGCACTGTTCCGCCCGCGGCCGGATTAGCGCTCGTAGTGAGCAGGTACTGTGTCGTGAAGCTCGCCGTATAGGTCGTCGCGCTCACTGGAACCGTAATCGTGTGGCTCAGGTTGCCGCTGTCGCTCCAACTTGCGAAGGCGTACTGCGTGCCGGCGGCGGCCGCTTGGGGCGAAGTCGTGGAGATGGTGTGCTGGGAGTTGGGCGCCAGATTCAGAACTACGCTGGAATTGTAGGTCGTCGAATCGACCATGAAGGCCAGATTCGCCGGCGAGGTCTGGAAGGTGATCGGGACCACGCCGGCGGCGAAATTCGCCGTGACCGTCTGCGGCCCACTCATCGTCACCGACGTGCTGGCGCTCGAGCTGTTGGCGACATTGCCGGTCCAACTCGTAAAGACCTGATTCGGGCCGGGGGAGGCGAGGAGGGGCACGACCATTCCGCTGTTGTAGTAAGTGCCGCTGGCCGGGGTCACCGTGCCCGCGCCCGCCGGAGCCACCCCGGTGGTCAGCAGATACGTGGTATTGAAATTTGCCGTGTAGCTCAGCGTGCTCGCGGAGATCGTGATTTGATGCGAGAGCGCTCCACTGTCGCTCCAGTTGGCAAAGGCGTAATGCGTTCCCGTGGTCGATTGGGGATCCGTCGTCGCGATGGTGTGCTGCGTGCCCACCGTCATCGTAATCGCCGTGGAAGACGTGTAATTCGTGCTGTCCACCGAGTATGCCAGTCCGCCAGGGGAAGTCCCAAACGACACTTGCACCGTTTGGAGCACCGTGACCTTGAAGTGGATCACCTTGTTATCCGTGCCGCCGCCTGCCGTGCCGCCATTGTCCTTTACGGTCACCGTGATGTTCGCCACGCCAAATTGGTTGGCGGCAGGCGTGAACGAGACGGATCCCGTCGCATTTGGGCTGGTGTACGAAACGGAGGGTGAAATGAGGGTGGTATTGTCCGAGATGGCGGTGACGGTCAGCGTTTGTCCGGCATCGTCTATTCCGGGCGATACCCCAGAGAAATTGACCGTCTGCGGGCCAGCATTTTCCAGGAGATTACTAATGTCGGAAATCGCCGTGATGGTCGGCGCTTCATTCGGCAGGACGCTGATGCTTGCACTGGCGCTGGCGCCGTCCACCGTGGCCGTCGGGTTGCAGCTCGCGCCAGGTCCAGGCGCAGTAAAGGTGGCCGTCGCCTGTCCATTGTGAAGCGTGGTCTGCGCGTTGCTGATTCCGCCGCCGCCGCTTCCCGCGGAAAAGCTGATCGATACGCCTTCGAGATAGGCCAATTGCGTGGCGTTGAGGGTGTTTCCCGCGGAATCCGTGGAGAAGTCCGCCGTAAGCGTAGCAGTTCCGCCAGCGTGCAAGCTGGTCAAATTCGTGCGCAACGTCATTTTGTCGAAGTTGGTTTCCGTGATCGTTCCAACCAAATCCGTTGATCGGGGTCCGGTCTCGCTCGCCCACCAGTCATCATTGGCCGTCACCGTATCCGTGTTGGCGGGCAGATGGTAGATTTCCGAGGCATTGGCCGAGGTCACCACCGTGTCGCCATCGAGGCGACACTCGAGGATCGTGGTGGCGCCGTTTTCCACGGCGATCGCCCCTCCGTGACCGCCGGAAGCCGTGCAATGATTGGTCACGAAATCACATTCACTGATGGAGATCTGCCGGCCGCCCTGCGTCTGGATGGCTCCGCCGTCTTCGGCGCAGCTGTTGCTCGTAAAGGTGCAGCCGGTAATCGACGAAGCCGCCTGCCCGGCTCGATTTGCGATCGCCGCGTAGATCGCCCCGCCGCCTCCATTGCCGCTCGTATTTCCACAGGAGTTGTTCGTGAAGGTGCAACTGGAGATCGTAAGGCTCCCGATGGAGTATTGTCCGGCCGCGTTCGTGATCGAGTAATAAATTGCGCCGCCGATGCCGCCCGTCGTCTTCGGTGAGGAATTATTGCTGAAGGTGGTATTATTTATCGTCAGGAACCCGTCTGCGTTGTAGATCGCCCCGCCCTGGCTAAACTGGCCCGAGTTCGAATTGTCGTGAACGTTGCAGTTGTTGATTGTGGTAACGCTTTGCTTTACATTATTATCAGCGCCAGTGAAAATACCCGTATACGTGCCGCCGGTGATTTCGAGATAATTGAGGGTGAGATTAACGATGGCGGGGGCAAAACTGGCTCCAAGGCCGGTCGTGATCACATCGTTTCCCGCGACCGTCTGGACGATTTTCGTCGGCCCTCCACTGGCAGCGCCTTGAATCGTGACGGTGCTGCCGTCGGAGCCGATTTCGAGATCCGGTGAATTGGTTGTCCAAGTCGTGCCAAGCCCATTCGGGTTGTTGACGCTAAGATTATAGGTTCCAGACGGAACGTTAATGGTGTGAGGTCCCACGCCCGCTTGATTGGCTGCGACCACAGCCGATCGCAGCGTGATGAAGCCGTTTCCGGCTCCCGCGCTGGTGATGGCTCCACTACTGGTATTTACGGATGCAAACGCATAGTCGGCAGTGGTATTTACCGAGTAGGTGCCCGCAGAGGCAGTCGTAGCGATCGATGCAACGGAACTCCATATGCCGAAGCAGAGTAGACGCTGCAGGAAGAGACGAGTTGTCATAAAACGATGAGGATGCTGACCGAAAGAATTAACTGGGGAATGGGCGCGCCGAGGGTCGGGACCGGAGGAAATGAGCGGAAAATTTTTCGCTGGTGGGCCTGTATCAGCCGCATTCATGCCAATGCCGGAGTCCTAATGCAAGATAAATCATGGACTCGATATAGTTAAATTTTACTGTTGACCAAGACATAACGATCGAGGCACTTTGGCGCCGCACTCGCAATGTCTCTCTCCCTGACCTCTCTCGGCCGCCGTGATTTTATTCGAATCGGCGCAAGCGCGTCTGCTGCGACGATTGTCGCAACGGCCGTCACACAATTGGCGCCAAAGCCGATCGCGCCCTCTCGCAGCCTCTACAGCGCTGCTGATCGGCGAGCGTTGGAATTCATGGAGGCGATGGGGGCGCGGGTCGCCGTCGTAGCCGCTGACACGCTGCTGAAGCCGATCCCTGCTTCGGCAAAACAGCCGGCTGCAACCTGTGAAGCACGCGTTAGCGCGATCGTGGAAATTTCATCGTTTCCGCAGGTTTTCGAACATTTGTCTAACGCTCGGCAATTCGGAATTACCCGGGTCTGCACAGATGGAGCGGACGTCCAATTCCAGCTCGCCGATGGCGTTTACCATCTGAAATTGCTGTCGAAGGCGGATTTCGAATCCCGCGCTGTAAACTCCGTCAGTTAGCTTGGTTATGGACGTGCTTCCGCTCGATCAGGCGACGCTCGAGACCTTTGCTCCCCACGTGGGCGAGTCCTTTTCCGGCGTGCTCGCCGGTGTGCAGATCGAGTTGACTCTCGTGGAAGCCACGGAACTGGCGGGCGGTCATCCCGACCGCACCCGTGAGCCGTTTTCGCTGCTTTTCCAGACGGGAGCCCTCGGGCATGTTCGCCAAGGCCTTCTACAATTATCGCATCCAATCTTGGGTAATCAGGAAATCTTTGTAGTGGCCGTAAAAGGCGACGAGAAGTGGATGTATTTCGAAGCGATTTTTAACTAAATTGTAACATACGCGCGTGGCGCGTTTTATTGAAAGAATACTATGAGTCAGCCATTTGTCGGCGAGATCCGGGTCTTTTTCGGGACTTTTGCTCCCTTGGGGTGGGCGCTCTGCAATGGGCAACTCACGGCTATTTCAGAGAACCAAGCGCTCTTTGCGCTCATTGGCACGACCTACGGCGGCGATGGCGTAACGACTTTTGCTTTACCGAATATGCAGAGCCGTATGCCGATCCATGCGGGAACCGGCGGCGGCGCGACATATGTCCCGGGGCAACTGGCCGGCGCGGAAACGGTGACCTTGACGACTGCGCAGATGCCTGCGCATACGCATATACCTTCCGGCACGACGGGCAACGGCACGGTGACGGCTCCGGCCGGCGCCATTTGGGCGGCCGATCCCGAAAACAATCCGTCGAATGACACCTTCCTGGTCTATTCCACCAATACTACGGGAACCGTGCAGATGAATGCGGGGGCAGTCTCCATAGCCGGTGGAAGCCAACCGCACGACAACATGCCACCCTACGTGACGGTCAACTTCATCATCGCGACCGTGGGCGTATTTCCCACTCAATCCTAAACGATTTTCACGCCTTTATGCCACAGACACCATACGTTGGACAGATCATGATGGTCGGGTTCAACTTCGCCCCGAAAGGATGGGCGCTTTGCAATGGGCAACTCCTGGCCATCAGTCAAAACCAGGCGCTGTTTTCCATCCTGGGTACGACATACGGCGGCAATGGAACCAACAACTTCGCGCTGCCGAATTTACAAGGTTCGTTCCCCCTTCATTGGAGTTCCACGTTTCCTCTGGGCGGGCGGGCCGGCGAGATCGCCCATACGCTCCTTGCGTCCGAAATGCCCATTCATAACCATTTTCCCGTTGCCACCTCCGCCACGGCAGACAATGCCAGCCCGTCCGGCGCCTTTTGGGCGAGCGCTGGGCGTCAGGTCTACGCGCCGAGCACCGTGGCAAGCGGCCTCATGTCGCCCTCGGCCCTTGCCACCACGGGTTCGAACCAGCCGCACAACAATATGCCGCCTTATTTGGTCATCAATTTCGTCATCGCGTTGCAGGGAATTTTTCCCTCGCGAAGCTAGGCGGCAAAAATATTTTCAACCGAAGCATTTACATTTTTATGGCCTACGTCGCAGAACTCCTGCTTTTTGCCGGCAACCTCGCCCCCAGAGGTTTCGCCCTTTGCAATGGGCAGATCCTTCCCATTTCGCAAAATACGGCCCTTTTCTCCCTGCTCGGCACCAACTACGGCGGGAATGGCACATCCAATTTCGGCCTTCCCAACATGCAGGGGGCGATTCCGCTCCATGCTGGCCAGGGGCCGGGCTTGAGTCCTTATGTCATCGGCGAGACTGGCGGCTCGCCCGCGGTGACGGTCCTTACCACGCAGTTGCCGGCCCACACCCATGTGCCCAATGCGCAGCCTACTGCGGACGCGACGAAAGATTCCGCTGCTCCGGTGGGAGCCATCTGGGGTGTTTCCGGAGAGCGCCGTTCGACGGTCAGCCTTTATTCCACGACCGCGGGGGCGACAAATATGGCGGCGTTGCCCGCGGCTGGTGGCAATCAGCCGCACAATAATATGCCGCCCTACCTGGCGCTTTCCTTCTGCATCGCCCTTCAAGGGATTTTCCCGCCTCGAGGCTAGACTTGAAATCGGGCTCCGACTATTGATGAACGCATCCGCGCTCGAAGCGCAGCTTTACCAGGATGCGTATCAGTTGCTGAATATCCATGAGCTGCTCCTGCGGGATGGCGTGCGCAATGCCGCCTTCCAGGCCGCGTTGGAACGCTCGGAAATCGCGGGCGCGCGAGTGCTGGATGTCGGCGCCGGCTCGGGGATCTGGGCGATCCAGGCGGCCAAGCTCGGCGCGCGCCGCGTAGTCGCAATTGAACGGGAGCCCTTGCTCATCGGGCTCATTCGCGCGCTGGCTCATGACAACGGCGTCGCCGATCGTGTGGAAGTCATCCAAGGAGATGCGCAGCGCATTCAGCTTGAGGAGCGCTTCGATATCGTTGTTTCGGAGACGATCGGCCATTCCGTCTTCGATGAACTCATCGTTCCGATTCTGATCGATGCGCGCGATCGGTTTCTCGCGGATGGCGGCCGGCTCATTCCCGAGCGGGTGAGTCTCGTGGCGGCTCCGGCGGTTTTCGACAGTGGCAGCGCGACGCTTCCCGCCGAGGCTCCGGGGGATTTTTCCTGCTTCGAGAAACTCGCGCTCCACATGCCGGTGGCGGTTAACGGACGAAAGCGCATCCGGCTGCTCGCGGAGCCTGTCCCCTTGGTTTCCGTCGATTTGCAGACCGCAAAGCAATCGCCGCTTCTGCAAAATCTTTCCGCCAGCTGGAATGTGTCCGAGGCCGCAGGTCTGAATAGTGTGCTCGTCTGGGCGACCATTTCCCTCGGCCACGGCATCGAGTTGCAGTCGATCGATACCTCGAATTGGAACGGGACCGCCTACCGCATGGAGCGGCCTTCTTCCACGTCCGGCCGGTTGGAATTCCAACTCTCGCTCGATGCCGCCACCCATCACTGGGCGGTGATCTGGGACGGCGCCGCTGGAAAGCAGACGCAATCCTTTTCCCCTGCCATCGCGGCGACCGACCTGCTGGCTCAAACGCGCATGGACACGGCGGAATTCCGGAAATGGAAAGAAATGGCGAATTTTCGCTTTACCTATGACCGGCACCTCTGATTCCAGCGCTGGCGGCCCACTCGGCGCCAGCGTTCCGGATGCGGCGGCGAATCTGGCCCGGTTCCGGGAACTGGTGCGTGAGCGCGTCGATCTTCAGGAAAAGCTGCGCGACCTTCCGGATGATGAAGCCTTGATTGGCGAGACCTTGCGGCTAGGAAAACTAAACGATTTGCCCACCGACCGTGGCGCCGTGGAAACGGCCCTGCGCGAGGAGCGGCGCTGGTGGTTGGAACGTTGGATCCGATGACGGCGCGCTCCTATCGGGATTGGATTCCGCTTCGGGTCACGGTGGGAACGGAGATCAGCGTGGATTGGTGCTGCCACCCGGAGCCCCGTTGCGCGGAGCCTTTTTTCGATCAGACCCTGGAGCGCTGCATGAAGCGCCCGTTCAATCGCCTTTACCGCTATCGCACGCCGATTTCCGAGCTGGAGCGCTGGGCGGCGGAAAGCCCGGGAATAGCGCCCAGCGGCTTCATTTTTCACGTCTCGCGCTGTGGGTCGACACTGGTCTCAAATCTCCTCGGCGATCTCGACCGCTCGCTGAAGCTCTCGGAGCCGTCGCCGCTCGATTTTCTCGCGCGGCTACGCACGCGGTGGCCGCAAATTCCCGAGGAACAGCAGATCGTCTGGATGCGCGCCATGCTCAGCGCTCTCGCCCAGCAGGGGGCGCCGGAGCAACGTTCCCTGGTCGTGAAGCTCCCGGCTTGGAACTCCGCGGATATCCCTCTTTATCGGCGCGCCTTTCCCGAGACACCGGCGATCTTTGTTTACCGGGAGCCAGTCGAAGTTCTCGTCAGCGCGTTGCGGGAGCGTCCCGCCGATTTCATTCCCGGCACGCTTCCGCTGGATCGTCTCCGGCTCACCTTTCCGCAGGCGGTGTCCATGGCGCCGGAGGAGTATGTGGCCCATGTCCTCGCGCATCTCTACGAAGCCGGCATTCGGTTCCACGATCCGAAGCAAATGCTGCTGGTGAACTATCGGCAATTGCCTGACGCGATCGAAAACGCCATCGCGCCCTTTTTCGACCTGGACCTGGAGGCGGCAGAAAGGAGCCAGCTTCGCGCGCAGACAGGCATCCACGCCAAACACCGACGGCCCTTCGCGGAGGATTCCGTGCAAAAACAAGCGTCTGCGGCGGAAGCCATACGGAGCGTCGCGCAGCAACGCTTGCAACCGCTGTACGCTGAGCTGGAGATGCTGCGCAGTTCCAGCTCCTGAAGGTTGGCCTATTTTTGTCGCAATGTGCGACAGTCTGCAGGTTCCCAATCAGCAGAGTGGAGCGTATTGCTGCGAGGGTGCGCGCGGTTCTCCGCCGCTTTCCGGGCGCGCGATGGCGCGAGCTTCGGGGATGTTATCCCCGCGCACCAGTGGCGGCGGCCGCTTTATTAAGATGTCAAAGAACAAAACCTGGATGAACCAGGGGTGCTCCCGAAGCGGGAGCGGGTGTATGTATGTATGTGTATGAGGCCGGCTCTCTCCCGCCCAGTCACTCAAGGCGTGTAGGGAAACTTGCTTTTGCGAAAACAAGCTTGCCTACACGCCCCATGCGACCAGCCAGGGGAGCCAAAGAACGCCGCGAATGTGTGTTACTAACGGTGAAACGTGCGGCGTCTCGAGATCGCTTCTCTTGAAGAGAAGTCCCGACGCGGGATGGGTGGATGGCTTCTGGCTTTTGGCCAGATGCACTCTCCCGATGGACCGCGCTCGAACTTCTCACGGTTGGCGTGCTCTCATCGTTTCTCGAGGAAGGCGCGAGGCGTTTTCGGCCGCCGGCATTGAATTGGCCAGCGGAAAAGGCCTCGCGCCTGGTCCCTTCGAAACAATAGGAGAACGTTACCCTCAGAACTTTACGGGCAGATCTCACTACAAGGATCTCTACTGCCATGCGCCGGTCCGAGGACACGACCGGTCGCAACTGTCGACTGCGGATTTCCCTGATCCCGACGGGAAGCCGAGACTGGTTGAAATCGTTCGTCGACGGCTCTTCAGGGCCCGCAGGTGTTCCCAGAGGCCGGCTTGTTGAAGGCCAGGTTACGTCTCTGGAAAGACCCGCTGCTGGAAGAAAGCCAAACGAGTTCCCTGTGATCGAACGTAGAGCAGGATCTTCCAGACGGTCGGCGGCAGTTCCCGAACTGCGGCGCCGGCTGAAGCTCGCGGTGACGCGAGGCGACCGGGATTTATGGGCTGGGTGACACTGGACGCGGTTGTGGCCGTTGGCACGGCGAGGCAGCGAGCGGTGTTGAACAGCGTTTGATCCTGGCGGATTCTGCTCAGAGAAACACGTCCTTGGCGCTGTTTCGGGCGCTTTGGCGATGTTTCCTTTTTCGTTGATCACAAGCGGAGAATTACATGGGGTGATTGTAGGCGCCACAAGATATAGGGTAACATTGGACGCGATGGGGTGGGCGCGGGTAAGGGGGGGCAGAGGTGCGGAGGCGCGCCCCGTTGCTAGTTGAGATTTATTTCACCGGCTGCGGCTCGGGGAATTTCCACGCGCCGTCGAGGATCTCTGCGCGGGGGCGGTAGAGGCGGACGGTGTAGTTCCAGCCGGGGGTGATGGGGATTTGATTTGCCGTGGCGTCGGGCGCGCCGCCGAAGAGGACGGTGACCGAGCCGTCGGCGGCTTTCTTCGCGGTGAGGTTGTTCACCGAGTAGGAGTTCTCCGCGTTTTTCTCGAAGTAGCCTTCCTTGTTATAGACACTGATCGACCAGAAGGCGTCCACGGGCACGTCTTTCACCACGACTTTGGAGGGAGTGGAGCCATCGTTCCTGGCTGGCGTGAAGTTGAGGTACGCGGCGTCCTTGTCGGGATTGCCGCCCCAGCCGGCCGCGGTTCCGAGGAGGTGGTTGATGGGATCGACCTGCTCCTTCGTGCCGAAGGCTTTTTCAAAACCGGTCTTCGTCGCGGCGAGGACGAGCAGAGCGTCGCGCACTTTCTTCTGGCTCGCGGCGTCCCAGACTGGCGCCTCGAATTTTCCAACGCCGCCGGGTTGCTCGATCTTGATCGCATCCTGCAAGGCGTGGACTTGCTGGAGGTCTTCGGGTTTCTCTGGATCGACGAGGGTGCGGACGGCGACCACGGCGTAGCGGGAGCCGACTTTAGCCTTGTCGATGACATGCGGGCCAGCGTCGTAGGTGACCGACGGCACGTAATGATCCTCGTTGATGATCATCAGGGACATAAAGCGCTTGCCGGCATCGGGCATGGTGATGGTCACCGGCCCTGCTTCGAGGTCGAAAAGCGCCGAGGAATACAGCGTGTCGCGGTTCAGCCGGATGACCGTCTGCTTGTCGATGTTCGCAGGCTCGCGGCGATGGCTGAAGGCGCCCATGGCGCCGCCGCTGTCCCGGAGCATCCCGGCGAAATACAGATCGGACTCGGCGCGGATGAAGTTATCGACGGTGACAGGGATGGGATCGGCGGCGAGGGCGAATGATGCGACCGAAGCGCTGAGCGCGAGAGCCAAAGGGAAAGGCGTGAGTTTGGTATTCATGATTTGTTTTTGTTAGATGCCACGCTTCACCGCCGGCGGGATCCACGAGCGGTCGGTGAAGCGTTCAGCCAAAGGCCGAAAGCGAGGGAGGTAAATTTGATTTTCATAGCGACTTTGGGTTGAGATTCGGGGATTCGGCTTTCCCGCTATTTAACCTGCTCGACTTGCGGGAGCTTCCACTCGCCGCTCATCACCGATCCTGCGGCTGATAGGTGCGCAGGATGACGTAGAACTCGGCTTCGGGCGCGGGCAGCCAATTGTCGGCAAACTCTCCGGTGGGCTTGGTGTGCGAGATCGGGATCTCGAAGCTGCCGTCGGCGCGCGTTTTCAGGCCCGGCGTGTTGC
>FTCV01001183.1_pt1 | contig 61745 bp, 44 predicted proteins | sample 1639691 | NCBI WGS metagenome assembly FTCV01 (sample SAMEA3914864, study PRJEB12502) | metagenome | biome: forest; material: soil | place: USA | collected 2012-03-12 | depth 0.3 m
CTCTTTTCTGCTTCCATGCTGTCCAGCTATTTGCGTAACTGGACAGCATCGTTATCGCTGCGGACGCCGTTCTCAAGATGTGTTCACCGGGTGCTTACGATGCCTCGCCCCTGTCTCACGGTCAGTCGGACTACGCTGACAACCAGCTGAACGGAGCACCTTGACTAAACGTCCCATCCTGCCGGCGGAAGCACTCTCAGCCGACACCCAGAAGTTCTATGACGTCCTCAACAACGAGCCGGATTTTTCGGTGATCGTCGTCTCTTGCGCCTACGTAGACGCGTGCCTGGGTTCGATCCTCAAGAACTACCTTTTGGACAGCTCGGTCTCAGAGAACCTCTTGGACGCTAGGGGTGGCGCGCTTGGGTCGTTTGCCGCGCGCTCGAGTGCTTGCTATTCACTCGGCTTGGTCTCGAAAGGCATCTATCAAGACCTACTTGTCCTTGGCGAACTCCGGAACCAAGTAGCCCATCACCACCACATGCTCGACTTTTCGACCGCCGGAGTAGCTGAGGCGTGCTGCAGGCTCAGGTTCGCAGAAACACTGGAACGTTGGGATCGAGACACTGGTGAACTGATGTTTAAGCCTGAGCAGCTCGCACCGCCTCGAGTCCGCTTCACTATGACGGTAGTTCTACTCAGTCAGCGACTCCTGCTTATCGCGTTGGGTACGAAGCGCGTCGCTGATGGGGGCTAACCCAAATGGAGGCGCCGCTCGACGGCGACGGCTTGGAATTGCAGAGCGTCCCTGAAGTGGACGTCCGCCCGGCATAGCGGACCTTGGCGGCTGGGTTCCGCTTGGCAGCAATCACTCTGCCGCTGCGGATGCCGCTGCAGAAGCCTTTCGGGGCTTGCGCGTCGACTTCGTAGCCGAGGGCCGTTTTTTTGCAGCTGATTTAACAGCTGCTGCCGGCTTGCGCTTGGCCTTGACGGCCGGCTTGTTGGCGCGAATGGAGGTCGCGGCCTTTGGCTTGTCGCCTCCAATCAGAAACTCTTCAAGCGCCTTGCCAGCCTCGAGAGCCTGGCGTAGCCAGTCCGGGCGCTTGCCCATGCCACCCCAAGTGTTTCCCGACCCGTCTGCATATTTGGCAGCGCGGTCTTTTGCCGCCGCCTTTGCAGGTTTCGGCGCGCGTGCGCTGCGACTCTTGGCTTCACCGAACAGCTGTTCGGGCGTCAGGCTGTACTTCGCGATCTCCTTCTTCATTCTGTCGATGACCTCTAGCTGGATCGACGCAGCCTCCTTTTGAAGGCGCTCGATTTGACTGAGGATGGAAGAAAGTGACTTAGCCATTGGGAGAAGATCCTTGATTACCGGAGGGATGCGAACATCTGTCGCGCAGATGAAGGACTTTAGTTCACCAAAGCCATCGGTGATGATCTCGCGGACACCAAGATTGCATCCCCAGTCGGGCTGGCCCGACCCAGACTCCGCTTTTTTTGACCCCAGGAGCTGAATCATGCGCAACAGCTGCCAAACGCTGTCGTTCTTACGTGCAAGCTGCTTCTTAGTGATGGCTTGCATGGCCGCACAGGATTCCGTAGCGAGCTCCTGCTCAACTGAGACGTTGTCATCGATCCTTCTCTCTCCAGAGGTGCCCGTTGATCTCTTTTCGAATCCGAAGGGAGGGCCGCTGACGCTTGAGGAAGTTGATGAGGTCCACGCTTCGATTGGCAAGATCCGGGCGTCGTTAGGAACGATCTCATCGCTGACCCGCGTTCGAAGCCCATTCGTGCCAAGATCTTTGGATATCACGGTGGGCGCGAATGCCAAAGCTACCGGCTACTCATTCAGCCCCAAGGACTATTCTGCCGAGACCCAGAAGGCTGGGAACGTGCTGGTCACCTTCGGAACAGACCCTCGCGCAGATCACTGCAAGGTCTTTTGGATCCGCGTGTCGATCCCTGTCGACAACTTGAAGCGGGAAGAGAGGCAAGCGTTATGACACTCGCCAATTGCCACAGACTCCCCGCTGAAGGCAGATGGAGGCTCTCGGCATCCCGGAAGCACGCCGCCTTCTAAGAATTACTGTCTTGGAATTCCCGAGCGGGTCACGACCTCAGAGAATTCTGCAGGAAGAGTGGCCTTGATCTCTCCTTGTTGATCAAGGGGCTCGACTTCTCTTACCTTGAAGGCTGAGACAAGAAAAGTCCACCGCCCTGGGAAGGTGGATTTCCAACCGTCTTGAATGGCCCCGCTCAGGGAGGAAAAGCAAGGGAACTTGCGTTCGGTCTGAGCTACAACCGGCAGCAATTTCGCCCCCCGCCAATCCGGCCTCGAAGAACTAGGAGGCGATCACTTGGCCGCCGCGACTTCTTCTCCGCCGGCCGCAACCGGCTCGGAATCAAAGACGCCTTCCAAGTATTTGGCGTAGCGCTCTTGCAGATGCTTGAGGGAGGCGCCCTTGTCGGCTTGGTATTCGAGCCGCTCTTGGAAGAACTTCATGCGACTTCTGTTCTCCGCCAAAACCTGGCCCCAGGTCTTCACGAAGATGCAGACGTTGTCCTTCTTGTGGATCAGGCCAGACTCATCGGTCATGCGGAACTTCGCGTGCGGGCCGACATCGTCGCTGATGACCCAGAACACCCACGACACCTTGACGTTGCGAAACCTCGGGTCATCCATGACCGAGGCAGCGTAGCCCTCGATCTGTGAAATTTCGTCGGTGTTGACCTTGACCTTCGGCGCCTTCAACTCAACCACCAAGTGGGTGATCGAATCCGTGTTGTGCCGCCGCGTGGACCGGGACAGCATCAAGTCAACGATGCCGCGCTCCTGCGAGACATGCTTGACCGGGGCGTCGATGACGATGTCTTCACCCAGAATCCTCTTGTGCGAGCGCAGAACCTCAGTGAGCGACTGGTCATCGACCGACAGCATGAAGTCCTCGCCGAACATCCAGCAGTTCTGGGCGACGATGCGATGCAACTGACTGCGCTCTTTGAGCCGCTTCTTGGGCTCGGGATCGAACAGCACCGCCTCGATGCCGGTCAGGAACTTCAACCGATCCGCCACGATCTTGGCTGAGCTGATGATCGACGACAACGACACGTCGCGCAGCAGCTCGGCGAGCTCCTCTTGCTGGCGCTTGGGCAGCCGCAGCACTTCGTTCAAGATGACCTGCAACTCCTCGGGGCTCTTCTCAATTGCCTGCCGCAGCATCCGAAGCTGGAACGACTTGTTCTGCGGGGCGGAGCTGCCGAACTCGGGAAGATTCTTGGCGACGCTGACGGCGACGATCTCAAACACTTGCCGTTCGACCTCTTCGACGCGCGTGGCCGGATCGCCGTCGAAGGGATAGACCTTCTCTGTCTTCCATTCCTCGACGTAGCTGCGCGCCTCCATGGCGGAGCGCTGGCGGAAGTAGTCCTTGATCGTCTTCTGGGCCTCGTCGATGGCCGCCACGACGGGCGTCTGCATCTCGGCAAGGTCAACGGTCCCTTCCTTTTGCGCAACCGTCAGATAGGAGGATTCCAGATAGGCCGTGAACTGGAAGTCGCCGATGTGGAATCGACGATCAACCTGCACAAGAGGGAAGCGCTTCTCGTTGCAGAGGAACAGGGCTCGGTTGGACAGTCCGCTCCACTCGACGATTTCAAGTCGGACGGGATGCGTCTTTCCGCCTGCCACGATGTCGGCCAGGTTGATGGCCTTCCTGCTGGCGATCATCTGGCTTGGATCGATGCGCCTTCCGCCAATGGTCACATTGACATCGGGATAGTCAGCCAAATAAAGGGCGAAGATCTCGGCCAAGACATGAATGCCGGCGTCGCTCACGAACGAGCGAAAATCCTTGTGGGGATCGGAGATCGTCAGCGTGACGCCAGTATCAGTCGGCTTTACGACTTCGACCTCATCAGAGATATTCACATGGCGGATGTCGCCTGCCGACATCGTGATCGAATACTTCCACAGCTTCTCGTCGCGCTTGTATGTGACGTCCCAGTCGGCGCGGGTTCCAATGGCGAACGCCTTGAACCGCCCCCGACCCTCTTGGCCGTGCAAGAACCTTCCGGTTTCGGTGGAGCCTCCCGGCTTCTTCCATGACCCGCCGAGGCGCCGAAAAAACTCCGGCGCGCTTGCTCTGGGAATGCCGTTGCCATTGTCTCGGATGATGACTTCCGAGAGAGTTTCCATTTCGTTGTATTCAAACGAGACAGAAACTCGGCCGGCGTCGGCATCCAGGCCATTCCAAATGAGTTCCGCCAATGCCTGCACTGGCTTTGCGCGAGTGATCTTTTCCAAGAAGTCCGATTGGACCTCGACCGGATACTGTTGCTGGGCCATGGCGAATCTCCCTTTTTGCCCATATTCTCGCACCCGGATGCGGTCTGCCACGAGTCAGGCCACGGCTGAAAGGCTGCTTCCAGGCAGTTCATTCAATCCTGCGAAAGACGATTCAGGAGCCCGGCGGCAGGTGCCGGCCGGCGAGGCCCGGTCTCGAGGCTCAAGCCGTCGTAGCCGGCGGCGTGCATCGAATTGACAGGTGACGGCTGCAGCTAACGTTCAGGTGGCCATGGGCGAATGACTCTGAACAGCCTCAAGCCGACATCAACCAGCGCCTGAAACTGACGCCGCCGTGTAAGCGGACACTGTAGTAAGGTGTTGGAATGAATGCCCCAACTCTGGGCCAGATCCAGTTGGCACACATCGAACACGTATTTCCCGAGTGCAAAGCTCAGATGGCGGACTACCTTAGCGATGGCGTAGAAGTTGGCATCTGCCGTCAGCGAGAGGTTGGAGAGGCGCCACCCTATGCGATCTACGTTCGCGCTGACCCAGCATTTTGGATCGACTGCTGCGAGAGCGTTGAGCAAGCCAGAGAGCGGGCGGCGTCTTTGGGACTGAAGGTGGCGTGAGCCGTCAGCCGTGCCGCTCTAGTGCAGCACGCATTCTTTTCAACGCGTCTAGATGGATATGGCAGACGCGGCCCTTAGACACGCCCATGTCCGATGCGATTTCTTAGAAGACCTGCCGTTGGAAATAGTGGGCCACGGCAGACCTTCTATTCGCTGAATGATCTGGCGCTCGGCCTGGGCCATTTCCAAACGCTCGTACGTGTTGTCAGGCGCAGTCGGTTCCTCTGCAAAGACGACCCCTTCATCCCCATCTGCTCCGACGATGAGGGCCTCAGCTTGAGCAGAGAACAAGGAAGAATCCATAACCGCGACCGCGCCGTCAGTGCGCCGAGAGGAGCGTGCCTTTAGGGCTTGCCCGAGGCGATGTCGGCTTCAGGCTGAGGCTGTAGCGGTCGTAGGCACTGCGCTGAAAAAAAGAAAGCCCCGGGCAGCAAGCCAGGGGCTGGAACGCCGTCGCTGTCATCGCATCGGCGCCTGCTCAGGGAGGAAAAGCAGGGGGCGCAATGCCCAATTGAATGTTGCGGCTTACAGCTGACATCAGCCTGTCATGAGACCGCGGCACGTCAGACGTCATCCAGTCTCACTCGGTCCATCCACATGTCAACCAGCCGGCGAGCATCGCTACGCGCGTCCTGAAGCGCTTGTTCACGTGTGTCCCTGAAGCGGATGCACTCGTGGCGAACGGACGAGAAGGTTCGCCCGGCGGGCGCGAAATTGACCAAGCCCACGAAGCCCAAACGATCTGCTCGAGCTGTCGCCCAAGCCGTTGATGAGCCGTCGGCAGCGATGAACAGGTTTTCCATGCAGTTCTTCCAAGCTCTGCAAGGGTAGACACAGCGTGCTAGCTGTTCAAGTCGGAGGCGCTCAACAGCCTTGCGATTTGCGAAGCAGAAGATCGCCATGTCCAAGCTCTTGCCAGAGAACCTTGGCTTGGCGGCCAACGACAAGCGAGAACCGGTGGAACGCTTCGTCCCCCATCTCATCTCGAAGCTCGAACAGCCGGCTCTGGCTGATGTCGTCGTCATAGACGACCCATCCCCAGTTGCCGTGTTCGTCGATCTGCTCGAACTCGAAGAAGAAACACAGGCCGCAGCGATGCCACGCCTGAGGCATCGGCTTGCTCTGTTCCTTCATCTCCCACAGCTGGCGCCAGTTTTCGTCCCACGATGCAGGGTCGAGCTCAGGAAGATGCTGTGCCCTATCCATGTACGCTCCTGTCTACGACGCTCTGCTCGCCTCAGTCATGCCGTGGCCATATCCCGTCGCAGCAGTTCGACGCTGGACATCCTTGAACGGCGCTCGGACTGAATAGCCTCATGCCGCTCGCGTTCCTGGACCGATCGGGCAAGCAATGTCTGCAGCTCAGCGCTACCTGCAATCCGTCGCTGAGCTTCTGTGATGGCGGGCGCGAACTGTGGGCTCAGCCGCAGCGTTTGCTCGAGGACGCCATCGTGGCGCTCGGGCAGGACCTGCCACCATTGAAGGATGCTCTCGGGGTCGTTCAGGTCAAGCAACATGGCACGCCTCTCAGCCAAACAAGTCGCCCGTCGTCGGGCCAGGTAGTTCAGGTGGCTTGGGCGGCATGACGGGCCGAACCTTCGCCGACTTCTTCCGCGGAAGCTCTGCGGCGGTTACGCGCCACTCCGCTTCGAACATGTCATCCATCTCGGCCCAGCCGGGCGGCTCCTTGACCGGCCTGGCGGAGCGCTCGATGGGCACCGCCTGCAGGTCTTCGGCCGGGAACCGGACCAGCAGCCGCTCTGCGTCCTTCATCGAGCCGTAGAGCCACAGCTCTTGCTTGGAGGTGGGCAGGATGACCGGCATTCGCTTTTCGTGCTCAGGGCTGTTCATGCGCTGGAACACCGCGTGGCCATCGGCGTTGATCGTCAGCATGCAGAACGACATCAGCTTCTGGCCTTGCGGGCTGGTCCATTCATTCCAAAGCCCGGCCAGGCCCATTGGCTCCCCGTCTGCGAGACCGACGGCGTACATCTCAGCCGGATTCGTCTCGTAGCACCACTCGTTGACGACTCTCACGGGGATGACGCAGCGCTGGCCTGCCCACCAGCTTCCCCGAAACGCAGGCTTGGACTTCATGGTTTCGGCGCGGCAGTTGTAGGTATGCGCCGTGAACTCGACGCTGGTCGCGAAGTTCGGCAACAGCCCCAGTACGCCGAACTCCACGTCGCCCAAGGCATTCGGAGTCTTGGGCTCTGCTCGGACGATGAAGGGTGCCATGACGCCGGCGCTCGAATACGGAGCTGGGTCGGCTCCCGCAGGCAAGGTCACACCGAAGGCGGCAAGCAGCCGAGCGTTGTCAGTGATCGGTTCGTAGTTGGAGCACATCTAAGACCTCGGAGAGCTCGAGAGCCTGGCCGGGCGTTTGTCACATCCCCGCGGTCGAACGGCTCGACAAGTTCATGGGCTGGATGGTACTGTATAAAACAACAGTATTGCCAGCATGACTTTGCTCCAGCCCTCCCAGAACACCGCCGTCGAGATGGCGGAGCCGCTGCCTGCGCACATCGAATCGGCGCTTTGGCGGGGCGGCGAACTTCGCCCTCCGCCGACGACCGTCCACAGCAGTGGCTGGCCCGCATTCGACGCGGAGCTGCCTGGAGGTGGCTGGCCGACATTGGCCGTCACCGAGTTGCTGATTTCTCAGCCAGGCACCCTGGAGTGGCGCCTGCTGACGCCTGCGATCCGACCCATCGTTGCGGCCGGTGGTGAGGTGTCCGTTGTCGGCCCGGCCAGGCCGCCCTCCATGGAGGGGCTGATCCAGGACGGCATCGAGCCCGACCGTTTCTGGCGCTACCACGTCGACGAACCTGCGCGGCGGCTTTGGATTACCGAGCAGATGCTCAAGTCGAACGGCGCCGACGTGCTGATCGCCTGGTTGCCGCAGGCGCGTCAGGAGCAGATCCGTCGCCTGCAGTCGTGTGCCCAGGGCTTTGAAGGCCTGTGCTTCCTCGTGCGTCCCGAGCATGCATTGAGAGACTCGTCCGCAGCCCCGCTTCGAATCACCGCCGCCCTGGGCGAAGACTGGGACCTTCGAGTCCGCGTTGCCAAACGGCGAGGCCCCATCCATGACCAGGACCTTTTGCTACCCGCCTATGCTGGCGGCGTGGGCCGAGTGCTCACGCCGGCGTTGATGCATCCAAGCAAGCTGGACGACCGTCCGATTTCTGTCGAGGTGCCCCATGTGGTGGGCAGCACTCCTATCTCCGCCCGACGCATCGACGCTACCCACTGATGTCCAGAAGCGACTCTCGACTTGGGCTCTGCAGTTCACGCCGCGCGTGGCCCTTTTGGAAGAGTCTGTGGTCATGGAGGTCGCTGCGTCCACCCGCCTGTTCGGTGGCCGGCAAGCGCTCAGGGATCGCGTCGTCCTGGAGTCTGCCGAGCTAGGGTGCGTCGGGCTCGCCTGGGCACAGAACAGCTTGGCCGCGCTTTGTCTGGCCCGAGCTGGCAAAGAGAACCAGGACAACGGCCAGCTGGCGGCCTTGCTGGCCGCATTGCCGCTTGACGTGCTGACGGCCACTCGCAAGCACGCGGCGACGCTTGGCCATATTGGCTGCAAGGCGCTAGGTGACCTGCGCCGGCTGCCGCGGGGCGGCATCAACCACCGTTTCGGAGCGCCATTGCTCATCGCGCTGGATCAGGCCTATGGCGATATTCCTGTAGCGCACCAGTGGCTGCAGCCGCCAGACGACTTCCGCGCCCGACTGGAGCTGATGGCTCGGGTAGAGCTCGCGCCGGCTTTGCTGGCCGGCGCGCACATCCTTCTGCTGCAGCTGTGTGGATGGCTGGCAGCGAGACACGCCGGCGTCACAGCCATCGAGTTCGCCTGGGCGCACGACACGATGCGCGCGAAGCACGTCGAAGCGACAGGCTCTTTGACCGTCCGAACCGCCAAGCCGACGCGCAACATCGATCACCTGGAGAAGCTGCTGGCGGAGCACCTGGCGCACGTAGAACTTGCAGCGCCAGCTGGCGAGGTGATGCTGAACGCCACGGAAGTCGTGAGGCTTGAGCAAAGCAGCTCTTCGTTTCTGCCGGACGTCGTCAACCGAAGCGAGTCACGAGCGCTGCTCAGAGAGCGCATAGCGGCCCGCATCGGACCGGAAAACGTTCAACGTCCCGTGCTTCGCGAGGACTACCGAACGGAATGGTCCCAGCACTGGCTTCCTGTCAATGAACAGCCTCCGCGCCGGAAAGCGGGGCCGCCGCGGTTCCCTGCGCCGACGTGCGTGCTGGACACGCCGCTTCCTCTCACCGTGCGCGGCAGGCGCCCGCATTTCCAGGGTCCGCTAAAGCTTTTACTGGGCCCTCACCTGGTAGAGGGCGGCTGGTGGCACCGCGTCGGTGAGGCGGAGCAGCAGGACCACATGCATGTGCGGCGGGACTACTGGCTCGCCCACAGCCCACATGGCGGGTTTCTCTGGGTGTTCAAGGAACGCAGGCAGACCCAAGACCACTGGTATCTGCACGGCTCGTTCTCATGACTGAGACCGACCAGGCCAACGGCGAGGTTCACTACGCCGAGCTGCGCTGTCTTTCGAACTTCTCGTTCCTGACGGGAGCGTCCCACCCTTGGGAGCTGGTTGATCGGGCGAAGGAGCTGGGCTACAGCGCAATGGCGATCACCGACGAGTGTTCGCTTGCGGGCGTGGTTCGCGCACATGTGGCGGCGAAGGAGGCCGGCCTCAAGCTCATCATCGGCTCACAGTTTCGCGTCCAGTGCGAAACGCCGTTCGTGCTGGTCGTGCTTGCGACGAATCGAAATGGCTACGGCAACTTGTCGCAGTTCATCACCGACCTGCGTCGCGCGTCTCCCAAGGGGACGTACAGCCTCAGGCTCCAGGACATCAAGCCCGCCGCGCTCGACGACTGTGTCGTCGTCGCATGTCCTGAGCGCAGCTGCGACGCAGCGCAGGTCCAGCGGGTCGCCGAGTGGTTGCTGTTCGGCTTCCTAGGTCGGTGTTGGCTCGGCGTCGAGCAACTGCGGCAGATCGATGACGCGGTCTGGCTGCACAAGCTGAGCTTGGCCAGCGAGGCCACCGCCGTGCCCCTCGTGGCAGTCGGCGACGTTCACATGCATGTGCGTGCCCGCAAGGCGCTGCAGGACGTGCTCACTGCAACGCGCGTCGGCAAGCCGTTGACCGAATGCGGTTACGCCCTTCAGCCGAATGCCGAGCGCCATTTGCGCACGCGGTTTCGGCTGTCGTGCACGTTCCCGCCCGCGCTCTTGGCGGAGACCCTGCGAGTGGCCGATCGCTGCGACTTAACGCTCGACGAGCTGCGCTACTGCTACCCCGCAGAAGTCGTTCCAGCCGGTGAGACGCCAGCGAGCTATCTGCGCCGCCTTACCTATGAAGGTGCTGGCCAGCGCTGGCCCAACGGCGCGCCGGCGAAGGTTCAAACGCTGATCGAGCACGAGTTGGAGCTCATCAGCGAGCTTCACTACGAGCACTACTTCCTCACCGTGGGCGACATCGTCAGGTTTGCCCGCAGTCGAAACATCCTCTGCCAGGGCCGCGGCTCAGCCGCCAACAGCGTTGTCTGCTATTGCCTGTTCATCACCGAGGTAGACCCAAGCCGGATGTCGGTGCTCTTTGAGCGGTTCATCAGCAAGGAACGCAATGAGCCGCCGGACATCGACGTTGACTTCGAAAACGCCAGGCGCGAAGAGGTCATCCAGTACCTCTATGAGCGGTACGGCCGGCACCGGGCGGCACTGACGGCGACGGTCACTAGCTACAGGTCGCGCAGCGCGTTTCGCGATGTCGGCAAAGCCTTAGGCTTCTCGCTCGAGGAGGCGGCTGCGCTGGCCGCGGAGAACAACTGGTGGGATGACCCGGACGCCGCCCCGGCGAAGTTCGCCCAGCTCGGCATCGACATCCAGCGCCTGGACATGCGTCAGCTCCTGAAGCTGACCGCAGAGCTGCGCGGATTTCCGCGTCACCTTGGTCAACACACCGGCGGATTCGTGCTCACCGGTGAGCCGTTGTCGCGAATGGTCCCCATCGAGAACGCCACGATGAAGGACCGCACCGTCATCGAGTGGGACAAGGACGACCTCGACGCGCTTGGATTCTTGAAGGTGGACATCCTGGCGCTCGGGATGATGACGGCGATACGCAAGACGCTCGAGTTTGTCAGCCTTCGCAAAGGCTACCGCTTCGAGCTCGGCGACATCCCGGCGGAGTGCGCAGAGGTGTACCGCCGCTTTTCCCGAGGCGACACCGTCGGCGTCTTTCAAATCGAGTCGAGAGCGCAGCGGTCGATGTTGCCGCGGCTGAAGCCACGTTGCTTCTACGACCTCGTCATTGAGGTCGCGCTGGTGAGACCAGGCCCCATCGTCGGGAACGCGGTTCACCCGTATCTAGAGCGCAGGCAAGGACGAAGTCCGGTCAGCTACCCAAACGACATCCTGAAGGAGGCCCTGGAGCGCACGCTGGGCGTCGTCATTTTCCAAGAGCAGGTGATGCAGGTCGCCATCTTGGCGGCTGGCTTCACGCCAGGTGAAGCCGACCAACTGCGCCGTGCGATGGCAGCATGGCGTCGCAAAGGCGGCCTTGAGCAGTACCGGGACAAGCTCATCAACGGCATGACGGAGCGGGGATACGACTTAGCATTCGCGCAGTCGATCTTCAGCCAGGTCAAAGGGTTTGCTGAATACGGCTTTCCCGAGTCACACGCTGCTAGCTTCGCGCTGCTCGTTTACATCAGCGGCTGGCTCAAGACACATCACCCAGCGGAGTTCCTTGCAGGCCTGTTGAACGCATCGCCGCTAGGGTTCTATAGCGAGGGGCAACTTGTGCATGACGCCATCCGGCACGGTGTCGAGGTGCGGCCGCCGGACGTGCTGTATTCCGACTACGACAGCACGCTGGAGGACATTGAAACGCGGCCGGCGGTGCGACTTGGGTTGCGTCTCATCAATGGCATGAAGGAAGCTGCGGCACAGCGGATCGTCGCGGCGCGCAAGGACGCGCCCTTCCTCAGTGCGGAGGACCTTTGCCTGCGAGCACGGCTTGAGCAACCAGTGATGCGGCTACTTGCCGGCGGTGACGCATTGGCCAGCCTGAGCGGGCACAGGCGTCAGCAAGCATGGGACGCTGCGGCTCTAGGGTTGCAGTTGGGTCTGTTGGAGAACGTGCCAGTTGAGGAGGAGCCGCTGGAGCTCGAGGCGGCGCCCGAGGCTCATGAAGTCATGCACGACTACGCCAGCACCGGTTTCACACTGCGCAGCCACCCGCTGGCGTTGCTTCGTAGTCGCCTGGATGCCTTGAGGCTACGGCTGCTGTCGTCAAGCCGGCTGCAGCGCGCGCGTAGCGGCGCAACGGTACGCACTTGCGGCATCGTCACCCTGCGGCAGCAACCCGAAACCGCAAAGGGGGCGATGTTCATATCGCTCGAAGACGAGGACGGGGAAATCCAGTTGGTGGTCTGGAAATCATTGCGAGCGGACCGGGAGCAGGAGCGCATTCTGTTGAAGAGCAGGCTGCTCGCTGTCGAAGGAACTTGGCGGTGCCAGGATGGAGTGCTATCGCTCGCCGTCAAGAAGGCTCGGAACCTGACGCCGATGCTGGGGCGGCTTGCGGAGTCAGCAACGAGTAGGGATTTCCGTTAGTCCGAGCGATGGGCATGACATTGGTGGCCTGCGCGCTTGTCGGGGCGTTGGTCGCCAAGTAAAAAGCAGACGGCCAAGTTAATCGGTTGAGCGTTGAACCTGTCTGAGTGTGGCAACATTGACTCCGGCGCGAGTTGCCGCGCCGTGCCAAAACCGGCTTCCCGGGGCTTTTCTCGGCGGCCACGCAGCAAGCTGCCTGACCTAGCGTCAGGCCTATCAAAACAGTCTCATGTCCGCATGAGGCAGTCCTGGTCTAGCACCAGGCTCAAAACGCTCTGGCGCTGGCTCCGGCTGGCTCGGGAAGGTGCCCCTCGCGGGCACCTCAAAACTTTGCGCCGTCTGGTCGCATTGCACAACCAACCTGCTCGCTGAGCGGGTTTCCAACACGCATCTGCGCCAGGGCAGATAGCCAAAACGACGCCTTCCCGGCGCACATGCTTATCAGCCTGTGCACTGGCGCTGCATCGCGTCCGCATTCGTTGACTTACCCGCCGGCCGCTACTTGTGGCCGAACAGCGCCGCCTGGCCGAAGCGCGCAACCTCATCAGCGTAAAGAGCGATGGGCGAGGCACTTCTTCCTAAGGTTTGAGCAATGAAAAAGGATTCAATCGATCGTGGGGCCACTTGGCTGCAGACGTGGTCGTGCGCGCTCAAGTTCGTCAGACGTGGCGGACGACGGATACGGGTCGGAGCTGGTCGCGGCCACCTAACCCATCATTTACGGCGGTGGGTCTGCTTGAGCCGCGTCTTGCATGCGGTTCTCGAGCAGTCGGACTGGACGTCTGGCAGCGAGCCCGTGCTTTGGTGCGTAGCGGCCATCTCGGCGCTTTCAATGCTTCTGCTGGCTCAGGGACTAACTAAGGGACGTCGCCGTACAGCCGGGCAATCGCGGCGCAGATCGCGAGCGCCGACCCCGCGAAGCGGCTGTCAGTAGGCGGGAATGCACAGTCAGGTTCGGCACAGCGGCGATGTTGCTGGACCTGCACGGTGGCGTATGGCTTCCCGAATGCTGAGCAACTGCGACAGGACCCTCGGGCAGTGAGCACCGTTGCCGGTAGATTCCGGCGACGGGCTTGCGGTCGCTGAGGGGGGAATTGCTGGGTTTTGCCTAGGCCGCTATCCTGCCGACAGACCCGAATTCCATGGCCTTCGGCCTGTTCACTTCTTGAGCCTTGCCCTGCTGTCATCGACAATCGCCGATCTACCGTTCGTGTTGCGCGAGCAGGTCCTCGGCTACGCGGAGAGCGTGCGCCAAGCACTGCCGGACATCTTCAAAGATGCGGGCGTCAAGTCCTCGTCTAAGCTTGTTGATGAGGTTATCTACATCGCCGGCATTAGGAAGTTTCACGGACTTGTGGCATCGAACTATTGGGCGCTAGAAAACTCGGCTTCCCTGCTTCGAAGTTCTAATGTGTCGCACATTCGTATGGGAACTCAAGACTTCTCGCGTGGCGCGCACATCCACACCATCCTTAAGAACGCATTGGATGCAGTAGAGGCTTCTCTTGATCGGCTGGGTACAACCGAGCTACTAGAGTTGCGATACGTCGATCTTGTTCAACGGCTAGCTGCAGATGGACCTCTCGAAGATTCACGCGGCGATTAAACGCATCATCAAGAAGCACAATGAAGCGTTCAAGGTCATTGGCGGAAGTCAGCCGAAACTCCTAGAACTGGCCTCGATCACAGGTTTCGCAGAGCATTACAAGTCGCATGGCTTCTTCGTCCGGGTGCACAACCCGAAGGGAAAGGCCTACTTTGCGATGAAGGCAGGCACCCATGGCGATCCCTGGAACTTCAGCCACTTCAGCGCGAACGATGGGATTGAGAACGTCGAGATTCACATGAACGTGAAGGTTCGCAGCGCGCATGACTCTGGCACGTACTGCGTCGACGTTGGAGTCGTGCGAGCAGGTGCGATTCCACGTGATAAGCCGGCCTCCAAGTGGGAGTGTCTGCCCAATGAAGACCTGGTGACGTTCGGGGAATCAAAGAAGCTGGTTGTCTACCCGATGCTGCTTGCTCAGTTCATCGGCATAGTGCACGAGATCAAGCCGGGCTACCTCAGCTACACATCGAAGAAGGCAACGGATCACCCGCCACCGACATTGATTGCGCTAGGTTCCTTTTCCGGAAATTCCAGGGCGATAGTCAATGCATACCCCGCTCGGAACATCAAGCTAACCATCGCGCAAAACTACGACGTGCGTCTCTCACGAGTGCGCCGTAGTGCCACATCAATGTCACCGTTCTACGGCGACGAGGTGTAGTTGCCGCACCGCGAGGTGGGGGGCAACGCCCTCAAGTTGAATCCGGGGCCGTTGGGCCAAGCGGACACATCGAGCCGCCATTAGGCGAGGACGCCTACACCGGCCAACGACTTCGAAGACGCGCGCCAACCCTGGTCACCGATGCGCCGGGAGAGTCCGCCGGCCAGCCACGGCAAATCCTTGCGAGCGCCATCATCAAAGTTGATGACGCTCCGCTTGACAGGCTGGTTACGGAAAGCAACATCCACCAAATCAACGAAGAGGGTGGGGCAATGAACGTCTCAGGGAAGTTACGGCTGAGCCAGGCCGACCGTGAGGCCCGCCTGGATGAGGGCGCCAAGAGCACGCTGATGACGACCGACACCCAGCCGGGCCACCTCTCTGACAAGGGCAGGGACGGTGCATACAAGTACTTCAGCAACCTGCCTGGCGTCGGCAATGGAACGAAGATTGATGTGGAAGCCACCTCAACCTATGTGCTGGGTTTTGGGTATGTCCTGCAGGTCAAGATCTAGGGAGGCGTGATGAAGAAGATTCAAATCGCGGCGCTGCTGCTGCTGTCGGGATCGAGCCAGGCTCAGGAGCTGAAGCTGCACGAAGCGACGCGCCTCAAAGCTGCACCGGTCGCCATGTCCGTGCCGGCGGCTCCGACCGACTTGAGGATGCGATCCCAAGCAAGTCCATACATCGAGATCTATACCCCGAAGGTTTACAACAACTTCGCGCTGCGCGTGCGCCTGGAGCAGATCAAGGATCGCATTGCCACGTTACAAGGGATAGACGCAACCAAGCTGGCCCAGCAACTCGGCACCATCCAGGGCGCGTCCGTGCAGCGATTCAATGCGGCAGTCCAAGCCAATGCGTTGCCAACGCCCGGGGTCGTCAACAAGGCCACCACCACGACGGCGGCGGGCACCTCAACCTCGACCAGTACAACGGATCTACAGCAGACGACGGGAAGCACGACGGGGTCTGCGCCGACGAACACGTCGAACACGGTCGCGAAGGAAGGTACGACCTTGACGGTGACCACGCCTACTTCGCAAGGCGCAGGCACGGACGTCACAATGACCACGGGTTCGTTCACGCCAACCCTTCCGACCCTTCCTTCGGCAGGCTCCTTTACGGCGCCCGCCCAGGTTTCGCAGGGTGCCTTGAATGCATTGGCCGAGCAGGTGCAGTTGGAGATGGAACTGGCGACGGTGCAGACGCTGCTCGAGGCGCCGTTGAACTCTGAGTACTCGCCGAACGGCAACGGTCGCATGCAAGTGACGTTTGGGGTTCCGATCTCCATTCCCGCGATGACCAACTACGAGACCCGTGGGGAAGCCGCCGAGGTCATCGTCGCCGTGTGCCCGGCGCAGGGTGACACGCCGAAGGAGGTCCCCGAAGCTGCCAGGCCCATCCTGGTCAACCTGATTCCTCGAGAGAAGACCTACAACACCGCTGCGATCACCAACAAGTCCTTCGGACTGGGTCTGGGCGCGATCGCCGGCGTGTTCAGCGTGGCCGGCAATTTCTCATGGACGCGAGACACCTACTACATCGTCCGCGCCCAAGACACCGTCGCCTTGACCGGCTACCAGTCCTCGAAGGTAGACGGGCAGTGCGAGGGCGGCGCCCAGCCCTTGCGATTTGGCTGGTTGTTCAAACCGGTGCTGGGCCAAGAGGTCGTGTTGGCGGGCCAGCGGGAAGCCCTGGTACAGCTGTCCATCCCGCGCCCTGATCGGGGCGCGACGATGCGCATGTTCATCGAGACGCGCTGGCGGAAATTTGAAAGGAAGACGGGTACCGTCGGCCGGGTCATCGAGGACAGCCAGCGATCGGAGAACTTCTATGTCCCTGCGCTCTTCGACACCTTGAATGTGCTGGATGTCGCATACCGCGACGCGCGCCAAAACAACAGTTCGGTCTCGATTGCGGGGCACTTCCTGAGAGGTACGAAAGTGCGCTTGGGCACCACAGAGGTGGCTGGCGTGGAGAACACCGGGCGCTCGCTCGAGTTCATTGCGTCCAACTCGGCTCTCGCTTCCGCCAACATCATCGTGGTCAGCCCCGACGGGGAGTTCGTCAATCTTGACCGTTCACTCTATCCACCGCTGACGGCTGCTGAAGACACAGACCCAAGGAAAAACAGAGTCCTCGGGAGTTTTGAGTACGACGAACTGGCGCTGAATGATTGCCGCACCTCGGCCGATCCGGTCTGCGCGGTCGGGAAGGATGTCTTCGCGACGCTGAACTTCAATCAGATCCGCGGCGCCCGAATCAAGATGAAGGGCGGCACCGAGTGTTCCATTGTTTCCAACGATCCGGAGCGCCCTTGGGGTGACGTGAAGATCAGGCTGAAAAGCTCAACGATTGCTGAGGTAACACTGCCCATCAAGCAGTGCCTCAGCATCAAGCCCATCGCTGGCGAGTACCCGCTGATTGCCCGGATTGGCGATTCGCTCTTCGGATTCCCTGGCGACCGGCTGGAGATCAAAGGCAACGAGGTCGTCTTCGATGCGCCGCGCACGGTGGTGGAAAACAACCGAATCATCGAACTCAGCAGGTTCCTGCTGGGCGAGCAGTACCGGAACACCTATCGGTTCGATGCGGTATCTCATTTCCGCGTGGACTCGATCGACCTCAACACCTCTGCTGCGGACAAGTCGACATACCTGGTCTTGGGGAACAACCTATTCAAGGACAAGACAAAGATCGTGCCGACACCGATCGCGAACAGCGTCGTTGAGCACGAGGGTGGCGTTGCGCTTGAGTTCGCGTTGCCGAAGGCGACCGCAGACGCAGTCAAAAAGATCTTCTTCCAAAACGCGGTGAAAGAGGCGAACGACAAGTCTGTGTTCGTCTTCGATCTGCCAAAGCCCGACCCGAAACCTCAGGCGGCAAAGAAGGAGCCAGAAGATCCCCGCGCCTTCAAGATGACACTGACTGGCACCCTGCCAAAGCCGTAGCGGCGAACAATGCGGGCCGTCCGGGAAGATCGCCGCGGGCTGCTGCTGGTCGCCGGCTCCGTCTTTTTGCTCCAGTTCGCCCGAAGTGCCAACTGCTATCAGGGTGACTTGGCCGGACTCATACGACGATACGCCCTCAAGCGATGCTCTTCGTTAACTGGACCGCCCACATCACGGTTCAGTTGGCGGCTCTTGGAACTCCTTTGGTAGGGATAACCCTGGCCTCATCCGGTCCAACGGTCCTGTTTGACGATGCATACACGCCTGAGTCTCCGCCGCTTAGTCGCTGGACGTAACCAGATTGTGATATCACAATGACGATTCGAATATGTAGCCGAAGCCATTGTGATATTGATGCTGCAGGATCGCCTTCTAGCCTTCTCCGCATGGAGTGGATCGCTCGATGACCTAACTGAACAAGCAGGTGGTCTACTGATAGAACAGGGCGCCTGGAATGGCCAGACACTGAGGGCGCCAAGCCGGTCGCTTGTTGTGGACTATCGGAGCGTGGGCATCGTTTCCCCCGCCATCCGTAAGCGATACCAATGGCGCCAACTGGCCCAGTTGGTCGTTGGCTGCGTACTCGTGCGGCTCGGCGAATCGAGAAAAGACGTTGCAAAGCGTCTTCAATCCCTGGGGCCGCTTGAGATCATCGCCCTGCTGGACGGCTCAGCGTTGGCTGCCCCTGCGGCGGGGGACGGCCCATCACGGTCCGACACAGACGAACAACGCGCCCTAGCGATTGCCCACGAAGCGGTTCCGCTGCTTGCAGCCGGCCTAGCGGAACACTACCGACGCGCAAGGGGTGGGCAAACACTGGTCCACGACGACTCGCTCTCGCTGTGGTTGCGTGGTGCCATGCAACGGTTGGCAAGTCTGTATGTGTTGTACGGCAAACCAGTCATCGCCGACGGTGCCCACACGCTGGTTGCGATGAGCACAAAGCCGATACGGACTCGCGAGTGGGGATTATCCGTGTTCGACGCGACGCAGTTTCGGTTTCACGCCATTCGACTGCTTGATCCGACGACTCGGCTGCCGACGATCGAATGCATTGAACTCGCGCACCAGACGTCATCCGAGCTGGATTTGCGGGAACAACAAGCCTTCGAGCAACTGGAAGCCACGTGCGATCGATTCGGCAAACGTGGGCCCGAGGTGTACACCGCTCTGCGAGAGTTCATTACGAGGCACCCCATCACCAGCTTGGCGGAGCAGCGCAGGTTCCTGGACGGAAGGACGATGCAGTTAGCCGCCGCCTTCCTTGCGTCCTGCTACGAGAGTGCTCAGCCGCATCATCTGGTTCACGGTAGCTTGTACCGCTGCATCAGCTGCGGAGCGCCCATGGTCCACTCGACAGTGGATCAGCATGTGAGCTGCCCGATTCGCCAATGCAAGTCATTTGAATCACCTGTGCTGAAGAGCATGGCGCGCACAGTCGCCGTCCGAGACGCGCTAATTGCAAAGGCTCATGTGCTCCAGTATTGGTGTGGGCCCGGTCAGGACGAGGTCGCGCTTTACGACTTGGCCACGGCTGATGGCGCTGGCAAGCTGGATGCAGAGCTCTACCCGGGGCGCGACCTCTGTGATCTCAGCTTGGACGCTCAGCTCGTTGGCATTGACGTGAAGAGCCACGCAAACCCCTTCGTTCTTGCCGGCAGCCTCAGCCGAGACCTCGGGGGGCTGGAGCGCTTCGAGAAGAAGATCGTGGCGATCAACGATCAGGCACTCTCGCGTTTCCCAGACTACCTTGAGATCCTGCGACGGGAGTCCCGCCGTCCAGAAGTGGAGTTCACTTCAGTGGCGGCACTTCGCAAGAAGCTGAGGGCCCGCGGATGATCGTCGATCGCCTCAAGGCACTGCAGCTTCATCGCCTGGATCTTCTGGCGGGCTACATGTTCCACGAACTTGGAGTCAGCACACTGAAGCACGCCCCGGCGCTGCTCATGGGGTTTCGAAGCGTCGCCAACGCTCCCGTTCTGCGCTCGCGTGAAGCGGAACTCGACAACCTGCGCAGGGTGTGCAACGGTCTGTCGACGCTGGCCGCTTTGAAGGCCGCCGCAGTACGCTACAACGATGCGAGCATGTCGGCTGGCCACGCTCGCTTGTTCCGGATCGACGAACGCACCCTTGCAATCAAGCCAACGTTCGACATCATCTCGCCAGACCTGGAAGAGGCCTTGGCAGCTCTGAAAGTGCCCCATGTCCCTAAGCCGCACGGGATGGAACTGGCGCGCGCCGACAAGCCGCTTTCAATAATCGTTCAGCATGGGGGTGAGTCCCGTAGGTACCCGATCCAATCACTTCCTGCCAGCCTGCCTCGCCCTTCGGCGCACGACGCGGGCCGCACGCCCTGCGGACCCATCACCGTCCTCTGGTCAGACCTGCTCGAAGAAGCGCGACAGATGGACGAGATCGACCAGCAGCAGCAGGTGGTTCGTCCCGGGAACTGGTACCAGCGCTTGCAGGCCGTAGCACTGCACACTGTCGACCATGACGGTCAGTTCGCAGTCCAGGGCCAATTGGAACTCGATGGTCTGAAGCACCTTATTGGGCTTCCTGGCGCAGGGAAGACAACCCTGCTTATGTGCCTCTTGCGCTATGTAGGCGTCCGCAGCATCAAAGCGGCTGTCTTTTTCCCCTCCATTGAAGTCTGCCGGCAGTACCTCGACGATCTCAGGCGGTATGGCGTTCAGGCGGGCCTGTTGGTAGGGCAGTCGCGGGAAACCAAGCTCCGACATGCTCACAAGATGGCGGAGACGCTTGCTACCGGCGACCCGATGCGTGGCTTTGGGATCACAGCAGAGAGCGTTCCATTGTTTGAAGGCGTCTGCGCCCTGCCCGCGTTCACGGCCGCGCCGACGTCCGCTTTCGGGATCACCGACAACTTCTGCTCGAAAATACTGCAAGGCAAGCCGGGGGATGAGAAGTCCGACGCAGACGGCAAGCCTCTCAAGCTCAAGAAGACGCTGTGCTCGGCGTGGTCGGTTTGCGGATTGACGAGATCAGCTCGTGAACTGCCCAATGCGAGCGTTTGGCTGGGCCACATCCTCTCTGCCGATACGCAGGTTCCCCAGCAAACCACAGCGCTTGACGAGCGCTACTTCGACCTCATCGGGCGCACCTTTGATCTCGTCATCTTCGATGAGGCGGATCGGGCTCAGGAGAACCTGGATCAAGGCGGAATCGCGGAGCTGAGTTTGTCGGGGCATGAGCGTTCGTTCCACCGCCAAATTCAGCGCAGTACCTTGGAGGCAATTGCTTCGGGTCGAAATTCCGTGCTGCACGGGATCGACTACGCACAACTCGCCGTTGAAATCGCTGAGTTCGAAAAACTAAACATTTCGCTAACCCACGCGGTGCTCCGGCTGACCGACGGCATGCGTAAGACCTTTAACGGCATGCTGATGTCGCCGCTGCGCGTGATAGGCGACTGGCTCTCGCCGAAACGCCTGAGCACCCTGTCTGACGACCTTGGCTCGGATCCTCAGGCGCAGGCAAAGGACGCCCTATGCGAACTGTGGGAAGGCTCCGCGATACGGGCGTTCCAATTGCGTGGAAGGCGCGCTCGCAGCACACCGCTGGATCATGAGGCGATCGCCCGTACGGCCTCGGCTTTTGACATATCGCAGGAGGCTGCGACTGGGCTTCATAAGGATCTTGCCGAGCTGATGTCCGACTGGCTCACCGAGTCCAGCATGAAAGACCAGACCAGCATCGCCAACGAGATCGCTGAGCGTATCAAAGAGGTCCGGCGCGTCACTACCGACGCCGATGCGCAGCAGTTGGTCGGCTTGTTGTTGCCTGTGACTTTCACGATCTTGAGCTACAGACGCCTGTCACCTCGATTGGAGGACATGATCGAGCAAGGCTTGGTCGATCCCGTTCATGTCGACGAACTGGTGTCGAAGGCACTGCTCCTCGCCTCGCCCGACAACATCCTGGGAAGCCTGAGCGGTGTCAGATTTTTCTCCACGGCGTCTTCCGTAGACCCCTCAGGGCGATCGGTGGATTTGCAGCTGCAGTACGTGGTTTTCGCTGGCACACCTCGTCTGCTGATGTACCGGTTGCACGAATGGAACCGGCGCGACGACGGCGGCCGGTACGGTCCCGCGGTGCTCTTGACTAGTGCAACGAGCTTCTTGCCGGACAGTCCGGCCTATCACGTAGCAGTGCCTCCAACCTATGTGCTACGTCGGCTTCGCCCTGAGCGAGAAGATGCGGCGAAATCTGTCTATGCCTTCAGACCGATTCGTGACGAGCAAGACCGCGACCGGGAGTACTTGCGCTTCAGCGGAGAGCGTTCGGACGCGGCGCGCATGACGAGTCTTGAGAAGATGGTCACCGCCTTGCTTGAAGGCGGACCGGCTAATTCTCAGCTAGCCAGGGACTGCGCGGGCTTCGACGTTCGCAACGGCATCCCTCGCAAAGCAGCGTTAGTCGTCAACAGCTACGACCAGGCGCGTCAACTGAAGACGATGATTGACATGCGCCTACCCGCCTGGCGCGATAAGGTCATCGCCGTGGTCGACGATCTTCCTGACGTTGGCAGGGCAAACGGTTACGTCACATCGTCGAAAGTGGAAAGCCTAGGAGACGACGACGGATGGCAGGTGCTGATCTTTCCTCCAGGCGCGCTCGGTCGAGGAACCAATATCGTCTTCTCAACGGGCGATCGGCGTCGGGACGCCGTCATTGGCACTCTCTACTTCTTGACCCGCCCACACCCGACTCCAAACGACATGAGCTTGCCAGTCAGCCTGGCTGCTCGAGCTACGCTGGCTTTTGACCTACGTCGTGACGATTCGACCAACCTGGCCCAGCTCAACACCCGCTGGCAGGCAGCACGTCGACAGGCCTACAAAAAAATCGGACCGCTGCTGCGCAGACCGCTGTACGCACGCGGGCTGGGCAGGCTCTTTGAGCCCTTCACGGCCAACATGGCGGTGAGCCTGCTGCAGACCATTGGCCGGGGCATGAGAAACGGCTGCCCGGTCCAATGCTTCTTTGTTGACCGCGCCTGGGCTGAAAAGACCGCCCGCGGCGAAGAGGATGACGAGACGAGCAGCATGCTGGTCCAGCTTCGAGTGATTCTTGAGCAAGGCGTCGCGTCAGACGATCCACGCGAAGCCGCGCTCTACAAGGCCCTCTACAGCGAGTTTCTGGAGCCTCTGGCCCAGACAGATGGGCTGAAGGTCACGAAGGTTCTGAAGGACACTTCAAACGAAGAAACATGGCGCGAGAACCCGTTGTGGGAGTTCGATACAGCCGTGCTCGGGGAGGAGCAGAGATGAAGCAGCCGCCAAGAAGTGTCGCCTTCGCCATGGAGTTTGCCGATGATGCTCCGCCACTCATCAAGAACGTCGTCGCGGTGTCGTGGGCCCCTGAAGCCCTCAAAGTGCTGCGGCAGATCCTTGACGACGCGAAGGCCCATGTACGGGCAAAGGACGACGACGCCTCCGTAAACCTCCCCTACGGATTCCTTCGGGCACAGCTTCACCTGAAGATCGACGACTGGATAAGGATCGCCGACGACGTTGGGATGCGCAGTCCCTACATGCCCAAGGTTGGCGCCCCGGATCAGCCCTGGGCGTTCATCTTGACCACGGACGCTCGATCCGACCTGCAGAAGATCAAGGAAGCATTCGACATCTGGTCACAAGGACCGCTCGCACATTTTTGCGAATCGCGTGGTGCATTTGCTCATGGCGTCGCTAGGCTTCGCCAGCTGAGCCAGGAAGACAAGGTGGTCAAGGTATCTGCATCACGCGTGCAGATTTTTCCTTGGGCAGGCATGCCGCCAGCCAAGGTGGGAGCGCCGACGCCATTCGACATTACTGCAGGAGTTCTGGCTGCGCGGTTGGCCGGACACGAACTCTTTCCAGGACTGGGCCCAGTCGTGCGCGTCGTAGGGGAGTCCGAAAGAAACAGTGCAGAGGTGATGACCAGGCCGCGGATGGAAGCTGGTGGCCGATTCAGCTTGGTGTGTCAGCTCAGCATGCAGAGCATCCCGGGAGATTCCAGGCGTCTGATCTTCTGTGAGTTCAAGAGGCGACGCTGGGCCGATTCCATCAAGAACGGCTACACCATCAGTTCATCGATCCGCGGCTTCGTTCTTCCCCACGCAATGCGGCCCAACAGCGCATATCAATTCGCCGTATCGCTCAAGGGCGGCAAGTGGACGACGGACTTGGGATATGAGCAATACGAGCACGCGTTCGAGCTTGCAGACGGTTATCAAGGAGAAGCCGTCATTAAATACCCGTGCGACGAATCGTCATCCAGCGTCGTTGTGATGTTCAAGGCTGAAGTCACTGAGCAAAGCGGCTCCAAACTCCAGGCAGGGGTTCCGCTCGTCGATCAGGCAGACGCTTTCGACCGGATCGCCGACCTGCTCGCTGATGTGGGTCTGCGACGCTTCACCGACTTCGAGGCGGTCAAGACCAAACCAGTGAAAGCGCCGCCTTTGAAAATGCTGAAGGCTGAGGTGACGTTGGCGCGGCTGCTTGACCAATACGATGACGCAGACGCATCAGCTGAGGAGGCCCTGAAAGCGGTCACTGGTGAAACTGTAGAAAGGTGGTTCAGCAAGGGTCTCCCGAGTCCGGAGCAGAAGCGGGACATGGTCGTCGCGTCCATCAGGACGCTGACGGCCGGAACAGCCTATCTCGCAGACGCCCAGCGACAGAACCTCTACGTGGTCGGCAACGAATCTGCGGATGTCGAGTGGATCAAGACGACGGCAGACGCTTTGCTCGGTGACCATATTAAGGTGGTGAGCGTGCGCCTGCCAGCTAACACCCATGGCCCAAAAGAGAGCTTTCCCGAAGAAACCAAGCGGCAACGCTTTGAGGCCCGGACGCGGGAATGGATCAAGTTTGCAGATCAGATCAAGCTGCCTCCACGCTCCATGGTGTTGGTCGAGGCTCCCCTGTACTACGAGTTTGAAGGCAAGAAGAAGCGCGACGACAAAGTCAACAAGCTGGCGGCTCGCATCGCCCTCGCGAGTCTCGGGTGCACGGTTCAGTACCTGCTCCCGAGCGAGCCTGGCCGAATCGACAAATTCTTGCCCCGCGTTCAGGCAGCACTACTGGACCTGATCTTTGGGCATGCAGGTTCTGTGTGGGGATTGAAGCAGGCATGCGCTGCTTGCTTCAGCGAAGCGTCCGCGCCCAAGTGGGTTGGAGCGATCAGCTCATTGGTCGTCTTTAGCGAACTGCCCCCGTATCGACCGCAGTCGGTCCTGGTGGCCACCAAGCTCGATCGGGAAACCGGTCGCGCCTGGGTTCGATTTGCGCACCAGGCGGCGGAGTTCACACAGAGCGACTGGATGCGCTTTGACGAGGGGCCGCAGTACCTCGCAACGACACGCGTGGAGTTTCCTCACACGTCTGAGCAGCAACGCGAGCTCACATCTAAGTTCTTGGTCAGCACCTTCGACCATGTTGCCAAGCTCGACCCTGGTGCTGTCATCTTCATCGACTCGACGCGTGCCGCTCGACTTGCCTCCTGGCTAACAGACGTATCGACGCGGGACAACAAGCGCGAGGTGGCGCCTCAGACCTTCGCTGGAGAGCGATGGCCCGGTTTGCGCCTGGTGAGGATTCGCGAACAAGCGCCCGTTATCGGCCAAGAGAACACCGTACTAGCAGAGGAAGAGGGCGCGCCGCCCATTAAGGTCTGGACGTCCACACAGCGTTTGTTCCATGTGAACGGCGCCACCGTCCCGACCTACTGGTCGCTTGCGAAGCCATCGACACATCACAAACGTGGTGCTAGCTGCTACAGGTCGATGCTGCTGCCTGCCTCGTCCAAGGGGGATGTCGACTCAGGCAAGTTCTCTCAGTTCCCGGCGCAGCCTGACAAGCAGCATCTGAACGCTCGTGCTGTCGAAATTGTCGTTCTGCAGAAGCAAGGCGGCGATGATGATGCCCAGTTGGCCTCGTTCGCACAACACCTACGAGCCGGAATGCTGACTGCTCGCAATGAGACGTGGGTCACGACTCCTACGCCTCTTCGGATCATCGACAAATTGTCCGAATATTTGAAAGCCTAGGCTCGCCCAGCGTCCCTCCGCCAGCATGCCTGACACGTATCTCACAGTCGCATATTCCCAGCGCAACGCCGTCAAGGCGCTTGGTGCGAGATGGGATCAATTGGCCAAGAAGTGGTACGTTCCTGAGGGGCGCGACCTTACGCCGTTCAGCGCCTGGCTGCCTGCCGAGCAACAGTCGACCGAGATTGCCGTCGAATCCTACGACGGTAGAGCGCTCCAAGTTCAGCATCGCGGCAAGTCGCTCTCGACCTTGCTTGCCGGGGTGGCGGAGGCCGTTGACCGCGCCTACCGGCAGGGCGAATGGACGATCGTTGACCTCGTTCAGGTCTCCTTGAAAAGACACGTTTTCATGGAGGTTGCAGAGCGAGATGCGCATGGCGTCGTGCTGGCCAAGGCGAACGCGATGATCTGGGCCAGCACTGCGGAGACCATCCTCCCTGCGTTCGAGACAGCCACTGGCATATCAGTGGGGCCAGGGATGAAGTTGCTTGTGCGCGCCAAGCCGGTTTTCAACCCGCAGTACGGTTTCCGCCTGATCGTCGACGCCATCGATCCTGACTTCACCCTGGGTGAACTGGAGGCGCGCAAGCGCGAGATCCGCTCGAAGCTGCAGCAGCAGGGCCTGTGGACGCTGAACAAGGAGCTTCCCTACCCGTGGGACTTCCGGCGAGTGCTGGTCGTCGCGCCTGATGAAGCAGCAGGACTTGGAGATTTTCGTGCTGAGGCGCGGCGGTTGGAGCGGGCTGGCCTGTGCAGTTTCACGTATGCCGTCAGCCGCTTCCAGGGACCCGGCGCCGCGGAAGAGATTGTGGAAGCGGCAAGATTGGCCCTGTCCGCATTCCAGGACTCGAACCATGAAACCCCTGATGCGCTGGTCTTCATCCGTGGAGGCGGAGCCGTCAACGACCTCGCCTGGCTGAATCACTACGACCTGGCTCGCTTCGTGTGCGAGCTTCCCATTCCGGTCCTGACAGGCATCGGCCACGAGCGCGACTCAACCATCTTGGACGAGGTTGCGAACATCAGCTTTGACACACCCAGCAAAGTGATTGCGGGAATCGAGGCCGCGATCGTCAAGCGGGCGCGAGAGGCACAGGCTGCGTTCACAGCGTTGCTCGCCGAGTTGAGACGCCAAGTCACCCGGGTCCGACAGGCAGTGGAGCAGTCAAACGTGGCAGTGCGGGCAGACGTGGCTCGACAACTCTATGGCGCCCGCTCAACGGTCGATCAGAGAATGGCAGACACACGGATGCTTGCAACGCGCGCCGTTGTCACCGGCGGCAAGCGCGCGAGTGAGCTGCTGCAGGGAATACGTCTTCAAGCGAGAACCCAGCTGACAATTGCGCGTCAGCGCACCCCTCTGCTGCTCGCGCAAGTCCGCGACCTGGCCCAGGCAAAGGTTCTCGCGGCCTCCGTTGAGACAAAGCAGCGCCTGGGCGCCGTTGTCGATCGGGCGAGCTCCGAGGTCACCAGGAGTCGAGGGGCAACGGACAGCGAAATGGCCAGCGTCGCTCGAGAGGCGAGGCAACGTGTGCTTCACGCGCGCGAAGTGTCAGAGGCGTTGGTCCGCGAAATCAACGGTCAGGGTCCGCGCAAGAGTCTTGCGCGGGGGTTCGCGCATGTACGTGATGCGCAAGGACGCACGATCATGAGCGTTGTCGGCCTAGGCGCCGACAATGAAATCACTGTTCAATTCCATGACGGCTCGGTACCCGCGCGAGTGCAAGGTAAGGAGGACGACCAATGACGATGTCATTCAAAGAAGCCTATGGCGTGTTGAACCGACATGCCCAAACGTTGCGCACCCAGCAGGAGCCCAACATCGACGACCTGCTGGGAATCGTCACGGAGTCGGTGGCGGCCTATAAGGTCTGCAAAGAGCGCATCGATGCCGTAGAAGCTGCCCTGGAGCAAGCGCTCGCTGATCCGGATGTGGCCTCTGGTGGAGCTGCGGGCGGTGAGCGGGCCTCCCCCGTCCCACCCTCTCGTCCAGCCGGCCGTCCCGTAAATCGCCCTGCACCAGATGCTGGAGACGATATCCCTTTCTAGCAGGGATGATCTGACGCTACATCTACAAGAAGCAAGAAAGGGAGAAAGAACACATGGCGACTGCAGCCCCAACGCCCACTTCCAGCAGCGTTCGCATCACAGAGGTACGAGTCTCCAACTTCAGGTCGCTTGTGAACGTGGTCGTGGAGCTCGACGAGTTGACGGTGCTGGTTGGCGCCAATAACGCCGGCAAGACGAGCTTCTTGGATGCGATGTACGCCGCCATCGGTGCCGGGCGTAAGAACCTGGGCCAGGAAGACATTCACATCGCCACTGGCGAGGCAGTTCCTCCGCAGGATCGCGTTGTCACTATCGACGTGTGCGTCCGCCCCTTTGGCCCGGACGGGACGCCGCTAGACACATTTCCGACGGGTAGCTACTGGACAAGTCTATGGGGCACCGGCATCACGCAGAACCTTGATTTCCACGACCTCATGGCCTTCCGGACGACGTTGTCTTGGAGCGATGTGCGAGGCGATTACGCGATCGAACGCAAGTTTCTGAGGGACTGGCCGCCGGCCGCTACATGGCTTTCGGCCGACGTTTCAATCGACGGCGTCAGCGCCGAGCACCTCGAACACGTGGCGCTGCACTACATCGATGCGAAGCGAGATCTGGAGGATGACTTGCGCCGCCAGGGATCTTTCTGGCGTCGACTCACCGACAACCTCGGCCTGAGCGAAGAGGACGTCGAGACGTTTGAAAAGGCGCTCTCCAGCCTAAACGACAGCATCGTCTCCAAGAGCGAGGTGCTGCAGCACTTGAAGACAAACCTTTCGGACATGTCTTCCGTGGTCAGCTCGGACTCCTTGGGAGTCGAAATCACTCCCGTAGCTCGGCGGTTGCGTGACTTGTCGAAGGGCGTCGACGTGACGCTCGCGACCACAGGCGCCCAGTCATTTCCGCTGGCTCGCCATGGCATGGGCACTCGCAGCTTGGCGTCGTTGCTCGTCTTCCGGGCCTTCATGTCCTGGAGGTACGCGCTGGCAGCGAGCAAGGGAGACCAAACGCATTCGTTGTTGGCGCTTGAAGAGCCCGAGTCGCACCTGCATCCGCAGGCTCAACGTGCCTTGTTCTCGCAGATCAAGTCCATCCCCGGGCAGCGAATCGTGAGCACCCATTCGCCCTACTTTGCTGGCCAGGCCAAACTCGGGGAGCTGCGGTTGTTCGCCAAGCATGCCGGTGTGACAAATGCCAAGCGTCTGGACCTGTCAGCGCTGAGTCCGGACGACATCCGAAAGCTGGAAAGAACGGTCATCGCCTCCCGCGGAGACCTTCTGTTTGCGCGAGCGGTGGTCCTTTTCGAGGGCGAGACCGAAGAACAAGCGTTCCCGCTGTGGGCCGGAGCGTACTGGGGAGCGTCAACGCACGAGCTGGGCTTCAACTTCATCGGCGTGGGTGGAACCGACTACTTCCCATTTATCTGGCTGGCCGAGAGTTTCGGAATCCCTTGGTACGTTTTCTCTGATGGAGAGGACCGGCCGGTGAAGGTGCTTAAAGCAGCGGCGAATCGGGTCGGCGTCAGCGACATCTCGACTAAACCTGGGATTGTCGTTGTGCCGGAGAAGAATGACCTTGAAGCCTACCTTCTGGCAGACGGCTACATGGACGCGTTCGAGGCTGCAATTGAGACCTATGCCGGTGCCGGCGCGCTAGACAAGTACATTGACGAACTGGATGGCAAGCCTCTCAAGAAGGTTGAAGGCGTCGAGCTGCTCAGAGACTACAAGAGTGAGGGCGGCCGCCAGCGAGCCGCCCTGGACATGGTGAGCCGCGACAAGACTAGATTCGCGACACCTATCGCGATGGCTGTGTTGAAGCTGGCTGATTCGAATCGACGAGTGCCACCTCTCGTTGCCAAGTTGCTGGACGCGATCGGGGCGGACTTCGCTCTGCCGAAGGCCGATCTAGCCGAAATCACCTTCGACTAACGGAGTTGGTCATGTCTACCGTCCGCCTTTCTCCGTCTCAACGCGCAGTCGTTGACTTCAACGATGGGGCGCTTGCAGTGATCGCAGGCCCCGGCTCCGGCAAGACCCGGGTTCTCACGGAACGTATTCGCCGTCTGTTGACCACGATGCCAGGACATTTCCGGCTTCTTGCCTTGACCTTCACCAACAAGGCCGCCAAGGAAATGAACGATCGCCTGAGCGACCTGGCTGAGGCAAGAAAGAGAGCGTTCATTGGCACATTGCACAGCTTCTGCCTGGACGTCTTGGCGGATCGAGGGAAGCACATTGGCTTAGCCACGATGCCGCAGATCTTCGAGCAGTACCAGGACCGAAAGCAGATCCTTATGCAGGCGGTCAACGGCGACCCGACGCTTGGCGAGGAGCTTTCATACGTACCGCAGAAAGAACAAGGGCAGCGCCTGGACCATTGGCTCAAGAGCATCGCCAACATCAAAGCGCATCCGATCTCGATCGCCGCCAGTGATATCGAGGATCCGATCATTGCTCGCGTCTACGAGGGATACAACGCAGGGCTACGTGCCTGTGGCGCCTGCGACTTCGATGACCTCCTCCTGTTCACCTATAGGCTGTTCACGGAGGTTCCTCAGGTCGCAGACCTTTATCGACGCATCTTCGGCTACGTTTGCATCGATGAAGCCCAGGACCTGAATGAAGCCCAGTACGCAGTCATTTGTGCGATGGCCGGCGATTCGTTGAAGAACATCATGATGGTCGGAGATCCCAACCAGTCGATTTACGGCTTCAACACCTCGAGTCCTGAGTTCCTGACAACGAGGTTCAAATCAGATTTCGGGGCGGCCGAAATTCGACTGGACGAGAACTTCCGCTCCTCCAGGGCTGTCGTCAGAGTGGCCAAGTCGCTCGACCCCTCCTATGTGATCGGAGGTGAGCCCGTCGTCCAAGGGCATGCCGGCAAGATCGTCGGCGCGGACGAGGCAGACGAAGCGGACCGAGTGGTGAACCAGCTTCAACAGTTGGTCCAGGAAGGTCATCCGGACATCGAGGAGCCCATCACCTACAGCAGCTTCGCGATCCTCGGTCGGACTCGGTACGCGTTGCTCCGTGTAGAGCGAGTCCTCAAGGATCGAGGAATCCCCTTCTACAAGCGCTTGAGCGTCACTCACGAGAACGAATCTGATATCGCCGATGAATTCCAACTCGTGCTTCGCATCCTCAGCAATCCGCTAGATGCCGTCCACATGGCTGCCATCTGCAGACGCTGGAATCTTGCTATGCCGGCGGGCGGACTGGCTGACGCCGCCCAGGTCGTCGCGGTGATTCGCGAAATGGCGGACGCCAGCGGCCTGCCCGACCGCGTCGCCGTCGCGAAGGCTCTTGCCGCTGTCCATGTTTCAACAGCCCGTCCTCGTTTGGACCTGATGCCCGCCTTCAAGATTCTTGAGGACTACGCAGACACCTTGGATACGCCCGAAAGGCGCCCGATCAGGGAAGACGTCGCCGTGTTGAGCGAGGAGTGGGACCACTTCCTTCGCTCGGAAGGAGCACGCGCCCGCACGTTGCAAGGCTTCCTTAGCAACATTGCGCTAGGTACGTCTGGTCAGGCTACGAGAGACGGCGTTGCTTTGTTGACAGTCCATTCCTCCAAAGGCTTGGAGTTCGATGTGGTTTTCGTCGTCGGCATGGTGGACGGCGTCTTCCCAGACTACCGCGCTTCCACCAGTGCCCAAAAGGCGGAGGAGCGTCGAAATGCCTTTGTAGCAGTGACGCGGTCGAAGAGACTGCTTTTCCTCTCGTACGCTCGCAAGAGAATGATGCCCTGGGGCGAAGAATGGCAAGGCCATGCCTCTCCTTTTTTCCTTGCGGTGTAGCGCCATACACGGGCCGCTTGCGAGGACCGGTTCATTTCATCGTTTGCGATGGCCCGCGCCTCAAGCGCGTCATCTGACGATGCGAGCATGCTGGGTACTTTCGCTTGGCCTAGTTATTGGTGCCTGCACTCATCGACTCGGCTGACGCAAGGCTTCGTTGAGAGTCTGTGCCAGGCGTTCGCCAGCGAGCGCTAGACGCGACACCAGAATGCCGTCCCAATGCGTCGCGTAACCCGCGTCCACGGTCCTTCTGCTCGGATAGAACTGCGGATCACGATGAATGGCGCAGGACTCTGCGGCCCACCGCGATGGCTCAGCAGGATGAGCCTGGGGACGGATCGGCGTTGATGCGTCCTGAAGAAGCCGGCTATGACCGCCAGGTCTTTGGCGAAGGAGCTCACTGTCCCATACAGCATGCAGGTTAGTGCCTCGACCAAATGCGCGAACTTGGAACTGATTGCCACCCTTGTCGCTAGCCGATCCGGCATGCAGAGGCTGGTGGATATCCCCAACGAAGTGAATGATGTACTTGAGTGCGATCAGGCGCACTCTGTCTGGAGCCGTCGACTTCAAGATTCCCACCTGCTCGGCGATAGCCTCGACCACGCATCGGTCGTCTTTGCAGTCAAGCTCGCGGGTGTAGATGCAGCCAGCATCGGCGATGTTGACGTAGTGCAGGGCCGCGGAAGCAGGCCGCCGGCTTTGATCGGCCCAGGTTGACACCGAGACTATCGTCGCGCCGGGCTCGTGGTCCAGCAAGCGACTGGCTTCAAGCTTTGCCTCCGGCGTGAGCTGCCGTTCGGCCAATTCCGCGATGAGGCGATGGGCATCGGCTCCCCAAGCAAATGCCTCCGAAAAGCAGAGCGCGATTGAGATCGCAACGCATGCTCGGCAGCCACGCAATTCAAGACCCCCCAAAGCTGAAAGGAAGCTTGCTCAAAGTTGGCGATGGAGATGGTACTAGGCGTGATTTTGCCGACGGCAGCCGCCCTTGCCCCGACCTTGCGGGTTTAATGAACCGCGCCCGTAGCCTGCCCATCCCACCCTATTCGAAGGCGGCGTCATCGGTTGAGCACTTTGACGAGCAACCGTTCAATACCTTGAACGGCATGCGATGGTGGCACAGCGATGGATCCGTGAGCGATGGAGTCGCGAATATTCTTCAGGGCCACGAACTCATCCAAGTCCACATCGGTGAGATCAGTCCAGCTGCAAAAGGCGCACCAAGTGAATCGGTCGCGCAGGTTTCGTCTGCGCGCTTCATGGTCCTTCATGAGTTCGGTAGCCGCAATGGTCACCAATGAGTTCTTCGGATCTCGGCTCACAGCCTCTAGGTCCGGATCTATGCCTCTGAAGGACAGATGGATATGGACCTCAAGCGCCATGAAGAAGTAGATAAACCGCTTGAAATCGTCGGTCTCATAGTGGGCCAACTGGAAGAGCTTAGCGACCTTCGGATTCAAGGCGGTCGAGAGACGGGCGGCGCCAGAGAGCAGATTTCGGGCAGTCAGCGGGTCGAGGCTGACTGAGCTGAAAGCGAAACCCGAAGCAGTGACCACGATGTCGCGGACCGTTCCTCCCTGCGCGGTTCTTCCGAAGACTGCCGACTCGAGAGGCCGAAAGCGAAGGTGGTTGTTCGGGCGATTGAACTGGCAAGCAACTGCAGTCACAAGTTCGGGCAACACTTCAGCGGCTATCTTCCTGAGATCCGCCCTGGGCTTTGGAAATGCATCGTATGTGGTGACTTCTCCGTTGCTCTCGGTTCTGAAGAATCCGTCGTCGATTTCGTATTCACAGGAGGGGCCGAGCATCGCAATAAGGAACGGGCCCGTCCATCTATGCTCCCTTTCCCACTCTTCGACTTCTTCGATGTAGTTGACAGACAGCAGGGCCTGTGCGGCGGCGTTCACATCAGCTGACAAGGCGAGAAGGCAATCGTGTCCATTGATGGTCATAGAAGCCACCTCTGTCGACTGGACCGTGACCCCCTCTAAGGCGAACGCCTGAACGAAGTAGAACGACGCGCGAACGCTTTCGCCGTCTTGAAGACGACGCAATCCCATCGCTTCTTTCACCCGATCGCTGAACTGAACCATCGGGCAGGGGCCTCGTGCCAAGGTCGGTTCGTAACGGCGCTAGGCGCGGACGAGGGAAGTTTCACGATGCAATTCGCGCATGCGTTCCAGCATGTTCCCGCAGCAGGTACAGCAGCCCTCCGCCGTCAATAAGCTCGAGCGGCTTGTCCTTGGAGAAGTTGTATGCATCCGCGCCGTAGCCGCTCGTGCACACGAGAATGCCTTTGGATGCACCCTCGTTGAGCATCGTGCCGTACAGGTCGCGCACAGCGCTGACGCCCACCGTGTCACGGTACCGCTTGGCCTGAATGACGACCTTGCCTCCCAGAACCGGGCGGGCATCGAAAGCAACCGCATCCACGCCACCGTCCCTCGAGGAGCGAGTGAGCTTCGTCTCGAGGCCCATCTTTCCGAAAAGATTTGAGACCAGCGTTTCGAACTCACTGGGCGTCAAGTCCATTAGATTAGGGCGCGACTCGAGCCCCGAAAGCGCGTCGCCTTGCTCGATGAAGCGCTTGTCGACCATGTTGAACTCGATGAATGGCTTCACCGCTTGAAGCTCGTCAGGTCGGCTTGAGACATGCGCGCCAAGGTTCCGTAGGCAAGCTACCTTGTCGACCTTGTCGAGCCGAATCTGTTCGAACTCAGCTTTGGGCGCGCGAACGCTGATGACCGGGACGCGGACTTCGCGGCCGTTGGCCGGGTCGATGGTGTCCACGACGCCTGTGAACGTCACAATGGACAGAGCGTCGGCTTGGTCAGCCTCGAAGAGCTCATGCAGCGTTCGTAGGCTGAGCGCTGCCAGGATGTCTTGATATAGCTTCTTGACCTCAGCCGTCTTGCGAGGCTTGGGCTCAATCTCGTCGCGCGACTTGACATACCGGTACTCAGCCTCGTCGGGGATCACCGAGGACAGCGGCAGTTCGTACTCGACTACAAGCTCATTGGATGAGGGGTTGTACGCCAGCCGGAAGTTTTGAGGAAAGCCTTCTTCTGGATACTCTGAGCGCGTCAAGACCATTTCGTTGTAAGCCACGACGGCATCTGCTTCCTTGGCTCGGTACTCGGTCTCGAACTCGTCAACTTCAGCATTCCTTCTCTGCTGCTCGGCCTCGAAAGCGGCCTTACGTTCAGCGTGTTCTGCCCTCGCCTTGGCAGTCGCTGACGCCTTCGTCGCTTCGACGCGCGCGTGTTCCGTCACTGCAAAGGCGTGCGCAACGCGGTTCGCCTCGACTGCCTGTGCATGCTTTGATGTGGCCCCGGGGACAAGCTTTTGAATCCACGTGAGTGGAGCGACAACGGCGGCCGTCGGGGCCGGCTTCGACGCCAAGGCTGACGGGAGCCGGAATTCCTCGAACGCCACCCTGCTTCTCAGCGATTCGAAGGTGATGCGGTCGTCCACCCGGAGCGTGTGGGCCAAAATTTCTTGAAGCGCGTCGATGCGCTCTTGGATTTCTGCGTTCAGGTCTTCGGTTTCCGCCTCCCTGTCGGCAAGGTACTGGGCCTTGGCTTCCTTTGCCGCTGCTTGGTCGGCTCGCCGCTGCTGGTTGGCAGCCATGCGCTGATGGCGTTCGAGCTGTCTTGCCTGCGTTGCTGCCGCTCGAGCCGAACGCTGCCGGTTTCGTTCCGATGCAGCCATGGCGCGCCCGGCGGCGCGCAGGAATCCCTCAACTCCGGACCGTCGACCCATCTTGCACTCCCTCAGTTCTTGGACGAGCGGCATCGTGGCCGCCGAAGGATTGGATGATGGGTTCGCCCCTGCGTCAATTGAAGATCGCCCTGCAATGGACAGGGCGCCACGAGTCAGTGCTGGCGGCGTTCCGACGGTCCGACGCGGTCGCCCTATCCATCAAGCCAACATTGCGTCCTTGAGGAACTTCGACGGGCGCTCTCCATCGAACATCAGCGTGAGCTGTCGCTTCGCCCTGGTGAGCGCCACGTAGAGAAGGTTGCGGTTCTCTGTTGAGCCGGTACCAAACTCTCCCTTCGACAGGTGCGGCACAACGATGTGATCGAACTCAAGCCCCTTGGAAGCTTCAATGCTCGAAAGAACGACCCGGTCGCTCTCACGCAGCAGCCGGCGAGCGAAGTCCATCCTCCCAAGCATCCGGAAGCCTCCGTCAAGATCGGTACCTTCATCCGTCACAAGCCGACAGAGCTGTCGAATGTTGGCGGCGACCTGTTCCGCGTCGTCTTTGCGCACGAATACCCGAGCCGCCAGCCGAATCGGGTCTAGAGCCTTCAGAAACGATGCTGCGAATACTTCAAGGTCACCGGTGCGAAGCACCGACAGCGCTGCTTCGAGCTGGCGCAGCGCTGCTGGGTTGGCAGTTCGCAAGACGTGGCCTTTGATGAACGTCTTCGTGGTGTCCACGCTTTCCGAGGCCTCTCCAACAGCCGATTGCTGTGCCTGGACGCTGTCCAGGTGTCTCAGCTCGATGCTATCCACGCGCGCACCGGAAAACTGCAGCCAGGCGTATAGCAGCTTGGCGCGCTGGGCCTGCTCCTCGAAACCCTCGTAGTTGTCTGCTGCATGTGCGTAAAGGCCTCGCACGAGCATCGTCTCGGATCGATCCAAGTAGGGTTGAAATCCTGTCGCGGAATACGGAACACTCAGCTTCATCATTTCATGCTCGATCTGCACCGACTGGGCCGGAAATCGCAGGAGCACGCGCATAGTGGACAGCGCCTGCTGCTTGTGGTGGTCCGCGGCCTTTCGCGCGATCAGCTCGGCGGCCAAGCGGGCATCCGGGCAGTGCTCCCTGGAAATGGTGGTGTCCAGTGACGGATCGGCGGCGTACGACTTTCTCGCCAAGGCTCCCACGTGCTGCGCGAGTTCGGGGCTGAAGCGTCTGCTTAGGGTCAGCGGCAGAACTTGAGGCTTCCCGATCTCTGAGAAGAACCGAGATCCCATGAACTGCGCGTCAGCGCCGGTTTGAGAATGAATGACCTGATCGCGGTCTCCCACGCCAACAAACGCCGCACGCGGATTCGCGGCCAAAACGCTCTTGAGGACCGTGAAAGCTGCCTGGTTCACGTCGTGCATCTCGTCCAGGCATATCAAGGTGAAGCCCAATCGCAGCCATGCATCATCGGTCGTGATCTCACCAGCGAAGAGCATCCGGGCAAGGTCGTAGGTGCCGTCACCCTGGAAGCGAAAATCCGGTCTGTCGGGATGTCCGCCTTTGCGGATGAACTCGTAGCAACTCCATGCCCTCATAGTGAGGTACCCGAAGCCGAGTCCGTCGGCGAGTTCGGGCGTCATGCGCTCGTTTGGATCCAACTGCTCAACCAGCATGGTCCCTTTGAGCAACCCGAAGGACCGCAGCAGCCCTTCCACCAGATCTTCCGGCGCTGCTTCAGTCATCAGTTCGTCAGGAAACCGCTCATCTGGCAGTGACTGTGCGCGCTCGATAGCTCGAACCACATATGGCTCGACCTGTTCGGCCCGAACTACCACGCGTGCGGCGACACCTTCCGCTTTGGCAAGTACGGCAAGGCTGAACGCCTCAAAAGTCTGAATGCGCAAGCGCTTCACTACCGGTGCGGGTATTCCAATGTGGCTCAGGCGTTCCTTGAGCGCGATGACCGCGGGGTCCGTAGCGGTGATGGCGAGGACCGTTTCCGGTTGGGCGCCTCTCTGCAACGCTTGGGCGATACGCAGCGCGATCGTCGTCGTCTTTGCCGCGCCAGCATTGGCTTCTACCAGCAGCAGGCGAGTCTTCAGTAGCTGGATGGCGAGCTGCTCACCGCTAGGAACAATGTTTGCAGGGACGTAGACCGTGTCGCTCATCTTGCTATTTGACCGTAACCGCGGCCTTGGTGAGGGCCTGCACGGTTCAGTATGGCTGGAGAAGGCTAGAGGTGCCGCCTGTCGAAAAGCTTGCTAATTGGCCATCCGCCATAGAGGTTTGCTGCCTCCGATGCCTCTGCCAAGGCACGGAGCTCGCAGTCGCTTCCAACGGTGCCTGACCCGGCGGGAGCTCCAATGGCTCCGTAGCGCTCCTATGCACAGCAGCCGTTCTCAGCTGCGACTTCCTCAACGAAGCCAGAAAGCCGAAGCGGCGATGCGCGCTTCGCACTCTCGCATTTGCACCAACTCCCGGCGCTGTCGCACCCATGCCCATTCACAGAACGGTGCGCCCAAATAAGGTGCCTTTAAGTCACAAACTGACCTTGATTCCGTCGGTACCGGTCTCGGGATACCGGGTCTGGAACAGCACGCCGTGCTGCTTGTGCCGTGCATACTTCTTCGTCATGTCCGACTTGTAGTTGAACCACAGTATCGGCATCCGCGTACGACGCGCTCCAAGGATTACGGCTTGAACGGCGGCCGCGTCAGGATGGTTGTATTTCGCGCCATTGCTGCTGAACAGGAAGTGCTTGGAGTCCACCAGCTTCATGAACTCCTTGGTGATGTTGTTTTGGCTGCCGTGATGGGCCAACTTGACCGCATCGACCTTCAATACCTTCTTGTCTTTGGGAATCAGCTTGCGGATGGAGGCGCAGACCACGTCAGCATGTGCGTCGGCAAGGAAAAGGCAGCTCTTGCCTGCGTATGTCGCCAAGAAGGCGATGCTGCTTCCGTTGGCGTGTGAATTGTCGATGCCATTGAGCTGCGCTTCGAGCTGGGCGGTGATGTCCTTGGGTCCGAGCACCAGTCCTTCGTCTGGGTGATAGCGATGGTCTTCCGCCAATTTCTCCCAGGCCGCGTCAAGGTCCCCAGGGTCGGTGCGCCACTTGGAGATATTGCGTTCCCACTCCTTCGCCATCTTGTCCAGCTTCGCGTCGTCGGGTGAAAGGACGGTTATCTCCATGCCACCAGGGAGGGTGACTACCGGTAAGGGGGCGTTCTCGTCGGCATCCACTTTGACGGCCTGGCCGGAAAAAGCCTTATTCCAGGTGTCGTTGGCACGCAGGTGAATCAGGGCACTCAGGTACTCACCCTGTTTGCCGTCGAGTGTCTCGGCCGGCCGCATGTGCTTGTAGCCGTTGAACCAGATTTCCCGCGGGCGAATTGCCCACTTCCTGCGCTGAGGCGCCAACATTCGCACCACGCCTTCAATGTGGTCCGTGTCGACATGTGTGACCACCAGAAGCTCCACATCCTTGTCATCCGCCGGGACTGTGTCTAGCTTTTCCTGGACCTGGGGCCACGCCTCGATCGGCCCCGCGTCAATGATGACGCGCGAAAGGGTCGCGTCGCCGTATTCGACCCAAAGGGCGTCGCCATGGCGGGCTGGGAGCATCTCGATGGTGAATGTGGACATGTCACGCTCCTACCTTGAGTTTCCAGTCGGCATCCCCGTAGGCCACCAGAGCCAGCGGAATGAGGTGGTTCGCGAGCAGGCCCTCGCGGCGCATATCGCGGATCGCTTCGCCCAAATAGAACGTCGCGCCTTGCCTGCGCAAAATGCTTGCTGCCAGCAAGGCGGCTGCCGTCGGTGCCTGTAGGCCTGCAACGGTCGAGATCGTTGCGACGACAACCGCGGCGCCCCGCGCCCGGATCCACTGGACATGACGGCTGTAGTCCTCGGTCGCTTCTGCCGTGTCGCAACCCAAGAGGACGACGATGGGTTTGACCGGAGAGCCATCGGGACGCACGTAATCGGTGTCGATGTCCATGGTCGCTTTCGGCTCGCCGCCGATTTCCAGGCTCACTTCCCCGAGTTCTTCGTCCGCGTGTGGCATGGTCAGTATGAGTGACGGCTTATCCGCTGTGACTGCCGCTTTCCAGCCCGCCCAATCCTTGACAGGCGTTGCCTGGACGAAGGGGAACGGTGCTAACGCGTCAACGACCATCTTGCGGCCATCCTCGTGCACGTTCTTACTGCTGGCGATCACGACGCTGCCATAGAGCTTCAGCTCCTCAGTGGTGCGTTCTCTCTCGGACTGCAAGAACAGGTCCTTGTCTTCCGTCGTGTGCTGCGGCGAGAAGATATGCCGCTCGATCACCTTTTGCTGTCCCCAGAAGCCCATCGGGCAGACATGCATCTGGTGCTTGGGATTGGTGTGTAGCTCGCACGTTCCTTCGCATTTGCCGGTTTCCACGCTCGAACGCCACTTTGGACACAGAGTCGCGTTCAGGTGCGGCAGATTGAACGTGTAGATGAACTCGAAAGGGATGACACCCTCTGAGCGGGTGCTGACTACCTGGATGTACTCCTCGTTTGCGACCTCCAGCTGGTTGCTCGAGTGCGACAGTTGTTCGCCAACCAGCGCTCGGTGAAGTTCCGCTCCCTGGCGTGCCAACCTGACGAGGAACTCGCGACCGTCCGCACCGTCCAGGCCGTTCAAATAGCTCTTGGCGCGCTCCGCCACCTCGGTCAGCAGGATGTTGATCGTTTTGATCGGCTCCTTGATCGATTGCGTGTTGACTATCCAAGCGCGGTGCGCGGCCAGGGCGACCATGCGAGGCTCGTCAGCGGCGGTGTGGTTAGTGACGATGGACAGGTCGAAGGCTCGCCGCTCGTCCAGTTCCGCCATGCTGCGGCGCACGGCGTGCAACTCCTCGAAACGTGGTGCTCCCTCTATGGTTCCGAGTGCGTGTGTTTCCGGCACAGACGCCAACAAGCGGGCGGTTTGCAGCACTCGGCCGCGATGGACGACGCTCACTCGGCCGTCGAACAACCCGCTCCCTATCGGCTGAAAACGGAATTCGCACGTCGTGCTGTTACCGGTGGCAGGCAGGGTGATCGTGCAGCGCATAGGCGCTTTGAGCTGGTTCGGCTCCGTCAGCCACACCGTGAGACTCGCGTATTCATGGCCCTGCGCGAACTCCTTGGGTGCCGACTTGGCGGCTATCCAGCGCTTGTCGTCGGGCAGTCCGATACGGATTTCAAGTGTGGTCTCGGTGCCGAGAGGGAATCCATGCACGGCCTCGTTGTGGTGGACACCGCCGACGTATGCATACATCTGCAAATGGCGGTCCGAGGCCACGCGCTCCGGCCTGGCCTCCGCGGCTGCCGCAGTGATGGCACGCGAAGCCTTCGCCAGTCGCGTCGCTCCGTTGCTTTCCTGGTCGAACACCAGGTTGCCAACGTCGAGTTGAATGCCCCGAACGCTGAGCCGATTGCCGGCAGAATCGTCCAATCCACCTGCGGCATTGATGAACATGCCCTCGAGATCTGTGTACCGAAGCGTCGCGGCATCGGGAAGGGCTTTCAGACTCGAGTTCAGCGTCCCAACGACATCAGTCAGGCGAAAGGCAGCGGTCGCATCAGCTGCCCAGATATACGCCACGTTCTGAAATCCTGCGGCAAGTGCGACGTCCACAGGGTCGTCGTGCGAAAAGTTCTTGAGGAAGTTGTTTAGTCGAGTGCCCTGCTGGTCGCTCGGCTCAGTTTTCCTCAAGGACACAATGGCCCCCGCTTGAAGCAACTTGGCCGCTAGAGCGCGCGTGTCATCGTTCCATTCGCCATCGTGGCCACTCTTCAGTACAACGATGTTGGCTTTGCAGCTGTAATTTCGACACGTCAGTGCATGAACCAGTTCGCGGACAGTGCCTTCGAACCAAAGGAGATCACAGTTTGATCTGCTGCGGTCCAGAGCGTAAATGTCGGCCAGAGTGCCAGTCGTCCAGTGGGTGCGGGCTTGCGAAAGCGCGTCGGGTTCCTGCCCCTGTAGGTACCCGAACCGGATCGGCCATCGGAAGTAAGGCCGCACGTCGGTCTGCAGGCCCATCGACAGCGACAAGGCCCAAGGGGCTTTCAGTAGCAGGTCGTGGTACTTGCGAAGATCGTCGAGGGATGAATAAGCGCGCAGCAGGTGGACACGAAGTGGTGATTGCCACTGCGATCCAATCGCGGGCGGGGCGCGCGAACTGAGGACCGCCCTGATGATGCTCAGCCACCGGCGCGACGTGACACCTAGGTACTCTTGCCCTAGGTAGCTGACAGGAGGACGCCATTTGAGGCGACGACCGCTGGTTTCGCTGCCTGACAAGATGGCCTGGAGAGCCCCCTGAATCAGCCGTGGGCCATCAGTGAGCCTCCTGCGCCTGTACAGCCAGGCTGCTACGAGGCCCATACCCAGCCATAGGGTCGCCGTCTCCTCCTCGTCGGAGGAACCGCTCCAAGCAAGCCAGCGCTCGAAACTCCCCATGCATCCTCCTTCGCCGGTCGCTGCTCCTCAGTCGGATAGTTGCGCAGTCGTAGCGAGCACCAGCATTGTTTTGTTGTCGGTGGTGGTCGGAGTTGTATCACGCTGCCGGCGAGGGGCGCCCCGGTGGTACTTTTTCAAACCGCACCATCAAAGGGAGTCCACTCGCCATGCCGATGGCCGGGTTTGACGTCTTGCATCGCCGCCACTAGTAGGCGGTCGATTGCACGCCCTCACGAGTGGCTGCTATCTGCAGAGGGGGCGGTGCTCGCTAGGCCGGGGGCGTTGGCGCCGCAGGGACCTGGCAACGTTCGACTTTCGCGCTTTGGGCCTTGAGTCGGACTTCTGCCAGGATCTCACGGCAGGAGCTGGCTCCGATGTATCAGGCTTGGTGAGGGTCGTACTTGGTCTGATAAAAGGAGCCTTGTACCCCAGCGATCGGCTGGTTGCTCGCCGTCAGCATGTTTGCAACGACCGCGAGCCCGTCCACCCCACGATCGCCAACTGGCATGGTGATTTTGCTGGAGTCGGTGACTTGGTCCGCCTGGGTTAGAAGCGACCTGAAGGAGAGCTTCTCCTGCAGTTGCTCCTTGACGTTGTAGAAGGTGTAGTTCTCCATCTTCCCGGTCACGTAGCTGAAGTCTTGGCGCGGAGGGTTTGAACTCGAGGCCTGGAGATTGTCGATGGCCGTGGATACGAACGCTTGAGCAGCGCCTTTAAGGTCGGTGTTTGCGTTCAGCTTCCTCTCCAGCCACTTGGCATCTTCAGCGTTCAGCCCAGTCACCTTGAACTTGCCGTCGACAAGCTGGAAGTCCCATTTCCCAGCAAGCTCCGGACGCCGTTTCGCTACCAGTGCGTCGATCTTCCCGAGTTCGCGTTTGATCGTCTCCATGCTTCGGCCAGCATCCTCGTACTGCGCCCTCCGCAGTTCACCAAACTGCTCTACGGGCTTCGGGATGCTCGACAGGTCAACGATGGTCGCAGCGCCCAAGGACGGATCCTCGAACGTTCCCCCGCCTTGCTCCTGAGCTTGCTTGATTTGCTCGGAAGTGACAGTGCTCGACGAGGTAGCCGACGGCTTGGCGCCCACGGTACTTGTGCTGAGCGACAGGTTTTGGGTGATGATGCTAATCATCGTTTGCCTTTCAATAGGCGGGCTTTCGCCCGCCCGGTTTCTAAGCGATCAATATCGCCCTTGGTACGTTTCGGAGCAGATGCGGGTAAACGGAAGGACCGTCGTGCTGCTGTTGCCCGGGGGCGGGTTCACACCGGCGACCGTGATGGTGACGCTGCCCCTTTGTGCGGTCCCGTTCCAGTGATCCGTGGGGCTACCAGGGCCCCCGTAGCCGTTCGAGGACTCCACCGGGCCCGTGCAGGCCGGGAAGTTGGCGGTCACCGTGATGAAGCCGTACTCATCCGTGACGCCACTCATCGTCTGCACCGCGGCACCGAGGTTGTACGGCTTGAAATCAAAGGTGACGGGCTCATTCGGCACGAAATTGCCGGTCGCGTCCTTGATCTTCGCCGTGACGGTGAGATACGTCGCAACCTGGATGGCTCCGGAGATCGGGTACCAGCGGCTGATGTTCTCGGTGTTGACCGTCGTGGTCTGGTAGATGTAGTTGCGCGCGCCGCTCAAGCGCACGGAGTAAGCCTCGTCTGCGGGCGCCGCAGCGTTGGTACCCGACACGCGGACCATGAAGCCGTAGGGCGTCGTGGTGCCTGCCGTGTTGGAGTTGGCGGAGACGGCCGTGTTGGTCTGGCCAGAAGCGCTAGCCGGCACGATGGCCTCGGTGCCCAGCGCATAGACGTTCGGCGCCAGCAACTGTGCCGGCCGAATGCCCACGGTCTGGTTGGTCGTGCGGACCATGTTGTAGTTGGCTTGCGTCTCGCCCGTGTCGAGCGGGTAGAAGTAGTAGCCGTTGCTGCTGCCTGGCGTCGTGATGGTGGAGTTGATGCCGCGGTTCATCGGGACGCCGGTAGCGTTGGCGGCGGTGTCGTTCAGCGACGTTGGTGCCGCGGGCGCGCCAACGTTCACGCCGATGTTCATGTTTTGACCGCCTGGGCCGCTGAACGGCCGAATGACCAGGCCAATGCGCTGGGCTGCAGACATCGTGAAGTTCAGCGCCAGCGGCGTCCCGGTGCGGGCCTCAGACAGCTTGAAACCGCCGCCGTTTGGGTAGATCACGAAGAGTTCAGCGATTCCAGTCACGTTGGAAGGCAGTGCGACCTCCACGGGCATCGTGACCGCGCCCGAAGTCACGAACTGGAAGCAGCTCGAGCCACCCGTAGGTGCGGTGATAGCCGTCGTGACCTGGCCAACCGGGATGGTCGGGCAGTTGGGCGCCTGGTTGCCCATGGCGCCGGCATAGCCGACGCCCGGTGTCAGGTTGCTGTAGCGAAGGCACTTGCTGCCAAGCGTGCCGAAATACCAGGTCTCACAGGACCGTGTGTCCGCGGTTAGAGCAGACGTGGTCATTGTCGACGCTGCCTGCTGCTGCGGAGCGTTGTAAGCCGCGTCGACCTGAGCCTTGCTTGAAGAGGCGGAAAGAGCCGCGAACGCCTGCGTCGGCAGGGCCATCGTGGTGATGGTCAGCATGCCGATAAACAAGCGGGTGGCCGGTGATGTGTTTTTGAGCACTTCTATCCCTTTGCGAGTTGAGCAGAGACCCAGGCCCTAGATGACAGCCGGACCTGGGAGACATGCCTGTTCAACCCGCCATGAGCTACATCGGCTCCGTGAAGGGAAACTTGAGCGCTATGCCGGGTCGTCAGGCGCCGGCAGGATAGATGGTTAGGAACGGTCGAAAAATGAGAAGCTGCGCTCAATTGAGGCACTAGTTCTCGGATCGATCCCGAATGTGAACTACGCCCGGTTTTCGGCGCTAAACACGCGTTCGGTAATAGTCACGTCCCGGTTTAATACGATCGTCCCGCGGAATGCAAAGAGATAAAGGCGGCCGGCGAGTAGTGCGAACGACCCGAGGGCGTTCCGCGTCACACGAAAAGCCGGTTGAAAAGATTCGCGAGTTCCTGCGGCAGCGTGGACAGCACGGAGCCGACCAGCAGCCAGGTGGTCCCAAAGAGTGTGATTGCTGAATTGATGTTTGTCGCTTTGGCTGACTCGGCCTTCAGGGCTTCGAATGCTGCTTCGCGGGCCATGCTCTCGGCATGGAGGAGGCCGTGTGTATTGGATCGGGCGTTCTGAATCTCGAGAAAGGCGTCGGCCAAGGACTGGTGGACGATCTCGATGTTCTTCTTCAGTGCTTCCGCGAAGGCCTCGGGAGTGAGATCCGTTGGCGGGATGAAGTGCTTGACCGACGTGAACCCGCCGCCAGCAATCCCATAGGAAACGACCAGATCTGCGGTGACCGTCCGTGTGCCGATCGGGATGGCTCGCATGTAGGCAGCCAGTGCTCCCCACAAGCCAAGCTGTCCTTGCTGGCGCAAGGCTTTGTGGATGCCAGTCACGAGGACGATGGTTCCGAGAACTTGCAAGGCCAGGCCTGTCCAACGGATCGTGGGCTCGGTCCTCAACCAGGCGGCAATGCTGATCGCCACGATCAGCCCCAACAGGCCAATCCAGAAGGCGACGCCCTGGCGCAGCCAGGACAGCCATGAGCGAATGCCGCCGATATGCATCGTTTCCGTCCCCAGTGTCTTCGCGATCAAACTGCCAATCCCGGACGCGTCGGCTGATGCCATGGCGCCGGTAGGAGCCGCCGGGAGTAGTCTGTGTTCCAGTCATTTTGTCCGCCATCCGGCCGGTCACGGGCCGGACTGACCGACATGTTTGAGCGGTGATATCCAACAGTCGCCGGACTAGGTGCTTAAAAGACGCTGGACTGAGTGCTCAGGCGGCGTAGGAATACGCACCAGACAAGCCAGCAGCTGCCGCTGGCGCGAAACGAACTCGACCAACGCCGGTTAGTTGCCCAGGACCTGATAGATTCCGCTGGCCGAAGAAGCGGCAATGAACGGAGGATGGATGAGCGAACCGAGTTCTTCATCGGTGTGGCGTTGGCGCCTTTTGGGCATCGCTCCGCTGTATGCAGGCTTGACCCTAGCGGCTGCGACCTTAGCAAGCCCGAGTGGCGATCCGCGCGACCCATTTGGCTCGCTACATCGACTCTTCACCCCGGTGGCGGAGGTCTTGCCAGGTGCTGGGGTTTGGCCCCAGTACTTCGAGCTGACAAGCAGGATCGGTGGCGCGCTCCCGCTATCTCTCGTGATGATCGCTGTCCTGATGCTTATTGGCGTGGGAGCATTCGCTCGCGCTCGAAGCATCGCAACGCAGCTCCGCAACGAGGCAGCTATCGCCAGGGATGAGTTAATACGCGAGAGGGTACGGCGCCAGGTGAAGTGAATCCCTGACTAGGCGGTCGCTGCCTTGATTGCTTTGACCAGGGCTGCAACCCCCCGCATACGTGTGTGGTTGATGTTCTCGAATCGCCACTGGCTCCGGTAGTGCATCGTCGCTCCCCAGCCGTTCTCAGCTGCGACGACTTCAAGGAAGCTGGCTAGCGCAGCGGCGGTGATCCGCTGCCCGTGCATATCGCGCACCAAGAGTAGCGACAGCTCATTGGGACGCTTGTGCTCGATGTCGATCAGGTACCACCAAAAGTTGTTGCGCCAGCCCTCCGCAGCGACAAACCGCCTAGTTCGGCTTCCGGGCGAACGCGACATGCGGCGCCAACTCCGCGCGCGTCTGGCGTTCACTCGGCTGAAGTAGTTAACGGCGTGAGTACCGTGGCTGGCCTGCATGCTAGGAGGGGATACGCCTATGCCCTTCATCGAAATATGTCCGGAGCCGTCAAGCTGCTTCAGCGCAGCGAACAGATCGTCGAAGGCCTCGGGCAGCGGCGTTTCGGGTTCCAGTTCCACGTCAAGAGGCGCCGTACCGCCCGATCCTGAGCGCTCTTCCGTAGACGCTGTGCCGTCGGATGGGGTTCCCACTGGAGCGATGACGGTGGTGCGCCTGCTGCCCGCCAGTTCGCGTTTGCTGGAGACGATGTCAAGGCCGCGAGGTTGCATAGCGCCAAAGACCCCGATCGTCGACCTTTCCAAATGCGCGCCTGGCGGGCGCATCGACGTCACGGGGAGCACAGCTGGGTCGAAGGCCGCGGGCTGACGCTTCACGATCATCCGCGCGTCGCTTGAACCGGTGCCGGACGTGTCATCGCGGGTGCATTTGATCTGGACGATCTCCAACTTGGAGAAAACCAGCTGCACATCGATCTTGCGTATTTCGTGGACAAGATAAGCCGGGATCGTCTTCCTCGCCGCGCCTTGTTTTGCCCGGAAAAGAAGATACGAGCCGACGAATTCAATTGAAGCCGGGTGGGTATACGGGAACGAGAGCTCCAGCTGCAGCTGAAGTCTGGAAGGGCCATGGTGGTTGGCGCGTTGAACCACGAGGCCAGCTCGCATCGCCTTCCACGCCTGTTGAGCGACGGGGTCTTCGTCGATGTGCGCGAGAGTCGCGGCCTCGGATGGCTGAAGCCCGGGACGCAACTCGAGTGCGACGCTTCCTCTGGGAGAGCCTGGACTGGGAGGGTGTCGCTTTATGAGACCAGCAAGGCTGTGGCCATGCAGCATGAGATATCTTGCCGTGGCGGCGGACGATGCGAAGGCGGCCTGGAACAGGACGACGCACGGTAGAACTATGAGGATGCTCCTGCCTGGCGACACCTGGCCTTCGCCGACTAGCACCCAAGGGGTGCCGATTTGACGCAGAGTCGCGGCGCATAGGTTCGAGACTCTCGGAACACGCAACTTCGAGCCGCGGTAGGTCAGACGTAGCTCTGCGCCATTGGGGCTTGTCGACGCGGCGTCGAGCTGCACCAGGTCCATGTCCCCATGCGACAAGACGGCAGACCTCGTCTTCTGAACGGCAGCGGGAGAGATCTGCACCCCGTCTTCCCAGATCGACCCAGCCTTGAGGAATGGGATGTTCCCGACGTCGACGGACACGGTCCGAGCCATTTCCTCCTTGGCTCCATCTGATATCCAAGGAATCAGATCGCCTGTAGGCAGCCGTCGCAACCTGACAAGGTGAACGCGGATTCGGGGACGCGCTGTGGCGCGGTGGTTGGGGTCAATCGCACCGAGCCACTCAATACACCAGATTCCAGGAGCCAGCTTGAATGCTTCGATCTGAAGCGTTGGGGAAATGGGCATCTGCAGCGATGGGCCCACTCGGATCCCAACTGTCAACGTTGTTCCGAAGTGTGCCTCCACATATGGGAAGGGAGGCCGAGAAGATCACTCAGTAGAGTTGCAAGGCCGTAAAGCCAGAATCCGCTGCGGCTTCGCAAAAGGGAACCGGAACTATGGTTTTGGAGCAATGGGTTCAACCTGCAGGCACTGAAGGACCGACAACGCCCATGCGCGGTTCGCTCGGCGAACCACTTTGTCCCTTCCTCGCCACTCATATCGAGGCTGGCTGTGCTGCCTATCACCACGATGTCAAGCAGTGCCAGAGGCTCGCCGCCAGCTTCAAGAGAAGCCATGCCCGTAGAGTCGACAGGTAGTGGAGGCGGCATCCCTCTTTGGGTTGCCGTGTATCTGGCCGCCTACATTGCATTCTCCTTGTGGTCATATTGGGACGACTTAGCCAAGAAGAACTTTGGTCGATGGGAGGCGGTAGAGGCCGTTGGCAACGTGTCTCTTATCACTGCGGCAATCTGCTACTGGCACTACCCTTTCGGGGAGCTTCTTGGTCGCTGGGCTGTCGTCCTGTTCGCTCTCGGCGTCTTCTCCTTGATCGGGTTCACAGCCCACAAGGCCGTCGCGACGCAGCGAGACGTGACTGCAACCCCGAAGGAGCGGGTCGGGTTCTCGGTCGCTGGAGCGGCGTTTCTTCTGCTCCTGAATGCGCCACTTTTGTGGGGCGGGTTTCAGCTTGTCCGAGCTTGGGCGTTTGCCTAGCTCGTTAGCTCGCCACAAGTCGATCTGAGCTGTCCCGACCCGAGCGGATCCAGGCCAGCGTGTGAGAGCAGCGGACGGCGCCTGTTGAATTGGGGATTCCCAGCTCCCCTTAATCCAAGGGGCGTGTCGCTGTTCTTGTTGCTTGCTGCCTAACTTTCCTTCTGGGAGCATGGACCGACAAGCTGCGCTTCGCAGCGGGAGGAACGTACTGTGGGATCCAAGCTCTCTCTCAGATTTCTCGCGGGTACCGCCGGCCTAATCGCAGCGTTTGCGGCGCATGCGGTTGGCATCGTCGAAACCCAGATCACGTTGACCAGCCTGATCGTCAAGGATGCGCTCGGCAACGTGGTGCCTACCGTGTTTGCTCCGACCACTATTGCGCAGAACTCCTACCCCTCGAGCTTTGTGTACGCCCATGGGCAAGTGGACGCCTACGGTGACCGTCTCGAGGTCACCGACTACCACCGGAAGCAAGACCTGCTCGCGCGGTCGACGCATTTCACGGTGCCGCCTGGAACTGAGATGTCGGCCAAGGCGACCACCTCGGGTGGCTTCTTTAACACGTTGACCGCCAATGCGTACGCCGGGGCGTTCAACGCTTCGATCGATGCCCAGGCTGAGGTGTTCTACGACATCCTCCTACCCGCTCACGGATCTGTGACTGTCAGCGGCAAGATGTCTGGCTACGCCCTCAGCGCCGGCCAGCCGACCGGTCCCTACAACGTGCCTCATGTTTCCGGGTTTGATACCTACCTGGTCTTCAGCCCGCAATTCGTCAATGGTGAGGTCTATCGCATCACCGGCAGCGTGACGTCGGCCAATGCGCCGTACCTCACTGCCGAGGACTCGCAGTCGATCTCTTTCTCCCAGACATTCGTCAGCCCTGCGGGTCTGGACTCCTACGCGCACGTTGACTTGATCGCCTCAGCGCATGTCGGCAACGCCGCCTTGGCTTCCGCGGTGCCCGAGCCTGCTACATGGCTGATGACGTCCATCGGGCTGTTTGCCCTGGCAACACTCAGGCGGCGTCGAGACTGCTGACAACGGCGACCCCGTTGCGGTAGCAGTCAGGTGCTGGTCCGCGTCGAGGCCATCGCTTGCCACCTCTGGCTCTGACAAACGCGGGTCTCCCGAGGGAAGAGTTAGCCACCCGACAGGTTGGATTGCTTAGCTAATCGCAAATACCGTGGCGTAGTCGCATTGATTGTGGCCAAGTCGCACTTAGCGCGGCGTCTTACACCGCCGCCCACCAGGGCCACGCTGGAAGCCGAATGGTGGGGAGAACGCAGCGGCCGTTGCCCCCAGCGCTCGATGTCGAACTGACCCGCCAGGCTGAGCACGGCCGCGGATTCGAGGGCCGCTTCATCGTCCAGGGCCGGCAGCAGGCTGGCCAGGCGCTGGGCCAGCATGGATTTTCCGGTGCCGGGCGGCCCCACCATCAACAGGCTGTGGCCGCCGGCAGCAGCGATTTCCAACGCGCGCTTCGGGCCAGCCTGGCCCTTGATATCGGCCAGGTCGGGCAGTCCGCGAGCGGTCTCGCGGGGCAGGGCGGCAGCGCGCGCCAGGGCTTCGCCTTCGGGCTGCAGCGCGGCGACGACGTCAAGCAGATGTCCGGCCTTCCTCACCACCAGGCCATCGACGAGGGCGGCCTCGGCGGCGCTCTCCACAGGCAGCAGCAGCTCCCGCTCGCCACCAGCTTGCCGCAACGCCAGCGCCATCGCGAGGGCGCCGCGCACCGCGCGCAACTCGCCAGCCAGCGACAACTCGCCCGCGCATTCGAGGTGCGCCAGTCGGGCGGCATCGATCTGGCCATTGGCGGCGAGCAGGCCCAGGGCCATGGGGAGGTCAAAGCGCCCGCCTTCCTTGGGCAGGTCCGCCGGCGCGAGGTTGACGGTGATGCGCTTGTTGGCCGGGAAGGACAGGCCGCTGTTCTGCAGCGCCGCGCGCACGCGTTCGCGCGCTTCCTTCACTTCCGTCTCCGCCAGGCCGACGACCGTGAAGGACGGCAGGCCATTGGCGAGATGGACTTCCACGGTCACCGGCGCAGCGGCAAGGCCATCGAGGGCGCGGCTATGGACGGTGGCGAGGCTCATCAGAAGGTGGGGAAGGTGGACAGCTGGGTGGCGAGCACGAAGCGTGTCCAGGTGCGGCGGTTGCGGAAGGCGTCGGCGCAGCCAGGATATTGCGGATTGGCGGTGCAGGCCTGCCACCGCGGGTCGACCTGCTGGTTGAGGGTCGCGACGCCGAGAAAGATGCCGGAGCGGGCGACCAGGGTCTCGAAGGCATGGCCCTGGGGCACCTGATCGCCGTAGAACTGCGGCGCGCGCTTGAACAGGGACAGGGCCTTGCGCGTGAAGATCAGGCCGCCGTCGCGCATCTGCGAGCCGGGCATGGGCTGGCCCGTCGCCGGGTTCATCGTCATCGTCGTCAGCGCGGTGTCGAATTGCGTGCCGACGAAACGCGGCATGCGCGGCGACTGGACGGCGCTCTCAAACTCGCCGGCGCGCGCGTTCACGTCGGCGAAGCTCGGGGCATGGGCCGCCCAGACCAGCTGCTGCAGATTGCCGTCCGCGGAGCGGGCGACGCAGGCGCCGCCTTCCTGCTGCAGGCTGGCATCGGCCGGCACCAGGACGGTCGCGCCGCTGGGGGGGTGCACCCAGACGCGGAATTGTTCGCCGGCCAGCGTCGCGATGTTGTCGCCGGAGATGCTGACGAGATAGATGACGCGCTGGATGTCATCGGCGCCGCGCATCAGCTCACCAAAGGCCCGCACGCCGGAATCCGTGAACTCCAGCGCGCCGCAATTCAGCTTGCGCCCCTGCTGACGCGCCACCAGCATGGCCGACAGGTCGGGCAGCGAGTAATAGGTGCTGGCGACCTTCACGGCCCGGTCGGTGGGCTCGGTCGAGTCCAGCAGCCGCTTCACGCCGTCGCTCGGCCAGCCCCAGCTCGCCGGCGCCGCGCCGGCCTTGAGCCCACCCGCGACCACGCCGATGACCTCGCCCGCCGCATTGACGATGGGCCCGCCGCTCATGCCGGGTTGCAAGGCCACGTTGAAACGCAGCACGTCGCGCTCGGTGGCGATGGGGCTGCCGCTGTTGCGCAGCTCGTCGGCGGCCGCCGCGGGCAGGATGTCCATCAGCCGCGTGGCGCCGGTGGAGAAGCGCACTTCCTGGTCGCCCGCCGTCGGCATGCCCAGGGCGTAGCCGAAGCCGGCAAAGATCTGGTCGCGTGAAGGCGCCGTGGCCGCCAGGCGCAGCGTCGGCACGGCCGGCGGCGCGTCGATCTGCAGCAGGCTGAGGTCACCGGCGGCCAGCACCCGCACGATGCGCGCTTCGCGCCGCTTGGGCGCGGGCGCCTTGACGGCCTCGTAGCTGACCTGCACGGTGCGGCAGCCGCCGACCACATGGTGGGCCGTGACGATGCGACCGGGCTGCTCGAGCGCAAAGCCGCTGCCGCTGCGCGAGATGCCGTCGGCGCAATCGCTGGCCGTCACCTGCACCAGGGTGCGCAAGACCTGCTGGCGCGTCTCGAAGCTGGGCGCCTGGGCCCAGGCCGTGCCGGCGCCCAGCAGTGCGAGCGCGGCAAGGGCTTTCATGGGGCGCACAGGTACAGCGGTGCCGCCCGCAGCGCGGCCGCCCGTTCGGCCTCGGGCAGGGCCTGGATGGCGCGGCCGGCGCGCTGGGCCGCATCGCCCCCGGCCTTCAGCTGCAGCAGCAGGTCACCCGTTGCGGCGTTCTCGCCAACGAGGCGGCGCAGCGGACCGCAAAAGCCCGCGGGCTCCGCGTAAAGCACGGGCAGGGCGGCCGCCACGGCCAGCTTGGCCGCCTCGCCATCCTTGCCGACCGCCTGGGTGCCGGCCGGCAGCAGGCCGTAGCGCAGGAAGCGCAGCATCTGGCGCTGCTCGGCGGGGTCGGTGATCTCGATCTCGGCCAGCTGGCGGCGCAGTTCGGCCACATCGGGGGCCAGCCAGCGGGTGCGCAGCTGCAGGCCAAGCAGCAGGGCGACGGCGGCGGCCAGCGCAAAGGCCGTCAGGCGGTGGGCGCCAAGACGCGACAAGCCCAGGGGCAGCTTGTCCGACAGGCCGAACAGGGCCGCCAGCAGCGCCACCAGCCCCGTGACGACGGACGACACGACCGGCTCGGCCGACAGGCCCACCAGCAGCCCGAGCAGCAGCCCGAGGGCCGCACCGGCGGCCCAGTCGATAGCCGTCGGTGCCGGGCTCGGCAAGGGGGCGGGCGGGGTGGCGGACGGCTCCGGCATCGAGGGTGCTCCCAGGGGTGGCGAACCAGTCTAGCCGCCGGCCTGGGGCGAGTCGGCCCGGGGCTTCTCCCAAGAATGCACCATTTCGGTGCCACATCCTTCCGATGTGGGATCCAGTTTGGTGCAAACGCCTGAGTTGCGGGCGCCGCCGGCCCAGATCCGTGCGGCGTGACAAGGTGTGACGCTTGGCACGGAAGCTGCAAATACCCCGCCGGACCGTATCCCACCCATTCACTACTCAGGAGCCCCGCCATGAAGTTGTCCCCTTCGCTGATTGCACTCGCGCTGTCCGCGGTCGCCCTGCCCGCGTTCGCCGATGAGCCGGCGCCGGACCCGTTGTCATTCAACGTCGGCGCGGTCAGCGAATACCGCTACCGCGGCATTTCCCAGACGCGCCTGAAGCCGGCCCTGCAGGGCGGCATCGACTACGCCGCCCCGAGCGGCTTCTACGTCGGCACCTGGGCCTCGACCATCAAGTGGATCAAGGACGCCGGCGGCGACGCCCAGGTCGAGATCGACCTCTACGGCGGCTACAAGGCGGAAGTGGCCAAGGGCCTGACCCTGGACTTCGGCCTGCTGCAGTACTACTACCCGAGCAACAAGCTCAACCCCAGCGCCAACACGCTGGAGATCTACGGCGCCGCCACCTTCGGCCCCGTGACGGCCAAGTACTCGCACAGCACGAGCAATCTGTTCGGCTTTGCCGACAGCAAGAACTCGGGTTATTTCGACGTGACGGCCAACTTCGACCTGGGTGACGGCATGACCCTGTCGCCCCACGTCGGCCACCAGACCGTCAAGCACAACTCCGCCGCTTCCTACAGCGACTACTCCCTGACCTTCGCCAAGGACTTCTCCGGCCTGGTGCTCAGCGGCGCGGTCATCGGCACGGATGCCGACAAGACGGCCTATGCCAGCCCGGTCAACGGCAAGTTCATGGGCAAGACCATGCTGGTCGTCGGCATCAAGAAGACTTTCTGATCACTGGAGAGAGCGACATGAAACTGATCACTGCCGTCATCAAGCCCTTCAAGCTGGACGAGGTGCGTGAGGCCCTGAGCGCCATCGGCGTGCAGGGGCTGACCGTGACCGAGGTCAAGGGCTTCGGCCGCCAGAAGGGCCACACCGAGCTGTACCGCGGCGCCGAGTACGTCGTCGACTTCCTGCCCAAGGTCAAGATCGAAGCCGCCGTGAACGAGGACGTCGTCGAGCGCGTCATCGAGGCCATCGAGTCCTCCGCCCGCACCGGCAAGATCGGCGACGGCAAGATTTTCGTGTCGCCGCTGGATCAGGTCGTACGCATCCGCACCGGCGAAACCGGCAATGACGCGCTCTGACGCGTCGCACCCCCACCCGTTGGAGACCACTCAAATGAAGAAATTCCTTGCCGGCCTCGCCCTCGCGGCAGCCGTGCTGGTGCCGGCCGCGGCCTGGGCCCAGGATCCAGCCGCGTCGGCACCAGCCGCCGTGGCCACCGCCGCTCCCGCGGCGGCTTCCGCGGCCGATGCCGCCCCTGCTGCCGCTTCCGCACCCGCCGATGCGGCCTCGGCTGCCGCGCCGGCTCCCGTGCCCAACAAGGGCGACACCGCCTGGATGCTGCTGTCCACCCTGCTCGTCATCATGATGACGGTGCCGGGCCTGGCCCTGTTCTACGGTGGCCTGGTGCGCAGCAAGAACATGCTGTCGGTGCTGATGCAGGTGATGGTGGGCTTCTCGCTGATCGTCGTGCTGTGGGTGCTGTACGGCTACAGCTTCGCGTTCACCGAGGGCAATGCCTTCATCGGTGGCACGGATCGCCTGTTCATGAAGGGCATCTGGGACAACGTGGCCGGCACCTTCGCCACCGGCGCCACCTTCAGCAAGGGCGTGCCGATGTACGAGATGGTGTTTGCCGCCTTCCAGGCCACCTTCGCCGGCATCACCGCCTGCCTGATCGTGGGCGCCTTCGCCGAGCGCATCAAGTTCTCCGCCTGCCTGGCCTTCCTGACGCTGTGGTTCACCTTCAGCTACCTGCCCATCGCCCACATGGTGTGGTTCTGGATGGGTCCGGATGCCTACACCGGCAAGGAAGTCGTCGACGCGATGAACGCCAAGGCCGGTTTCATCTGGCAGATGGGCGCGTTGGACTTCGCCGGCGGCACGGTGGTGCACATCAATGCCGCCGTCGCGGGCCTGGTGGGCGCCATCATGGTGGGCAAGCGCGTCGGCTACGGCAAGGAGCAGTTCACGCCGCACAGCCTGACGCTGACCATGGTCGGTGCCTCGCTGCTGTGGGTGGGCTGGTTCGGCTTCAACGCCGGCTCCGCGCTGGAAGCCAACGGCTTCGCTGCCCTGGCCTTCATCAACACCTTCGCCGCCACGGCCGCTGCCGTGCTGGCCTGGTGCGTGGGTGAAGCGCTGCTCAAGGGCAAGGCCTCCATGCTGGGTGCTGCCTCGGGTGCCGTCGCCGGCCTCGTGGCCATCACGCCGGCCGCCGGCAACGTGGGCATCGGTGGTGGCATCGTCATCGGTGTCGTCGCCGGCTTCGCCTGCCTGTGGGGTGTGACCGGCCTGAAGAAGCTGCTGGGCAAGGACGACTCGCTGGACGTGTTCGGCGTACACGGCGTGGGCGGTATCGTCGGCGCGCTGCTGACGGGTGTGTTCAACAGCCCGTCGCTGGGCGGCCCCAGCGCCGTGGGTGACTGGGTGACGGCTGCGGCCATCGCCCCGGATGCTTACTCCATCGCCAGCCAGTTCATCGTTCAGGCCAAGGCCGTGGGCATCACCATCCTGTGGTCCGGCGTCGTCTCCATCGTGGCCTACAAGCTGGTGGACCTGACCATCGGCCTGCGCGTCACCGAAGAGGAAGAACGCGAAGGCCTGGACATCTCGTCGCACGGCGAGACCGCGTATCACAAGTAATCCACTGCCTGCGCAGTGCCGAGCCGCCCTCCGGGCGGCTTTTCTTTTGGCGCGCCAACCGGCCGTTATGCTGGCCCGCCATGGATGTGATCACCCTCCTGGGGGCGGTGCTGGTCAATGCGCTGCTGATGAGCCTGGCGCTGGCCGTCGGCGTGGGCCTGCGCACCCGCAGCGGCCTGCAGGCCTGGCAGTTCATGCTGCTGGGCCAGGCCCTGGGCTTCGGCCTGCTGATCGGCGCGACCCTGACTGCCCCGCGCCTGCTGGCGACGTTGGGTGTCATGGCGCTGAGCGGCTCGGCCTCGGCCACGGTGATCACCGCCGCGCGCTTTCTCGGGCTGGCCGTGTCGCGGCGCTGGCTGTGGGGCGCGCCGCTCGGGCTGGGCGTTGTGCATGCCCTGGTCTTCAGCGATCTCGGCGTTGCCACCGGCCTGACCAACCTGACCATCGGCGCCCAGATCATCTGGGCCAGCATGCTGCTGCTGCGCGGCGCGGATGGCGTGCGCTGGCGCTGGCTGTGCGGAGGCGCCGCCCTGGCCAACGGGATCATGACGCTGGCCCGCGGCTGCCTGGTGCTGGGCTGGCCGGAGATCTACCCGCGCTTCCTGACGCCCAACCCGCTCAACATCGGCTCGATGCTGCTGCTCAATGCCAGCCTGGTGCTGGGGACCATGGGCTTCCTGCTCGCCCACCGCGATGCGGCCGAGCAGGCCCTGGTGAGACTGGCGTCCCTGGACACGCTGACCGGCCTGCTGAACCGCCGCGAATGGATGAGCCGTGCCGGCACGGCCCTGGGCGTGGCGGGCGAGTCCAGCGTGCTGCTGATGCTGGACCTGGACCACTTCAAGCGCATCAACGACGAGCGCGGCCACCCGGTGGGCGATGAGGTGCTCAAGCTCGCCGGCGAGGTGCTGCGTGGCGAGCTGCGCGCCAGCGACCTGGTCGGCCGCTATGGTGGCGAGGAGTTCTGCCTGCTGGTGCGCCACTGCGATGCCGAAGCCTTCAGCCGCCTGGACAGCCGGTTGCATCAGGCCATGCGGCGGCGCTGCGAGGCCACCCTGGGGTTTGTCGTCGACTTCAGCGCCGGCGCCATCCGCATCGACCCTGGCGAAACCCTGGCCGCCGCCATCAAGCGGGCCGACGACCAGCTCTACCGCGCCAAGCATGCCGGCCGAGGACGCACCAGCTGCGCCGACGGCGTCTTGTGATCCCGCCCGGCGCCCCCAAGTGGAGCGCCCTTCCGGAGTTTGCGATCATTCGGCCATGGTTCCCCATCTCATCACCGCCCTGAACGGCCCCATCAACGAGCTGGAGGCTCGCATCCTGGAATCCATGCCCGCCACGGAGCGCTGGTTCAGGCTGGAATGGATGGAGCACACGCCGACCTTCTACGCCTCGGTGGACCTGCGCAATGCCGGCTTCAAGCTGGCGCCGGTCGACACCAACCTGTTCCCGGGCGGCTTCAACCACCTGACGCCGCAGATGCTGCCCCAGGCCGTGCAGGCGGCCATGGCGGCCATCGAGAAGATCTGCCCGGAGGCCCGCAACCTGCTGGTCATCCCCGAGACCGGTGCTCGCTGCAGCTTCTACCTGGAGAGCCTGGCGACGCTGGCGCGCATCTTCACCCAGGCCGGCCTGAACGTGCGCTTCGGCACCCTGGACACCGCCGTCACCGAGCCGACCGAGCTGCGCATGGCCAATGGCGACAGCCTCGTCATCGAGCCCCTGGTGCGCAAGCGCGGCCGCCTGATGCTGAAGGGCTTCGACCCCTGCACCATCCTGCTCAACAACGACCTGTCCGCCGGCACCCCGCCGCAGCTGATGGGCCTGCACGAGCAATACCTGCTGCCGCCCCTGCACGCCGGCTGGACGGTGCGGCGCAAGAGCCAGCATTTCCGTGCCTATGACGAGGTGGCCAAGCGCTTCGCCAAGCTGCTGGGCATGGATCCCTGGCTGATCACACCGATGTCGCAGAGCGTCGACCTGCATGGCAAGAAGGGCCTGGAGGCGCTGCAGACGGCGGCCGACGCCCAGCTGACCAAGGTGCGCCGCAAGTACAAGGAATACGGCATCAACGAGAAGCCCTTCGTCATCATCAAGAGCGACGTGGGCAGCTATGGCAAGGGCGTCATGACCGTGCGCGACGCCAAGGACATCGAGAGCCTCGCCGAACGCCTGCCCGAGAACCTCGGCCAGCTGGTCATCGTGCAGGAGGGCGTGCCCACGCACGAGCGCGTGCATGAGGCCGTCGCCGAGCCGGTCGTCTACATGATGGACCGCTACGTCGTCGGCGGCTTCTACCGCGTGCATGCCCACCGCGGCATTGACGAGAACCTCAATGCCCCCGGCGCCAGCTATGTGCCGCTGGCCTTTGCCGATTCGCCGCACCTGCCGCGACCGGGCGAAAAGCCGGGCGCCAGCGCGCCCAACCGCTTCTACATGTACGGCGTCATCGGGCGGCTGGCCATGTTGGCCGCCAGCTACGAGCTGGAGGCGACGGACCCGCAGGCCGAGGCCGAAGCGGCCTGAATTGAAGCCCCTCGCCCAGTCGCGCAGCGCTGAACGCGCACGCGCCTGGTCGGTCCCCCGAGGGGACGGCGATGCTTGCGGCGTCGAGCCGCAAGCACATCGCCAGAGCGGGCCGGCTCGGGAGCGGCCCAGCGCTCGGCCCGGAATGTCCCGTTTCGTGCGACTGGGTGCCGCGAACGCGGAATGGTGAGCGGAGGATAGGGGGTGCCCCGGCCTGGTCACTTTCGGCAGGGCGCCTGCTTTCGCCTAGGCTGCCGGGTTTTCGAGCTTCGCAGCCTTCCCATGAAAGCACCCCGCCTGGCCGCTCTGGCCCTGACGCTGTCCCTGGCCTGCCTCGCCGGCGCTGCCCCGCATTCCGGCCTTGATCTGACCGGCATCGACAAGATGGTACGCCCGCAGGACGACCTCTTCCGCGCCGGCAACGGCCACTGGCTGGCCACCACCGAGATCCCGGCCGACAAGTCCTCCTTCGGCATGGTGGCGCAGCTGCGCGACCTGTCCGACCAGCGCGTGCGCGCCCTCGTCGAAGGCCTCGCCAAGGCCAAGCCGGGCTCGGCCGAACACAAGCTCGGCGCCTACTACGCCGGCTTCATGGACACGACCGCCATCGACAAGGCCGGCCTGGCTCCGGTGAAGCCGCTGCTGGACAGCCTCAACGCCGTGCAGACCCGCGAGCAGCTGGCCACCTGGCTGGGCCGCCATGCCGGCGTCGTCGACCAGCCGCTGGGGTTGAGCGTCGATCCCGACTTCAAGCAGCCCGGCATCAACCGCCTGACGCTGAACCAGACCGGCCTGGGCCTGCCCGACCGCGATTACTACCTGAAGGACGACGCCCGCATGGCCGCCGCCCGCACGGCCTACCAGACCTATCTGGAGGCCCTGGCCAGCGCCGCCAGTCTGCCCGACGGTGCCGCCGCACGCGCCTATGCCCTCGAGCAACGCCTGGCCGAGGCCCAATGGCCGGCCGAGGAAAACCGCGATCCGCAGAAGATCTACAACCCCATGACGCCGGCCGAGCTGGCGACCAAGGTGCCGGGCCTGGACTGGCCGGCCCTGCTGGCCGCCGCGGGCGTGCCGTCGCCCGACCGCGTCATCGTGGCCCAGCCGCCGTATGCCGCCGCCGCCGCCAAGCTGCTGGCCGAGGCGCCCCTGGAGGACTTGCGCGCCTATCTCGCCCTGCGCGCGCTGGACGGCAGCGCCGATGTGCTGCCGCAGGCCTTCCGCGAGGCCCGCTTCGCCTACCGCGGCACGGCGCTCAGCGGCGCCAAGACCGAGCAGCCGCGCTGGCAGCAGGCCGTGGCCGACGTCAACAACGCGCTGGGCGAAGCCGTCGGCGAGGCCTATGTGAAGCGCAACTTCCAGGCGGCCGACAAAGCGCGCATGCTCAAGCTCGTCCACAACCTGCTGGCGGCCTATGGCGAGTCCATCGACGGCCTGACGTGGATGACGCCGGCGACGAAAGCCAAGGCCAAGGACAAGCTGTCCAAATACCTGGTCAAGATCGGCTATCCCGACGTCTGGCGCAGCTATGCGGCGCTGGAGATCAAGGCCGGTGACCCGGTCGGCAACCGCCATCGCGCGGCCCAATTCGAGTGGCAACGCCAGGCCGCCAAGGCCGGCAAGCCGGTGGACAAGCGTGAATGGGGCATGACACCCCAGACCGTCAACGCCTACTACAACCCGACCTTCAACGAGATCGTCTTCCCGGCCGCCGTGCTGCAGCCGCCCCTGTACAACACCCGCGCCGACGACGCGGTGAACTACGGCGCCATCGGCGCCGTCATCGGCCACGAGATCAGCCATGGCTTCGACGACGAGGGCAGCCAGTTCGACGGCGACGGCGCCCTGGCCAACTGGTGGACCGAGGCCGACCGCCAGGCCTTCGAGAAGGTCGGCGAGCGCATGGTGGCCCAGTACGAAGCCTACGAGCCCATCCCCGGCAAGCATGTGAACGGCAAGCTGACCCTGGGCGAGAACATGGCCGACCTGTCGGGCCTGCAGATCGCCTACAAGGCCTATCTGCGCTCGCTGGGCGGCAAGCCGGCGCCCGTCATTGACGGCCTGACCGGCCCGCAGCGCTTCTTCATGGGCTGGTCCCAGGCCTGGCGCGAAAAGATGCGCGAGCCGCGCCGCCTGCAGCAGCTGACGGCCGACCCGCACTCGCCGGCGGAATTCCGCGCCAACGGCGCCGCCATCAACCACGACGGCTTCCACGAGGCCTTCAAGACCCAGGCCGGCGACAGGATGTTCAAGCCTTCGGACGAACGCATCCGCATCTGGTAGCGCCAGCGCCGCCCGCGCTTACGCCTGCCCCCGGGTAGGCGTCAACCCGGGCTTGTGTGGTTTTGCTGCACTGCACAAAACCCCAAAACCGGGCGCAGAATCCCCACTTTCGAACAAACGCCACCCCAAGCCGGTGGCCTTCGTGAAGTGAGTTCTTCTCATGCGGCCCGCAGCCCCTCGGCGATGGCGGGTCTGACCCTCGGGGCACTCGGAGTGGTCTATGGCGACATCGGCACCAGCCCGCTGTACGCCCTCAAGGAAGTCTTCCATGGTGGCCATGTCGCCACCACGCCGGACAACATCCTCGGTGTGCTGTCCCTGCTGTTCTGGACACTGACCATCGTCGTCTCCGTCAAGTATGTGCTGCTCATCCTGCGCGCGGACAACAACGGCGAAGGCGGCCTCATCGCCATGCTGGCCCTGGCCACCAATGCCGTGAACGACAAGCCGCCGCTGCGCCGCACCCTGCTGCTGGTGGGCCTGTTCGGCACGGCCATCTTCTTCGGCGACGCCGTCATCACGCCGGCCATGACGGTGCTGGGCGCCGTCGAGGGCATCGACGTCTACGAGCCGCAGTTCCACGACGCCATCCTGCCGATCACCCTGATCGTCATGGTGGGCCTGTTTGCCGTGCAGCGCTTCGGCACCGGCGGCATCGGCAAGGCCTTCGGGCCGGTCATGCTGACCTGGTTCGCCGTGCTGACGGCCCTGGGCCTGCCGCATATCTTCGACAACCCGCATGTGCTGGCGGCCGTCAACCCGCTGTATGCGCTGAAGTTCTGCCTGGAATACCGCTGGGTCGCCTTCGTCGCGCTGGGCGCCGTCGTGCTGGTCGTGACCGGCGGCGAGGCGCTCTACGCCGACCTCGGCCACTTCGGCAAGAAGCCCATCCGCATCGCCTGGTACGGCGTCGTCATGCCGGCCCTGGTCATCAACTACTTCGGCCAGGGCGCCATGCTGCTGGACAACCCGGCCGGCGTTCAGAACCCCTTCTTCCTGCTGGCGCCGGGCTGGGCCGAGATCCCGCTGTTCCTGCTCGCCAC
>FTCV01002423.1_pt1 | contig 61232 bp, 55 predicted proteins | sample 1639691 | NCBI WGS metagenome assembly FTCV01 (sample SAMEA3914864, study PRJEB12502) | metagenome | biome: forest; material: soil | place: USA | collected 2012-03-12 | depth 0.3 m
CATAAGTGCCATAGCCCCTCCGCTATGACATTTATGATCCTGCTCGAAATCCAGTCTCCTGTGGGGCCGCGTCAAGACGGTGCCTTGATTGCCGCTTACGTCTAGTTGGCTTGCCCGTGAGCTTTTCGAGTTCGGCATCGATCGTCTTCAATTCCTCTTGGAGCCGATTGCGATTCGTATTGAGCTCATCGATTGCTGACGTCGTGAGTTGGGCGATTTGCTGCTTGAGTTTGGAAATCTCGTCTAGAGTCGTGGGCATTGCCTGAAATTTGATGCCATCGTCCGGCAATTGGCGAGAAACTTTGAGCAAAATCTACGCCGAATTTGCGGCGCAGGATTACGAATTCTGGAGGCCGTTGAAGACTTATTACCAAATGTACAAGGTTCAGTGTCAGCGGTCGCGGGAAGATATGAACTTTCGGAGAACGTCTTCAGAGGCATCATTCTTCTTCACCCTTCACCCGTTCTGTAAACGGAGCCTGATTAGGGTGAGGGTTTTTCGATGCGAAGGAGACCTTCTGTGCTTTGGGCGGCGCTATGCTCATCGCGTAAATGGCCGTAGGTGCGCATGGCAAGCGCTCCGCCGTCTCGATTGCCGAACCAACGGGAAACGGTTGGAATATCGACGCCAGCCTCGATGCAAGGCCGTAGCGAACAGGTGCCGAAGGTCGTGGGGGGTAATTCTAGCCATTCGGACTTTTTTTGGCGCAGATTTCATTGCCCCTCGGGCTTCATTCACCCGAAGAACGAGGGTGTCGGCTGGCTCTCTTTTACGGGTTTTTCGAAATCGGAGCAGTGCTTCCTCGCCATCGGGATCATTGGAACGTAGATGTACGCGTTTTCGAGTGAAGTCGATGTCGGCCCAATTGACGTGGGTTGCCTCTTCTTTTCGGGTACCGGTGTAGGCCAGGAACTCCACGAAATTCGCGCGATCGCTCGAACACCAAGCCCCCGCTGTGCGGATCGAGTTGACGAATTCTCTGAATTGCCTGCGCTCGGGGAGTGTGAGCGACTTCTAGTGGACTTGAACCCGACCAATTTTTTCCGCGGGATTGTCGACGCGTGCGCCGGCTTCGACAGCGATCCTGATCAGCGCGCGCAGCGTATCGGAGGGTGTTGTTGTAGCGGGGTCCTGAATATTCGGCTGCAAATCGTCCCGACCAGCTCTCAATTTTCTTCTCCGTCACCTTTCGGACAGGCTTGGCCCCCGAGTCAATACCGTAGGTCGATTCGATATCGCGCATTCGGACAGAAAGAGATGGTTGCGGCGGTTTATCTGCCAGCCGCAGGATGTGCCCCGTCGGAGGCGTGTGCTGAATTCGTGGAAGCGCTGCGCAGGTTGATCAATTTTGAGAGCGAGCTGTAGGCCCATCGGTCGGCGATTTCCGCTGCACGATTTAGGAGAAGGAAATCCGGTGGGCGGAAATTGGAAGGAGAAAAGACGAACTTTTGAAGTGGCCGCCCGCGCGGTCCTGGCATGGAAAGCGAAAAATTTTGGCACCCTCAACCGGCCCGCCTTTCTACGGTCCTTTCTACGGTCACCGTGAAATTTCGCTCAAAATGGTGCAAAGTGGTGAAAAACCGAAAGCGTCAAAAACCCCTGATGGAATCAGCGAATCGTGAAAAATGAAGCGCCGCGCAAAACCATGCAAATGCCGTTTTTTGGATTTTAAGTCCTTTGTGTCTGCCATTTCACCACGCCGGCGATGCGGATAAAATCAAGGGCTTCGACGAAGCCGGCTCGACTTTCCACGGTCGCGCGGAGGCGGTCAAGGCCGCAAAATGGGGAGCAATTTTTCGGTTTCGAACTCGGTCCGTCATCGCAACGGGGGGAATTACGCGTGCCTTTTCCGGCACGTCAAGGAATCTTGGAAGAGCCTCAAACGAAGGTCTTTGAAGTCGCCAAAAGCCGCCTGAGCGATGAGCAGACGGAGTTCCGGAAACAGAAGCCGGTTGCCAAGATCCCAAAATCTGGCCGAATGACGGCGGCAATAGCGGTCAATCAAATCGTCCCGGAGCTGGAGGGCAAAATTCCAATGCGCCGGAATGGCCGTAAATCGACGATCACTGATTCGACCGCCGCTTACCGCCAGCAGACGATCGATGCTCTAAAGAGGACATGGATGGAATGTAGAGATCGGCGGAGATTCTAAAAACACCGAGGCGCGAAAGGTCAATTCATCCGATATTCGCAAATGGGCAGATTTTTTTCGCAATCGATTCTCGGGTCCCCGGTTCAAGAATGCGCTCTGCACCTTGCGCTGAATCTTTGACGTGCGATCTCCGCCGGAGAATTGCACCGGAACCCGGCCCGGGACATCGCGCGCAGCTACAAGCAGCCACGGGAGAGCTACACACCGACCAGGGAGTTCAACCGCATCGTCGCTGCCATACGGGCTTCAAAATCGCGCTACGCGGCCAATGTAGCCGACTTCGTGGAGTTCTTGGCTACACCGCCGCACGGGAACGTGAACCCGCGCATTTGATGTGGTCCGATATCGATCTCGCCAGGGAACGCCTCAAGTTCACCCCCAAAAAAAACGTTCAATCCATACGATTGAATTAATTCCCCTCCCGGCGAGAAAATGGCTGCAACGGATGCAAACAGATCGTCCGGAAGAGGTTGATGGTCCCGTCGTCAAAGTAAAGGAGGCTTACGGTTCCATCCGCGCTGCGGCAAAGCAAATCGGCATTCCTCGAATCAGCCATCACGATTATCATGCGGTGGCAGCGGCAAAGCGGGTTCGTTCGCTCCGCCTGTGGCCAAAGAACCACAACAAATTGACGAGCAATCGGCAGAGACCGGCTCGAAGAGGGAAGATAATCGAGAAGAGCCTCAAATTCCATTCGCGAAACGAGTCGTCAAAGAAGATAATTCCGCAGGCGTGTTCCGAAAGCATGTTTCTTCACGCAGCCGCTGAGTGCCGATCACTTGATCATCTCTTTAACTTTTGACACTCAATCGACGCAGTGAGCGCATTCTCATTCTACGGACAATCCAGGAGAACTCAAAACTATTCTTGCATCGGAAAAATTCTCCGGTCAGAATCGAGCGCCATGAGCCACGAATATATTGAAATCTATCTCCCGAACAAAGGATCAGACTCAAAGAACTCTCCGTTCACTCTTGATTCCCGCGTCACGCAGAGCGTTGCACAAGTAAAAGCAAGTGAACTAGGCGACAATATAAGAGATTTCCTCTCGAAAGTCACTCCAGCTTTGGCGTCCGCAGGAGAGAACTTAAAAGAATATTCAATCGACGAATTTGAACTGAGCCTGACGGTAAACGCAAAAGGCGGAATATCGCTTCTTGGCGTAGATGAAGCCGGAGCATCTGCCGGAATAAAGGTGAAACTCAAACGTAAGTAAGACATATGTCTATGTTTACGGAGACTTTAGGGTCAACAACTCTTCATGCCCTGACGTATTCCGTTCTCTATCCGTTTTCCGATTACGATTATTTGCTAAATTTAATTGGCGTCGACACACGTGCTGGAAAAGTACACGCGCTAACGATGCACGACATCGATCCCCATAAAGCGACCGCACTGCAAACGCTTGATCGTTCACGATTAGAAAAATTCCTGCTAGCTGCGTGCACGATTAATCACGAGCAAAACCACGTCCGTCAAGTTGGAGCTAATCCATTTGTTGCAATGGTTGCTCTTAATGCTGCGCATCATCTCAATGCATGTCTTATTAGTTTGAGAGATATTGCGATGCGTGGAGTATGCGCCTTGCCTGTGCCGCTGATTCAGTATAGACGAAAATCAATCATTTCATGGCCGAATCGACTAGCTAATCTGGCCTGTCACTTGCGAGATGTGATTGAATGGGATTCCTTGGTGGCTGGGACGCAGTCGAGGTCGATTGGCGATGCTAAGGTGCTTTGGAAGGCGTTTTCCGATTCCGGCGATAAGCCGACCTTCGTTACGAGATTGACGGCAAGCGATGCCTCAAGCCCCTGTGGGCTTACGGCCTTACACCTGCTGGAAGCCGACTGTCGGAGGTATGACCTTCGTACGCTCGCTTTTTGGAAGTTAGTCGGCGTTCCATCCGATGTTATTGATAACGTAGTGCATTCTCTAATGGGCGCGCCTGGTTACCATGAAGCGCTGTCCTACTTTATGAAAGAACTGCCTCAATTGCGACACCCCGATGAGGCATTCTTGATAGCCATCCACATGGCTTTATGGACTGATGTTTTTGAAAATAGTGCAGGCAAACAGTTGTATTGGGAAGACTTTCAGCCCGTTTGGAGGTTTAAACGCATTGTGGATTCATTTAAGAAACAGCCGCATCGATTGCTGAATCTTTCGAGCTATGACGAGGTTGTGAGTAACCTATGTTCCGACTTTGGTTGGAGATCGCCAAAAGAATTGGCCTCCGTTCATATAGGCCAATACTACACAATGGGAACAGAGAACGCAATCGAGGAAGACGTCGCGCAACGGCACGTCGCGTATTGTAAAAATCTGCTCTCGAAGGGCCTTGAAGCGTTTCCTCAGGACGTGAAGCTCGCACAAAGGGAGACGCCGTGGATCAGGTTTGACGGGGAGCGTGTCTTATTTGATAATCCTCCGGATGGCCTCTCTGAGGCAATTATTCTCAACTTGATTCTTGAGTTTTTGATTGCCGACACTGTGTTTCATACCGGAAATTTGGAAAGTTTCAAGGCGCTTCTCAGAAGTTGCGTAGCTCAAGAGAGGGCAGCCGGAAACCTCAATGAAGAGTCGCTGGATAAGGTGTTCGGTGGGTGGATTGCCAACGCCGTCGGTGTCGACCTAAAACAATGGGTTGCCGCTTGATGTATGTCTCATGCTAAATCTGCCTTGGAGAATTCAGAAGCGCGGTTGCAGATTTTCCTTTCAAGTCCACACAAGCGTAGCTAAGTATGGTTTTTCGCGCCGGGCTGCACAGGTTGTATTCTGATTGATTTACTATTTTGCTCGATGCAGTATTGCGTTGTCGAACGGAGATTTAAGGTCGACGTGCGGGACGCTTTCGGAAGCATGCCAACGCATGCGAACTGAATAATGACGCATACATAAAATATAACGCCTGCAGTGCGGATATTCTCACTCCCACATTTATTTCGATCGATTCTATTCAATATGTCTGGATTCCGGCGATGAAGGTGCCCCGCCACTGGATCATCTGCCGGCGCTCTGGCAGGTATTCTGTTCGGTTGTATGCTGCTATTACCTTGTCGCGGGGCATGTGCTCATCGCTCGTATCGGCAAACGCGCGCTGAAGGAAAATCGCTTTGACGACGCAAATGAGGCGACGGCTGGCGACCTACGAGGCGCAGACAATGATGCAGTGCGCCTCATCCGACTACGCCAGCGAGCGACCGCAAGGACTACGTCGAACACCAGGTTGATAAGCAGTTCCGTGCCGTCTTCATCCCGGTTCAGTTGCAGCACAAACGCAAAGAGCAGTGGCCAAACCTGCGAGCGATCTTCGCCGCCCGTATCCTCCGCGGCGCGACGACCTGCAGGACCGGAAATGGTTTTACGTTGACGAATCCAAAGAGGACGACTTGCGCGCCTCGCTGGTCTCCAACGCACTGCAAAAATGCTACGAAGACAGCTTCGAAATCCGCTTCGGGCAAGCCTCCGGCCTCCGGTGGTCGTTATCGCATCGAAATCGTCCGCCGGGGCCTGCGCGGGCTCCCGCCGGTCATGATTGCTTACGAACGTCAGTGGATGCGCTCCGTCTCTTCGGACACGCTTAGGGAATCGCTCGCCCATGCGATCGATCCCCACGTGAGCGACAGGATTCGATGACCGTGTAGATGATCGCACTGCGCTCGCCGGCTACGGCTTCGCCGAAGAAAAGCCAGTTCTTCTTGCCCAGCGCCGTGGGACGGATGGCGTTTTCGACGAGGTTGTTGTCGATCTCCAGGCGTCCATCCGTGAGGTAGTGCTGTAGCGAACTCCACTGGCCCAACGCGTAGGTGATCGCTTTGCCCATGAGGCTCTGAGACAGGAAGGTTTTTGCTCTTCCACGACGTAAGCGCCGGCTCAAAGTCGAGCCGCTCACTGACCTCTTCCCTCTTCCCCGATCTTGCGCCAGTCTTCCGGATCAGCCTGTACAGGCAAAGGGTGGAGTTTGGCTGGTTTCGGCAGAGGAAGATCGGAGGCATTCCTGGGAGCGCGGACGTCTCGTCCGCCCGACGCGGAAGCGTCCGAAAAGACGTGGGCAGATCTTCGAGCGAACTCCGCAGCAGCAGCTCGTTCGCAACCCCGCAGTAATCCGTGATGCAGACCTCGTCGGGGAGTGAGAGCAGGCGTCCTGTGGAACGCTTCTGCGTCTGGAGAACGAGATGTCCGCGCTCTCAGGAAATGCCGCCGGTCGCCCTCTCGCAGATTCCATCGCGAGCCGAATGCCGACACGAAGAAGAAATAGAGGAGGAGCGGCGACTTTGCGGGCGCCCAGATTCGGAAAATCCGCCTGCGGTCATTACGCAGGGGCGCCGGTTTGGAAATCGCTACACGCACGCGCGGTTGAATAATACACCCGGAGTTCGGCGTTGGCTGTCGATCGAAAAAATGCGAGTTGTCAGCCGAGACAGTAAAGTAAGTGGCGTTTAATGTTATTAATTCGCGGAGGGCTCCATTACATTGATGAGATCAACCCGACTAACATAAGCGGCCCTTTAATTGATGAACCCTTGACTGAGTGTTTTCGGGTGAGTATTCTGCGCTCAAACCGCTCCGGTGCGCGAACCATCGACTGCATCTGCGGCGTGCACTTTGAACTCAAATCTTCTCGCATGCCTTCGAGTCATGCAGAGCTTCCTGCTCTGCGTGGGGTTGCTTACTCTCGAATGGCAGGCAGGCAGGGCAAAGCTGGCGACGGAGCGAAGTGGTCATGCGGAGTTTCAGCGGACGGCGCCGGTGGAGTGGTCGTGCCGCGCGCCGGAGGATGGCAGTGTACTGCGCGGCGCTGCATCCGCGCCCTGTTTTTATCTCATCGTTTGTGGCGGCGGATTGAATTTATCCCGGGTGGATTTGCGTCCAACAAGGCTGGGGAAGGAATTGGGGACGCCGGTATTTTCACTTTGGAACACGCAAGTGCACGGGCGTGCTCCACCTTCGTTGAGCTAGAGATACTGCTGCCCTGTCCGAGGGAATCGTGTGGGCAGGCCGAAGGGCAATGCAGCGCTACGGGGCTCATTCCAGAGTCCCGGTCTTTCCGATACCGGCACGGAGCATCGCCGTATAGGAGTCATTGCAAGCTGTATCAATAGGTGTTGGTACAGACGAGCAGGAGGCCTGCTCTTTGAGTTAACCAAGTTTTTGACACTGTCATTTTTTGCTCGCAGTTGCGCGTCGGGTCAATCCGGCGCCTGGCGGGCGGCTATGGACGTTAGTTTCCATGAAATCAGCCCATCATTTTTCACCACCGATCAAAACTGTGATCACTTCGGTCTACGGACCACTTTTACAACGCTGCGCGCCGCCGCCTAACCCGGAGGAGCTGTGGCTGCGGCTCTGGCGGACAAAGCTCAATCGTCCGGCCCGCGTCTCACTGGCAGAATTCAATCGCTCCGCCGAGATCGCTCTGAGCACCTTTCGTGCAGCTGCGTGGGAACGAGGTGTGATGGAGCCGGCGCCGTACTGGCCGGCGATCGCCGCCGGCATGTTGCCCGAATTGCAGGAGCTCAAATCGGAAGAAGTCATTGAGTTTCTCTATGCTCACGCGCAGCTCGAGCGCAGGCTGCGGCTCACACCCGGAGCCGACCGGGTGCTCTACGCGCTGAAAAAGAGGGGACTGTCACTCGGGATTGTTTCGAATGGCCAGGCATTTACGCCGATGGAATTGGCCATGGCGCTCCATTCGCCGCACGAGCCAATCGAGTCATCGCTGCCGGCGGTCTCCACTTGCGATGATTTTGACGAAGCGGCCATGGCGCGGTTGCCGGAGATCTTCACGCCGGCGCTGTGCTTTTGGGCCTTCGCCGCAGGCTACGGCAAGCCAAATCCCCACGTCTTTCAGCACGTGCACGTGCGCCTTCGCATGAGGGCGATCGCCCCGGAAGAAACGCTGATGGTCGGAGTCACGGTGGAGCGCGACTTGCATCCGGCCCGGAAGTTCGGCTGGAAAACCTGGCGGTTTGCGACAGATGCTGAAGCGGCCGCAGATACGGGCGATTGGCAAAAGCTGGCCGTTGCGCTGGGGTGCGGCGCCGGCATGGAAAGGAGGGCTGAACCATGCACGATATGATTCGCGATATCACCCTGAGCATCGTGGCCGCATGGGTGGTGGGATTGGCCGCGCATCGTTTGCGACAGCCTTTGCTGCTGGCCTACTTGTTGGCGGGCTTTGCGCTGGGTCCGACGGGCTTTCGGCTCATCGAGTCTGCGGAGAGCATTGCGGCCATATCGGAGCTCGGGCTGATCTTTCTGCTCTTTATGATTGGCCTGGAGATCGACTTGAAAAAAGTCTTGAGCGCGGGCCGCTCGATCACCATTACCGCGTTGGTGCAAATCGCTGGGGGAACCGTGATCGGGATTGCCTTTTTTAGGATGTTTGGATTGGGTCTCTCGCACGGAAAATGGGACGCGCTTTATCTAGCCATTGCGGCTGCGTTGAGCAGCACGGTCATCATCGTCAAAGTGCTCTATGATAAACAAGAGATCGATACGCTCACGGGCCGGATCACCTTGGGCGTGCTGGTCTTGCAGGATATCGCGGCGATTCTCTTTCTCGCCATTCAACCGAATCTGGACCATCTCGCCCCGAGCACGCTCGTCTTCGCGCTCGGACGCGCGGGGGTGCTCATCGCCGCGGCCTTGGCGCTCAGCCGCTATTGCCTGCCCTACATCTTTCGCAGCGTGGCACGGTTGCCGGAACTCGTGGAAGTCGGCGCATTGGCGTGGTGCTTTCTCATTGGAGAATTGGCGGCGCAACTGCATCTGTCGCGGGAAATGGGCGCGCTCATGGCCGGGGTCGCATTGTCGACATTTCCCTACGCGCTCGATGTTACCGCGAAGGTCACCAGTCTTCGCGATTTCTTTCTAACGCTTTTCTTTGTCGGGCTCGGAATGCAGATCCCGTGGCCCAGCGTATCGCTCCTGGGCTGGGCGGTGCTCTTCGCCGTTTTCGTCGTGGTCAGTCGTTTGCTCACTACCTTCGGCGCGCTTTACCTCATGCGGCAAGGACTACGCACGAGCTTGATTCCGGCGATCAATCTTAGCCAGGTGAGCGAGTTTTCCCTCGTGGTCTTGTCGATCGGTTCGCTCGATGGGCATCTTGCTTCTGCGAATACCGCCGGAATGGCCGCGTTGGGCTTCGCTGGTTTGGCGGTGTTTTCAACCTTCGGCATGGCTCATTCGGGACCGATAGTTCGCCACATGATCCCTTTGCTAAAACGCATCGGCTTGCGCGACTTGGATTCCGCAGATGACGTGCATGCCGAAGGCGGAGGCGCCCACGCCTCCGGAAGGATTATCTTTCTCGGTTTCTTTCGATCCGCCAGCTCCTTGCTCGAAGAGATGGGGCGCCACGCGCCGGATCTCATCTGCGATACCACCGTGGTGGATTTCAGCCCGGTGGCGCGGGCCGGGCTCATCGATCGAAAAGTGCGCGTCATTTACGGAGACATCAGCCAGCGAGATACCTTGCTGCATGCGGGAGTGGAGCAGGCGGAAGTGATCATCTCCACTGTGCCGGATTCGCTGCTCAAGGGAACGAGCAATGAGCGCCTGGTTCGAATGTTGCGGAGCCTCAATGCCAACGCGAGGATCATTGCCACGGCGGATGTGCTTAGCCAAGCCGAGGCGCTCATGCGCTGCGGCGCCGACTATGTATCCGTCCCGCGGCTCACCGAGTCAAGAGACCTGCTCGAAGCCGTACGCGCGGCCGCAGATGGTCTGATCGACGAAAAGGCCAGCCACCTTCGCAATACTCTCGAAGGCCGAATCGAGGTGCTTCACTAGCGAGAGCAGCCTTTAGTGCGGGAGCTTGCTCCCGCTTTGTCCGCGTGGCAATTAAGTGAGGCGTTTAGTCGACTCGGTGTTTCGGAAACGCTATGCTGGTTTTCACATTTGGTGTGACCTGCACGCTGACAAAGCGGTAGCAAGCTGCCGCACTAAAAGGCGCCGGTTTTTCTACCGGCGCCGGTCTAAGCTTCAGAGCGGCGTGAGCGTGATGTAATCGAGCGCGAGAGAATAGTTAAAAGACGTGCCGCCGCTGGAGGCGTTCTTGCCGACGACGTTGAAACGGAACCATTTGTCACTGGTCGAGCCAGGGATCCACGTGCCAAGGTCGACTTCGGTGTAGACGATGCCCGAGGCATATTCGTCGACCACTCCGCCGACATTCGATGCAGTTCCGTCGTAGTTATCCGCACGGCCGGCTTTGAGCTGGAATTGACCGCGCGCGGAATACTTCTTGATGCCGACTTTGACGTTGTAGGAGCCGGCGGCAATGTTCGGCAGGAGGTAAGTGAGATAGTCGCCGACATTGTTGGACTCGAGCAAGTCTCCGTCGGAGTTGCTCAGCGAAGCATCGGGGCCGATCATACGATGGACGCCGCCGGCGGCGGAGGAGTAGTTCGGGGAAATGAGATTCTCGACCTCGTAGCGCGTGGCGGTGTGGGTATGATGGAAGCTGCCAACCGGCAACGCCGAGCAGCAGGCCCGGGCGTAAGAAAAGTAGCCGAACCACCGTTCGGTCGAGGCATGGCCTGTGGCTCCGACGAGAAGATCGCTGCCGCCGGTGAAAGCGCCGGTGACGCTGGACTGGGTAAAGATGAGCGTGTAGTCGCGATAGACCCGGATCTGATTGGCGCTGTCGTCAAAAACGACCGCGAGATGATGCGAGGCGCCGTCGAAGAAGCCGGAGCTCGGGACGTCAAAACCCGCCAGACCGCCGATGTTGATATTGAGCGCGTCGCTCGAGTCGTGTTTGCCCACGAAGAGGATTTCCGAGGCCGAGTAAGGGGAGTAGCTGGAGCCAAAGATCGGGGTCCAGCCACGGCTGATCGGCCCGCTATACTGAACGATGGCTTCAAGCGTGAAACTGCCCGTGCCGAAATTGAGCAAATTGACACCTGTCTGGAGGTAGTCGTCGACGCCGTCGAACCGTAGACGCTGGTCGGTGGTCCAGCCGCTGGATCCCGACGTCCCGGCGCCGGCGGCGGTATTGGAGAAATTGCGCAGCGTGGCGACGCAGGTATTGCCGGACGAGTCGAGGACGGTCGAGCCGCTCGCATCCGTGAAAGGCCATTCCCCGACGGAGACGGTGGCGGAGGGCCGCGGGCCCTGATTGGCCGGGGGCGCCGTCATGAGGGCCGACATCGCATTGGCGGCATTCGTCGTCTGGGTGCTATTGATGGTCAGATAGTAGCGATTGCCGCCGGCAAGGGGCGACTTGATGGTTTTGCCATCGTTGCCGAAATCAACCGACTGCGCAGCGCTCAGCGTCCAAAGACTGTTGCCGCCGTAGGAGGAGCCGACGGCGGCATAGAGCGCGGCGCTTTCATCCCAACTGGAACGGTTCCCGATCGCGCTGGAGCCGCCGGAATCATAAGGATAGATGAGGAAGCCTTCCGCAACAGGGTTGATCTGCGGATTCGTAAGCGCGCCGCCCGATTGGATATTCACACCCACTTCGTAGCCGCTGTAGACGATGGGCGTGGGCCAGGTGCGGGCGACCTGTTGCGCGGCATTGATGTCGAGGCTGATATTGAACTCCACGAAGTTCGGGTCCGAGAAATTGCCGCCCATGATGACGAGCTGCGCGACCTTGCTTTGGATCAATTGCAGCCCGGTGAGATTGATTCCATCGCCGCCGTAGTTTGTCCCCGACTGGAGCAACTTATAGATCCCGCTTTGGGCGCCGACGACTACAATGGTCATGCTGCTGTTCGCGGCTCCGTTGAGCAGACTGCGATAAAGAAGTGTGGAATCTGGCGCTGTCGAATTGTGCTGATTGCTGACGAAGTAGCGGGGATTGCCGATCGTCGGCGCGTACCAGTCGACGTCGGGAGCACTGCCGTTTGGCGTCAGGCCGATGGGGATGTTTGGCCGACCGTAGTAGGTGTTTACGGAATCCATGGCGGCGACAATGCTGCGTCCCGACGTGCCGGCAACCAGGCCCGCCACGGAAATCAATCCCTTGTCCTGGCAATCCTGCAAAATGGCGAGCGCGCCAGCGTCGTCGACATCGCTGCGAAAATCGCTGTCGAAAATGATGTTGGGCGTGGCCTGAGCCGCCGTGAGCGCGAAGGTGAAGCAGAGGGCGATAGGAACGAGCTGTTTGAGGGGAAACATGGAATTCAGACTGAGGTGCGTGATTCGACTGGGCAAGTCGAGATTGTTGGGGCGACGCGTGCGAGTTGTTGCAAGCTGTGCTTTGCAGGGATGAGCCTGCGCAGGCGACACGGAAGGCAAATAAATGAGTCCCGCCGGTGAACTCGGCTCTTGTGGGAACCCCGATTGCGAAATTTTTCGGTTAGCGTTCCAGTGAGCTAAACACAGCGTCACAAGTGAATGCCGCTCCGGATAAGTCCGAGGGCCTGCTTCGTGTCTTCGTTTCTTCGTGTGAGATTATCTCTCCGTAGAGTCACGCAACGGGAAAAAGTTCACACGAAGACACGAAGACACGAAGACACGAAGACACGAAGACACGAAGACAATTATTTATGACGCTATGTTTGGTAATGCGCGAATGAATTGTTACCCTAATACCTGTGGACAGCTCCGGAGCTGGCATGCAATGCTCCTCCCGTGTTCAAGGAAAAAGGAAATATCATCCAGGCGCTGGCAACAGCGCCCGGAGCGTGTTTCCCTGAGCCGGATTCACCGGAATCCCGCGCTGTCACCCAGCGCAATCGTCTGTTACACCGCGCAATGCGGCGTCGCAGCCGATTAATCCCGGTCGCCTCGTTTCATCACGAGACCCAGCTCTTTGCGGTAATTCGGGAATTGCCGTCGTCTTCGTTGTGCAACCGCAAAACGGCTGTTGCAACGATGTCTCAAAGAGCTGGGAGATCCCGCCCTACCTTCGAACACAGGGAGCTCGTTTCGCTTTCTTCCCGCAGCGGCCTCTCCCGGAGATGTTACTGGCCTTCAATAAGCCGGCCTCCGGGACCAATCGCGGAGCTTGAAGAGCCGTTGACGAACGATTTCGACCAGTCTCGACCTCCCGTCGAGACCGGGGGAAATCCGCAGTCGACGGTTGCGACCGGTCGTGTCCTCGGACCGGCGCATAGTCGTAGAGATCCTTGCAGCGAGATCAAGCCGTGTACGTGTTCCATCCACGTTGCGGCGCGCTATCCAGTTCTGAGGGTGAAATTCTCGAGTCTCTTTGCCGCGACCAACGCTGTGCAGAGAAAGGAGAAACGTCACCCGTGAGAAGTCCGAGCGCGGAGTCAGCTGGCCGTCGTATTTGTTACGATAAGTCCGCCCCCCTCCGCGTCGGGACCTCTCTTCAAGAGAAGCGATCTCGAGTAGCCGCACGTTCTTAGGCGGGTCTAGGGCGAGTTTACAAACACGCCCTTACAACCCCGCCCGGACCGAACTACCCTCGTAGCGGCGATCTTTGGCTCCCCCGGCTGGTTGCATGGGGCGCGTTGGCAAGTTCGTTCCTGGTGAGTCTCACCAAGTGCAAGTTTGCCCATGCGCCTTGAGCGACTGGGCGGGAGAGAGCCGGACCTACACACATCCATCCACACACCCGCCCCCTTTGGGAGGCAACCCTGGTTCATCCAGGCTTCGTTCTTTTTTCATTTTAATATCGGAAGCGTCCCGCCTCGCAAGCTGGCGCTTCGGTCCCTGCTTGGCCTGCGGCCTTCGCGCAAATGGAGCGCACTTGCTTTGCTGCAAGTGTTCCAGGTAGCGCGCCGCCAGGCTTAGCCTGGGGCTCGTTCGGCCAAATCTGGAAAACGCCCGACGGTCGGCATTCCCTGGGAGTGCGGACGTCTTGTCCGCACGGCGCGAAAGCGTCGCCCAGGACGATCGCTTGCCCTTTCGGACGAGGCGTGATCGCGTCGTGCGGCGCGTCGTGAACGACGCTGCTGCTTGACGCAGTCCACTCTTAAAGCGGCTGGGAAACCGCTTTTATACTCACCCCTTCGGCTGCTGCTGAGTGAGGCAATGGAACGCGCCCAAGCCCCAGACCAATTCGCGGCAATCGATGGGCACCACTTTGCGATCGGGGAAGGCTGTTTCCAGCACGGCGATGGCCCACTTGTCATTCACGTCGGCGAAGACCGGGAGCAGGATGACGCGGTTGGCGATATAGAAATTCGCGTAGCTCGCGGGCAGCCGCTGGCCGTCGCGCACGATCTTGCGCGGCATGGGCAGGGTATGGATTTCCAGCGGCTTGTCGTGCTCCGTGGTCATTTGCCGCAGGCAGTGCAGATTTTCCTGCAGCGGTTCGTAGTTGGGGTCGCGCTCGTCTTCCTCGACGACGGTCACGACGGATTTCGGGCCGATGAAGCGCGAGATGTCGTCGATGTGCCCATCGGTGTCGTCTCCCTCGATGCCGTCGCCTAGCCAGAGGACATTTGTCACACCCAGGTAATCGCGCAGCTTCTGCTCGATCTGCTCCTGATTGAGATCGGGGTTGCGATTTGGGTTGAGCAGGCACGACTTCGTGGTGAGCAGCGAGCCGCTGCCATTCACATCGATCGAGCCGCCTTCCAGGACAATGCCCGGAGTATACACCGGCAACCCGAGGATCTCTGCGACCTTGGATGGCACCGCATCGTCGTCTTCGAAGGGCGGGTATTTCCAGCCCCACGCATTGTAATCCCAATTGATCGCCGCCACCTGGGGCGCGTCCTTGCGGGTGACAAATATCGGGCCGTGATCGCGGCACCACGGCTCATTCGTGGGAATGCGATGAAAGGTGACATGTTGCGCGCGCGCCCGGTGCTTGGTCAGCATCTGCTTGACCAGCGTCTCGTGAGCCTCATCGCAGACATTGATATTGACGGGCTCGGAATCCGCGAGCGCATCCACCATCTTGGCAAAGACCGGCATCACCCGGTCGTAGGAGTCGGGAAACGAAATGCCGTCGCGTCGCGGCCAGCTCAGCCAGGTGGCCTCGTGCGGCTCCCACTCCGCGGGCATGCGGTAACCGAGCTCGGCGGGAGTGGACGGCGTATGGGGGTGCTTATGCGTCATGCGCTGGTTTCAATCGATGAATCGTTTCTGGAGATCCGCGTAGGCGTCAATCCGGCGATCGCGCAGGAAGGGCCAGTGCGTGCGCTGCTGGTCCATGGACTCGAGGTCTGCTTCCACGATGAGGATCTCCTCCTCCTGCACCGAGGCCTTGGCCACAATCTGTCCCGAGGGATCGGCGACGAAACTCTGGCCCCAGAATTCGATGCCATCGCCGCCGTCCGGCGCTTCATGGCCGACCCGGTTGGGGACTGCGACGTAACAGCCATTCGCGATGGCATGCGAGCGCTGGATGGTCTCCCAGGAGTCGTGCTGCTTGCGGCCGTGGGCGGCCTTTTCCGTGGGATGCCAGCCAATGGCTGTGGGGTAAAAAAGGATTTGGGCGCCATGGAGCGACGTGAGTCGCGCGGCCTCGGGATACCACTGATCCCAGCAGACGCAAACGCCAATTTTTGCGTACTTTGTTTGCCAGGCGCGAAAGCCTAGATCGCCCGGCGTGAAGTAAAACTTCTCGTAGAAAAGCGGGTCGTCCGGGATGTGCATCTTGCGATATTTTCCCAGATAGGCGCCGTCGGCATCGATGATGGCGGCCGTGTTATGATACAGGCCGGCGCTGCGTTTCTCGAAGAGCGAGGCGATGACGACGACCTTCAGCTCTCTTGCCACGGCGCAGAGCGCCTCGGTGCTTGGCCCGGGAATTTCCTCGGCCAGGCCAAAGTATTTATGATCCTCCACCTGGCAGAAATACTGCGAAGTGAAGAGCTCCTGCAGGCAAATAATTTGCGCTCCGCGCCCGGCCGCCTCGCGAACACGAGCCACGGCTTTCGCGAGATTCTCGCGAGGATCGGCGCTGCAGCGCATCTGGATCAAACCAAGCGTAACTTTGGACATAGAGCGCAAGAGGATGAGGCCAAAACGGGCCGGGGAGAAACTCGCCCGGCCCGCTGAATAGTCGGCGGAAAAACGGCCTACTTCAATGCTTCACTGCGAGGAACGATCTTGATGCTCTCGACATTCATGCGAGTGGTCGGGCGATCGTTCGGGCCAACCTGTGTCGTGGCGATTTTCTCGAGGACGTCGTCACCTTTGATGAGCTTGCCGAAAGCCGTGTACTGGCCATCGAGGAAGCTCGGGTTGCCGTGGCAGATGAAGAACTGGCTGCCGGCGGAATTCGGATCCTGGGAGCGGGCCATGGAGAGGACGCCGCGCACGTGCGAGTGCTTGTTGAACTCGGCTTTAATCTTGTAGCCGGGATCTCCCGTGCCCCATGCGCCCTGCTTGGACTCGTCCTTCGTGAGCGGGTCGCCGCCCTGGATCATGAAGCCCTTGATGACGCGATGGAAGGCGGTGCCGTCATAGAAGCCTTGTTTCGCGAGTTTCTTGAAATTTTCGACATGGCCTGGGGCCTCTCCGGGCCAGAATTCCAGGACCATCGTGCCTTCCGATGTTTTGATGACCGCTACTTCGTCGTTGTTTGTGCTCACAGGTTGATTCGATTCGGGTTTTGATTCCTCACCCACGGCGCCAGCAACGCCAATTGCGACGACAGCGAGAAGGGAAAAGAGGAGGGATTTCATGCGAAACGTTCCTTGCCACTCGGCAGCTCCAAGGTCAATGCGGCACGGGAAAAATTTTCGTGTCGGAGATCGATGCTTGACCCTATCGCGCCAAGCTTTTTCGAGGCTAAAAGATCATGGGCTCGCCTTCGGTCATGACGGTAATGCGATCGTCGATGCCGCGCTCCCGCGCACAGGCGAGCAGGCGCTCCGGCGGCTCGTGCAGCGGCTCGTAGCTGAGCCGGAACGTGCCGTAGTGCATGGGCACCATGCGCTTGGCTCCGAGCTCGGAAAAGGCCGTGAGCGCTTCCTCGGGATTCATGTGGACTTCCCGTCCGCTCGGCGGGTCGTAGGCGCCGATGGGGAGCAGCGCGACGTCGATCGCGTGACGCTGCCCGATTTCCTTGAAGCCTTCGAAGTAAGCCGTGTCGCCACAGTGGAAAATGGAGCGTCCGCCAGCCTCGATGACAAAGCCGCCAAAGCCGCGGTGTGTGTCGTGCAGGACGCGCGCTCCCCAGTGGTGACACGGCGTGAGGGTGATGCGCAGCGGGCCGAGTTCAAAGGTCTCCCAGTAGTGCAATTCATTCACGCTGTCGAAACCGAGGTCGTGCACGAGATTGCCCACCTCGAAGGGCACGACGATGGGCTGTTCGTTGGCGACTTCGCGCAGCGTCTTCCGGTCGAGATGGTCGAAATGCGCGTGGGTGACGAGCACGAGGTCGATGTTGGGCAGGTGATGAATTTCCAGACCCGGATGCCGCATGCGCTTGATCACCTTGAGCCACTTCGCCCAGTTGGGATCGACGAGGAGATTTTTTCCCTGGGTCTGAATGAGGAAGGACGCGTGGCCGATCCAGGTGATGCCGATTTCGCCATCCTTGAGCGCCGGCCACTCCGGGCTGGCGGGCTGGCCGGACCGCTTTGTAAAGATCGAGGGGATGAAGACTTCGGTGAAAAAATTGCGCTTATGCCAGTCGGACTTCGGCTTGAGTCCGACCTTTACCGCGGGCTCGCTTTTCGGCCGTTGGGGCGTGTGCCCATTCTGTGCAGTCGATTTTTTGATTTCAGCCTTCGGAGTGCGACGGAAAGGGGGCATTGGCGGGGATGATGGACCGGTCTGACTGCAAATTCCATTCCGGAAATTCGGTGGATTCGGCAAGGCGTCTCACCCGGTGGTTTTTCACCGGGACATTTGCGAATCGCTTTTGCGAAATTCCCGAAACGGCACTGTAATCAATCACTCTACATGGAATCGAATCTCGCCAAAGATCTGCTCCGCCGGGAAATGCGCTCCGCGCTGATCGCAGCGCATCGCGCGGATGCTGCGGCCATGGCGCAGCGCTCCCAGCAGATCTGCCGGAACATTCAAGCGGACCCCGCCTGGGCCGCAGCGCGAGTGGTCTGTGCTTTTCTCCCGCTTTCCACCGAGCCGCAAATCACGCCGCTTCTCAGTGCGAGTCCGGCGCCGCGGATGTGCTTTCCGCGGCTGTGCGAGGGAGCGATGGAGCTGGTCTGCATCGACGATGCCGAGCTTTTGCCGCGTGCTACCTGGCGCATGGATCTGGCGGAATTCGACCGCGCGGAGAAGATCGCTCTGGCCGACGTCGACCTCGTGCTCACGCCGGGCCTGGCCTTTACGCGCAGCGGCGGACGCATGGGACGGGGAGGGGGATTCTACGATCGCCTGCTGGCGCAACGACCGGCGCGCCTGCGCACGCTGGGCGTGTGTTTCGAACTGCAAATCGTCGAGTCGCTCCCGCAGGAGGACCACGATTTCGACGTTGATGCGGTGGTGACGGAGCGCGGCTGATTAATGCGCGCTGGCTTTTTCCGCGCCAAGACCAGTATTCGCGCGCACGGAGAGCTCCAGAAAATGCTCCTCTGCGGCCGGTTCACGGGTAAGCAGCGTGGCGACAATGGCTGCGATAAAGCCAAGCGGAATCGAGATGATGCCGGGATTTGTAAGCGGAAAGATCGGCGCGTGGTTCGAAATGATATGACGGCCGATTTTGAGTGTGTCGGGATCGATTCCCATGATGCTCGGGCTGAGAATGATGAGGGTGATGGAGCTGAGCAGGCCCACCGCGAGGCCAGAGATGGCGCCGGCGGTGGTGAAGCGCCGCCAGAAAATCGAAAGGACGATGACCGGTAGATTCGCGCTGGCCGCGACGGCGAAGGCTAGGCCGACGAGGAAGGCGACATTGATGGTGGCCAACTGAATGGCGAGAAAGATGGAGACGCCGCCCACGACGAAGGCGGTAATCCGGGCGACGCGGACTTCTTCGCCGGGCGACGCTTCGCGACCGTGGTGAATGACATTCGTATAGAAATCGTGGGCGAAAGAAGTGCTGGCGCTGATGGTCAAGCCAGCGACGACAGCAAGGATCGTGGCAAAGGCGACGGCGGAGATGAAGGCGAAGAAGAGTTCACCGCCGAGGGCCTGGGCCAGGAACGGGGCCGCCATGTTATCGTTTGGTTTGCCGCTGACGAGAATGTGGTCCGGCGTGAGAATGGTGGCGGCGCCGAAGCCGAGGAAGGTGGTGAGGATGTAGAAAATACCGATCAAGGCCATAGCCCAAACCACGGAAGAACGGGCGGTTTTGGCATCCGGGACGGTGTAGAAGCGGACGAGGATGTGAGGCAGGGCGGCGGTGCCGCAAACGAGCGCCAGTCCGAGCGAAATGAGGTCCAGCGGGCCCCAGCCATTGCCCACGGATGCGCCGAATTTCAAGCCCGGCTCGAGGAAGTTTTTCACGACCTCAGGTCCACCCGGTTTTGGATGGTAGGTCACGTGAGCGATGGCATCGAAAAACTTCGCAAACGAGTAATCGAAGTGCTTCATCACGAGGATGGAGAGCAGGAAGGACCCGGCCATGAGGAGGATGGCCTTGATGATTTGCACCCAGGTGGTGGCAAGCATGCCGCCGAAGACTACGTAGATGATCATGAGCAGTCCGACGAGCGTGATCGCCGTATTGGAGCCCGCGGGCGTCGCAAAGAATGGGATGCTTGCGGAGAGCAGGGCTTTGACGAGGGTTCCGGCGCCGATCATTTGGGCCACCATGTAGAGCGTCGAGACGATGATTGTGCTGAGGGAGGCCAGAGCGCGGACGGGGCGCGGCGAGAGCCGGTATGCGAGGAGGTCGGCCATGGTGTATTTGCCGGCATTACGCAGAGGCTCGGCCACGATGATGAGCACCGTGAGGTAGGCGACGAGGAAGCCGACGGAGTACATGAAGCCGTCGTAGCCGAAAAAGGCGATCATGCCTGAGATGCCGAGGAAACTTGCGGCGCTCATGTAGTCGCCGGCAACGGCCAGGCCATTTTGCCAGCCGGTAATCCGCCGCCCGGCCGCGAAGTAGGCGCTGGCCCCGGAGGAGCGGCGCGCGGAAAAATAGGTGATGACGAGCGTCAGAGCGACGAACGCCAGGAACATGATGAGAGCGGAATTCATGAGGTCGGGCGGGCTGGAATCAACGCTTGATAAATTTTGAGAGAACGGCGGCGGCTTTGCGGTCCCAACCTGCGGCCACGCCGACATAGATGGCGGCGAGCGCCCAGGCGACGGGAAATTGGGAGAGCGCGAAGAGGTAGGCGAGGTTCACGTTGCCCCAGACATTTTTGGCCATGAGCGCCGGGTAGTAGCCGACGAGGATAGGCAGGGCGAAGTAATAGACGGAAAAGAAGACGGTTGCCGGGATGATGAAGCGGAGCTTATCGGCGACGAGCTTCTTGAACTCTTCGCTTTCGGCGATCGCCTTCCAGGGATATGCGCCGGTTTCTTCGACCGCGGTCAATTCGTGGGCGGGTTTCTGGCCGCTGCGACCGAGCGGAGCGATGTCCGTTTGCGAGCCGATTTCCGGAGTGGAATCGCCGCTGGAGGGCTGTGAGTTCATGGGGACGGGAAGCTAGAGAGTTATGTGACAAATTGTCCAGCCTCCGCCGCACAGAAACGGATAAATAACGACGGGCGTGAGAAGTCTCAGGATCGAGCCCGCCAGGGAGTGACTTTGCCGGCCGCTCTCCGAGTCGGCCTATCTGACGATCCGCCAGCAGCTTACTTCTTTTTCTCCCGCTGGAGCAGCGCCAGGAATCGGCGCAGGACAGGATTGGCATCGCCCTTGCGCCAGGCGGCCTCCACCGACCATTTCGCTTCGCGGTCCTTGAGGATGTGGAAGCGCACCCCGGCGAAACGCGAGGCGCCGAAGGATTGCGGGATCATGGTCAGGCCGAGGCCTGCCCGCACCAGGGCCAGCGCGGTCGTGACCTCCGGGACCTCCTGCACGATGCGCGGATGGAAATGATGCTTCGCGCAGAGTGAAAGGACGTGACGATGCATCGTCGGCGAACGCTCCTTGGAGACGAGCACGAAGGGCTGGTCCCGGCAGTCGCTCAATTCCGGCTTGGCCGGCAGATCCGCCGACAGGCCCGAGACGAGCATGATGCGGTCTTCGATGACCGGCATGGAGTCGAACTCCGCCAAGGCCGGCCCGCGAATGAAGCCGAGGTCGATCTTTTCGGAGCGCAGCGCATCGATTTGCTCGACGGTGGACATGTCGCGCAGGCTCATGTCGACTTCCGGCAGGCTTTTGCGCAAACGCACGACGAGCCGCGGCACGAGTTCGAAGGTGTGAAAGCCAAAGCCGATGCGCAGCCGCCCGGCCTCGCCGCGCGCCGCCCGGCGAATGAGCGCGGCCAATTCATCGCACTCGCGCACGAGCGAGCGCGCGCCGCCAAGGAATTGCTCGCCGAGCGCGGTGAGGTGGGCGCCGTGCCGGCTGCGGGAGAAGAGCAGGCCGCCGATTTCCTCTTCCAGGCGATGGATTTGCTTCGAAAGCGCCGGCTGGCTCAGGTGCAGGAGCTGCGCGGCGCGGCCAAAGTGCAGCTGCTCGGCCAAAGTAATGAAGGAACGGAGCTCCCGGATTTCCATAACCGGAAGTTATCACGGAGATGAAAAAATGCCATTGGTGGAATCTCTCAGGGCAAGGAACATTTCAACTATGAATCCGAATGTGTCCTGTCCCGCTGGTCCGCTGGTCGGCAGCCCATCGCTCGAACAGCGCTGGACAGCTGCCGGGCGCGCTCGTGTGGCGACGTCGGTTTTGTTTCTCGTGGATGGAATGACTTTCGGCACATGGGCCGCGCTTCTGCCTTCGTTTCAGCAGAAGTTCGCGCTTTCGGCGGGTCAGCTGAGCCGCGTGCTTTTCGGGCTCATCGCCGGGGCATTGATTTCGATGCCGATTACCGGCCGGCTCGTTTCCCGGTGGGGCAGCCGGAGCGTGGTATATCCGGCGGCGCTCGGGTTTGTCGGCACGCTGCCTTTGCTGGCGCTGGCTCCGTCCTCCGGAGCTTTGTTAGTCGTTGCCGTGTTATTCGGCCTGTGGAAAGGCGCGCTGGATATTGCGGTGAATGCGCAGGGTGTGACGGTGGAGGATGCCGTGGGGCGGCCGACGTTTTCATCTTTCCAGGGCTTTTGGAGTCTCGGCGGGCTCAGCGTGGCGTTTCTGCTGAGCCTCGGTTTGAATCATGGCGTTTCTCCCACGGCGCTCATCCTGGCCATGGCAGGTTTGCTTTTCGTGATGGCGTTGCCTTCGATTGGCTGGTTGTTGCCGGATCGAAAGTCCGTGGTGAGCCGGGAGAGAGCGCCATCGATTCCTTGGCGGAATGGACATTTGATTCGTTTGGGCGCGTTGGCTTTTCTGGCGCTCTTCAGCGAAGGCGTATTGCTCGACTGGAGCGCGGTCTATGCTCGCACGGTGGGCGGAGTTTCCGTGGCCGCAGCGCCCGTGGCTTTCGCCGTATTTGCCCTCGCGATGTCGGGCGGGCGTTTCGCCGGCGACGCGCTGAATGCGCGGTTCGGCTCGCCGAAGGTCCTGCGTATCAGCGGACTTCTCTTGATGCTGGGGATCGCCATTGCGGTCGGATTGCGGACCTGGCCGGGCATTCTGGCAGGATTTGGAATCGTGGGCTTCGGCGTGGCAAATCTTGTCCCCGTGATTTTCGGAGCCGCTGGACGTGCGCATGATCAAGGCGCAGGGCCGGGGCTCGCGACGGTGACGACGCTGGGCTATTCCGGATTTCTCTCCGGCCCGCCGGTGATCGGCCTCTTGGCGGCATCGGCCGGACTGCCGTCAGCCTTCGCAATCGTTATTCTTTTCGGCGCAAGCCTGGCCGCATTTGGCCCAGCGATCGTCCGCGGTACGCGGCCGACTTTACAAACTTTATGAAAGACCAAAACACAACACGGGCGGCCTTCATCGATCTCGATGCCACGCTGCTCGGCCCGGATCACCGGGTGAGCCTGGCAAATCTCGCGGCGCTGGATCGCCTGCGCGACGCAGGCATTCAGCCCGTCATCGCTTCCGGGCGTCATCATCGCAACATTCTCGGGCTCGACCAGATTGAAGGCATCGGCTGGATCATCTCTTCGCAGGGATCGCTTGTCCGGCATCGTCAGGCCGACGAGACTTTGCTGGAGATGACTTTGTTGCCGGATCGGGTCACGGAAATCTGCCGGCGCGCCCGGCAGGAAGGAATGACCGCAATTGGCTATCATCGCGACGGAGTTTTCATCGAGGAATGTTCGGAGTGGACCGATCTCTATGCCCGCAAATCCGGTTGGACGCCGCGGCTCGTCGACTTTGATGAATTGGAGCCGCACGGCTTTTACAAGGTTCTCTGGTCGGGAGAACCCGCGCGGATCGAAGCTCTGGCGGATACCTTGAAAGTAGAGCTGCGCGGTCGCTACGACCTGGTGATCACGGAAGGTGAGATCCTGGAATTCCTGGCGCCCGGCGCCAACAAGGCGGTGGGTGCGGCAGCTTTGGCCGAGCGCCTCGCATTGTTACCCGAAAATGCGCTGGCCTTTGGCGACGGACATAACGATGTGGAACTTTTGGAATGGGCCGGAGTCTCGGTAGCGATGAATCACGGCCGGGAGAGTGCTCGCCAAGCTGCGCGGTTCGTGTCGCCTCCGGGACCGCCGGAGAGCGCGTTTGCACGGGCGGTGGAGTTGGCGCTGAAGGAATTCCACTGATTGAACTTCTGAACTTCAGGGATATGTCTTCAGCAGAATTGAAATGACAGCATTAGCAAAGTTGGCTAGTTTTCTGAAACGCCATGAAGACTACTACGCCCAAGCCGCGCGCGAAATCGAAGCGCTCAACTTTGGCGCGAAGTAAAAACGCAAAGGCGCCACTCACTCAGCCAATTATCCGTCCTTGGGCCAGAAAGACGAAATTGTCGCCACCCATCGGAAGGAAGTAGCTCGCGGAATCGCCAGAGGAGAGAGGCATGACGGGTGAAGTTCATTTTGGATGCTAAAAAACCCCGCCATTTCGGGCGGGGCTTTTTAAAGATCAGACGTGCCGTTAGCCGCCTACTTCCCGCCAATCAACGGACTCAACTCCGCCGGCTGCCCCGTCGCTCCCACATCCCCCACGCGCTGCGTTCCACGATAGAACGCCAACGTGGCTGAGCGCTGCTCCACCTTGTCCGGTGAGGTGGCGACGATCGGGATTGCGAAGTCGCCATCCGGCAGCGTGAAATGGTAACGGAACGAGCCATCCGGCGCGAGCTGGATGAGCTTGCCGTCGACCGTGACCGTGGCATCGGGATGCGTGCCGCCGTAGAAGATGATCTCGGCATTGACGTGCATGTAGAAGCCGCGCTCCGTCTTGATGCTGAAGGGCTGCGCGCTCCAGCTGGCTCCGATCGCGCTGAACAGGCTTTGCGATCCTGGCCCGAGTTCTCCCAGCAGGCGCAACGACAACCCGCTCGCGGATTCGCTGGAGAGCTTTTCGTTGAGCGATTTGCGGATGAGCTGATCGATTTCCGCCGAGCCCAGGCCGACGCGATCGATGAGGCTGTCGCCGAGCAGCGTGGCCAGGAGCTTGCGTTGCTCGGGCGTCCAGCTCGGCTCGACTCCACCGCGGAATTCGATACGGCTTTCGCCGGCGATGCGGGCCAGCGCCGCGATGAGGGTCTCGCCTTCACGCATGCGCTCCTGCACCAACTCCAGCAAACGCTCAAAGCTCAGATGCGCGGGCACGGTGGCGAAGTCGGCGGAATCCGCTTCGGCAGCGAGTGCGTCCGGAGGCGTGTGGGCCGGCGCCGATCGCACAATGTGCCGCCAGGCGCCTTCCTGGTCGAAATAGCCGATCTCCGCGAGATACGAGGTATTGGGAAGGTTGACCGGAACGTACCAGTTCCGCGCAACGGGATTTATCTCCACAAGCGCCTCCTGACCGCCCGCCTCGCGGCTGATCTTCAGGAAAAACTGGGCATAGCCATAGCGCATCGACTCCGGCGAATACCGGGACCAGTCGAAGTCCCAATAGGAGAAGAGCCAGCGCGGATCGCGGGCGACGAGGAAGAGCGTGTCTTCATCATAGGTCGTCGGCAGCGCGCCCAGATCTTCGTAGGCGGGCGCCGGCGTTTTTGCGGCTGCATGTGGGTGGGTTGGGGTGGTTTTAGGCGCCACTTCAAACTTGTGCGCCTCCTCCTGTTCCAGATCACCGGCGGTCACCGGCTCCTGCGTCACTTGAAAGGTTTGGACCTTTCTCGTAGGCTCCTTTGGGGGAGTGGAAGCCGTCAGATCGTCTTGTGAATTGGCCATATGTCCCTTGGCGGGTTATTCGTTATACATACGCTCCGTGGCATTAGTAAATTTGGGCGGAAGAGTCAATGCGGAACTGCGATTCTCATTCGCGCGGAGGTCGGCTTTTGGTCTTTCCCTTTCTCCAAAATGCGGAAGATTTGCCGCCGACCGATTTTTCCATGTTCACCAAACGCGTTATTCCCTGCCTGGACGTTCACGATGGCAAAGTCACCCGCGGCGTGCAGTTTGGCCGCGCCGAGGAGGGCGGCCTGCGCAATGTGGGCGATCCGGTGGAGTTGGCGCTGCGCTACAACCAGCAGGGCGCCGATGAAATGGTCTTCTTCGACATCACGGCCAGCGCGCACGGTCGCGCCTCGATGATCGACGTGATCGAACGCACGGCCGCGCAGTGCTTCATGCCGCTCACAGTCGGCGGCGGCATCCGCGAGGTCTCGGATATGCACGCCATGCTGCACGCGGGCGCGGACAAGATCTCCATCAACTCGAGCGCGCTGGCGAATCCGCCGCTCATCACGGCGGGCGCCGAGCGCTTCGGCTCGCAGTGCATCGTTGTTTCGATCGATGCCAAGCGCGTCGAGCCGGGCCGCTGGGAAGTCTTCTCGCACGGCGGCCGAAAATCCACAGGCTGGGAAGCCGTGGCCTGGGCGCGTCGCGCTTGCGAACTCGGGGCTGGCGAGATCGTGCTCAATTCCATCGACGCCGACGGGACCAAGGCGGGCTACGATCTGGAAATCACGCGCCGGATCAGCGAGGAAGTCGGTGTGCCTGTGGTGGCTAGCGGCGGAGCCGGAAATGTCGACCACATGGTGGAAGTTTTGCACGAAGGCAAAGCCGACGCTGTGCTCGCGGCGAGCATCTTTCACTTTGGCGAGCACACGGTTGAAAGCGTGAAGCGCCATCTGGCCGCGCGCGGCATTGCGGTGCGACTGCCCGAGCAAGTCAGGGCCTGATTGGCCCCTGCGCACCGCTATCGGTCAACGAGCGCCTCCACTCCCGCGATCGTTCGCACCGTTTGCACCGCCGCGCGCACGTTGTGCACGCGGAAGATCTGTGCGCCCTGCAGCATGCCCTGCACAATGCAAGCCACCGTCCCCGCATCGCGTTCCGCGGCATTTGGCAATCCCAACACGTCTCCGATCACCGTCTTGCGTGAGACCGGCAACAGGATCGGCCGCTCGAAACGCCGCAGTCGCCTGCACTCCCGATAAATACGGAGGTTGTCCTCCCGCTGCTTGGCAAAATCGATTCCCGGATCCAGCACGATCGCCTCGATCGGCAAGCCTTCCTGTAGCGCTACTTCGAGCTTTTCCTCGAAAAAGCTCTCCATCGCGGCAAACACATCCGGGTAGGTGACATGTGTGTGCCGCACCTTCGGCGCACCCACACTGTGCATGATGAGCAGCGCCGCGCCGGTGTCCGCACAAATCCGCGCATTCTCTCCGGTCGGCAACGCCCCGATATCGTTCAAGATCTCGCCGCCGCAGGCCAGCGCGGCGCGAGCCACCGCTGGCCGCCACGTATTGACGGACAGCCAGGCCTGTCCTGCATAGGTCTGCTGCCACCGTGCGATGAATGCGCAAAGGTGCGCGGCCTCTTCCGCCTCCGGAATTGGTCCGCGATTTGCGCGTGCGCTCTCCGCGCCGACATCGATGATCTCCGCCCCTTCGCCAATCATCTCGCCGGCGCGAGCCAGCGCCGCATCGAGATCTGGCAGGCCATCGCCGGAAAAGGAATCCGCTCCGAGATTCACAATGCCCATGACGATGGGCCGTCGGGGAAATTCAAAGACTCGCCCGCGGGCCGTGAGGCGCATGGTGCTCACGACGCTCCATCTCGAGGCCAAACCGGCAGCGCCACTTCGCGCCGCTGCCGCCGTTCGAAGCGCGAAGTCGCCGTATACCCGGCCGCTTTCGCCGCCGCGACGGCTTCCTGAAATCCCGCCCCGAGCTCCTCGACCGCATGCGAGTCGGAGTTGATGAGCAGAGGAATCTTTGCCGCGTGCGCGAGTTGGAGGAAATCCTGGGCTGGATACAACTCCCGACATTCTTTCCGTAATCCCGCCGTATTGATCTCAAAAGCCAGCCCAGTCTCGGCCAGCGCGGCGATGGCGGGTTCATAGTAGCGGCGGAGATCACCCAGCGGACGGAACCCGAATTTTTTGGGCAGATCCGGATGTCCCATAAAATCGAAAAGTCCGCTCCGAATGCATCGCTCGTAAGCGGCCCAGTACTCGCTCCAGATTTTCTCCACCTCGCCCTCATGGCGACCGATATACTTCGGGTGATCGACCTCAAAGCCATCCGGCAGATAGTGCACGCTGCCGATGAGGAAATCCCAGTCGGCCAGCTTTGCCAGTTCTTCGATCCAGCCTTCGCGGTCTGCCAGGTAGTCGCATTCCAAGCCGATGCGGATCGTCAGCTCGGGAAACTGCCGGCGCGCGTCTTCCACCACTTCCAGATATCGCGAGAGCTCTTCGAGCAGCATGCGCCAGTCGTCAAAGGCCACGGGCATGGGATTGTGATCGGCAAAGCCGATTTCGCGAAAACCAAGTTTCACCGCCGCGCGAGCATAGTCGACCGGCCAGCCGGAGGCATGCCGGCAGAGCGGCGTATGCACGTGGTAATCGCTGAGCGAGGCGAAGAAGTCGGCGTTTGAGTCCAAGCCGCCGTACCTATCCGCAACCGCTGTCGCCTGCAACCCGCAATCACCTCGGCTGACCCATCCGGCAAAGTGCCCTGCGCCGCGACCTTCCCCCTTGGCTGCCGCGCGAAAGCCGCTACAGATGGCGGCATGAAGCTCCTCCTGATCGACGGCCACTACTACGTCTATCGTTCCTTTTTTGCGATCCAGTCCCTGCAGAATTCCAAAGGGGAAGCGACCAACGCGATTTATGGCTTCATCAAGACCGTGCGCCGCATGGTGAAGGATCTCAATCCGGATCTCGGCGCCATCGTGTGGGACGACGGCATGCCCAAGCGGCGCACCGACCTGCAGCCGGCCTACAAACAGCAGCGCCAGGAAATGCCCGACCTCATGCGGCCGCAACTGCGCTGCATTCAGGAAGAGCTGACCCGCGCGCTCGGCTTCCACGGCTTGAGCCTGCCGGACACGGAAGCTGACGACCTCATGGCCTCCTACGCCTGTGAAGCGCGGCGGCGGGGTGGCGAGGTCGTCCTCGCGACCAATGACAAGGATCTCTTCCAACTCGTGGACGATCGGGTGAAGGTCTACACGACCAACAAGACCGAGTTGGCCAATCCCAAGGACACCCATGCTTTGCTCGGCGCCGAATCGGTTCTGAAAAAATGGGGCGTAGCGCCAACCCAGATCGCCGACGTCCTCGCGCTGATCGGCGATTCCGTCGACAACATTCCCGGGGTCGCGGGGCTGGGGCCCAAGGGCGCGGCCACTTTGATCACCGTGCACGAGAGCGTGGAAAAGCTCCTGGCCAATCTCGACGCCGTGACCAAGGACTCGATGCGGGAAAAGCTGAAGGGCGCCCGTGAGCAGATTCTGCAAAACCGCGAAATGGTGCGGCTGGACACCGACCTCGCGCTGCCCGTGCCGCTGGACGACTTGCGCATCACGCCGCAGTATTCAGATCTCATTGCCGCGATGCAGCGCTGCGAATTCAAGTCATTGCTCGAGGAGGTCAGATCGGAATTCGAGAAGCGGACGGCGGCGCAGGGCGAACTTTTCTAAGGCAGAGTTGCGTCTGAGGTTCTGTTAATAGATAGAGCGATCGATGTTGCGGAACTGAAGGCGATCAAAACGAGCGCCAGCTTCGCTCGCGGTGGCAGCGGCGGGTCGATTTTCGCAATCTGAAGCAAATCCGGCGCAACTCCGAGCAAGCCGCATCCCGAGTGAGATAATCCGCCTTTCCCTTGTAATGGAAAGGCTTTGGAGCCACCGAGCCAGGCCCCGGACACAAGGTACGGTAAAGTTGGGTTAAGGATTGTCACCGCGGCGCTCACTTGCTATACGAGTGGTGTTCCCGTCGAAAGCTCCCCAGCTCTCATGCATCTTCAAACCTGCCAGATCGGAGAGGTTTCCGCGCCTGGTGACCATCGCGCGACCGCAGAGCAACGAAACGCCGCAAGCCGGCAGCGCCGCGTGCTCTTTGTTACCGATTTTTATCTCGAGCCGGTCTTGCTGGGCATTGTGTCATATGCGCGCACGGCGGGGTGGAACCTGATCGCAAACATGCGGTTTCACGGACGATTTCCCACGGAAGATGAAGCGGACGGCATTCTGGCCACCGTGGTCGGCGGCCGGGTGCGAAACTGGCTGCAGGATTGGCAGGCGACGCCAACGGTTCGCATGATCGCCACGAAGGAAGTCACTCCGTATCCAGCGGTGGAGTTGGATTATCGGGCTGCAGGGCAAGCGGGCGCAGCGCATTTGCTCGAGCTCGGCAACGTGCATTTTGCATTCTACTGGATGTTCGACTCGCCGGATATTTGCGAGGCTCGTGACGCGTTTTTCGAAGAGATCGGGTCGGCTGGCCGGCAGGTTCACGCCATTTCCGGTCCCAGTCGCTGGCCGCAGCAGGATGTATTAAGGGTGCCGCGAAGTGAGCGCATGCAATGGCTTGGCGATGAATTGAGCCGGCTCCCGAAACCGCTGGCGATCATGAGCGACGACGATCGCCGCAGTCTGGAGTTGCTCGCTGTGTGCCGGGAATGCGGCCTTCGTGTGCCGGAAGACGTGGCCATCCTCGGCTGCGACAACGCGGCCGTCGAGCAGCGCATGGCGGAGGTGCCACTTTCTTCCGTCGACATGAATTTCGAGCGGCTGGGATGGGAGTCCGCGGCGATGCTGGATCGGCTCATGGAGGGTGAATGCCTTCCCACTCAGGTCAAAAAAATCGCTCCTCGCGGCGTCTTGGCGCGAACTTCCACCGCGGCTTTTTCCGCAAATGCGCCGAATATCACGGCCGCCTTGCTGCACCTGCGCGAAAATTTTCATCGCCCGCTGAAGATCGAGGAACTCGCGCGGGTCGCGGGTCTTTCAAAACGGTTGTTTCAGAATCGCTTTCACGAGTGTGTTGGACGGAGCGCGCGCGACGAGATTCACCGCGCGCGTCTGGCTCGCGTGACCCGGCTGCTGCGCGATACGGATCTCAAGCTCGATGCCATCGCGGTGGAAAGCGGCTTTGGTTCAGGGAAATACCTTTCGGCGGCTTTCACGGAACATTTCGGAGTGAGTCCGAATGCCTGGCGACAGACTGCCCGGCAGAGTTAATGAGCGTGGCGTGAATTAGCCAAAGGCAGGAGTCGCGGTCGTATTCATCTGGGTGGCGATGGCTCGTTGAGATGGCGTCAGCGCGCCTTTTGATGGTGATCCCTGGTGCGAAGCTTCCATTTGCGCCCTGGCGTAAATCGCCGGTTCGCAAAATCGGGACATTTGTGCGCGAGTACGGAAGTGTGAACGCTTCCCATCTACAAGCGTCGCCGAATATAGCTAACGACCTCCTCAGAACCTGTTTTGGCCGTCAATTTCTTTGATGGGAGCGGGGCTCTGTAAACAGAACCACAAAGTATGAAAAAAACCTATTTGGCGTCCACAATCGCCATCACTTCGGGAATCGCCCTGCTGGTTTCCGTGAATTACCTTCGCTCCACGTCACCGCCAGGGGTGGTGATGGCGAGTCCGGCGGCGGAGCCGCCGCGCGCCGTCGAGCCTGCGTCCACGGAGGTCGTCGCTGCGGGCGCCCCGGCCCAGCCGACGCTTGCCGAAGGCCCTCGGGAAAACTCCGAAGCGGCTGCAGATTGCTGTGGGCGTGGCATCGACCCGGTGGGGCCTGTGCTCGCGATCAATCACAGTCCGGTCGTTTCCCCGCAGGAAGCCCAGGTTTTCGGCCGCTTCAATCAATGGGCGACCGACTACGAAAACGCTTCGGACGAAGCGCGTCCCGCGATGGTGGCGGCCGGCGCGGCGCTGGCCCGAGAGCGCCGGGAGGTAATGGCGCGTCTCATTGAATACAATCCGCGCGAGGCCATTGCCCGAGCGGATGCTTTGTCTCCATTGGCTCGCGTGGCTCTGCCGCAGGCGGTGGCGGCTCATGTCGAAACTCCGGTGAGCGCCAAAGGGGACCTGAATGTCTCCGGCGTCCTGACGAATGGAGAGCAGACCTACCGCCGCACGGTGACGGTCGGCCAGGATACCTATGAGACTTATACCTACGGCAAACGTAATGACCCGATTCCCGAACAAAATGCCTCCATCCTCGGCTTTTCACTCAATGTGCAACGAGCCGTGGGGACGGCGGCGAGTCCCGGCTTGGTTCGCTCCGACACGCTGCTGGCTTTGCGGGAGGAGCGTTCACGGGTGCTGAGCAACGAGGAAGTTGTGCTCGCCCAGCAGGCGCAGCCAGCCGGCACGGAACATCACTGCCCGGTCTCGGGTGAGAGCACCGCTTCACAGGGTGACGAAACTGCGCTGGATGTCGGCGGTCAAATCGTGTGGCTCTGCAAAAACGGCCACGTCGGCGCTTGGAGGAAATCTCCAGATGGCCAATTAGTGGAAGTGCCAAATGCGCAGTCGGTGGGAGTGGCTGCGGCGGGCGGCCCGGGGGAGGGAGCGGGATCTTTTCCGTCGACTTCCGCGGGTTGGAATACGGGAAGCAAGACCCTTATCGGATTGCCCTGTCGTTTTCCGGAGCAAGCGGCGAATCCCTTTGGCACGACGAATATCGGGGCGGCTGTTTCTTCGGCGGCGTCCCGCATCAGCACTTGGTCCTACGGGCGCATTAGCATGACGTCCTTCACCACGCCGGTGATCACGCTTCCGCACAGTGAAGCCGACTATACGGCGAGCGGACACGAGGATGCTATGATGGCGGACGCGATTGCGGCGGCTGATTCCGCCGGCTACAACGCGACGGGCTATAACTTCCGCAGCCTCATCTTCACCGGGACCCTGGGCAACTATTGCGGTCTCGGGCAGGTCGTCGGGAAACACTCCTGGATCAAGTGCATCAATGCGAATACCATCGACCACGAGGTGGGTCACAATCTTGGCCTGCCGCACGCCAATAGCTGGGACACCGATTCCAGCGATCCGGTGGGCCCCGGTTCACACGTGGAGTATGGCGGCTACTACAATGTGATGGGAGGCGGTTCGGCGGCTTACGACACGATGATGCGCTTCTACATCCGCTGGCTGACGTACACCGAGGCGTACGATCTCTCGACGAAGGCAAATGGCACCTATCGCATTTACGATCCCGAAATCGCGACGCTGACTTCGGGCCGAAAGTATCTCATCCAGATCCCGAAAGTGGGCGGGCAATACTACTTCGTGCAGTTTCGTCCACGCGCCACGGCGCTGGCGGACAACGGCGCGGTGGATGCAGCGCAGCAGAATGGCATCACGATCTTGCGCACCGATGGCTCCGAGCAAATCGACCTCACGCCGGGATCGGCAAACGGTATGAAAGACGGCGCGCTTGCAGTTGGGCAGACCTTCCGCGATCCGCTCACGGGCATCAATATCTCGCCGACCGCCAAGGGAGGCAGCGGCACGGATCAGTACATGGACGTGTCGGTGACCTTTGATCGCCCGGACATCTACCCGAATGGCATTCACGAACTCGTTCCGCAAAACGCCACAGGAACGCGTCTGAATGTTGCCGGCGCCGTAGATGCCGACGGTACGAATGTAAACATGTCCAACTCCAACGGTACGAATGCACAGCGGTGGCGCATCGCAGAAAGCGGAAGTGGGAAAATCGAATTCGTCCCGCAGTGCGCGACGGGACGCCGGCTCGACGTGACCGGCGCCGGTGCAACGAATGGCACGGATGTCGATATTCTGGCGGACAGCGATGCGGATCAGGAACGCTGGTGGTTCATCACGCAGGGCAGCGGTGTCTTCAAGCTCGCGCCAAAGAATGCGACTGGCCTGCGCCTCGAAGTAGCCGGTGGAGGGACAGGGTCGGGCACGAATGTCGATATCTCGTCGCCGACTGCGGGGACTTACCAGCAGTGGAAGCTCGTCTATATCCCGCTGTACAATGAAACCGAAAGTTTGATTGCCACGGCAACGACCAATCACCGGCTGATTGGTTCATCGAGCTTCAGCGGTGGAGTCGGCACAATCCTGGACGCGACGGTGATTGGAGACTCAGTCACGTACACCGTGCCAAGTGTTTCTTCCGGAAGCTACAACGTAAAGGTGGGCGTGAAAAAAGCCAGTTCGCGCGGCACTTTCCAACTGGCGATCGGCTCGCCGACGGTCAATCCGGTAAATCTCGGCGCCACGCAGGATTTGTACTCAGCCTCGGACAGCTACGTGGAGCTGGACTTCGGCACGTGGACGCCGTCTAGCACGAGTGACAAGCTTTTCCGTTTCACGATCACGGGGAAAAACGGAAGCAGCAGCGGTTACAGCGAATCGTTTGATTACATCAAACTGACGCCGCTCTAAAAGAAACTCTGAGGCGCCAAAACGAGCCCGCGGTCTCGCCTGAGACCGCGGGTTCTTTGGCGTTTTACCCCGCATGCCTGTTGACCGGCATTTTGTTGGCGCTCATGGTCAGGCGTTATGAAACTCGTCGTCCGCATTCTCGTCGGCTTACTCAGCTGTGCGGCCATCATTTTCGGTCTCCGTCAAATGTACCGCGGCATCCAGGAAATCGCTGGCGCGTCGAAGCCTGCGACATCGATGGAACTGAGCAATTCCATTTCGATTCCGGACCATGACTGTGCGTTGCGCCTTCCCAAAGATTGGGAGAAGCGCCCGGCGGCGCAAGGCGGGGTGATGTTCATCGCGCCGAAATCGCAGGGCGGCGCGGCGAATCTCGTGATCAATAGCGATGCCTTTGCCGGAAACGTGGACGCGTATGCAGAGGAGAATTTGACGGAGGTGAAGAAAGTCGCTCCCTCGTTGGAAATGCGCGATGCGCATCCACAGCCGTTTGCCATCGATTCCGGCGCGACGACGTTGCGTTGGAGGTTTCGGAACAACTTTCAGGGAGTTGCGGCGGCGCAGGCGATGTATTTTACCGAGGGCGCTGGCGGAAAAAAAATCGTGGTCACCGTGACGGCCCCAGCCGCTCAGGATGAGGAATACGGCGCGCTTTTCGATGCGTGTCTCCGGTCGCTCCAGGTCTCGCCGGCCAAGAAGTAGCGGCTCATGGCGCGGTTTTCTACCGCTCGGGGCTGCTTTACGCGCCCAGTGCGGAGGCGCCCGTGCTTCTCATTCTTCCCATCAACGCTTTCGCAAAAAAAGCGCTTCCTTTCGGAAGCGCCTTTTTTGAAACGGAATTTTTAGTCCTGCGACGATTTATTCGAACTCGTCTTCGTCGAAGCTGAAGGCCGCATTGGCCGGTAGGAGATGATCGATCGGCTTCTCCTTTTTCTGGAGCGCGCGGCGCAGCTTCATCAGCGCAATATTCTGCAGCTGGCGAATGCGTTCGCGGGTGACGCCGAATTTCTTGCCGACTTCCTCGAGGGTCTTGGCCTTGCCGCCGTCCAGTCCGAAGCGGGAGAAGATGATCTTCTTCTCGCGTTCGTCGAGCACGGCGAGCAAGTCGCTCACTTCGTCGCGCAGATTGCTGTCGCGGAGCTGCTCGAAGGGCGTGAGCGCTTCCATGTCGCCGACGATTTCACCGAATTCGGTCGTGTCGTCGTCGCTGATCGGCGCGTCGAGAGAGGCCGGACGGATGGAGACCGTCTTGAGCTGCGAGACCTTGGCGGAGGAGAGGCCGACTTCTTCGGCGAGTTCATCGTCCGTGGGCTCGCGGCCCAGCTCTTCGCTCATCTGCAGCGCGACCCGGCGCATTTTCGAGATCTTGTCCACGAGGTGGACGGGCAGACGGATCGTCTTGCTCTGATTGGCCAAGGCGCGCTTGATGGACTGCTTGATCCACCACGCAGCGTAGGTGCTCAGTTTTCCGCCTTTCGCGGGGTCGAAGCGTTCGACGGCCTTCATCAGGCCGATGTTGCCTTCAGAAATCAAATCGAGGAGCGGCAAACCGAGGTTGCCGTAATCGTGGGCGATCTTGACGACGAGACGCAGATTCGAGCGAATCATTTTCGCCCGGGCCTCCTTGTCGCCTTTTTTGATCTTCGCCGCGAGATCGATTTCTTCTTCCGGCGTAAGCAGCGGGATCTGTCCGATCTCACGCAGGTAAATTTTGATTCCAGAGTCGGAATCTTCGCCAGATTTGTAGTTCATTTGGGTGCCTCAGTTTCTAGAGCAACTTTGGTGCTGGACAAACGTCCATTCCGCTGTTCTCGGGCTTGGGTGGTGGTTTTTTCGGAAATTATTATTAATTTATGATGAAACTGTCTCAAGGGAATCGGACGCCGGGCGTTTTTGGATGCTATCGTGTAAATTTTTTTATCTCTCGGCGTCAGTAGTCAACTGCATTAAGTTGTACTCTTCTTCGACGGTTGATCTTAGATTTTGTTCAATAATTTTTTTCTTCGGCGGCAAATTTGACAGATCGACCCTTTACAGGAAGGTACGCTGCCCGTGTTTGCGCCGATGCATCGAACCGAAGGGGGGTGGTCCGCTCACGCCGTCAATTGGGGAAGATGGCAAGTTGCAAATATGAAACGATTTTGCGGCACTTTGCAAGTTGCTTTTTGGCTTTCGCCGTGCCGATGGACATCTGGAATGATCCGCGGGAGGAACTTTTCCTAGCGTAGAGCGCTCATTTTCGGCCGGTTATGACAGAGAGGATTTGACCGGTCGGTCAGCAAATTATTTTCAATTTTCGCTGGCCGCGGCCATTTTGCTGGCCAGATTTCCCGTTTTTCCTTTCTGAAATGGCGCAGAAAATCATCGTCAGCCGGCCCAGCCTCCAGCATCTCGCGGAGACGCTGGACAAGCACACCAACGAAAAATTTGCCGCCCAGCGCGAAGCCAAGGTGGCGAAGGAGTGGGGGGACCTGAGCGAAAATGCCGAATATAAGGCGAGCAAGGAGAAATTCCGCCTCGCCGGCCGCCTTCAGCAGCGGGTGGGGCGGGAGCTGCGTCGTCTCGCGGACGATGGGTACATCGTGGTGGATCCGCTGGACTGGGCCCGGGCGCCCGGAGAGCCGAAGCAGGCGGAAGTTGGCGTGGTGGTCCGCGTTTCCCAGGGCGGCATCGCCGACGACTTCCTGATCGCGGGGGCGAAAGATCGCCACCTGGACGAAGAGACGTCGTTGACCGCCGTGCCCTACACTGCGCCGCTTGGACAGGCGCTCATAAACCAGACGGCGCCGAAAAAGGTCATTGCGGAAATCGCCGGTGAGAAACGCACCCTGCTAATTGAGAGCCTGCGGCGGCCGACGATCGAGGAGATCGTCCGGCTGTATCCGGAACTCTCGATGGAGGCGGAAGGCTGAGCCGCTGACCGGCGCTTCAAGTAAGCGCCGCCTCGCGCATGTGGCGTTGTTGTCTTACGTCGCGCTGGCCGCGCGTCGCCGCCGGCCGCTCATTACGTAAACATCCGCGCGCGGTTCCAGCAGGGGATCGGCTGATGCCTCAATCCCATCGATGCGCGGGATCGGGTCGAAAATGATCCGCTTGCCCTCGGCGTCGTCATTGGGCAGGAGCGCCGTGAGCGTGACCGTTCCGAGCAGGACCAGCGGGCGATCTTCCGGCCAGCGCACGGTCGCATCGTCCACCACGTCGCCATCGCCGGCGATCTGGACCCAGAGCTGCATTTTGATCGGGGCGTGCGTCAACCGCATCGCCAACTCCTGCATCAGAAAATTCGTCCCTTGGGCGGCCGCACCTGCGTCATCGAGATGCTCGTTGCCCGCTTCCGGGAGGATCCGATAGCGAATGTGCCGCGCCGTCCCGGCCGCATCGATGAACCGGTGTGCGGTGACGCTGAAATACGATTCCCGCGCATAGCTGGTCGGAATCGGTTTCGGCGTCTGGATAAAAGCCAACGCCGTCGGATGGCTCCCGAGAAATTGTTCGATCGCATTGGGATGCGGCGCATCTGGACCGCTCGCATGGACCGCGCGCAGGAACTCCAGAAACTCCTCCGCTGTGCGCACCGGAAAGCCATCCGTGGAATGCGCCACGATGTCGGTATGCTGGTGGGCTCCGAGTTGGAAGCGAATTGCCAGGCCGCGTGGCCCGGACCGAGTCGGGTCGTTGTCAGGCACGTCCGGCAACCCCGTCGAATTTGAAAATCGCGCCACGACCGGAGTCGAAGCCGCTTGGAAATGCGGCGCGCGCGACAATCCCGCCGCCTCCGCTGTCGGGGTGAAAGTCCCGGTGATCAGTTGGCCTTTGGCATGCGCCGGGCGATGCCCGGGATGGAGTCCGCCTACATCGTCAAAAGCCTGAATAACATCCTTGGCCAGCGTCAGTCGTTTTTCGTCGGTTGGAAGTGGCATAAAATGAAGTCCCAATGAAGTTGCGCAGTCTGTTTATGGAATGCGCAGAGGAAGGGCAAGCTTCTCTGGGCGCCCAGTTCCGCATTTTCGCTCATCGCTGTTCCCGTCCGGCAGTGCGAGCCTCATTTCTCATGCTGGCTTTTGCCATGATTGCAGGTTAGCAACACTTCCGACCACATCTACATGAAGAGTCCGGTTTTTGTCACCAAACTCACGCTCCGCAACTACAAGAGCATCGCAGCTTGCCGTTTGGAGTTCGGTGCGCTGACCTTTCTTGTCGGTCCAAACGGGAGTGGGAAGAGCAACTGCCTGGACAGCCTGAGGCTTGTTGCCGAGGCGTTGCGCACGTCGCTCGACCATGCCCTACGGGATCGCGGCACAATCAAGGAGGTGCGCCGGCGTTCAGGGGGGCACCCGAACCATTTCGCGATCCGGTTGGATTTTACCATTCCTGACGGAGCTGTAGGTCATTATAGCTTTCAAGTCGCCGCAAAGGAGTCGGGGGGATTTGAAGTGCAATCCGAAGAGTGCCGTCTCACCTTTGGAGTTGGTGAGTCGTTTTTTCACGTCGAGCGGGGTCGGGTGGTAAGCTCATCTCTTCAGATTGCACCGGCGGCCTTCTCCGATAGGCTCTATTTGGTCGTGGCATCTGGATTGCCTGAGTTTCGCCCGCTTTACGATGCGCTTTCGGCGATGGAGGTGTACAATCTCAACCCTAAGGAAGTCGGAGCCATGCAAAAGCCGGACGCCGGCGAAATTCTCCGGCGCGATGGGAGTAATGCCGCCAGCGTTTTTCATAAGCTCCCGGCGGAAGCCAAGGCGCGTGTGAATGGTTACCTCGCTCGTGTCGTGCGCGGCGTCTCAGATGTCGAAACGCAGATCCTCGGTTCGCAGGAAACCGTCGAATTTCGACAGGCTGTGAAAGGGCAAAAGCATCCATGGCGTTTTCTGGCTTCCAGCATGTCCGACGGGACGTTACGGGCATTCGGCGTTTTGCTTGCTCTCTTTCAAGCTCATACTGGACGCTCGAATCCGCCGCCGCTCATCGGGCTAGAAGAGCCGGAGATGGCCTTGCATCCGGCTGCCGCAGGGATACTCCTCGCTGCACTTCGCGAAGCCTCGGCCAGCACACAAGTCATGGTTACGAGTCATAGTCCGGATCTGCTGGACGACATCTCCATCCCAACCGATGCCGTGCTCGCCGTCGACAACGAAGAGGGAATAACAAAAATAGGCCGAATCGATGAAGCCGGTCGCTCGGTGTTGCGTGATAGACTGTTCTCTGCAGGTGAACTTCTCAGGCAAAATCAACTTACCCCTGATCCGGGCTCAATTGTTTCCGCGGATGACGAGCGCCAACTTTCGTTTTTCGAACTGAACGGTCAATGAGCGGTTATTTTGTGGCGCCAATTGTGGAGGGACACGGAGAAGTCCAGGCCGTTCCTATCCTTCTCGAGCGCATCCTCAAAGAATTGCATGAAGACGTGTATATTCGGGTGAATCCACCGTTGCGAGTGAAAGTCGGGAGCTTTCTCAAGGATCGTGACTATTTTGCCAAATACTTCGATCTCGCTGCTCGTAAAGCGAAACAGAACGAAAAGGGCTCCGTATTGATTTTGCTCGATTGTGATGATGGGTGCCCGGCGGAGCTTGGTCCAAAATTGGCTGCCGGCGCAGCGGCTGTACGTCCAGATGTTCCTGTGATCGTCGCTCTTGCGCAGCGGGAATTCGAGACGTGGTTTCTAGCGGCGGCCCGTTCGTTGAGAGGGGTATGCGGACTACCCGTCGATCTGGAGCCGCCGCGTGGCCTCCAATCCATTCGCGATGCCAAGGGTTGGTTAAGCGAAAGAATGCCTTTGAAATATAACGAGCCAAATCATCAGCCGTCCCTCACCATCCGGTTTTCTTTGGAGGAAGCGGCTTCGGCGCCGTCATTTGCCCGGCTTCGGCGCAAGCTCCATGAGATGTTTTCTCAATAGCAGAGCTCAATCACCGTGGAATCCTGTCACTAGGCGATGCATACCGGCCGCGGAATCACCCCATACCGCGAGCACAACTGCGCGGCCGTTGCGAAATCGATGCTGTCCTTCGCACTCACAAACACCTCGAGCCGCATCAGAGAGCCGATGACCTGGACGGGCCGCAGGCCGAGCGCAGCAGCCAGGTCACTCACGGAAACAGTTTCGCCCAGCTCCACGGAATCGGGCAAGGCGTTGTTTCTGAATTTGGGCGCTTCCAAAAAAGTCGCGCCAAGGATTTGATCTGGCTTAACTTCCGCGAGCAGGGGTTCGGCGCAGGCCCCGCACAATTGTCGCCGAGTCACTCCCTCGGAAACGCGCTCAGTGAGGAGCACGATGGATTGGTTTTGCTGACATTGCTCGCAGAGCATTGGAGATAGGAGATGGTTCGACGGGAGTCTACGCGTCGAATCCGCCTCGCGCCAAACGAATTTCGGACGACAGCCTGTGGCCATCCTTCGCGACCTCAAAAAGTGGAAAGCCCGGCATTGACGCTTGGCAGATCCATTTTATGGGTTTCCGACACGAATTTGTGCGATGCATCGCGCAAATTCTCGCCGCCCATTCGTCTGATGTAAAACATTGGCGAAAGCGTCCGGTTTCGCCTGCTCAGTCAAGCCAGTTGCCCGAGCAGGCTTCCTGCTTAGCCCATGTTTCGCACATCCGAATCTTTCCATCCGCGCTTCATGAAACGCACCGGCGTCCTTTGCCTGCTCCTCGCCCTTTTTAGCCCCGCGCTGACCCACGCGGAAAACAGCGTCGTCAACCTCTCGCACTACGATGAGGCCCATCCGGCGTGGCGACAGATGACGCATGAGGGCGTGATCGGAGCCATTCATGAGGCGACCTACCCGATTCGAAGTGTGGATACCTCCTACGGCCTGCGCCAGATCGAAGCGGTGGGCGCCGGTTTGTATTGGGGCGCCTATCATTTTGGCGACGCCACGGATCCCGTCCGGCAGGCCGACCATTACCTCGACACCGTGGCGCGAAATTGGCGTATGCTCGGGCCTGGGCCGCACCCGCCGGGGGTGCTGCTCGTATTGGATTTCGAACAAAATACCCACTATCCGGGCGGCACGATGCGCGTGGATCAGGCGGCGGCTTTCGTGAAGCGAGTGCACGATCGCACGGGTCGCTATCCCGGGCTGTACTCCAGCGAAAATCGCATCCAGACGATCCTGAACAGCCCGCAGGTCACGCCCGCCACGCGGCAGACCTTGCTGAATTGCTGGCTCTGGATTGCCAATTACCATCACACCCCGGGAAAGACCGCCCCATGGCGCGAATGGGACCTATGGCAATACACGGGTGACGGCATTTGCGATCTGCCGCGCAAGGCCTATCCGACCACTGCCGCGAATGTCCGCAAATGCGAGCGCGACATTTTCCACGGAAGCACCAATGAACTGCGCGCCTTTTGGCGGCGAAATGGATGGGATCCGTCGCTCTCGAACTAAACCGCAAAAAATGCGGGTGGCGCCTCAGCAGAGCGCGCCATCCGAATTCGAAAAAGGGGCGTGCTGGCTGGCACGCCCCTCAGTCGGGAATATACGATAAAACCCTCGACGAGGATCAGAGGCCGGGGACCGCCGGGGCCGCGGCATCCGGCGCCGGCAATGGGGCCGTGACTGGCGGTGGCGGCGGCGGGAGATTTGGCGGCGTGGGAGGCAAGAGCGTGGTCTCTTTCTCCGGGGGAGGAGTCGGCAGCGCCTCGCGCTTTTCGACCGGCGGGATAAAGTAGTTGCGATGAGGGGAGTACATGTCGCTGTAGTATGGGCGACACCCGCCGGCAAAGAGGGCAGAGGCAGCCAGAACGACAGGAATGAATACGCTGATTGGGCGGGACATGCGCTCCCTGTAAAGAATGAAACCGGGGCTCGTCAACTGCGGCTTGCCGTTTCGGAGAAATTTTCCGACATCGGGCGACGAATATCCGCGGCGCCATGGGCCTTTTACACGTGACGTCGACTTCTGCCTTTGCGTCGCTCCCCGGATGCGCCATAAGCTGCCAAAGTGACCAAATCCGACCCCATTTTCATCGCCGGCCACCGAGGTCTCGCAGGCAGCGCCATCCTCCGGGAACTGCGAGCCCAAGGGTATGCCCAACTTTTGACCCGCACCCGTTCCGAGGTGGATTTGTTGGATCGCGAAGCCGTTCGGCGTTTTTTTGACGCGGAGCGTCCCACAGTGGTCGTGGTCGCGGCGGCGCGGGTTGGCGGCATCAAGGCAAACAACGATTTTCCCGTCGAGTTCCTCCTGGAAAACCTGAAGATCCAGAACAATCTCATCGAAGCCGCCTGGGATTTTGGCGCGCGGAAGCTGCTGTTCCTGGGGAGCTCCTGCATCTATCCGAAATTTGCCGACCAGCCGATCCAGGAAAGCTCGCTGCTCACCGGCGCCCTGGAATCGACGAATAAGGCCTACGCCATCGCCAAGATTGCCGGCATCGAACTCTGCCAGGCCTACGCCCGGCAGCGTGGCGCCAATTTCGTATCCGCTATGCCGACCAATCTTTACGGTCCTGGAGACAACTTCGATCTCCAGAGTTCGCATGTGCTGCCCGCGCTGTTGCGGAAGGTCCATGAGGCCAAAACTTCGGGCAGCGGTGAAGTCATGGTTTGGGGAACGGGTTCGCCGCGCCGGGAATTTTTGCACGTCGACGACCTGGCCGGGGCCTGCCGTTTTCTGTTGGAAAGCTACGACTCGCCCGAGGTCATCAATGTCGGCTGCGGAGAGGACGTGACCATTCGCGAACTGGCGGAGGAGATCTGCGAGACGGTGGGCTTTTCCGGTCAACTCGTTTTCGACTCGACGAAACCCGACGGGACGCCGCGCAAACTTTTGGATGTTTCCCGGCTCAAGGCGCTCGGCTGGGCTCCGAAGATCTCGCTGCGGGAAGGCCTCGCGTCGACCTACCGGTGGTATTTGGAAAATAAAGCCGCCGTTTAACTGGCCGATAATGTCGGCAACGGAGGACGCTAAACTATAACACCACTGCTAAGTGGCGAAAATTGCTACTCATACTCTAGCTTGTATTATGCTGCAAGGTCGTGCTATGGTCCCAGTACCCAAGGCATGAGACGAAACCGTATCCGGGCTTTTTGCAGGCGCTGCAAGCACGACCAGGTTTTTGAAAGAAACGAGGTAAATCATCCGATTCACCTCGTTTTGGTCGTTCTCACGGCCGGTCTGTGGTTTATCAGCTACGGAGCCATTTGCGTCGGGCATGTCTGCCGTCCTTGGCGCTGCAAACATTGCGGCTGGCACAAACCTGAAACGGCTCGGGATCGGCTGAAAGGTACGGAAACCAGCACGGTGAGCGCCTTTGCCGAATTGCATCGCGATAACGAACGCGGCGAACTCAGCACACGGGGCGAACCCGTGGCGCCGATTCAGCCGACTGTCTCGCACGGGTAGCCGTGGTTTACGGCAAGTGATTCGCGGCAGTGCATGCCGCTGCCTTTTAGGCCGCAGCGCCGGGCGTGCGCCCTTCGGCGCGAAACCGCGCCAGCACGAGTTCGGTGCCCTTTTTCATCAGGTGATAATCGACCTGATCGAAGGCTTTCCGGATGAGATGGATGCCCAATCCGCCCGGTTGCACCAGATCCAGCGGTCGGCCGTTGAATTGCGCCGGATCGCACTGCGAGCCAAAGTCGCGCAACCGGAAGCACACGCCACTCTCCAGTGATTCGCAGATGAGGCAGATCGGCTGGTTCGGCTCGTGGTTGTAAGCGTAGCGGATCACGTTCGTACAGGCTTCGTCCAGTCCGAGCACCATGAGGTCCTTTTCCGTCTCGGTGAAGTCGCTGCCCTTCAGGAAGTGGCGGACAAAATCCCGGACGAGCGAGAGATTCGCCGGATGGCTGGCGAATTCGATCTCTCGCTTCATGGGTTGTGGGTCTCGCGCCTTGGTCATTTCTGCCGAGGTTTTATCGGGAGCCAAAAACGAGGACTGTGAGGTCATCGTGCGGTTCAGCGTCTCCCCGATGCTTTATCTCGCCGGTGTTGAGGGAGTCAACAACGTCTCCTGCCGTGTGAAAATCGTTTTCCAGAATTTTGGCCACGCCTTCGCGGTCCAGCGAGTCGCCGTTGGCGTTGAAGCTCTCGATGAGACCGTCGGTAAAAAAGACCAGCCACTCGTGGGCATCGAAATGCAGCGTCTGGCTTTGCGGGGCGAGATCTTGGAGGATGCCGAGCGGCGGGCACCCCTCGAGCACGATTTCAGACGCCGAGCGGCCTCCCTTGCTCGATCGTAAGGGGGCGCAGTGGCCGGCGTTCGTCAGCTCGAGCCGACGTTCAGGGAGGGTGATGCGGCCCAGGAGGGCGGTGATGAACATTCCCCGAATCGTATGGCCGATGAGCATGGAATTCCAATGCAGCATCGCGTCTCTGGGACTGATGCCGCCCTGCAAAATGAGGCGCAGGCTGCTCAGCGCCTGGGCCATGAGCAGGGCCGCCGGCATGCCTTTGCCGGAGACGTCGCCGATGACGAAATAGTATTGGTCCGGCGAGGCCTGGACGACGTCGTAGAAGTCGCCGCCGACATTGAGCGCCGGCCGATAGGTCGCGGCAAAGGTCAAGTCGTCACGGGCGGGCAGCTTCTGCGGCAGGAAGCTCGTCTGAATCTCGTGAGCAAAGGCAAATTCCTGGGCCATCCGCAGTTGGTCGCGTTGTTTCTCGATGGTCCGCAGCTTGTCGATCGCCGTGGCCGCCAGGTTTCCGTAGGCGACGAACGCCTCCAGATCGCCTTCGTCGAAGGAAACGTGTCCCGTGGGATTGATGCCCTGGAGGACGCCGATGCGCTTGCCATTGCGCGAGAGCGGCACGCAGAGCACCGAGCGCGTGCGGAAGCCGGTCTTTGCATCCACGCCGCGAAAGAATCGCGGATCTGCGTAGGCGTCGGCCACGAGCAGGGGCTTGCCATTTTCCATGACCCAACCAGAAATGCCCTGGCCCCGAGGGACGACGAATTTCGGCATGGTCTGAGGCATGCCGCCCCGGGCGGCGGTCAATTCGAGTTCGCCGAATTCATTGACCAAAAAGAGAGAGGCGGCCTCTACGGAAAGCACTCGGCGCGCAACTTCCAGGATCTCTGGAAGCAATTCTTCGGGATCCGTGATGCCATTGATCAGGGCGCTGACCTCGACCAGCCCTTTGTAGACTTGAAGCTGTCGTTCTAGAGTGGAGGAATCTGCCGACATGAACGCGTCCCCAAATTAGGCCGCTTCGGGCGGGCGAGGGAAGCACGAATGAATCTTTCCGGTTTTCGCCTCGTCCACCATCTGTATTATTTTTGTCGATCGTCTGCTTCCCATCATGAAAATCGCCGTCTGCACTCTGCTTTATCTCGCCACCCTGGCTGCTTTGCCGGCGGCCGACACCGCCTATACGGCGCTCCGCACCGTGGGGAAACAGAAAGGCGCTGACGCGCTCAGCCATGTCGTCGAGGTGCGGGGGCGAAATGGCGTTCCCCAGCCGGAAATCTGGAAGGTCACCCTCGACGAACCGTCGGCTCGGGGCGGCTTGCGGGAAGTCGAGGTCGAGCATTCGCACATCGCCGGGGAACGCACCCCGACCGCCCACCCGACGGAAAGCGCGATGAATTTCAACCAGCTCAACCTCGACTCCGACGGCGTCTTCACGATCGTCAACGAACAGGCGGGCAAGAAAGGGATCTCCTTCGATCATGCCGACTACGTACTGAACAGCGCCGGCGGCGCCGCCCCGGTATGGCATGTGGATCTTTTTGAGGGGCGTCGGGGCCGGGTGGCCTCCTTTGCCGTCGCCGCTGACTCCGGCGCGGTGCTCAAAACCGATCTCATCGGGCCTGTCGGTCCGGCGCGCCCCATCGCCGAGGAGCCGCATCCGTCCCGCCCTCCCTCTGGCCCACAGAGTTCACCGCAACCGCCCCCGCCCGGCGCCGTAGGGCCACACGATAATGCCTTCGAAACGGACATCATCGACGAAGAGCACCCGATCTCGAGCGTCGGCGATTTCTTTGGCCGGGTGAAGCACCACTTCCAGAAGCGGGGCAAGCAGATCGACAATTTCTTCAAATGGGCGGACCGGGAGGTAAATAAGTAAAATTCTTTTGTCGAAGACGCTTGCAAAAGGGCTGGGGCGCTCCTACTTTCGCGTCCCTTCAAAGCCGACGTGGCGGAACTGGCAGACGCGCTAGACTCAAAATCTTGTATCCGCAAGGGTGTGTGGGTTCGAGTCCCACCGTCGGCACTGCTGTCACCGGAGAGAGAGGAAGTAACGTGGCGCTGTGCTCCTCATGCTTTTGCCTTGGATCCATGGCCGCAAATGCTCGACAAGAACCTGTCCTCGCATAGCTTCGGCGTCGTGCCGTTAGTCACCCGCGTTCAGATCGAGAATTACAAATCCATTGAGAAGCTGGACTTCGAGGCGCGTCGAGTCACGGTTTTCATCGGGGAGCCAAATGCCGGGAAATCGAACATCCTGGAAGCCCTGGCTTTGCTGAGCCCGGGCATCGGCTCGCGGTTCCTGGAAACATTCCGCGCGGAACACCCGGCGGAACTTTTCCGGGATCAGTCGATCGAACTTCAGCCGTTGCTGGCTCTGCAATCGGCCGTCGCGTGGCAACTTCAATTCGACCCCGTCGCCAGCGAATTTCGGCTGTCTTTCAATCTTGCGGGAGAACAATTGACTTCGTCCTTTGGACCGACGGTCCCAGCTGGGCAGATTCGGAGCTTATCGCGCACACCGTTCCGGTATTACTCCTATCGGCGGGAGCTGTTTGCGAATGGCCGCGAGGGCGACTACCACACCTTGAGCTGTCCGTACGGAGAAAATCTGCCGGCCGTGCTCATTTCGAATAAAACGCTTCGCCAGTCGATCGCCGCGCTTTTCAAGAAACATGGACACCGTCTGGAAATTCGACCGCAGTCCATGGAGATCCTCATGTCGAAGGAGGTCGACGATTTTCTCTACAGTTATCCGTTTTCTGCAGTGTCAGAGACTTTGCGTCGCATCGCTTTCTACGAAGGAGTATTTGAGACGAATCGAGATGCGGTCCTGATTCTGGATGAGCCGGAGGCGTATACCTATCTATTCTATACCAAGTATTTGGCGGCCCGCATCGCGCTGGACGAATCGAATCAGTTTTTTCTCACGACGCACAATCCATATGTGCTGATGTCCATCATCGAGAAAACGCCCAGTGCAAATCTGGCAATTTACGCAACCCGTATGCGAAATTACCGAACTGAACTGCATCGGCTCGATGAAAAGGAACTCGATGAAGCTCTGGACTTGAACATGGACCTTTTTCTCAACCTGGATCGCTATTTTCCGAACGAAGACGCGGTGGAGGCGCATGCAGCCAGGGGCAATGGCTCATAAATTGCAGACATGTGTTACTCGGCGGCTTTGCTCCGTGGCAGAAGCAAGTCTTTGGCTCGTCTACATTCCTTGATCGCCCCGTGAAGGCCGAAGTCTTTTACCTCCAGACCCAAGGAGAGCAGCGCGGGCCCTATACGGTCCAGCAAATCGACCATTTGCTAAATTCCGGCATCATCGGTCCGGATGCGATTTTCTGGCGGGAAGGGATGGAGGAGTGGCTTCCGGTGACGGATCTCGTCGCGCTCCGGAAACCGGTGCGGCGCTGGATCAAGCCGGCCATCGCGGGAGCATTTTTGTTGGTCGTTCTGCTTTTGGGCAAGGTGCTCGGTCCGACCATCCGCATCGGCTGGAAGGAGGCGAACCAGCACGAGTTTACGGAGACCGCCGCCTATTGGCGGGCGCGCGACGTGATCCGGCATCAAGCCGTGCCGCCGGGCGCGCTCGTGGAGTTTGCGCCGGCCGCGGAGGCGCACGTGACGCTGCAGCCGCCGCTGGGCGCGGAGGTTCAGGTCAAAGGCACGCTGACCGATCTCCAGGGCGCCACCCGGGAAGCGCGGTGGTCGGTGGGCCTCGGGTACGATCAGCGCTTGAAACAATGGACCGGCCTCACTGTAAAGGAGGAGAACTGAATCGCATGATCGAACTCCCTTCTTTTTCCAGTTTTTTGCGACGCCCTCCATGGCTTCTGGCAATCGTCGCCTGCGTTGTGGTCTTCACCTTGCCCGCGTGTAAACGAACTCCGCCGCCGAAGCCGACGAATATTGTTCAAGTCACGCCGGTCCTGACGCGTCCCTTCGAAGAGGGCTACACTGCCGGCTACGATAAAGGGAAGGCCGCTGCAGCCCCGCGGGCCAAGCTTCCCAAAGCCGCCGATGTCGACGCGATGGCGGAGGCGGCCGCGGCGGAAGACGAGTTGCGAGCGGAAAAGTGGAAGCGCGGATGGTCGGAGGGGTATATGGATGGATTCCGTTCTGTCGCTACCCACCAACGATGAAATTCCCATACTCTCTGATTTCTCTTCTGTGCCTGATGGCCTCCGGGCTTTCTGCGGCGCCGGGCTCGGCCCCGGCCCAAAGTCCGGCGTTGGCCGACGTCGAAACGCAGAAATGCATGGACAAGATCGCCAGCGTCCAGCGGGACGTGCTGGGGAAATACGACGACGCTTTGCAGGATTTGCTCTCGGGCTTTCAAAAAGCCGCCGATCTCGAAAGTTCGCTCGCCGTACGCGACGAACGGCGTCGGCTTTCCACCGACTCCTCGCTCACGGAAAAAGACGTCGTGAACGAACCGAAAGCGCTGCATGCCCTGCAGGCGCAGACGGTCGCCCGGCTGCGCGAACTGGTCTCTCAACTCATTCAGGAGTCGGTCCCGCGACTCGTGGAGATCAAGAAATCGCTCACCGTGGCCGGAAAGCTCGATGAAGCGGTCGCCGTGCGCACGGCCATCGAGCAGTTGCAGAATTCCTTCAGCCCGGCGGCCAAGGTCGAATCGGGCTCCAGCGTTCCCGCCGAGACGCTTTTGCAAGCCTACGCTGCCGATCGTGGGCGCGCCGACAAGCAGTATAAAGGCCAGCGCATCCTCACCCGCGGCGTTCTCGGCGGTTTCCGCCAGGACCCCGCGGACGCCAAGTATTACCTGCTCTACATCACGGGCGGCGCGGCCGGAAGCTCCTGGGTGCAATGCGCCTTCTCCGCGACGGAATTCCATTTCCGCGAGGAGAAGCAGTTCAATAACAGCGTGCTGATCGTAAGCTGGAAGGACGAACCGAACGGCATCAAACTGCAAAAGGGCCAGACCATCGACATCCGCGGCGTTTGCGAAGGCTGGGACGAGTTGGTCAAGATGGCGAAATGCGATTTTCCGAAGTGAAAAACGCCATCCCCACTGGACCTGCCATATAGGGAGGAATGAATGCAGCCGCGGAGAGAAGACGAGAGGGATTCATCGTCGCCAACACTCCCGGAGTTTCTCGTGGACCACGAAAGTTGCCACGATATAGTCGCCCTCGATGAAGCGGTTTTTTCCTCCCCTCTTAGCTGTGGCGCTCTTGGCCGGGTGCGCAAGTCCGAAGTTTAAGGCTGTGTCTAGTCATCCAGTGATTACGGGAACGGGCGGCCAGCCTACGACCTATCAAGGCGTTCAATTTTGGCAGAATGGGACGCCGAAACGAAAATACGTGGTTCTCGGCTATGCGGACGACTTTTGGCGAGGACCGGCATTTGACGAACACGATTTCCGCATGCTCTCGCCGGTGGTGAAAAAGAATGGCGGGGACGCCGGGGTCGTGATTCGCGGTGACAAACCGGCCCCGGGACTGCAGCGGCTGCCGGATGAGGTTGGCGACACCGTTCTGCGGTTGCAGGTGATTAAGTACGTCCAATAGATTGGCCCAACCTAGAGTCCTCGAAACCAGAATTCGTGGTAAACCGCTCAGGCTTATCGCGGGCAAGTCTTAAAGGGCAAAGGCGCAGCTTCGCTAGTTATTTAGTTATGTGCCGGCTTGGATGTGTGCGCGTGGACTAATATCGCTCTGTTTGGAGGCGTGCGAGATGGAGGCAATCATCGGCATACGATTGCAAACTCCATCTCCGTTGGCGCAGCGTTTAGGCGGTGGTTGCCGCCGGGGCTCCCCACTTTTCCATCCACTCTCGATGAATAACCGGTGAGATCTCGGATGGCTTGATCTCACTGCGCCCGCCCCAGAAGACATTCGTGTAGCGCACCGGAATGCCGCAGGTCTCCAGGTGCTGATCGATGGCTCGTTTATGGGCGAAGACGCGATCCTTATCCGTCCCGTGCGCTACGGCCATGATGTTCACGTGATTGAACTCCGGCCCGCCTTCACGCCAGTAGCAGTGCGTGAGGATGTCGTGCCGGCCGACTTCGCCGCCGGCTTCAACCTGGCGCCCCTCCGGCACAGCCCAGTGGAAAAGCGCGTTGAACCGGGTCACCCGCACGCCGCCCTGCGACGGCTTCACATGCTCCAGAAAAGTCGAAAACCGACCGATGACTTTGCGCTCCTGCAGGTCCTCGGCCACGCGGAAGAACGTGTCCAGGTCCACTCCGGCTTCCTCCGCGCGACGCGCCCAGGGATTCGCCGTGATTTCGTCGACCGCAAATTCCCGCTTCAGCGCGAGGAGCACGCGCCAATCCAGTTCGTCGAGATCGACGGCTTCCACGGGCAGCATCTTTGCCGGCTCGGCCGCCTTGTCTCCGGGCTCGATCGTCTTGCGCCGTACATGGCCGACCCCGAGGGCGAAGATGCCCTTCGCCGGCATGAGCTTGAAAGTGGTGCAGCCGGTGTGCCGCATAAGCGCTTCACAATGCCGTTCCATCGGCTCGCCGACCGGCACCTTCAGCGTGGTCCATAGGCGATAGTCGGAACCCGCAGACTGCTGATCCGTCGAGCGCACCACGATGTGGCCGCTGAAAGGATCTTCCACATTCATAAAATCGAAGGCCGCATTCAGCTTTTCCTCCGGCACTTTCCACGCGACGAGCGCCCCGTCGGCCAGGCGCGGAGCGATGAGGGTCTGGCGCACCCGCCGAATCGTCCCCGCCGCGAGCATGGTGCGAATGCGGTCGATCACGGTTTCCTGCGGCAGGCCGGAGAGCGCGGAGATTTCCGCAAAGGGCTCCCGGACGAAGCCTTGAATTTTGTCCTCGGAGACGGCGAGGATTTGCGCGTTGATCGGATCGGTATGTTCGATTTGGGACATCGGGACGGGGCTGAAGCTTGGCTCGGATGCGCGACGCATTCTACGGCGAGATCCGGACGAACAACGTGGCCGGGATTTGGCAAAGTGCCAATGAGGAAAAACGACCGCCAATCGTGGCGATTCGTATTTGGGCTACTCGGGTTTCGCGGGCGCGAATTCCCGGGCGATGTATTCCAGCGCCGCCGCGCGATCCGTGAGCACGCCTTCCAATTGCTGAGTTTCGACCGCTTCGAGCATCGATTTGAAATCCGGGCCGGGTCGCAGGCCTAGATCGATGAGGTCCTTGCCGGTGACGAGGGGCGGGGGAATGAGCGGCTCATGCGAGAACTCCTCGCGGCGGGTCTTGACGAAGTCGTAGTTGCTCAAGTCGGCGTGACTGCTCGCGCAATCGACGCGGTGAAGTTCCAACTCATCGTCAAAGCCCGGGCGCGACATGAAGCGCTTCAGCTTGGCCATGCGCATTTTCTGCACGTCCTTGAAGACCATGTGATTGGCCACGGCTTCGACAGTCGCATCGATCTCTTCGCGCGAAAAGCGCAGCCGCGACATGAGACTCTCCGTCATCGTCGCGCCGACTTTGTCGTGGCCGGAAAAGCGAATGCGCTGATCCTCGGCGTCGTATGAATACGTGGCTGGCTTGCCGATGTCGTGAAAAAGAACGGACAGGACGAGCGGCGCGGAGACTTGATCCGGGAGCAGCTCCAGCATGCGCCGGGTGTGAACGAAGACGTCGCCTTCCGGGTGAAATTGCGGCGGCTGCTCGCAGCCTTTCAGCGCCTCGATTTCTGGCAGGATTTCGGCGAGCAGGCCGCTTTCGTCGAGGAGATCGAAACCGCGGACACGGCGCGGCGCGACCAGAATCTTGATCATTTCCTCGCGAATCCGCTCGGCGCTCACCTGGTGAATGTGCTGCGCATTGGCTGCGACCGCGCGCCAGGTATTTCGCTCGAGATCGTAGCCGAGCACGGTGGCAAAGCGCACGGCGCGTAGCATCCGGAGCCGATCTTCGGCGATGCGCTCGTGGGGATTTCCGATGGCGCGCAGCATCTTCGCTTCAAGGTCCTGCTGGCCGCCGACGTAATCGATCAATTCCTCCTTCACCGGATCGAAAAACATCCCGTTCACGGTAAAATCCCGCCGCTTCGCGTCTTCTTCCGGGGTCGAGAAAGCGACGGAATCCGGTCGCCGGCCGTCGGCGTACTGTCCATCTGAGCGGAAGGACGCCACCTCATACGGGCGCCCGTCTTCCAGGACGCAGATGACGCCAAAATGTGCGCCGATGGCGACATGGTGGGGGAAGAGCGTCTGCACCTGCTCCGGCCGTGCATCTGTCGCGATGTCGTAGTCGTGAGGCTCGACGCCGCGCAACTGGTCGCGCACACAGCCGCCGGCATAGAGCGCCCGATAGCCGGCGTCTTGCAGGCGTTGAACGATGGAGCGCGCGGTCGCGGCTAAGGTAGACATTTCAGGGCGGTGGAATGTGGATGAGACGCTCGAAACCCTATCGGCGTTCAGCCTGCGAAGCTAGCGCTCATTGCGCCGTCGGCGCCGCCGCAGAAGCCCCCTTTTTTGCCCCGTCGATTTTCGCCTGGACCGTTTTTTCATCGAGATCGTCCTGGTGTAGGGCCAGCGCCTTTTCCCAGCAGCGGAGAGCCTCCTGGATGTCGCCGGATTTCTCGTAGGCATCCCCCAGATGATCGAAGACCGTGGCGTCTTCCGGCTTCATGTTGTCGCAGGCGGCGCGAAGTTCCTCCAGCGCCTTAGCGTAGTCGCCCTTCTTGAAATAGACCCAGCCGAGGCTGTCCAGGTAGGCGCCGTTCCGCGGATCCAGGGCGAGCGCTTTTTCGATCATCTCCGCCGCCTCGTCGAGCTTGAGGCCGCGCTCGGCCCACATGTAGCCAAGGTAGTTGTAGGCCTGCGCGCCATTCTTCGGGTCTTGCTTGATCGATTCCTTGAAAAGGTCCTCGGCTTGATCCAGCAAGCCGGACTGCTCGGCCGCAGCGCCATACTGAAAGTAGAAGTTTGCGTTGAGGAATTCTTCGTGGCCATCCGTCACGATCTCACTCTTCGCCTCGGCAAAAGCCGTCATGGCTTCCGTGTTGTGTTTGGCCTGGCCGAGCGCCACCGCGAGCAGCACGTGGGTCGTCGGATCATCGGGAAAGAGCGAACGCGCCGCCCGGGCCGTGCTCACGGCGTCTTCGAATTGCTTGAGTTGGATCTGCAACTCCGCGAGGTGCACGTGATTCTGAACATTGGTCGAATTAATCAGCGTGCTGTGCTGGTAATTCGTCAGCGCCTTGGCGTAATTGCCCTCCTCCTCGTAGAGCGAGCCGAGTTGCTCGTACGTTTCAAAGCTGAGCGGATTGTCCTTTACCACCTGCTCCAGGACGTTGATGGCTTCGCCTGGATTGCCCACCTCGGTCAAAGCCCGGGCGAGATTTTCCCGCGCATTGGAGAGGGCCTGATCGTCAGAATTTGGCTTGAGCGCGATCGCCCGCGAGTAGAAGGGGATCGCATCCTTGATCTGTTTAGACCGGATGAAATACACGCCGACTTTGGCCAGTGTCGTCGCATCCTCCTTGCTCAGGTCTCCAGCCTTGCGAAAGATGACGTTGGCCTGCTGGAGCGCTTCTGGCGTATCGGGCGTGCCGTCATCCTTGAAATGGATGCGGATGTAGAGCTCGCCCAGCGAAAGCCAGAATTGCGGATCGGCGCTGGTCGACTTGAGGGCGCGCTGCAGCACCTGCTCCGCCTTGGTTGTCTGATTCTGCTCTTCGAGAATCTCGAAGACCGCCGCATAGGCGGGAAAGGAATTCGAACCGAGCGCGAGCGCCTGCTCGGCGTACTTGAGCGCCAAGTCCGGTTTCTTCAGATTCCGTAGATAAATCTGCGAAAGCAGGACGAGCGGGCGGGGATCCTTCGGCGCCGCCTTAATGTTATCCTTGAGCACGAGGATGCCCTCGGACGGATCGTCCCGCTGCATGAGCATGTAAGCCACGCGCAGGGCGATGTCCGTATTGGACGGATCGAGATCGAAGGATCTACGGTACTCGGCGAAGGCCGTGTCCGTGTCCGCGTTATCCTCGGCGATGACGCCCTTGGCGAAAGTCGCAAAGGCTTGGGCCTTCCGTTCGTCGTCCTTGGTTAGAAGGAGATCCGGCGCCGCTGGGCGGGACGAGGGAAGGGCATCGGCGTAATCTGGCCGTGGCAAGGCGGAAGCGCCCGGGTTCGAGCCGGGCGTCTTGCCTGTTGGGCGGGCCTGTTTTGGAGAGCCCGCGAGGAGTGAGCCGGGGAGAGCCAGTAGACTCGCGGCCGCAATTGCTCCCAGACGCCACTTTCGAACGCGTGAGGAGCAGTGCGGGATCATCCGCGAAATCTAAATGCTAGCTCTTGTAGCGCAAACGCTTCTTGTGGCGGTTTTCTTTCATCCGCTTTTTGCGTTTGTGCTTGGCGATTTTGGCCTTCCGGCGCTTCTTGAGTGAACCCATGTTTCGGTGTGTCTATTTAAGAGGGGCGCAGAGGAGAGCACGATTCTGGAGGGGGGGCAACGGTAAAAGTGACGAAACCCCGCCGGAAAGTGCGATTTTTCTGCTTTTGAGGTGTTTTTTGGAGGTCCAGTGTCCGATCTAGTAGACCACCTTATTCAGCGGGTACTCGATGATGCCTTCGGCTCCAAGCGCCTTGAGCCGGGGAATGATTTCCCGCACGACCTTTTCGTCGATGATGGTTTCCACGGCCACCCAGTCCGGCGTCGCGAGGTGGGCGATGGTGGGATTGCGCAGCGCGGGCAGGGCGTCGAGCAATTCCTTGAGGCGCGCCTCGGGCAGATTCATCTTCAGGCCCACCTTGTCGCGCGCCGCGAAGGCCCCCTGCAGGAGGAGCACGAGGTTGTCGATCTTGTTCTTCTTCCAGGGATCCTCCAGCGCCTTGTGATTGGCGATGAATTGCGGCGACGATTCCATGATCGTCTCGAGGATGCGCAGTTTATTCGCCCGCAGCGAGGAGCCGGTCTCGGTGACGTCCACGATCGCATCGACGAGGTCCGGCACCTTGACTTCGGTGGCGCCCCAGGAGAATTCGAGGAAGGCTTCCACGCCATGCTGCGCCAGGTAGCGCCGGGTCATTTCCACGGCTTCCGTGGCGATGACTTTGCCCTGAAGATCGCGCACGGAGCGAATGGGCGAATCTTCCGGCACGGCGATGACCCAGCGGGTAGGCTTCGCGCTGGTCTTGGAAAAGGTCATTTCGGCCAGGCGGGCCACGTCGGAGCCATTGTTCTCCACCCAATCCTTGCCCGTGAGCCCGCAGTCGAGAAAGCCGTGCTCCACATAGCGCGAGATTTCCTGCGCACGCAGGAGTCGGACGGCGATTTCGGAGTCGTCCACATGCGGCTTGTACGAGCGCGTGGCGGCGGAAATGTTGAAGCCCGCCTTGGCAAAGAGCGAAAAGGTCGGCTCCTGAAGCGAGCCCGAAGGCAGGCCGATGCGAAGGATGGGTGCAGATGTGGACATAAAATCAAAAAGGACGCCGTTATTAAGTGGGATGGGTCCCGGGGGAAAGGAGGAATTGTGGGCCTTCCAGGGGAGGCATGGGAAGAATGGGAAGCGTCGAATGTATGGGTGGTGAGGCCGATGGATTGTGGGCGGAGGCGGCTTTCAGGGTGCGAAAATTGGTTTTGAGTTGGCGAACACACTCCCCAAATCGCGGTAGATGCATTCGGAGGTGGAGTTTTACTTTTCGCCAAGGCGATTGAGTTCGCTCACGGACGCTGCGTACTCGTAGCAAGTGTGCTCGCCGTTTTCTTTCACCCAGCGCAGGTGCGGCAGAGCTTCGTTCCTTCGGCCGGCGGCCAAAAGGTAGTTCGCAATGTGGGCGTGGCTTTCGGTGAGTTGGCCATTCCCGGTTGCTTCCCGAAGCAGTGCGTCATCGGAGATATCGCCGTGGTGATGGCGAAGGATCGGGTAGGGCCAGGTCCTGGGATCGCAATGGTCCAAAGCTTCCTTGACGAGGATCTGAGCGGCGTCCTCGCCCTGCTGCTCGCGGACCACGGCGGCGCTGATGAGATAAAGCCAGGCCGTGTCCGGTTTGCCCCAGCCGACGAGATCCCGATACTGCTGCGCGTCGGCCAGAATCGAGTCGCGTTTGCCGAGCCGGAAGTTAGCCGAGGCGCGTTCGTAATATGGGCTGGGGAAATCCGCTTTCAACTCGATGGCTTTGGAGAATTGTTCAACAGCCGCTTCGACTTGATCCTTGTCGATGTCGAGGATGCCGAGAACGCAATGCCCATAGGGATGATTCGGATCGAGGCGGAGCGCTTTGGCGAGATCGGCGGAGGCCTGGTCAAATTGGCCGAGGATCCGATAGCTGTTGGCGCGATTGACGAGGGCGCCGACGTGCTTGGGCTCGGTGTGGAGCGCAGCGGTGAAAGCAGCGATGGCTAACTTCGACTCGCTGAGTTCCGCGTAAAGATTGCCGAGATTGAATTGCGCCTCGGCGTCTTTGTCGAGGAGTTTGCCGGCCTTTGCCAGATCGCGCAGCGCGAGGTCCTTCTTCCCGAGTTTGACATAGGCCTGCGCTCGCCGCCAGTAACACTGGCCATAGATCGGGTCGATGCGGATGCCTTCGGTGAAATCGGCGATCGCGCTTTCGAGTTGACCGGAGAACAGGTAATTCACCCCGCGATTCAGCCGAAAAAATGGCAATTCCGGCTTGAGATGAATGGCCTCCGTAAGATCGGCGATGGCGAGGTCGTAGCGTTTGAGCAGCCCGTATTCGTGGGCCCGATCATTGTAGTAGTGCTGGGTCTTGGGATCGATGCGAATCGCTTCCGTATAGTCGGCAATGGCGCGCTCAGACCCGTTCGGCAGACCTTGCTTGCCCATCCAGCTCAGCACCTGGCCGCGCTCATAAAGCCATGGCGCTTTCTTTGGCTGCATGCCGAGCGCGGTGTCGAGATCCGCAAGCGCAGCGCTGAGTTCTCCTTCGTGGCGGAGGGCGCGGGCGCGGAAATAGTAGGCTTCCGCCATCTTGGGGTCGAGCTCGATGGCCTTGTCGAAGTCGGACTTGGCCTCCTCGTCCTGGTTCAGCGTGAAGAGGCTGAACCCCCGGTAGCGATAGGCGTCTGCGTAGTCGGGGCGCAGCCGGATGGCTTCGCTGAAGTCTTCCGCGGCCCCCTGGTGGTCGCCCCGCCGGGCGTGAATATGTCCGCGCATATACCAGGCGTCGACATAGTCGGGTTTCAGGCCGATCGCTTCAGAAAAATCCGCCATCGCCGGCTCCGTCTTGCGCAGCGCCGCATAAGCGTCGCCTCGGGCGTAGTGGGCTTCAGCGGATTGCGGTTCCGCGGCGATCGCCTCATCGAAGGCCGCGATTGCGGCCTCGTACTGATGAGACTTGGCGAGGTCCCGGCCGCGCTGCAATGGCGTGGGATCCGCAGCGAAAGAACTCAGGCTGAGTGCGAGGAGAAGCGCCGTTGTCAGAAGGTGGCGAAGGAGGGATGGGCGCATGGGAAATGATGTGGGGTCGAGCCTTTTGGATGAGCCGATGGGCGTTTTGTTACCGAGGGGGGCGCTGCTAAAGTGGGGATCTGATTGGCGGATCCGGGCGGTGAGTTTCGCCGATGGGAAGAATGAGACTTATGTAAGGACCATCATGGGCGATCATCTCCGCTCATCACTCGCATTATTGCTCTTATGCTCATTCTTCCCATCCTTCTTCGGTCTCTCGAGGTCAATCGCCGGAACGGCCTTTCTTAGGCGCCCATTCTTCCAGCATCGACAGCACTTTTTGAGGATTGTGATGGTCGTCTTCTTCCAATGTCGACGTGGCGACCGTGGTCAGTTGTTTGCCGGCCGAATCTAATATAACGATGGCTGGCAAGCCTGTCTGCCTGGGGTTGCCATACTTTGCATCGATGTCTTTGTTGTGATCGTCGTTCACGTCGACCATCACGACTATGTAATTTTGCTTCAATTTCTCCGCGATGCTCTTGTCGGCTTCGAAGAGATTGTGCAATCGATGGCACCAGATGCACCAATTGGCGCCGAATTCGAGGAGGACGCACTTCCCCTGTGTCCGGGCAATGGTCAAAGCGTCTGCCACCAGCTTCGCGCCATCTGCCGATTCGTCGTAAATGGCCGGCTGGATTGCTTTGTGGGTATCATCGGCTCGAACTTGCCCCGGTATGGCGGCGAAGAGTGCGAACACGCAGAGGGAAAACGAAATGGGAAGCGCTCTGGTTTTCATCGGCATTTTATCCATTAGGGGATGCGGGCCATGTTGGCAAAATCCATTTCGGCGATACGGCTCGCTCTCCTCGTCGGCGCGGACGGCTTTTCCGGCAATTGCTCCGTGTGAAGGGAAGCTTTGGGCGATGCGGCGCGACTTCCCGGGGCGGGCTACCCGCATTGGCCATCCCCGAGCAATGCGATCGTCACAAATCCCGGTGACGAACGCGTTGCCAATCGTTCGCGCGTCCGCTAAGCCACGCGGGCGCGAACCGCTGATGCCCCGCATTCCTCTTTTTCCATGAAAGCACTCTTCTTCACGAACGAATACCCGCCGACGACCTACGGCGGAGCCGGAGTCCACGTCGACTACCTCAGCCGCGAGCTCGCCAAGCTCATGGACGTGGAAGTGCGCTGCTACGGCCAGGACAAGCGGGAGCCGCGCCTGGATCTCCCGCATCTGCGCGCCACGGGGTACGGCGTAGAGACGGGCGACTACACCGCGCCCAAGCCTCTCCACTCCGTCTTCGGCGCCATCCAGCATTGTCTCGATTTTAATACGGAGAACATCGATGCTCAGGTCGTCCACTTGCACACCTGGTACACGCACTTCGCCGGCATCCTGGCCAAGCAGAACTACGGCATCCCCATGGTCGTCACCGTGCACTCGCTCGAGCCCCTGCGGCCCTGGAAACGTGAGCAACTCGGCGGCGGCTACGATTTCTCCTGCTGGGTGGAAAAGACGGCGATTGAAATGGCCGATGCCGTCATCGCGGTGTCCCGCGAGACGAAGGCGGACATCCTGCGGCTCTTCAACGTGCCCGAGGAGCGCGTGCACATCATCTACAACGGGATCGACCTGGAAGAATACCGGCCGGTTTCCGAGACCAACGCGCTTACGGAAAATGGCATCGATCCGAACGTGCCCTTCGTGCTTTTCGTGGGCCGCATCACGCGGCAAAAAGGCATCGTCCATTTCGTCAACGCCATTCAGCATCTCGACCCGGGATTTCAGGTCGTGCTCTGCGCCGGCGCGCCGGATACCCCGGAGATCGCGCGGGAGATGAAGGAAGCCGTGACCGCCGCGCAGGCCAAGCGGGGCGGGGTGATCTGGATTGAAAAGATGGTCGACAAAAAAACCGTCTACCAGCTTTACACCCACGCCGGGGTCTTCTGCTGCCCGTCGATCTACGAACCTTTTGGCATCATCAATTTGGAAGCCATGGCCTGCGAAACGGCAGTCGTGGCCAGCGCGGTCGGCGGCATCAAGGAAGTCGTCGTCGAAGGGGAGACCGGCTATCTCGTGCCGCTGGAGCAAATGTCCGAAAGCCCCTTCGAACCGACGAACCCGGCGCAATTCTCGAAGGATATGGCCGCGCGGATCAATGATCTCATGCGCGATCCGGCATTGCGGGAGAAGATGGGCAAAGCCGGTCGCCGGCGGGCGGAGCAAATGTTTTCGTGGAGCGCGATCGCCCGGCAGACGCGGGATTTGTATGCGGGGTTGGTTGAGAAATTTAGCTAGCTACTAGCTCGAAGCTCAATCCTTGCTGGGTGATTCATATCGAGGACAATAATCGTCGCCCGCTTCGAGCCCGATCCCGCACGCGCTGACGCGTCGATTCGTCAATCACGCAGCGGCATGCGTTTTTAGATAATGTTCTGCCTTTGCTTGGAGGATGCCGAGGAAGTGGTCCGCCCAAATGAGTGCGTCGTACTCCGAACGCTCTTCAGGCGTCAGCGTGCCCTCGTTGGATTTCTCCGCCGGTAGGTCGACCCGCGATTGTACTCGTGGGTTCGGCGGGAGATTCAGAATTGCCTTAGCGCTCTCGATGTTGAGACATTCTTCGACTGGCGCGAGCGATTCGGCGAATACTGTCAAGGCGGATGGCATCATGCAAAATTCTCTAGCTTTGGCAATCCGGTCAACGTCGGATTCAAACCCACCGTTGACGGTCAATATCGGGCGGTCCACGGCAGCGCAGGCAAACCAACGAACTACAACCATCAAGAAAGCGAATTGAACAGCGACACGATGCCCTCGGATAAAGTTGGGTGAGTGAAGATGCAATTCTTCAAGGCCGTATACTGCATCCCGCAGAGCATCGCCACCTGGACTGGCGCAATGATCTCTCCGGCGCCGACCGCAAACACCGTGATCCCCAGGATTTGCTCCGTCTGCGGATCGACCAGCGCTTTGAGGAACCCCCGAGTCTCGGAGAGAGTGCGTGTGCGGAGCACGGCTGCGGCCGGAATCTTGGCCAAACGGTAGGCGATCCCTTGCCGCTGCGCCTCCGTTTCGCTCAAGCCGATGCGCGCCAATTCGGGATCGGTAAACATGCAGAAGGGAACCTGACGTCCGGTCACGGTGTGATTCCCTCCGAGAATGTTATCCAGCACGACCCGAAAATCGTCGAAGGCGATGTGGGTGAAATGGGGGCTGCCGGCGCAATCACCCACCGCCCAGATTCCCGGGGCGGTTGTTTCCAGACGTTCGTTCACCTGGATGAATCCATGTGGTGTCCTCTCGACGCCGGCATGTTCGACACCGATATTCGACGTATTTGGCGTGCGCCCGCTGGCGACGAGCAGGTGAGTTCCGTCGAGGGTAAATTCCCGTCCCTGTTTTGCGACGTGGAGCTTCACGGATTGGCCGGACTTCCCTTCCACCTGGTTCACGTTCGTGTTGGTCAGCACTTCTATCCCTTCATCCTTGCATAAGTCGTGCAGCGCCGTGGTCACATCCGCATCTTCGCGATGCGCCAGCGCGGGGTTTCGGTCGATGATGGTGACCTGGCTGCCAAACCGTCTGAGCGCTTGCGATAGCTCGAGTCCGATATAGCCGCCTCCGAGGACGAAGATGCGCTCGGGAAGGACGTCGAGCTCGAGCGCTTCGATATGAGTCATGGGAGCGGCTTCGGCCAGACCGGGAATACTGGGAATCGTCGCACTGCTTCCGGTGCTAATGACCACGTTGCGGCCCCGGAGAATCCGTGATTTTTCGCCTGGAATCGATACTTCCACGGTTTTCGGCCCGATGAAACTTCCGGATCCCATGACGAGCTCCACACCGCTCTTGTGGTAGAGGTCGAGGTGTACGTCGACCAAGCCCGAGACCATCTTGCGTTTGCGTTCGCGCACGGCCGACATGTCGACGCGCCAATCTGGCGTGGTAATTCCGAACTCGTGACTGCGTGCAAAATAAGAAGCGACCTTGGCGCTGTGGATGATGTTC
>FTCV01002324.1_pt1 | contig 60543 bp, 36 predicted proteins | sample 1639691 | NCBI WGS metagenome assembly FTCV01 (sample SAMEA3914864, study PRJEB12502) | metagenome | biome: forest; material: soil | place: USA | collected 2012-03-12 | depth 0.3 m
ATCGGGGTCCTTCAAGCCCTTGAGCTGCTCGGCTAGTTTCTCTTGCTTTTCCTTGCGGCTCTTGACCGCGAGCTCCGTGGTGGTGACGAGTTCCTGTGCGGTCTTCAGCTTCTTGGTTCCGTCGAGAAGAATATCCGGCGTCAGGGTGCCGCTCACCGTGGTCTTCACAAGTTCGGCGGCGTTGGTGATGGCAAGTTCCTCTTCCGATGAGGATCCCACGGGCGCCTTGATTTTGTCGGCCTCGTTCGTGAGCTGTTGCTTTTCGGTGTCGAAACGCTTGGTCACTGCTTCCTTGACGGACTCGATCACCTGGGGCGCGCCATTCAGTATTGACTCGGCTGTCTCCAGATCCTTATCGCCCGGCGTCCCTTCCAGAAGCTTGCCCGCTTCGGAACGGAGATTGGTGAGCGGCGTCAACTCCCCGCTGTTCGCATGGTCTGGGTCTTTAATTCCATTGAGCTGCTGCGCCAGTTTTTGTTGCTTCTCCTTGCGGCCATTGACGGCGAGTTCCGTCTTCGTGACGAGCTGCTGCGCAGTTGTAAGCTTGTTGTCCGCATCAAGCAGAATCTCCGGCGTGAGGGCGCCGCCCACGGTGCTTTTGACGAGCCCGGCGGCGGTGGCGATCGCGAGCTCCTCTTCCGACGTCGATCCCGGGGGCGCCTTGACCTTGTCGGCTTCGTTCGAGAGCCGTTGCTTCTCCGTCTCGAACCGTTTGGACACGGAGGTCTTGACCAACTCGAGCGCCTGGGGAGCGCCAGCCAGCAGCAGCTCGGCATCCCCTAGGTCTTTTTCGCTCGAGCTTCCGCCCAACAGCTTGCCGACTTCCAAGCGCAGATTCGTCAGCGGCGTCAATTCGTCGCTGTTTGCAAAGTCCGGGTCTTTCAGACCGTTGAGCTGCTCGGCTAGTTTTTGTTGCTTTTCCTTCAGCGCCGAAGAGTTGTCCTCCTTCTCCGGTTTCTCGGTCGTTTCCTCTGGCTTCTGAGTCGTGTCCTCATCCTCGTCCACCTCGAACATCTCCTTGGGCATGTACCCGACTCCATCCGATCCTACACTGAGCAAATATGAGAAAACTGCCTTGATGCGCGAATAGTACGTAGGCGGCGGCTCCTGGGTCGGCGGGATCTCAGACATAAGCGTGCGAAGTTAAATTGTTTCGAGTGCGTCGGCTCAGGCGGCCATGGGCTTGAGCGCCCCCTCCAGCGCGTCCAGGCCCGCGCCGATCGATTGGCGAATGGTGAGCGGGGAGCCGAAGGCGCGGGGCGCATCTTCGTCCATGACCTTCACGCGCGGGTCGCTGGTGATGTGCGTGCGGAAAGCTGTGACCGCCGCGAGTCCCTTCGCGGCGGCTTGTTTGCGCGCGTCGCCCTGGGTCTGGTCGACTTCGAAGAGCACACGCATCACCGGCGTCTTGTGATTGTCCGTGAGGGCGGGCAGCCCCTTGTCGGCGATGATCTTCAGATCGGCGTCGCCGGTGGCGATCATTGCCGAGTGCAACTTGTTGAGTTGTCCATCCACCGTCTCAATGGCCACCCGCCACGCTTCCTTGGCCAATGTCCAGGCTTTGGCCGCCTCGGGATTGTTTCCGCCGGCGCCCCCGAGCGACTTCAGCTGCGTCGCGATCGAACCAAGCGTCTGCTTTGCCTCGTCGAGCTGGCCTGCCTTGATGTGCGCCTGAAACGCCGCGACAGGCCGCAGCAACGCATCCTTTTGATTGGGATGCGCGATGACCGCCTGTTTGATGGTCGGCACGATGCGGTCGAAAGCAGCCGTCAGAGTTGCCGCGTTGAGCGAAGTCTTGGGCGGCTGAGGCGGTTCCTGGGGCGGAGTGGTTTGCGATGTCGTAGGCTGTGGGGCAGTCGTCGAAAGCAGCGGTCGCAATGCGTTGAAGGCTTGGATGCCGCCCGCAAAGTCACCGGCCTTCTCCATGGCCATCGCGGCCGACACCTGTTGCAGGATGGCGTCCTTGTTTGGCGGGTTGGCGGCGACGGCCGCCTTGATGAGGGGTGTGAGTTCCGCTTTGAGCGTCGCGAATTGCTGGGCGAGATCAGCCGGCGGCACTTCCTGGCCTTGAACGTTGCCGCCCGACTGCGCGTCCGTTGAATCCACTTCATGCACTTCATCGCTTTCATTTGGCCCGAGCTGCTTGACGAACACGGGCAGAAATTTGGCGCAACCGCGCTCCCTGAAGAGTTTCGTCAACGATGCCAGGAGGGACGGGGGTGGCGCGAGGCGCGTCGAAAACTCCGTCCCTTCACCGGGCACATGGCGGCAAATCCCTTTTGCGACGCGTGTGACCTCACCGCATTCCTTCTCCAGCGCAGTGACCTGGGTCGTACTCGGCGGCTTGGCGGTCACGAGCACTTGATTGTCCTTTTTCCCCTTGTACAGGGCAAAATTGAAGCTCTTCCCGCGCATGTTGTTCAACGCGGTTTTCAAATCGTAGTCGGCCATAACTCGGTTGATGCGCCGTGAGACTTTCAGAGCGCGGGAGCGAAGCCAAGCTCAACGGCGGCCGAATTCTCATTCTCGATTCTCAAAAGAGAAACAGCCTGCCGACTTGGGTGATCGGCAGGCTGCTCTAGAACTCTAACTCCCGCATCCGGGGGTGTCGGCGGCGGCTATATATTGCGGTATTTTGTGAACCCTAGGGTGGCGTCTTCTACAGCTAGACGTCGTCTTCAGCGCTCACAGGTCTACATAATAGCACGTAGCGTGCCGCAGTGTGCCGCGGTCGCAGATTTTTTTAATCGAGTTTCACCCGATAGCGCAGTTTCGCCGTACTGCCGGCCTTGAAGAAAGGGTGATCCTCGGGCACCGGCACCTCGGAAATGAATTCGCCGCCCACGAGTTCGCAGGTGCGTTTCGAGGGCAGATTGTCCGGATCGCAGGTGATCCAGATTTCGGTGAAGCCATGCTGGCGGGCGAGGGGATAGAGCAGCGTCGTGGCGCGCGCGGCGAAGCGATGGCCTCGATGCGATTGATCCACGTTGTAGCCGATGTGCCCGGCATAGAGCAGGATCTCCGTGGTATTGGCCAGGCGGAGTTCGATGCGGCCGATCTTTTGCAGCTCGGCCCCGCGCCGCATGTGGAAGCGGTAGCAGGGCGCGCGGCCGGCAAAGGCCGGGACTGTCTCGTGCAGCGTGAGCGTGAGATCGCCGTCGCGCAGCCTGCCGGGATCGAAAAAGACAAACGGCTTCACTGCTAGCTCAGACACTAGCCGCCGGCGGAGCCGCTGCCGCCGGGCTTCGTCATCTCGATGGGATCGAGAGCCTTCTCGAGTTCATCCTCGGGCAGGACTTTCCACTCCTTGCAAATCTGGCGCACGGTTTTGCCGGACTTCGCGCTCTCCTTGGCGATCTCGGCGGCGCGATCGTAGCCGATGATCGGCGCGAGGCTCGTGACCATGGCCATAGAGTACTCGACCAGCTCGGCGCAGCGGGCGGTATTGGCCTTGATGCCTTCCACGCATTTTTCCCGGAAGACGCCGACGACATTGGTGAGCAGGCGCACCGACTCGAGCATGGTGCGGGCGATCACGGGCATGCCGACATTCAACTCGAAATTGCTGAGCGTGGCGGCGGCCCACGTGACCGTGGCGTCGTTGCCGATCACCTTGGCGCAAACCTGGAGCACCGCCTCACTCATGACTGGATTCACCTTGCCCGGCATGATGGACGAGCCGGGCTGCGTCTCGGGGAGGATGATCTCGCCGATGCCGCAGCGCGGGCCGGAGCCGAGCCAGCGGATGTCGCTCGCTATCTTGGTGAGACTCACGGCGAGCGTCTTCAACTGGCCGCTGGCCTGCACGACGCCATCCTTCGTCGCCTGCGCCTCGAAATGATTGCGGGCTTCCTTGAAGGCAATGCCGGTCTGCTGCCAGAGATGACGCATGACGATGGCGGAAAAATCGGGATGGCAATTGAGCCCGGTGCCCACGGCGGTGCCCCCCATGGGCAACTCCTCGAGCGCGGCGATGGCGTTGCCGGCGCGCAGCCGGGCGTACTCGATCTGCTTGGCGTAGCCGGAGAATTCCTGGCCGAGCCGCACCGGAGTCGCATCCATGAGATGGGTGCGGCCGATTTTGATCACATTCCAGAATTCCATGGCCTTGCGTTCCAGGGCGCCGTCGAGAGCCTCCAGCGCGGGCATGAGAAATTTGCGGATGCGCTCGGCCACGGCGATGTGCAGCACGGTGGGAATCACGTCATTGCTCGACTGGCTCATGTTCACGTGATCGTTTGGATGCACGGGATCTTTCGAGCCGATGGGCTTGCCGGCGAGCTGCGAGCAGCGGTTGGCGATGACCTCGTTTGCATTCATATTCGTCGAGGTGCCGGAGCCCGTCTGGAAGATGTCGATGGGGAAATGCTCGTCGAGCTTGCCATCCATGACCTCCTGCGCGGCTTCGGCGATGAGCGTGGCGCGCTGCTCGTCGAGCAGGCCGAGCTCCAGATTCGCCTCGGCGGCGGCCCATTTCACCATGCCCAGGGCGCGAATGAACTCCCGCCCGAAGCGATATCCCGAGATGGGAAAATTGAGAACGGCGCGCTGCGTGGATGCGCCGTACAGGGCAGTGGCGGGCACTTCCATGGCGCCCATTGAGTCTTTTTCGGTGCGGGTATGAGACATGGGGAAAAACGTTGGGCCGACATTGTCCCGGACTGCTGCGGAAATGAAAAGAAAGAAGGTCCGCGCTGGGTGGAGAAATGAGGCGGAGGCTGGCGTATGCGAGGACCTCGCAAATAAAAGCTCGCCTCGATGACGCCGGCGGCTTCCGCCGCTCACACTACAGCTTATCGTCCTGCCCCGCCTTTTCCTCCGGCGCGTCGGGAAACTGCTTCGCCAGGGCATCGTTGATGTATTCGAGCTTCAGGTGCTTCTGGCGGTTTTTCGAGTGGACGTAGAGGTGGATGGTGATGCCGTCCTTGCTGCCGAGATTGGTGAGATGCCAATCGGCGGAGGGATCGCCCTTGAAAGTCTCCTTCTCCCGCGTGCCATATTTTTCGGTGAGGATCTTCTTCACCTGTTTGAAGAGTCCATCGATGTCGTATTCGTCTTTGAAACCGACTTTGCCGCGCTGAAATTTGCCTCCGCCGAAATAAAGATCCCAATAATCGACGGCCAAGCCGGCGGCCGTGGCTCCGGAAAAAATGAGGTGATTTTCCCCCGATCCGCGTTGCACGTACCCGGCGCCCTTCGCCTTCATGATTTGCTTGGCCTCGTCGTTCGAGATGCCCCATTTCAGCCCGATGAATTCATCCGGCGGCGTGGGCGTCTGCGCCAAACCGGCCATCGGCATCAACCAGACTAAAAGGACAAATGCTGCAGATGCCAGTGATGAGGTGCGCATTTCCATAGTCGATAGGGGTGAACGATCGCCACCGACTTTCGACGCTTGTGCCGCCGGCTTCAATCGAAAAGGCGAATGCAACATCGGCCTTTAACGGGTTGCGGGTTTGCTTTCATTCTAAGTTGCTTGCCCTTTCGACCGACAGATCATTCAATCCCGCGAGTCAGATCATCTGCGTTTGTTGCCAAAAGGTATGTCTCAATCCTTGTTCGCCCGACTCACCCGCCGTTTCGAACCAAAGTCAGCGCTGGAGCGCCGCGAGTTCCTGAAGCTCGCTCTGGCGGCCGCCGCGAGTTTCCTCGCGAGCGGACCGGAGTTGCTCGCCACCTCATCGAACGGCCGGCGCGCAGCGCGACGGGTAATCGTCGTGGGCGGTGGCTTTGCAGGGTTATCCTGTGCCCACGAACTCCATCGCGCGGGCTGCCGGGTGACGGTGCTGGAAAGCCGCAAACGCGTCGGCGGCCGCGTGCTGAGCCTGTCCGATGTCGTGGCCGGCAAGATGGTCGAGGGTGGCGGCGAATACATCGGGTCGAATCACCCGACCTGGCTGGCTTACGCCCATCGTTTTCATTTGGAGCTCTTCGAAGGCAGCGCGGATGAAGATGCCGACCAACCTGTGATCCTGGGCGGCCGCCGACTGGATAACAAGGAAGCCAAGGCGCTTTTGGAAGAAATGAAGGTCGGCAATCAACGCATGAATCACGACGCCGCGCCGGTCGTCGCCGATGCGCCTTGGACCACCTCCAATGCCCAGGCGCTCGATCGGATGAATACGGCGCAATGGCTGCGGAATCTGCCGGTTTCGCGCACTTGCAAATTGGCCTTGGGTTCGCAGTTGGCGGCGAACAATGGCGTGGCGCTGAGCCGCCAGAGCTATCTGGGCAATCTGTCTCAGGTCAAAGGTGGTGGGCTGGAAAAATATTGGACGGACAGCGAGCTCTACCGGTGCCGGGGCGGAAACCAGCGCCTCGCGCAGAAGCTGGCGCAAACCGCTGGAGATTTGCGGCTCGAAACACCAGTGACGCGGATTGAGATCAAGTCATCGGGCGTGGTCGTGCATTGTGCCAATGGCCAAGCGCTGGAAGCGGACGACGTCGTGCTCGCGGTTCCGCCAAGTGTTTGGGGGCAGATCGCTTTCGAGCCAGGTTTGCCGCATGCGCTTCGGCCGCAGATGGGCACGGTCATGAAATACCTCTCCACCGTGAAGAATGCCTTCTGGAAACAGGAGCATCTTGGACCCAATGCTTCCACGGATGAGATGATTAGTATGACTTGGGACGGGACCGAAGGCCAGGGCTCGGGGCGTGCGGTGCTCACGGCGTTTTCCGGTGGGCCGGCGGCAGTCGCCTCGCGGCGCCGGTGGGCTTGGAGCGGCGATCGGCCTTTTCAGGAAATACTGGGGAGACTTTATCGCGGCTATTCCGAGAACTTCCTTGCTTCGCGTTTCATGGATTGGACGAATGATCCGTGGACCCGCGCCGGCTACTCCTTCCCGGCGCCCAGAGAAATTACAACGCTCGGGCCGCAACTGCGCGCCGGCCAGGGGCCGTTGCAATTTGCCGGAGAGCACACTTGTTATAAATTTGTCGGGTACATGGAAGGGGCGTTGGATTCCGGAGTGGCAGCAGCGCGGCGCGTTCTGAAGCAGGAGGCGAAATCAGCGGCGGCGTGATTGCAGGACACTCGTGTGGCGCCTGGAGTTGGGCTAATTTTCTTGTGTCGAGTGACCGAGATGTTTGCGTTTCGCATCGTCGCACTTGGGAACGAGCTTCTGCTTACAGCAGGTCGCGTCTGGAAAGAGGCTAGAAGCCTCTTTTACGACGGCGGGTCGCTTGCGCACTTCAGCAAACGCGCGGCGGCAAATGTAAAAGAGGCTTCCAGCCTCTTTGGCGCTGCTTTGCGTCGCGCGTGCGCGCCTTCGGCGCGCCGGGCGGTTTTCAACCGACTACCGTCGCGTTGCAAGCGTGAGCGCAGCCAGAAGGGCTGCGGTGGCGCAGCCTTTGCATCCTGAAGGGATGCTAGCGATTAGCCGGTCGGTCGCGCGAGCTTGGCGAGCATGACCACCGGTTGCTATCAAGCGAAGCATGCACCCTGAAAGGCGTGCCAGCAACGCCTGGATTGATTGGAAGCGCGGGATTCACTCTGACCTCTTGTTGGTTTAGCCCGGTTGAAGTCCTTATCCCTGACGTTGTGGCGGATGTTTTTGCAGTCCGTTGAGCGAATACTTACGTACAAAGGGATGCAGACGCTGCTGGCACACCTTTCAGGGTGCGGGTTCGTTCGAAATCAACCGGTGGTCTTGCTCGCGAAGCTCGCTCGACCGACCGGCTAATCGCTGGCATCCCTTCAGGATGCAAAAGGGCTCGCTCTAGAGTGAAGTTCGGGTTGATGAGGGGTGGAATGCGGGAGATTGGTCCCGCGGCGCAATCCTTGCTCGAACGGCCCCTTCGCTACCCCATGAAATTTGCTTTCTCTCTGCGTCGCTCCGGCGGCAGCCTTTTCGTTCTCTTGTTTGCCATGGTATGTCTCGGCGCGGCCCATGCGCAGATTTTATCTGGCAGCGGTTCCGGCCTGAGCCGAGAGCCGCTCGCCGGCGCAGGAATCGGAACGCAGGACCCAGGGGAGGCGGCGACCATCGCCGCATCGGGCGATCGAGCGCGGCTGCATTGCGAATATCAAAAGATGGACGGAGAGGCCAGCTCAGAGGGACTGTGGTTGACGTCCACTAGCGCTGAATCACGCGGCGACCGTTTCCGTGTCGAGGCGACGGCTCTCGGACGCGGCGACGCTCCGGGATCTCCGTTGCCGACCACAGGCGTCGTGAGTGCTACGGGATCACAAGCCCGTTGGGAACGCCCGAACCTGACCGAGGAGTACTCGGCGAGCATGGACGGCGTCCGGCAGGATTTTCTGGTCGCCGAGCGTCCCGAGGGAACTGGTGCGTTGCGTTTGGAGTTGGCGGTCGCTGGCGCGCAGGTGGAGGCCTCGACGTATGGCGTGCAGCTCACGCTAGGCGGATCCCACCGCGCGGTGGCATACAGCCGCTTGAAAGTCGTGGATGCCGCAGGCAAAGCGGTGTCCGCACGCTTTGAGATTCTCGCCGCCGACCGGCTGGCCGTGCGCGTTGAGGATCTGGGTGCGGAATACCCCTTGCGCATTGATCCGACGTTTAGCGACGTAAATTGGACCAGCTTTGGCGGTCTTGCCGGCGCGAGTGCGGATGTCACGGCCCTGGCTGTGGATGCTCATTCCGGCTTGGTCTACATGGCGGGAGGCTTTAGGCTGATCGGGAATGGATTGACGAATTTCATCGCGGTTTGGAACGGCAGCGTCTGGTCGACGTTGAGTGGGGGCCTGAACGGCGCCGTCTCCGCGTTGGCTTTGGATGGCTCGGGCAACCTCTATGCCGGGGGATCCTTTACCAGTCCGGGGAACAATATCGCGAAATGGAACGGATCTGCCTGGTCGGGATTGGGCGTGGGCTTGAACTCCGCGGTGCTCGCGCTGGCCGTGGATGGCTCGGGAAATGTCTATGCGGGAGGAGTTTTTACGGGCACGCAGGGTGGCGGGGTGACGGCGAGCTACGTTGCCAAATGGACTGGCTCCACATGGACGGCGCTTGGTTCGGGGACGAACAACGTCGTCTGGGCGCTGACCCTGGACCGTTCGGGCAATCTATATGCCGGCGGCGACTTTTCCAGCGCCGGCGGCGCCGCGGCCAGCTACATCGCAAAGTGGAACGGCAGCGCCTGGTCCGCGCTGGGTTCCGGAATGGACAGGCAGGTTCTCGCTCTGGCGGTGGACGCGTCCGGAAATTTGCTCGCGGGTGGCTCATTCACAAAGGCCGGCGGCCTCACTGCGAATGCGATTGCAAAATGGAATGGCAGCGCCTGGTCGCCCGTGGGGGTGGTGGGCGGAGCGGTCGCCAGCTTGATACGTGCGTTGACCATTGATGGGGCCGGCAACGTCTATGCCGGCGGGGACTTTGCCGCCATGGATGGAACTCCCACCAAGAACGTCGCGAAATGGGACGGGAGCCAATGGACGGCGTTTGGCAGTGGAATATCCGGATCGGTCTCCGCTCTGGCAGTCGATGGCGGCGGCAATCTTTACGCCGGTGGTTTCTTTGACTTCGCGGGGGGCGTCCTGGCCAATAACGTGGCGCGATGGAACGGCAGCGCCTGGTCGGCGCTTTATACGCCTCCAGTCATGGGTCTCAGCGGCCTCGTGAATGCGCTCGCGCGGGATGGCGCGGGCAATCTGTATGCCGCCGGCCATTTCAATACGGCAGGAGGCGCTCCGGTCGGCAATGTCGCCAAATGGGACGGAACGACGTGGTCCGCGCTCGGTTCCGGGACCGATGGCCAGGTCTATGCCTTGACCTTGGATAGCCTGGGCAATCTGTACGCCGGCGGCCAGTTCACTACGGCGGGCGGCATCACGGTCCACGATGTGGCGAAATGGGATGGCCACGCGTGGTCGGCGATGAACTTTGGAGTTTCCGGCATCGTATATGCACTGACGGCGGATGGCGCCGGCAACGTCTATGTGGGAGGCGATTTCATCGCCGCGAGTAGTATCCCAGCCGCCTACATCGCGAAATGGAATGGCAGCGCCTGGTCGCAATTGCAGTATGGCATGAACAACGTCGTTTCCGCCCTGGCTATGGATCATGCGGGCAATCTCTACGCCGGCGGCCGGTTCACGACCGCGAATCAAATCTCCGCCAACTATCTCGCGAAATGGAACGGCTCCGCCTGGTCGGCTCTGGATTCGGGGACGAACTCCCAAGTCTCCGCGCTAACCGTGGATGGTTCGGACAATCTGTACGCCGTTGGCAATTTTGCCTCGGCTGGCGGTATTACGGTCAACTACGTCGCGAAATGGAATGGGGGCCAATGGTCAGCTTTGGGTTCGGGCAGTCCATTTGGAGGCCAGGCGTTGGCGGCAGATGCCTCGGGCAATTTGTTTGTGGGTGGATACTTCACTACGGCCGGCGCTGGTTCCGCGAATCGTATTGCCAAATGGGACGGCGCCGCATGGTCGGCGTTGGGTTCAGGTTTGGACGATGCCGTGAATGCGCTCATACTGGACGGCTCTGGGCATCTCTTTGTCGGCGGCCAATTCACGAGTGCGGGCGCCCACCCGACCGCTTATATTGCCGAGGCGGCGGTTGGCGCTCCCACCGCGAGCAGTCTCGCCGCCGCCAATGTGACGACAACGGGAGCTACGCTGAATGGCACGATCAACGCCAATGGCTATACTACGGCGGTTTCGTTCGATTACGGGGTGAACGCCTCCTATGGTTCCACCGTGGCTGCGAGCCCCACGCCGGCCACCGGAAATGTCACGATGGCAGAGAGCGCAGTTTTGACCGGCCTCACCCCCAATACCACTTATCACTTCCGGATCAACGCCGTGAACAGCGTGGGCCCAGCCTACGGCAACGATCAAACTTTTCTAACGCTGCCGACCACGCCTCTCTCGCTGACTTACTCGCTCAATCCCGCCATCTACACGCTGGCCACGCCGATTGCCAACAACTTGCCCACCACCACCGGCAGTCCGGCCCTTTACTACTCAGTCTCCCCGCCTCTTCCCGCTGGCTTGGTCCTAAACACGACTACGGGCGTCATCTCCGGGACGCCGGCCGTTCCCTTCTCTGCCACCGACTTCACGGTGTCGGCTTCCAACGATGTGGGAGCCGCCACGACCAAGCTGAATATTTCGGTAAAAGCCGGCAGCGCCAACGCGCAGCTCTTCGTGGCAAACCTTGGGATCAGCACCGTGGGCGACTATAACCCGGCGAATGGGGTGGCGATCAACGCCGGCATTACCACGGGCTTGTCTACCCCGGCGGGACTTGTGCTGTTGGGTAACAATCTTCTGGTCTCGAACCTATACACTAATGCCGTGGGCGTGTACGACGCCTCCGCCGGATCCGTCGGCAACACTGCTTTTATTCCGGGCCTCAGCAATCCGCATGGGATGGCGCTCGCGGGTGATACGCTCTTTGTGACGAACACCGATGGCAACTCCGTCGGAGCCTACCACGCGAGCACGGGAGCCGTCATCAATGCCAGCCTGATCACAGGGCTCAACGGCCCGAATGGCGTAGCGCTTTCTGGCGACACGCTCTATGTCACGAATCGTCTGGGGAATACCGTAGGCGTCTACGACGCAACCACCGGCGCGGCCATCAACACCAGTTTCATCACGGGGCTGAATGGTCCAACCGGCGTGGCTCTCTCCGGCAGCACCCTGTTGGTGGCGAACTATGCAGGCAACACGGTCGGAGCGTACGATGCCGCATCAGGAACGGTGATCAACGCCAGCTTCATCACCGGACTCAACGGTCCGTACGGCCTCGTGGTCTCCGGCTCCTCGCTCTACATCGCGAACTACGGCTCCGGCAAGGTGGGCGTTTACAACCCCGCCACCGGGGCGGTCGTCAACTCTTCCCTCATCTCGAATCTCCACCAGCCAACCTACCTCGCCCTCCTCCCCGCGCTCGCCGCTCCGACCAGTTTGTTTTACGTGAACAATCCAGCTAGCTATACGAAAGGCGTCGCGATCACGCCCTATATTCCGGCGACCAGCGGCGGGGCAATCACCGTGTATTCGGTCTCTCCGGCGCTTCCCGCGGGCATCACCTTAAATGCCAGCACGGGAGCCATCGGCGGCACGCCTACGGTCCTTTCACCTGCCGCGACTTATGTGGTTTTCGGGGCGAATCGGTCGGGCATCAGGCAGATCCCGGTCACAATTACGGTGAATGACGCGGCTCCCTCTGCTTTGACATATTCGGCGAATCCAGCGGTTTACACCGCCCTCCTGCCGATCTCGGCGAACGTTCCACAGAGCAGCGGCGGAGCCGTGGTTTCGTATACGGTGTCTCCAGCGCTGCCCACTGGTCTCCATCTGGATCAGAACACGGGCATTTTGATGGGCACACCCGCCGTGACCGCCGCAGCAACGGCATACACCATCACCGCGACAAATACCGGCGGATCGACGACTGCAAACGTGAACATCGCGGTCATTTCGCAGATGGATGTCTGGCGTCAGCGGTTCTTCGGCACAACGAGCAACACGGGGGACTCCGCCGATGCCGCCGATCCCTACCATACCGGCGTTTCCAACCTCCTCGCTTTCGCCTTCCTGGGCTCCGATCAGGATCCCTCCCAGGCTGCGCTGAGCCAGCTTCCACAACTCCAAATGACCGGCGGCAACCTGTGTTACAGCTTTACGCAACCGGCGGGAGTCAGCGGCATCACCTATGGCGCGGAGTGGACTGACTCGGTGGATTCCGGAAGCTGGACGCCGATCTCGGACACTGGAAGCGGCAATCTCCATACCTTTGTCGCACCCATTGGCGACAATACCCAGATGTTTATCCGGTTGACTGTGAACACGCCGTGATCAGAGGATCTAGGCCAAGGCTCCCACCCGCTGCGGCCGCCGCTTTTTCAGTTCCTCGAAATGGGCGAGCGCCTGCGCGACGACCTGGTCCATGTTATGATACCGATAGGTCGCGAGGCGGCCGACGAATGAAACGTTTGTCTCGGTCGCGGCGCGTTCCTGGTACTTTTCGTAAAGGGCCCGGGTATCGGGCGTGGGAATGGGATAGTAGGCCTCGCGGCCGCGGGCGTACGCCTCCGGATACTCGCGGACGATGGTGGTCACGGGGATCTTCTGTCCGGTGGCGTGTTTGATTTCGACGAGGCGCGTGAACTCGTGGTCGTTTGGGTAGTTCACCTGCACCACGGACTGGTGGAATTCCTGCTCCAGCGTTTCGTATTCGAAGCGCAGCGACCGGTAGGCCAGCGGACCGAAACAATGTTCGTAATATTCGTCGATCGGCCCGGTGAAGATGAGGTGTTTCCACTGCACCTGGCCGCGTACGGCGCGGAAGTCCGTATTGAGCAACACCTGGATCCGGGGATGCTCGAGCATCTTGCGAAACATCGCGGTGTAGCCGGCCTCCGGCATCGCCTGAAATTTTTCCGAGAAAAGCCGGTCGTCCCGATTCGCGCGCACGGGGATGCGGCCGCACACGCCGGGATCGAGTTCGCTGGGCTCCCGTTGCCACTGCTTCCGCGTATAGTTGCGGTAGAACATCTCGTAGAGCCGCTCGCCGACCTGTGAGAGGACGAGCTCTTCGGAATTTTTCGGCTCCGCGATGGGCAGCCGCCATTTGGCCAGCGCGGCTTCCATCTCTTCGGTGTCCGACGGCCGACCGAGCATTTGCTCGAAGGTATGAAGATTGATCGGGAACTGCCAGGTCTGCCCGTGGGTCCACGAAAGGGCGCGGTATTCGACCGGATACCAGTCCGTAAACTGCGACAGGTACTCGACGATGCGGTCGGAATTGGTGCGAAAATAGTGCGGGCCGTAGGGGTGGATGAGCACGCCGGCGCGGTCTACGCAGTCGTAAGCATTGCCGCCGATATGCTCGCGGCGATCCACCACCAGGCACGACGCCCCGCACTGGCTGGCGAGACGTTCCGCCAGGACCGATCCGGCAAAGCCGGCGCCGACGATGAGGAAATCCCACGTCATGCCCGCGGCGGCGATGGATGAAGATCTGCGATGTTCATCGAAAAACGCCGAACTTGAATGATCGACGCGCGAAGCGCGAGCGCAGATTCTCAAACCGAAGACCGCCGTTGGACGGATTCCAGAGGGTGTTTCCCGGGTTGTTACCCGGCTACTTTACGCAGCCCTTCGGGCTGCATTGGGAGTGGCCAATTTTGTCAGAGCGCGGTCGGCGAGCGGAACGGAGCACGGGCATTCCTGCCCGTGACCTACGAGCTCCCAATGCTGTGCTCCCGGGCTTCTCATCGGTGGGATGTCCGCATTCGCATTCCTCAGGGATTCAGGACGCACAAAGGCGTGCGTCGGGAACGGGCAGGAATGCCCGTGCTCCTATCAAGAGCTACTTGAAATCCAGGCTCTGCATTTCCGCCCAGACGCTGCCGACAAAGATATCCGCCTCGATTTTGAGCAACACGCGGTTGGCGTCGTCGGAAGTCCAGATGGCGGCGTTCTTGAATTTTGAGTGCGGTTCGAGCTGCAGATTATCGGTAACGTGCCAGAGCTGGAGATTCAGCTTGATGGCGTTCCAGGAGCGGCCGGCGGCGTTGATCTTCTCGCGGCCGGCGACGTCGATTTGAGCAAGGTAAGTCGTGCCGCCGGGATAAACGGCAATGCGGTAGCGGTCGCCGTTTTTCAGCGGCTGGCTGCGCACCCAGTGAAGCGCACTGTTCAGGTCGAAGAGATTTGGAAAATCGTGGGGTTTGGATTTCGGCGGCTTGGGATCGGGCGGTGTGATTTCCCGGAGGCGCGTGACGCCGGTGGCATTGAAATCCAGCGAGGTTTTGATGGTTTTCTTCGCGTAGGTCTCGGTTTGCACCACGCTCACTGGCCGCAGGCTCGCCGCCATCAAGGTCGCGAGATACTCGAGATCCATCTGCCAGAGCGTGCGCACGAAGCCGGTGGTGTGCGCCGTGACCTCCATGCGCATCTGGCCGCCTTTGCCTTTGCGATAATCGAAGGCGCCGTCTGCGGCCGTAAAAGCCGTCCAGCCGAATTTATATTCCGCATGAAAAGGCCGCAACGGCGGAAACGATCCGGCTTGCGGCGGCGAAAGCTCGAGTGTTGCAGTCGAGGGCGGCGGCGCTGCGAAGGCGTGGCTTCCAAGCCAACCCAGAGTCAACAGCGCGAGCAGCCACGTTTTCACGAATGCACGGCGTGGACGCGTTCGGCTTCGGCGACAGGCAGCCAGCCACGCTGGTCGCCGGGTAATTCACAGTACAGCCAGGCCCCGTGCTCGCTGAGCACGCGTACTTCGCTGCCCGCCGGAAGCTTGCCGGCCACGGCGGCGCGATCCGCCGGGGCGAGCCGCGCGACTGCCTCCGTTGCGGTCACGACGGCGAGCGATTGTTGGTCGAAATCGGCCCAGAGCGCAAAGGCCGAGTAAGCCCCGATGACCAGGGCCGCGGCCAGTCCCACCCAGGGGAGAAGACTGTCTTCGGGCGGCCGCAGGCGCATCGCAACGACGCCGAAGACCAGGACCCAGAACGCACCTGCCGCGAGGAGCGTATAGGTGGTGGTGGACCATGGCAGCACCGCACGGGTCCATTCCCGCTCCGGAAGCATGCGGGCGCCGGATTGCTCGCGGGCAAACTGGAGATTTGCCGCCGCCTCGGGATGCGTGGGCTGAAGGGCGAGGGCGCGCTCGTAGTCGAGGATCGCCCGACCGCGCGTGCCGAGCCGGTAGTCGGCATTGCCCAGGTTGAAGTAAAGGTTTGCTGTCTGCTCACCGGCGGCCGCAAGTTGCTCGTAGCGCTGTTTCGCGTCAGCAAACTTGCCCTGATCGTAAAGCTGGTTGGCCTCTTCGAATTTAGCGGGAGCCGCCTGGACTGGAGCCGTCAGAGCCACGGCAGTCAGCGCGACGGTGACGAGAGCGGTAAGGTCCCGGAATCCGCGGAGCAAAGTGAAAGGAAGCGAGATCATGGCGCGGCTGCTCAAAGACATTCGATGGCGGAGAGAATTTGGCCGCGTTCGGCGTCCGGCAAGCGTTCTTCCGGAGCGCCGCTGCCGCTTCCGGCATAGAGCGCCTCGGCGCGCACATGGAAGATGCGCTCCACGAGCGCAGCGGCTTCCGGTGTTTTGGCTCGGGCGCGACAGGCGGCTCCATCGATGGCATCGGGAGATCCGCCCGTGGCGAGCGCCGTGTCGATCTGGAAAATGCGAGCGGCGGCGTCGTAAAATTCGCTGCGATTCTCTTCGCGGCGCAGGCGGGACAGCAGGCCGGCGCGCTCCCGGCGAAGCTCCGCAGCGCGACCGGCATCCGCCTTGGGCTTGCGCAGGCGGAGGAACAGACCCGCGGCGAGCAGGCCGGCGGGCAGCGCCTGCGCACACTGAAAAAGTCGCGACAGGTAGAGCGGAGTGAAGGAGCGGACCGAACCGAAGTCGTAGGCAATGCCGTGAATGTCGGTCGGAGCGGGCGGGGGAGTCGGCTTCGCTGGAGTCGTTGTGGCGACGGTCTGCGTTGCAGGCGCCGCCGGGACCGGTGTCGCAGCCGGGGCGCTGCCCGTAACCTCGAGCGGCGCTGCGTCGGTCGTCCTGGTCACGTATTTCTCGGAGACAGGATCGAAATAGGAAAACTCGAAGACGGGCATCTCCTTTTTGTTCGTCTCCGGGATCACCGCGATCTCGTAAGTCTTCGTGCCGCTGATGCCCGTGACGTTGTCTGCCTTGAAACTCGTGCTTGCCGGGTATACGTGCCAACCCGTCGGATCCCTGAGCACGGGCGCGCCGGCCCGATCGAAGCTGCCGGAGCCGCTCAGCTTCAGCTTCATGGTGATGGGATCGCCAATCTGAACTTTGCGCGGCGAACCCTCGCCGGAAAACTGGAAGGTTCCCACAGCGCCAGAGTAGTTTGCCGGCTTGCCCTGCGCGGGAAGCGGCTTGACGGTGAGTTCTACCGGATCGGCGACGGCCGTGCGGCGTTCCGGTTGCGCAAACATACCAAACGGATCGTTAAAGAAATCTTCGCCAAAGGGACTGCCGAAGGCGGAGCGTGGCCGAGTCGGTTTCGCCCGGGGCGGCACCCCGATGTAGGGGAAATTGGCCTTGCCAACCTTGATCACACCAGCCTGGGTGGGGGTAATGGACGCTTCACTGACAATTCGCGCCATTGCGCGCCCGTCCCGCACGACCTGATCACCGCGCGGCTCGGAAAGCTTGGTGGTCGTGAACCCTTCTCCCTCGAGCGTCGGCGCGTACTGGGGATCCAGCTGGGGCTGGGCTTTCATGTCGACGTAAAGATCGAGTTCCAGCGGAATCACTTCGCCGACGTACGCGGTACTTTTGGGCAGGTTGATTTCCAGCCAGGCCCAGCGATTATCCTGGCCGCCGCCGCCGTCGGATTTCTGCGCTTCGACCTTCAGGGTGACGGGCTCGGTCTCGTAGGGATGGCCATTTGCGCGAAAATGCAGCGCCGGGATGGTATACGTGCCGGCGCGTTCGGCGTGGATCGTATAATTCAAAATCACAGAGGACTGCGCGCTGCCATTGGTGATTTGCACCTGCTCGGAGTAACCGGGAGTGGAAATATTGAGCCCATCGACCTGCGGGGTGTTGGACGTTGAGATCGGCGGAGAAACATTATCCAACTGGATGGAAAGCCCAATCGGCTCCCCGACGGCGGCGGTCGGGCTCGAAAGGCGAGCCTTCACGGTCTCGCCCCAAGCGTGATTCACGCCGAGAGCCGCGAGCGCTGCAGCGCTCAGGGCCAGCCGACGGATGCTGAAACAAAAGCTATTCATGAAATGATTACCAATCGCGGAAGGACCCGGGCGGCCGGGATTTTTCGCCCGGCTTGAGGAGACGAACGTGAGCATCGTCGGACTTGAGTGAATCGAGAAGATTTCGCGCCTGGCTTTCCGTCATGCGGTTTTCGGCGGCGGCCTGCGCTTCTTCGGCGGCTTCCTGCTCAGCCTTGGCGTTTTCTTCGGGCGGCTGGCCTTTGTCTTTCAGTTCACCCGTAAGTTTATGCTGCGCCTGCTGTTCGGCGGCATCGGCCGGCTGTTGCGCCTCTTTCATTTCGGCCGCTTTCTGCTCGGCGGACTGGCCTTGCTGGCCATTCTCATCCTTTTTCGGCTCCGGCTGCGCCTGTTGCGCCTGCTGGCCGTCCTGTTTTTGCTGATCCTTGTTTGGCTCGTCTTTGGAAGCTTGGTCTTGCTTCAGCACATCCTTCTTCTCGCCGTCCTTGTCCTCACTGCCCGCTTGCTGCTTGGCCGCCTGTTGCTCTTTGCCTTCGGCCTGCTGCTGATCCTTCTTCTCGCCGGCCTGCGCCTGCTGTTGTTTCGAGCCGTCGTCCTTTTGCTGGTTTCCCTGCTGCGCCTGGCTTTGTTGCCCTTGTTGCTGCTGGGACTGTTGTTGTTGGCTTTGCTGTTGCTGGCTTTGCTGGTCCTGATCCTGTTTCTGCTGTTGGTCTTTGGACTGCGACTGCTGGCTTTGGTTCTGTTGCGACTGCTTCTGATCCTTATCCTTGTCTTGATCCTTTTTGTCCTGGTTCTTCTGATCCTGCTTCGGCGGCTCCTTCTCCAGCTCGGTGATGATCTGCTGGACCACGCCGCGATTGTACTTGGCGTTGCCATCCTGCGGCTGCGCTTGCAGCGCGGCGTCATAGTGCTGGAGCGCGTTTCGCAACTCTTGCAGCGCCGCGGGCTTGTCCTTCTGCTTCAGGCCCCGCTGGACCAGCGTGTTTCCCAGGTTGTACTCGGCCTTCTCCCGCAGCGCGGGATCAGTGGTCGTGAGGGCTTTTCCGAAATTTTCCAGCGCGCGGTCGTATTCGCCATTCTTGTAGGCCGCGCTGCCCAGGTCGAATTGCAGCTCCGGTGACTGTGGGCGGTCTTTGAGTTGTTTGTCGAAGGAGTCCTGGGCGCCTCGGTAGTCCTCACGATCATAGGCGTCGAGTCCGGGGTTCTTGGCCGAAGCCAGCGCGGCGAACCCAAAGAAGAGCAAGAGCGCAGCCGCCGCCGGAGCGGGCGCGGACAGGCGCGCCGAGCGCCGCCGTTCGCCAACGAGCAGGGAAGCCGCGAGCAGGGTGAGCCCGGCGGAGAGCGGCCACTGGTAGCGCTCCAGCGGACGCCGCTCGCGTTCGGAATTGATGTCCTTTTCAGTCATGGGACGAAGTCCTTGTTGAACGACCTGCTGCATGTCCCGCACGCCGTTCGTGAGGTGAACGTAGAAGCCCTTGCCGGCTTGTGCAATTTCCTGCAAGCGCGGTTCATCGAGACGGGATTTGACGATCTGTCCCTCGGGATCTTTCACGAATTCCGTCTGCCCACCTTTCGTAACGGCGATCATCGAGCCGCCCGGCGACCCGAGGCCGATGGTGAAGATGCGCACCGCGCCGTTCAGATCCCGCGCGATGCGCGCTCCATCCTCCTCGAGTTCTTCACCATCGGTGAAGAGCACCAGGGCCCGGTTATCGCTTTCGCCTTTGCCAAAGGCATCGACGGCGGTGCGGATGGCGTCGGCGATATTCGTGCCGCCGCGCGGAATGATGTCCGTATCCAGCTCGCGGAGCGCTTCGAGCACGGCGCCATGATCGGCGGTGAGCGGGGCCTGGAGAAAGGCCGTACCGGCAAAAGCGACCAGCCCGACGCGGTCGCCTGCGACTTGCGTGATGAGATCTTCCGCCGCGAGCTTGGCGCGGGCGAGCCGGCTCGGCTGGACGTCGTCGGCGAGCATCGATTTGGAGACGTCGATCGCGATGATGATGTCGCGGCCATGCACCTTCTGTTCCTCCCAGGTGTATCCCCAGCGCGGCTGGGCCAGGCTCAGGATCACGCAGGCGAGCCCCGCCAGCACGAGCAGGAAGCGCAGTCGCCGCCGGGCGACGCTGATATTGCCCGCGAGCTGTTTCTCCAGGCGCGCGGCGATAAGTTTGCGCAGGAGCCGCGCACGGAGTTGTTCGTTGCGCAGGAAGAGCGCAGCGAAAAGGGGCAGCAGGGCAAAAGCCCACAACCAATGGGGATGGCCGAACGTCATGGCATTCTCCTCAAGATTGTTTCACCCAGGATCACACTGGCCGCGAGAAACGCTGAGCCGATGACCAGAAACCAGGAATAGAGTTCGGCCACCTGCTTGCGTTCGCTGATCTCGATCTTCGATTTTTCCAGCTTGTCGATTTGGGCAAAGATGTCTTTCAGGGATTTGGAATCGGTCGCCCGGTAGAATTCGCCCTGGCCGATTTCGGCGATCTTCTTCAGGGCTGGGATGTCGACGTCACATTCGATGAGCTGGTAGACTTTGCGTCCGAATGAATCTGTGACCGGGATGCGGGCCTTGCCGTTTGAACCCACGCCGATGGTGTAGATCTTGATGCCCAGCGCGTGCGCGGCCTCGGCGGCGGTATTGGGCGTCACTTTGCCGGCATTGTTGCTGCCGTCCGTGAGCAGCACGATGATCTTGCTCTTGGAATCCGTGCGATCCTTGAGCCGATTCGCGCAGGAGGCGATGCCGGAGCCGATGGCCGTGTTCCCTTCGATCTGGCCGATATGCACGCGCTCGAGATTCCGCAGCAGCCAATCGTGATCGAGCGTGAGCGGACTCACGAGGTAGGGCTGGCCGCCAAAGGCGATCATGCCGATGCGATCGTTCGGCCGGCCGGTGATGAAGTCTTCCGTGAGATTTTTTACGGAATCGATGCGGTTGGCCGTCTCGCCGCCGATGGTCATATCCTCGGCGAGCATGGAGTTGGAGACGTCCAGGGCGAGCATGATGTCGATGCCGCTGGCTTCGGTGCGGGAAAGCGTCTGGGAGGTTTGCGGGCGGGCCAGGGCGATAATGAAGAGTGCGAGCGCCCCGAGCATGAGACCGGGCAAAAACCCGCCTGGGCGAGCCTTGCGCGCCGCGCCGATGGCGCGAAAAGGCACAAGCGACGAATAGCGGATGGCGGCGGCGTGACCGCGGGCGCTGTTCAGGATGGCGAGCAGCGGCACGAGCGCGAGCAGCCAGAGAAAGCTGGGACTCGCAAAAGCAAAATGGGATGCGCGCAGCCAGCTCATATATTCACTCCGCGGACAAAGTCGAAGGCGCTCCCGAGCAGGGCCTTGCTCGTCGACTCGGTTTCATCGAGCCGGCCAAATTTTACCATGTCGCTGCGCTCCAGAAAATTCGCGAGCAGCGTGCGGTCGCCGGTGGAAAAGGCCGGCGAACGCTGGATCGAGGCGAGAAACTCGGCCGACGTTTGCTGGACGGCATGGAGGCCGTAGTGCTCGCCAATGAACTTCCGCAGGACATCCGACACCTCCACGCCGAACTCATGCGGATCCATTTGCTGGAGACGCGTCTGCAATTGCTCCAGCGCGCGCAGGGCCAGGGCGCGCGGTGTGGGCGGAAGCGGTTTGGGCCGATTGCGGATGGCGCGAACGATAAGCCAGGCGGCGAGGCCGACGATGGCCAGCCCGGCCACCCAAAGCGTGATAACCATGCCTAGCGGCATTGGGACATCGATCGGCGGTTGAATGTCGCGGAGGGGGGGGGCCGCAGGACCCGCCGTAGCGGCGGCGGGGGAAGACGAACCGCCCGGCGTGGCGTCGTGAATGGCAGCAAGCAGCGAGATCATGCGGGAATGGCGAGGCGCCGCTCGCGGATGCGGAAGAAGGCTCGAAGCGCGGGCACGTAGTCCTGGCCCGTGCGTAGTTCGATGGAGTCGACACGCAGGCGGTTGAATTCGCGTTTGCGGTCTGCGGCGGTTTTTTCCACGGCTTTTTGAAAGCCGAGCCGGACGGAGCGGCTGGAGGTGTTGATTTCGATTTGTTCTCCGGTTTCAGCGTCTTCCAGGGTGATCCGGCCGAGGTCCGGCAATTCCTCTTCGTGCGGATCGATGATGGGCAGCGCGATGAGGTCGTGGCGGCGGGCCGTCATGGCCAACTCGCGCGAGTAATCGGTCGCCTGGAAGTCGGAGACGCAGAAGACCACGGAGCGGCGGTGGAGGATGCGGTTCAGGTAGCGCAGGGCCACGGCGGGGTTCGTCCCACGGCCCTTGGGCTGGTGATAGAGGATCTCGCGCACGATGCGCAGGGTGTGGAGGCGGCCTTTCTTCGGGGCGATGAAGAGCTCGACGTCGTCGGAGAAGAGGAGGAGACCGACTTTGTCGCTGTTGCGCACGGCGCTGAAGGCCAGCACGCAGGCGATCTCCGCGGCCGTCTCGCGTTTGCTCAGCTCGATGCTGCCGAAATCGCCCGAAGCGCTCACGTCGACCACGAGCATGACGGTTAATTCGCGCTCCTCGGTGAATTTCTTCACGTAGGCGTCGCCGCGGATCTCGCCGAGGCGCGCGGTGACGTTCCAGTCGATGGAGCGCACTTCGTCGCCGGGCTGGTATTCGCGGACTTCCTCGAAATTCATGCCGCGGCCCTTGAACACGCTGCGGTACTGGCCGGCAAAGGCCGCCTCGACCAGACCGCGGGTCCGGAGTTCGAGCCGGCGGATTTTCTTGAGGATTTCGCGAGGAGCAGTGGGCACGGGAATACGATGGAGCTGGGGCGTCTCGAAAAGCGGGAGCCGGTAAGGCGCGGGCTCGATCAGGGCACCGGAAGGCCGGCGAAGATGCGATCGATGATCTGTTCGCTTGTCAGCTCCTCCGCCTCGGCTTCGTAGCTGACGATGATGCGGTGGCGAAGGACGTCCGGGCCGACATTTTTCACATCCTGCGGCGTCACGTAGCCGCGGCCCGACAGATAGGCGCGGGCGCGGGCGGCCAGGGTAAGGGCGATGGTGGCGCGGGGCGAGGCGCCGTAGCGGATCATGCCGTCGAGCCCTTTCAGGCGATAGGAGGCAGGCTCGCGGGTCGCAAAGACGACATCGACGATGTAATCCTTCACCCGATCGTCGACATAGATGGAGTTCACAAGCTTCCGGGCCTCCACGATGGATGCGGGCTCGATAAGCGGCTTCACTTCCGGCGTGGGCGCCGAGGTGGCCATGAGATCGAGGATTTGCCGTTCCTCCACCTTGCTCGGGTAGCCGACTTTGAGCTTGAGCATGAAGCGATCGAGTTGAGCTTCGGGCAATTGGAAGGTGCCCTCCTGCTCGAGCGGATTCTGCGTGGCCAGAACGAGGAAGGGATCGGGCAGCTTGAAAGTCTGATCACCCAGCGTGACCTGGCGCTCCTGCATGGCCTCGAGCAGGGCGCTCTGGACTTTGGCCGGAGCGCGGTTGATTTCGTCGGCGAGGATGAGGTTGGAAAAAAGCGGGCCCTGCTTCGTCGTAAACTCGCCCGTGCGCGGATTGTAAATCAGCGTGCCGATGAGATCGGCCGGGAGTAGGTCTGGCGTAAACTGGATGCGCTGAAAGCCGGTGTGGATGCACTGGGCCAGCGTCTTCACGGTGAGGGTCTTGGCCAGTCCGGGGACGCCTTCGAGGAGCACGTGGCCATTGGTGAGCAAGCCGACGAGCAGGCCTTCCACGAGGTACTTTTGCCCGACGACTACGCGGCCGACTTCCGTCAGCAATGGCGCGATCCATTGGCTGGTTTGTTTGACTTGCTCGGTGAGCTCCTGGGTGTTGATCATGAGGAAATGCTGCTGAAAGCGACTATGCGGCGACGGCGCAAAAGGCGCGCAGGCGGCAGATCGGCCTCATCCACGCACGGCCGGCGCGAAGGGCGCGGGCCTCTGCAGGAGAAACACGCAAGCCCCACGCGACAAAGCCCTTGCGACGGGCGTCGAGCAGATCTGGACGCAGGTTTTGCATCGTCGTGGGTCAGACATTGGCTGTGCGCAAAATGTTCGAATTTCCGACGCAGCCCATTCCAACCGGGAGCCGACCAATGGAAAGAATTGGCGCGCAGACGCCAAGAAAATTGCCGCGAAAGACGACAATGTTTTTTACGGAGCCGATTTCTCAGCCTGTTGGGCTGAGACTGGAATTCACCACGGAAGACGGTCCGAAGTCATTCCGCGCGAGGTTCCTTGGGGGGACACCGCCTCTGAAATTCGGCCTTCCAGATGATTCGGGGCCGGCGGTCTTGTTTGCCGGCGCGAAAAGATTCCACTTACGCCAAATGCAATTGCGCTTTGAGAATGAGCGTGAGCGCTTTCAGCGTCAGTTCGCAGAGGAGGAACGGTTTGCTGATGAATTCATTCCCGCCGCTCAGGCTCGAGTGCATCCGATTTTCCGCGGAAGAAAGTCCGCTCAGGAAGATGATGGGCGTCGTCGCGTGCAGTGCCAACTGGCGGATTTCCGCGCAGAGTTCAAAGCCATTCATCCCCGGCAAGCTCACGTCCAGGAAGATCAAATCACACGGGGTATCGGCGAGTTCGCAGAGCGCCTTGATCGGATCCTGTGCGCTACGCGTCTGCATCATCGCCGTCTCCATGGCCATGCGAATGCAGTCGCAGTTGTCTTCGTCGTCGTCGACGGCGAAAACGAGCGCCTTAGCCGGGTCCTTGGCCTGGCTCAGATCCTTCACCTTGAGGAGCGTGGTGAGAAATTCGATCGTTTGACCCACCGTCCGCAGCGTCGCCGGATTTACCTGCTCCGGATATTCATGGAGATCGGAGGCCAGGCCTGCGAAGGCGGCGGAAAGCCGGTGCAGCGCAATGAGACCCGCCTCGCGCGCCCGCTCGGAAAATTGCTCGGCCTGGGCGTGGAGTTCGGCCAGGTGATTGGACTCCGCAGGAGTCTTCAAATACGCCTGATAGCACCGGCGCATCGCGCGAATGCCGTCGTGCGTCTCCGTAGTGGCGAAAGATTCAGGCTGAAGCGTCGGGATGACCGGCGTCTGCGATTGGCGGGGAACCGCGGCGCCCCAGCGGCCGCCCTGCTTGGCCTGAAGCCGCGCTTCGGCGAGCTGTGAGCCGAGAATCTTGATCTGTTCCTGCGCTGCGCGGAGCTGGGTGGCGAGATCGATCGTCTCGGTGCGCTGCTGCTCCAGACGATCGGCAAGATCGCGGCGGTCCTGGTCGCGCATGTCGAGCAGCCGGGCCATCTCGGAGATGTCAGCATTGCCCGCGCCGCCTTCATAGCCGGCGGCGCTTTCGACCGCCTGCAACTGGGCGCGCAACGCTTCAACTTGCGCCTCCAAAGCCAGCACGCTCTCCGTGCTCTGCTGCCGGGTGAGGTCGCGATCGCGAATGATTTTGTCGATCTGCTTTTGCGCCGAGGCGAGAGACAAGGCGGCTTCGTCGCGCATCCGCTGCGCCACGTCCCGCTCGCAGAGGAGCGAGTCGAATTGCGTCCGAAGACGCGAAAGATTTTCCGAGGAATCGCCCGCCGTCCGCTGCAGCGAGGTGATGTGCTCCGAGCGGTCCTGGAGTTGATTGCGAAGATCAATGACTTCCCGGCTGAGCACCTGGACGCGAAGTTCGCTCGTCGCACATTCGTGCTGGAGCGCGGAGATTTCGCCCTGCAATTCGTGGCGAAGCGCTTCCACGGCTGAGCCGTCCGGCCGCGTCCGGAGGGAATCGATTTCCTGCACGTAGCCCTCGACTTGCGAAGCGAGGAGATCGCGTTCGGAGATGACGCTTTGCAGTTGCTCGTGGGCTTCCGCGAGAGCGGTCTCGTGACCGGCGCCCGCTTGCATCGCAGAGGCGTGGGTCGTCGAAATTTCCGCGAGACTGGCCATGGCCTGATCCAGCTCGGCCGAGACGCTCTGCAGTTTTTCCACCGCTTCGTTCCGCTCCGTTGTGATCACCCCCAGCTTCGCCTCAGCTTCTTGAGCCCGGGCGATTTTCTTTTCCATCTCCTCCACCAGATACTGAAGGTCCGCCACCGTATCTTCGGCGCGGCTCAGTTTCTGGAGGAGCTCGGTATTCTGCGCCTGCGCGGTGTCGCGCGCCTGGCGAATGGAGAAAATTTGCCGTTGAGCTTCGTTGAAGCAGCGATTCGTCTCTTGAGATGCGTGAGTCACGGCGTCGATTCTGCGGTTGAGGTCGTCTCGCTGGCGGGCGAGGTCATCCCGTTGCCGGGCCGCTTCGTCGCACTGCCGGCGGAGTTCCTGCCCGGTGCGCTCCGCCGAAGCGATGCGGGTTTGCGCCTCCGTCACCGCGCGCGCGTGCCGCTCGACCTCTTGCAAGGCCGCATCCCGCTCACGAATCAACGAGGTGATTTCGACAAAATGGGCGCGCAATTCCTCATTCTGCCGACGAGCCGTTTCCAGCTGCGTAGCCATCTCATTCCGTTCATCTTCTGAAGCCCTCGCCTGCGCTCTCGCGTCCCGGGCGGTCTGCTGCAACTGCTCGATGAGCGTGCGGATCTCCCTCGTCGGATCGGTGTCATCGCTCAGCGCGGTGACCGGCAGATTCGTTATCGGCAAGGGTGCGCGCCGGTCCGAGAAATCGATCTCAGCAAATTTGGGCTTGGATTGGGACATGCGATTGGTGCGCTTTGAAGCTGGAGTGATTACTCCACCGCAGATGCACTATCTATTGAGCACGGCTCGTGCCCCTTCTTCTTTGAACCAGAAATTATAATAAGTATCACCGATGCTTCTAGGGTATTTGCGGAGCGTTTGGCGCGAAATTGGCCCGAATAAGGGGCTCCGCAATTCTCACGCCGACGAGAATTAATTCTCACCTAAGAGAAGGGCGAGTTTCGGGTAGTTCTGATTTGGGCCCACGAGGAGTCGGTCAATGATCGCCATCCGCTTGAAGAGTAGATTCGACACGTCGGGAATCGCTTCTGCTTCGCAGTTGTTTAAATAGACGTGTTTATTGTGGTTTTAATGTACAAGGTCTTTGCATTGACAATTTCTTAGAGTTTCGACGCGCCGGATATAGTCCGAAGCCGGCGCGCTCGGTTTTGCCGAAGGGTGTCGAAACGTGAGGCGGACCACGCACGCGGTCGCGCCGGGGCAGGGGATTAAGCTTCCTGAGGCTTCGGCGGGTTTTTCAGAAAGAGCAGCAGCACATTCGCAAGTAGCGCCAGGGCTCCGCCGAGGAGCAGCCGGGGGGTGAGCGTCTCATTGGCATAAGGCGCGCCGCTCCAGGCGCTCATCCAGCCCGGGAGGAAAAGCGCGAAGGCGGAGGCGAAGACCGGCTCGATGCTGTAGATAAGTCCAGCTTCTGTCGCCGAGACGCGCGGTTGCCAGGCGTTCATGGTCAGAAAGCTGTAAAGCGTGCAAAAAATCGTGATCACCGCCAGCACCGCGAGGCTCGGCGCCGAGGTCCAGACCTGCAGCAGGGCTGCCGGTGTGGGCGCCGAAAAGACCGCGAGAACGCCGCAGCTCAGTGCGAGCGTGAGAAACATGACGAGGGAGGACGCAGTGCTGCGATTGGCCGCGAAGCGCGGCATTTCCAGCAGGAGAATCTGCACGGCAAAGAAGAGAGTCGCCGCGAGGGTTTCCCATTCGCCCCGGCCCAAATGGAAAGTCCGCCAGTCGAAGTCCGAGAGGATCGCCGTGCCTGCCAGCACCAGGGCCGTGCAAACGATGAGTCCCGCGCGCGGCCATTGCCGCAGACGGATTGCCGCGACGATCGGCAGGATCACGCAGTAAAATTGGGTGAGAAACGCGCTGGTCGAAGCCCGGGTATGCGCCAAGCCATCCGCCTGGAGCAACAGCCCTCCGGCAGCCATGGCGCCAAGCCCAAATCCCTGCTGCCATTCCTTGCTCGTAATCTTCAGTCCGCGTCCGCAAAGCGCAGCCAGCGCCAGCGCCGCCAGGAGGAACCGCGCACAGACCACGGAACAAGCCAGAAACCACGAGCCCGAACCCGGTGCGTCGAACGCCTGCCGCGCATAAAGCGCTTTCAGCAACGGAAAACTCACCGCCCACGAAATCGTGGCGGCGACGAGGCGAAGGATGGCGCCGCGGCGCAAGCGGCGTTCGGAGGTCGTGAGAGACACAGCGCATTGGTTCGGGCCTTTGCAAATACGCGTCGAGGCGAAACGCCTTCCATTAAAGGGACAGACACTTTGTATTCGCTAAAAAATTGGCGGGCTTGCGCGGTGGGTGGCGTTTCTCTGATCGTGCAGGGGCTCTGCCAATTCCCGGCGCCCATATTCGTTATTCGCCTTTCTCCATACCGAACCACCCGACTTGTCCTCACGGTCCCCGTCGACTCTTTTCTGGCCATCTTCTCCATCTCTTATGCGCCGCAACTTTCTCTCGCTGGTCTTTTGCGCTCTGATTCTGCCTTGTATGGCCACGGCAGAGGAGTTCACCACGGACTTCAACGTTGGTCCGGAAGGATGGCTGGCGGGGTTCGCGGATTACCCGGTCGGAAGCGAAAAGTTCTACGAGCTGGAATCCGGTATGCAGCCATATGAGACCGCCGCGGGAGAAAGCGGGAAGGCCTTTATGTTATCCGGCGTCAATCACAGCGATGACTTGTGCATGTATCTCAGCCAGCGCATCGCCGGATTGAAGCCAAATACCCGCTACGATGTGCAGTTTTCGGTGACTTTTGCCTCGTCCGCGCCCGCTGGCTCCGCCGGAGTGGGCGGCGCGCCAGGCGAGGGTGTCGTAATTAAGGCCGGCGTGACTCGCCAGCGGCCGATGAACTTCGGCCGATACGCCCGCATGAACATCGGTAAGGGAAACCAGACGGCCAGCGGTCGCGATGCCAAGACGATCGGCAACGTGGCCGTGGATGTGCCTGCGGATAGTCCCAGCTTCAAGCTCAAGACGCTCACGAGTTCGAATATCCCATTTTCCTTCAAAACGGACGGCGTTGGCGGAGGTTGGTTGTTTGTGTGCTCCGACTCCGGCTTTGAGGCAAAGACGGTTCTTTATTTCACGAGGATCAGCGCAATCCTTACTTCGCGCTAAGGATTCTGATCGCAAGGATCCGCCTGGAGGCATTCAAGAAATCGCGGCGGCGACGAGGCGAAGAGTGGCGCCACGGCGCAGGCGGAGTTCGGAGGTCGCTCAGCCGGCACGCCGGCTTGGTTGTGCGAATCCCTGCGCCGGAGCCCAGATCGCGTCTGTCTCCCTCGAAGGGGGTGCCCTAGTAAAGGGACAGACACTTTAATATGAAATGCTATATAAAATGTATTAAAGGTATTCTATTAAAGGGACAGACACTTTAACATCGACACATTAAAGGGACAGGTACATTAAGAAGAAAACGCTTGCTTTCAGTCACGGACTCCCGAATGATCGCTGGCAGCCATGCGCCAAGCTCGTCTCAAGGCCCCTCCTCACCTCCCTCAAGCCTATTACCATTGCGTTTCTCGCGTGGTGAACCGCGCGTTCGTTCTTGGAGAACTTGAGAAGGAGGCGTTCGTCGGCCTAATGCGCAAATACGAGGCGTTTTGCAGCGTGCGTGTGGTCACTTTTTGCGTTCTCGATAACCACTTCCACGTTCTCCTCGAGGTTCCGAAGCGCCCAGATGTCCCACCGACCGACGAAGAACTCATTGCACGCGTCCGCGCGCTTCACGGCCGGGCTGCCGCCAATGAACTCCGCGATCTCCTCGAATCGCTTCGCGCTCAAGACTCGGAAAGCTCGCTGGCTGCAGCGGAAGCGCTTCGAGAGAGTTATTTCCGGCGCATGTGGGACGTGAGCGCCTTCATGAAGGTGCTCAAGCAACGCTTCAGCGTCTGGTTTAACCGTCAGCACAGCCGCACCGGAACCCTCTGGGAAGAGCGCTACAAGAGCGTGCTCGTCGAAGGCGCGGACCAGGCGCTTGCCGCCATGGCGGCCTATATCGATCTCAATCCTGTGCGAGCGGGCATTGTAGCGGATCCCAAGGACTACCGCTGGTGTGGCTATGCAGAGACGGTTGCCGGCAAGAAACCCGCTCGCGAGGGTCTGGCGATCGTCGTTCGGTTCTTGGAAAATCGCCCTCTGGTTCAAGCGGACGCCATCCTCGCCCGCTATCGGGTGCTTCTGTTCAGTCGCGGGGAAGCCCAAGGCCTCGATGAAAATGACGCGCCGTTGCGGCGTGGTTTCGCCGCTGAAACCATCGAACACGTCCGCGCCGAGCGCGGCCGGCTCAGCCGATACGAATTGCTCCGCTGCCGGGTGCGGTACTTTAGCGATGGCGCAGCGCTCGGGAGCAAGCAGTTCGTGAACGACGTCTTCCACGCCAACCGCCTCCACTTTGGACTCAAGCGCAAAGACGGAGCCCGGCGTTTGCGCGAAGCCGACGAGCCGCTCTTTACCTTGCGTCAGTTGCAGGTCGATCCCATCGCCGCCTAGCTTAGGCCAATACGCTTAGGCCCCGCCGCCTTTTATATATACCGTCTTCGCATTGACGAATTCCCGGATCCCGGCCCGCGCCAGCTCCCGGCCATAGCCGGAGCGCTTGATTCCACCAAAAGGCAGCCGCGGATCTGAGCTCGTCATGGCATTGATGAAGACCTGGCCGGACTCTATTTCATTGATGAGGCGCTCGCGCTCCTGTGGATCCTGGGTCCATGCGCTGGCTCCCAAGCCGAAGTCCGTCTGGTTAGCGACCGCAAGGGCGTCATCGAGATTGCGCACTCGAAAGAAAACGGCGGCTGGGCCGAATATCTCCTCCTGCGCTACTGGCAGATTTGGCGCGACGTTATCCAGCGCCGTCGGCGCATAAAAATTGCCCGGCCCCGGCAAACGCTTTCCGCCAGTCAGCACCCGAGCGCCGGCTTCCACGAGTCGGTGAACCTGGTCCTCCAGCGTTTCGAGAATTGCGATCGTGGCCAGGGGGCCGACTTCAGTCGTCGGATCCAGCGGATCGCCGACTCGTAGGTCGCGCAGGAGCTGCACGAAACGGTTCGTGAATTCCTCGTAGACCTGTTCATGGATAACGAAACGCTTGGCCGCGATGCAGGATTGACCGCAATTGATCGTGCGCGCTTTCACGCCGACCTGCGCCGCCGCGGCGAGATCCGCGCTGGGCATGACGATGAAAGGATCGCTGCCGCCTAGTTCCAATACGGATTTCTTGATAAGCCGCCCTGCGGTGGCTCCCACTTTGCGCCCGGCATTTTCGCTTCCTGTGAGAGTGACCGCAGCAACGCGCGGATCTTCCAGCACGCGTTCCACCTGCCCGGAGCCGATGAGCAGCGTCTGAAAAAGGTGCTCGGGAAAGCCGGCGACGTGAAAGAGATCCTGCAGTGCCAGCGCACAGCCCGGCACATTTGAGGCGTGCTTGAGTAGCGCCGCATTTCCCGCCATGAGTGCGGGAGCAGCAAAGCGAATGACCTGCCAGAAAGGGAAATTCCAGGGCATGATCGCCAATACCGGCCCAAGCGGCTGATAGCGTACGAAGGCGGTGGCGTCGTCGACCTGCGCGGGTTCATCGGCAAGGAAATGCTCGGTGTGTTCGGCGTAATATCGCGCACATTTCGCGCATTTGGCGGCCTCTTCCTGGCCGGCAGTGATCGGCTTGCCCATCTCTTCGGCCATGAGTTTGCCAAAGGTGGCCTGCTCGCGATCAAGGACCTCGGCGAGGCGCCGCATCCAATGCGAACGCTCGGCAAACTTCGTGCGGCGCCAGGCGCGAAAGGCCGTGTCGGATTGCTGGAGACAGCGCTCGATGTCCTCCGTCGTCTGCGCGGGATAAGTGTTGCCGGCAACGCCGGTCGCCGGATTGAGAGAGGTGAAGGACATAAACGAGAAGGAGATAACTTTATTTCGGACTACGCAGATTGTTTACGTCCATTTGACGGAGAAAAGCGTTTCAGAGAAGCGTTCCATGTCCCGAAACCCTTCCACTCCAGGCGACTTCCGCCGCTCCGCGGCGCTGCCGGACGGTCGAGGCGCGCGCCGGAGTGGCGAGATGCGATGAACACGTGTGAGGTTATGATTACATCGAGCTTAGTTCCGCCAATTCGTCCAGGAATGCGCGTCCGGGTTTTTGCCATGTATCCGTATTCGCTGCCGCGAGGATTGACGAATGGGAGCACCACTGTCGTGTTGCGCGTCGAGGATGGGAAATGCCTGGTGCGCGACGATGCCGGCCACGATTGGACGGTGGCAGCGATGTCGGTGGATCCCGGACAACGGGTGCGGGTGGACGGGCATTGGGTGGACGAGAGCGATCGGCCGGCGGCATAGGTGAATTTGCCGGGCGAGCGTAAGGAGGAGGCCAGGATTGGCGGGATTTACAACCAGGCGCGAATCCGCGGACCGGAGCGGAAGGAAGCGTGCAGAGGCAACGTTCGACCTGATTTCATTGATCGATTCATCCGTGGCGAATCCGGAACGTGTTCGTTAAATTCAGCGCTGCTTCCGCCCGCTGCGTGGCCCGCGCGAGGTTGCAAAACTCGCCCGCTTTGGCGCCGTGTTCAGTCACGCGGCGCCGATCACAAATCATTATTGTCCTTTTGCAGGCAGCACTTTTTCCACGGCTTTGATCAGCTCCGGCGAGTTCGGCTCTACTTCCGAATCGAAACGCGCGACGATCGCGCCATCCGGACTCACGAGAAATTTCCCGAAGTTCCATTTCACTTCGCCAGGCGCCGGCGAAGTCGGTCCCGTCAATTCGGCATACAGCGGATGCTTCTCGGGCCCTTTCACCTTGAGCTTCTGGAAGAGTGGAAAGGACACGCTATAGCGTGTGCTGCAGAACTTCTTGATCTCATCGGCGGTTCCCCGCTCCTGGCCGCCGAAATCATTCGAGGGAAATCCGAGCACCATGAGCCCCTGGTCTTTGTATTTGCGCCATAGCGCTTCGAGTCCTTCGTACTGAGGCGTGAAGCCGCAGCGCGAGGCGACGTTCACGATCAGCAGCGCTTTGCCACGATAGGCTCCGAGCGATGTGTCGTGGCCGTCGATGTCCTTAAGTGGAATCGAGAAGAGCTTCGTGTCGTCGGCCATGGCTGAGGAATGAAGAAAAGTAGCGAGGGTGAAAAGAAGGAGCGAGATTTTCATGCGGCAATGGGGAAGTCGCAGAGATCCGTAGCACGCAGCTCGGAAGTCGTGCGAGCGCAAAGCAACTGCGGATTTCATTCGAGCGAAGGCGTTGCAACGACGCCGGACGATTCGCCTTGGACGTAGCGGTCACCGCGGCTCCATGGCGGAGATCGCGGGTGTTATCCGGCCGCGCCTCCGCCTCCGCTGAAGCGCGTTTCGCCAGCGTCGCTGCATTCGATTTGGCGCGATTCGATCTCTGGTCGCCGTCGTTGTTTGGTCGATAATCCCTTGATTTCATCAGCCTATTCTCGCGTTGGCGCCGATGACGCGGCTGCCTCGGCGCCGCCGCGCGGGCTGCGTCTGTCACGAACTCCGCGGCGGGCGCGAAAGTCGCGCAGCCAGCTTCTTCAAATGCTCTCGTGACCATCGCCGGCAAAACGCGGCGGCTGTTTTTTTCTCCTCATCGGGCGCCACGGATCGCTTTTCGGCAGTCAGTCCGCTCGCGACGAAGAGCCGTTGGCTCGAGTCCGCGCGCGCCTGCCGAAACACACAAATCGCCTGTATTTATGCGGGTTTTCTGCGCGTCCGCGCATTTCGCCGGCGCCCGCGCTCGATCTGATCGCGTCGTGCGCGCGCAAAAATTTTTCGCGTCGGGCGAAAATGTCTCGAGCCGGGTTCGCGTGCGTCTTGGGAGTACTGCGCAGCGAGTTCGCGCAGTGGTGGAAAAATTGAAATCGCCTGTGCCAGACAATGTTTTCTGCGCGCTCCGCGCTTCGGAAGACACTGCGATGGAGCTCGCGGAATTCGCGCGCGCTCGGCAAAGACGACCCGCTTTTTGAGCGTTCGAGGCCGAGTATTTTTGAAAAATCTGCAAACTAACGAAACAAAAGCGTGACATCGGCAGGGATGTGTGAAATTAGTGCGGGATCAGATGCTTCATCGCACACGCTGTTTCTTTGCAAGGCACGCCGCCTGCTCAATTCCCGATAGCTCAGCTGCCAGGGAATTCCCGAACTTCGTCTCTCGATAATTTTTCCAAACACGACAACTTAAGCATGACAATTTTTGCGTATCGCAAGTGGAAAGGGGGTGGAACACAAGATGGCAACAACTAAGAAAGCTACCGCTAAAGCAGCGCCGAAGGCTGCCGCCGCTCCCAAAGCGGCGAAGGCTCCCAAAGCTGCAAAGGCCGCGCCCAAGAAATTGGCCGTGAAGAAGCCCGCTGCTGCAAAGGCGCCGAAGGCTGCTAAAGCCCCGGCCAAGAAGGCCGCCGCTAAGACGACCGCGAAGAAGAAGTAATCTTCGACTCTCCAAACAGGCCCGTCAGCCTCTGGCTACGGGCCTGTTTGCATTTATGCCGGCGGTTACGGGCCGGCTATCCACGATGTGGGAGCGGTTTTACCGCTTGATTTGAAGATAACCGGCGAATCAGAGCCGATAAACGGCTCGGTAGATCAGCAAAGAACTGTCTCAGAGCCCTCATTTGAAAGGCCACGACCGGTTAAAAGGAATGAAGGCGGTCGCGCTCATTTGGAACGAGCGGCGAATCGCGCTGCATAATCCGAACGCAAACGCCCGACAAAACTGGCGAGCGTGGACGCACCATAGGCTATAGCCGAGCTTCAGCTCTATGCCGCGCGAGCTCCATTTCCTACCAACCTCGCCACCTCAGATGACGTGGAGGAGATAGAGAATGAGCAGGATCAAGATGACCGTGCCGAGACCCCCACTCGGGCCATAGCCCCAGCGCGAGCTGTGTGGCCAAGTCGGCAATGAACCGATGAGAGCGAGAATCAGGATGACGATGAGGATTGTAATCACACCAGAGGCATCGGCATTGCCTCGCCGCGCGAGTGTGCCCGGAGATTCGCGTTCCACCTGCATGCTGTCATTTGAACAGGTCCCCGCCGCAAAAATCTTCGCGAGGCAGGCACTGTAACGTGGTGCAGCAAATCTTGCTTGGCTCCGCTCGGCCGACCGGACAGAAGGCGGGCTCCCCGTTCCCCCGTTCTATGAAATCCCCTAAACTCTCCGGATACCTGTTCTGTCTTCTCGCGTTCGCCGGCCTCGGCCCATGTCGCGCTCTGGCGAAGACCGTCGACGTCACGGCCTATGGCGCCGTGGGCGATGGATCGACAGATAATACCACGGCCATTCAAAGCGCCATCAACGCCGCCGCCGCCGGCGACACGGTCTATTTTCCCGGCGGCACATATAATGTCTCCGCGACAATCAGCCTGCTTTCCAATCTGACCTACGCAGGCGAGTTCGCCGGGACCGTTCGCTCGATCATCAATCAGACGGCGGCCAATCACTTCACGCTGGAGTTGCAAAGCACAGCGAGCAACATCACGCTCAACGGCATCACGCTGCAAGGCAACGGACTCGCCGTGGATAAAGGGAGCACGGCTGCGCAAAACCTCACGATTCAGAACTGCACCTTTCAGAATATCACCACCGGCACGTATCCGACCAATCAGGTGATCTTCATCTCCGTCGGCGCGAACAATTGCAACATCATCGGCAATACCTTCACGAACTTCGTGGATACGGGAATCTTGGCCTGGGGCCTGCATGGATGCATGATCGCCGACAACTCCTTCAATACCTTCAACGAAGGCAGCCACATCAACGGCACGTGCACAAATGTCACCTACGCGCGGAACGTCGGGGTGAATTTGCGCCGCATGGGCATCGAGATCCAGGGCAGCGGCTTCCAGAATCTGCTCGTGGAGGACAACGCCTTCGCGAACTGGCTCTCCCCAGGAACCAGCTCCTTCGGCCTGTCCGTAGTGCCGAGTTCCGGCCCTAATGTCATCACGCAATATAATACCCTCATAGGCATTCCGCCCATCGCCGGCGGCAGCACTGGTTCGAACCACTATGGCGACGGTCTGGAGGTCGGCGGCGACCAAGTAGCGCAGCAGAATTTCGTCGCGGGCTATTGGGGCTGCGGCGTGGTCATTGGCGGCGGCAACGTCACCGTGGCCAACAACATCCTGTGGGGACCTTCGGGCACATCGCAGAATCCCGCCCAGATCCAGTTTGAGCCGGGTGGCAATTCCGCCAACACCGTGCTCACCGGAAATAATCTCGTGAATACGCCGAACTTCGTCGGCGCGCCATCGTCTTTGCAGGCCACGCCGACGAGCGGGAATCTGGTCCAGCTCAGCTGGGTGAATAATACGCCGAGCCCCACAGGTTTGCGGGTGCAGCGCCGGCTTCCCGGCGGGATGTATTACACCATCGCCACCCTCGCGCCGACCGCGACGAGCTATACGGACACGGCGGCGACTTCGAACATGCAGTATATCTACCGGCTCTACGCCTACGACTCGGGTGGAGACGAAACTTATTCGCCTGCCTTGCTCGCCGGCGCCCGTAAATTCGAAGCCGAGAATCTCACTGTGGTGAACTATCTTTCGCAGGCCGGCGGCACGGCGCGGGCGCTCGGCGCCGACGCCAACTGCAGCAATGGCAACGGCGAGATCCTCGACTCAAATACGATTGGCGATTACCTCACATTCCTCGTGCCGAACGTCACCGCCGGTGTTTACGACGTGCGTGTCGGCGTGAAGAATTTCTATGCGCGCGGGCAATTCCAATTGCAGATCGGCCGGGCCGACAGCTTCGGCAGCAGCGCAATGAACCTTGGCGGCGCGGTCGATGAGTATGCGCCAAATGCGCAATACCTGGAGATCGATCTGGGAACGTGGTCGCCGATCAGCAGCAACGACAAGTGGTTTCGCTTCAATGTCGTCGGCAAAAACAGCGCGAGCGGCGGTTCGGCGTATACCACCTCGCTGGCCTTCGACTACATCAAGCTCGTTCCCGCGGGCGCGCTTGGCGGAACGTTGAATGGCAGCGTTGGTGCGGTCACGACTTCGAACTATAATCTCACGGCGCTTGGGACGTCGGATTGGGCGCACTGGAATGGCGCGTACGTCCATAAATCAACCGGCGGCAGCCAGATCAGCAATGTCACACAAATCGGCGGCGGCGCCTACGGATCCGCGACTCAGACCGCACGGAACGTGAGCTGGACCGATGGCGCGCCGACGACAAGTGATTCCGATGACCAGGCCTATATCACCTGCAAAAACAAGCAGAACGCCGGATGGACCTTCACCGTGCCGGCGAACACGACGCCTCATACGCTAAAGATCCTCTATGGCGGAGCTTCCGCTGGCAGCCCGGGCGTGACCCTTTCGGCGCATCTCTCCGATAGCTCAGCTCCCGATTTCTCGAATACCCAGACGATCACGAGCGCCACGCTGAACGAAGCGACCTTCACCTTCAACTCCGCGTCCAACGACCAAACCCTCACCATTACGCTTGTGAAGTCGAACAACGCCGACGGAAACAGCGTGGATCTGGATGCGGCCTGGCTGCAGTAGAGCCTGGGCCGGCAGGAGTTTGTGATCGGCTGGGACGGCGTGGTGAGCTGCGCCGTCCTCTTCTGCCCTCCTTCGCGCGCCTTCGTTGCCATTGACACCGATGTTCGTGTGATATATACACGAACATTATGCCTGCTCCCATCCCGCCACGTCGGCGTTGTTCGGCGCTCCTCACCGATCTCTACCAGCTCACCATGGCCTATGGATATTGGAAAACAGGAGCTCAATCCAAGGAATCTGTCTTTCATCTCTTCTTTCGGAACCATCCATTCAAGGGCGGATTCAGCGTGGCCTGCGGGCTCGCCGATGTCATCGAGTATCTCAATACGCTCCGCTTCGAAGAGGACGAGCTTGCCTATCTGGGCACGCTGACCGGCCAGGATGGCAAAGTTCTCTTCGACCCTGCGTTTCTGGATTACCTCCGCGACCTGCGCTGGACTTGTGATGTCGACGGCGCGCCGGAAGGCACGGTCGTCTTTCCGCACGAACCGCTGCTGCGCATCCAGGGTCCGCTCATCCAGTGTCAGCTCGTTGAAACGGCGCTCCTGAATCTGCTGAATTTCCAGACCCTGATTGCCACCAAGGCCGCGCGAGTCTGTTTGGCTGCCAAGGGAGAGCGGGTGCTGGAATTTGGACTGCGGCGTGCGCAGGGTGTCGACGGCGCGCTGGCTGCGAGCCGCGCGGCTTACATCGGCGGTTGCTCGGCGACCTCGAATGTTCTGGCCGGTCATCTCTTCGGCATCCCGGTGCGCGGCACCCATGCGCACAGCTGGGTCATGTCTTTCGACACGGAGGACGCGGCTTTCCGAGCGTACGCGGAGGCAATGCCGAATAACGCGGTTTTCCTCGTCGATACTTACGACACACTGAAAGGCGTCGAGAAGGCGATTGAAATGGGCCGCTGGTTGCGCAGCCGCGGGCATGAACTCGGCGGAGTGCGGCTCGATTCCGGCGACCTCGCCTGGCTGAGCATCGAGGCGCGCAAGCTCCTGGATGCCGCCGGCTTCCCCCAAGCCGAGATCGTCGCCAGCAATGATCTCGACGAACAAACGATCACCAGCCTGAAACAACAGGGCGCGCAGATCGCCGTCTGGGGTGTTGGCACGCGTCTCGTCACTGCGTACGATCAGCCCGCGCTCGGCGGCGTCTATAAACTCGCCGCGGTGCGCGAACCGGGCGAGCCCTGGAAACATAAAATCAAGCTTTCGGAGCAGACCGCCAAGATCTCGACTCCCGGATTGCAACAAGTGCGGCGGTTCCGCGATGCCGATGGCAATTTCCTGGGCGACATGATCTACGATCTCGATGGTCCTCAGGATCCCGGCCGCACCATTGTGGATCGCGCCGATCTCACGCGGCGCAAGCGCATTCCCGAGGATGCAGAATACGAGGATCTCCTCGTGCCGCTCTTCCGCGGCGGTCGCCTGGTCCGCGAGCAGCCTTCCATATCTGGCATTCGCGACTACGCGCAGGCGCAACTGGCCGGACTGCACGAAGGGCACAAGCGCTTTCTCAATCCGCACGAATATCCAGCCGGCCTTTCGCCGGCCCTGCATGAGTTGCGCACTAGCCTCATCCTGGTTGCGCGTGGAAGCGATGGAGGAGAGCGGCTGTGAAACTTCTCCGCGTCGCGGCCGCCGTCTTGAACCAAACGCCGCTCGACTGGGCCGGAAATAAGCGTCGCATCCTGCGCGCGATTGCAGAAGCCCGCGAAGCTGGGGCCACCGTGCTTTGTCTGCCGGAACTCTGCATCACGGGTTATGGATGCGAAGACGCCTTTCACTCTGCGGCCACGTCGCGCACGGCCTGGGAGATCGCGCAGGAAATCCTGCTCGAGACGCGCGGCCTCATCGTCTCGCTTGGCCTGCCGGTCTTTCATCGGAACGCGCTCTTTAACACGGCCGGGCTCGCGGTGAATGGCCGACTGATTGGCTTCGCGGCGAAACGTTTTTTGGCCGGCGATGGCATCCACTACGAGCCGCGTTGGTTCAAGCCGTGGCCGGAAGGGGTGCAGGGTGAAATTGAACGCGACGGGCAAACCTATCCCATCGGCGATCTCATTTTCGACTGTGGCGGATTACGGCTCGGCTTCGAGATCTGTGAGGATGCGTGGGTCGCGAATCGGCCCGGAGCCGCGCTGGCGCGGGAGAGCGTGGACCTCTTATTAAATCCCAGCGCCAGTCATTTTGCCTTCGGCAAGATCGAGGTGCGCCGGCGCTTTGTGACAGAGGGATCGCGCGCCTTTGGGCTCACTTATGTTTATGCAAATCTTCTGGGCAATGAATCCGGCCGAGCCATTTTTGACGGCGGCGCGCTCATTGCCACCGGGGGAAAAATGATCGCCGAGGGCCAGCGCTTTTCCTTCGCCGACTGCGAGGTGACGGCGGCCACGGTGGATATCGATCTCACGCGCTCCAGCCAGGCGCGCACCGGGAGCTTCACGCCGGATCTCGCACACCACGAGCGCCGCTGTGTGCGCGCGGAGTTTAGTTTTCCGAGCCTGGCGCCGGCGCTGGCGACACCTTCGGCGCGGCCGGCCTGGGAAAACGGCGCGCAGGTGAAGGAAGAGGAATTCACGCGCGCCATCGCGCTTGGACTCTATGATTATCTGCGTAAGAGCCGGTCGGGAGGCTTTGTCGTCTCGCTGAGCGGCGGAGCGGATTCTGCGGCGGTGACCTTGTTGGCCAGTCTGTCGGTGCAGCTCGGCGTGGCCGAAATCGGCCGCGAAGCCTGGCTGGAAAAGCTGCCGCACCTAGAAAAGCTGCGCGCCGCGCCCGATGCGACACTTGTCGCATCGCTGCTCACCACGGTCTACCAGGGCACGGTCAATAGCTCTGAAACGACACGCGCGGCGGCCCGCGCCGTCGCCGCCGCTACGGGCGCCGCCTTTTTGGAATGGGAGGTCGATCGGCTGGTGGAAGAGTACACCCAGCTGGTTTCGCGAGGCATCGGCCGTCCGCTTTCCTGGGCGACCGATGACGTGCCGCTGCAAAATATCCAGGCGCGCGTGCGCGCTCCCGGCGTTTGGCTTCTGGCCAATCTACAAAACGCTCTGCTCCTGGCGACGAGCAATCGCTCCGAAGCCGCGGTCGGCTACGCCACGATGGATGGCGACACTTGTGGCGGCCTCAGCCCCATCGCCGGGATCGACAAAGCCTTCCTCCGTCAGTGGCTGGTGTGGATGGAACAATTCGGGCCGCAGGAAACCGGCCCGTTTCCCGCGCTGAGCGTGATCAATGTCCAGGCCCCCACCGCTGAATTGCGACCCCGTGAATGCCGCCAGACGGATGAAGACGATCTCATGCCGTACCCTGTGCTCGATGCGATCGAGCGGGCGGCCATCCGCGATAAACAGACCCCGGTGGAAGTCTATCTCCTCATGCGTGTGCGCTTTCCCAAGGCGGATCGCGAAACCCTCGGCCGTTGGGTAGAGCGTTTCTTCACCTTGTGGAGCCGCAATCAATGGAAGCGCGAGCGCTATGCGCCATCCTTCCATGTGGATGACGAGAACCTCGATCCGAAGACCTGGTGTCGGTTTCCGATTCTCTCTGCGAGCTTCGAGCGGGAGCTGGCCGAACTGCGGGTACACCTTGAGGCGGAGGCCGACTGAACAGCGCGCCCGACTCACGCGACGTGACTCGGCCTACGACGCCGGAACGAATCGCTCCAAAATCAACCGCAGCTTTTCGATCGTCGCCGGCGGCCAGATCTTGCGATCGGTCACCAGCGCCGTATCCAGCGCCCGGTGTTCGGGCCAGTCGGGTATGGTCGGAATGAGCGGGATGACTTTGGCCAGCAGGGCCTTGGCCGTTTCGGCATTGGCCAGGAGATGGCCGATCACGGCTTCAGCGGTGACCGGCTCTTCCTCCACTTTCCAGCAGTCGTAGTCCGTCACCATGGCGATCGTGGCCAGGGCGATCTCGGCTTCGCGAGCCAGCTTGGCCTCGCCGAGATTGGTCATGCCGATGATGTCGAAGCCCAGTTTTCGATGAGTTTCGCTTTCGGCACGGGTCGAAAAAGCCGGCCCGTCCATGTTGACATAAGTCCCGCCATTGTGGGCGGGCAGGCCGAGTTCGAGAGCCGCGTTGGCCACGAGATTCCGCAAGTGGGCGCTGATGGGATCCGCAAAGGCGATATGCGCGACGATGCCTTCGCCAAAGAAGGTGTGATCCATTCGACGGCTGGTGCGGTCGTAGAATTGGGAAGGCAGCACAATGTGCCGCGGCGGAAATTGCTCCTGCAGGCTGCCTACGGCCGTGACGCAGAGAATCCAGCGCACACCCAGGGAACGCAGCGCGAAGATATTGGCCCGGTGGTTCAACTCGTGGGGCATGATGCGATGGCCGCGGCCGTGGCGTGCGAGAAAGTAGACCTGCCGGCCGGCAAAAGTTCCGCCGATGACGACATCGGAAGGCGGTCCCCATGGCGTCTCGACGACGTGCTCCTGCGGATCCGTGAGGCCGTCGATGTGGTAGAGGCCACTGCCTCCGATGATGCCGATGGCGGGTGCTGCTTGCATGCGCCCCGAGATACGGAGGCGACCGGCTTTTGAACAGCGGAAAGCGCTGGGGCGCGCTGCGCGGCCGCAAGCATTTTTCTGGCGCCGGGGCGGCGCCGGGTTTATGCACGGGGTTTCTGCCATGGAGACACCCGAAGCCCAACTCGAAATCCTCAAGCGCGGCGCCGCGCAGATCATCAGCGAAGAGGAATTGCTCGCCAAGCTTCGCCTCGGTCGCCCGCTGAACGTCAAGTTAGGCGTGGACCCGACGGCGCCGGATATCCATCTTGGTTTCACCGTCGCTCTCACCAAGCTTCGGCAATTCCAGGACCTCGGCCACCAAGCCATTCTCATCATCGGCGATTTCACGGCGATGATTGGCGATCCGAGCGGCCGCTCCAAGACGCGGCCCCAACTCACGCACGATCAGGTGATGGCCAATGCCCGCAGCTTCCAGACACAGGCGCACAAGATCCTGGATCCCGCACGCACCCGCACCGTATTCAACGGCGAGTGGTTCGAACTCATGCACTTTGAAGAAGTCATGAAGCTTAATTCCCGTGTCACCATGCAGCAGATGCTGCAGCGCGAAGATTTCCGGAAACGCATCGACGCCGGAGAACCGGTGCATCTTCACGAGATTCAATATCCCATCATGCAGGGTTGGGATTCGGTGAAAGTGAAGGCCGATGTCGAGCTGGGCGGCAATGACCAGCTCTTCAATATCCTCGTCGGCCGCGATCTGCAGCGCGAGGAAGGCATGCCCCAGCAGGTCGTGTTTCTCCTGCCGCTGCTCGTCGGCACGGATGGCGTGCAGAAGATGTCGAAGAGCTACGGCAACTACGTCGGCGTGAGCGAACCGCCGATCGAGCAATTTGGGAAGCTCATGAGCATCTCGGACGAGACCATGGCCACCTACTACACGCTGCTCTTGGGCGAGCCACTGCCGGCGATTCATCCCATGGATGCCAAGAAGGGTCTCGCCTTCCGCATCGTCGAGCGCTTCCACTCGAAGGAAGCGGCGCAGATGGCGCTCGATGATTTCAACACACGCTTCTCGAAGAAAGACCTGGCCAGCGCTGATCTCCCGGAGGTGACGCTGACGGCTGGAGCGGATCTCGTGACGCTCGTCGTCGAGGCGTTTCAACAAGCCTTCGGCGTCACGAAATCGCGCGGCGACGTGCGGCGGCTCGTGGAGCAGGGGAGCGTGCAGGTGCGCGGCGAAAAGATCACCGATCCCAAGGCCACGCCGGCCTTTAGCAAAGGCGACGATCTGCGTCTGGACAAGAAGCACGCTGTCCGCATCGCGGTGGGAGATCCCGCGAATACGCCATAACTCGAACGGTTCCCCACGATGAACAGCAAGCGCAATTTCATCGCATTCACGCTGGCGCTGTTGCCGACACTCGCATTTGCCCAGGGCTTCGTTCCCAATGAACTCGTCGTCGAGGGCCTTGTCGACGGTCCCTCTTCCTTTCACCTTCGTCCTGAGGGCGTCTACTGGGTCAACGGGGCCAACGCCAAACCGGGCAAACACGAGGGGCACGACGAGCCGACTTATATCAACGGCGTCGCGTGGATGCCGCACTGGAGCCACAGCAAGCAAGAGCGTGGCGCCGACAAAAGTGAAATCTATCGGATCGACTTCGGCACGACCGATGTCGACTACGAGTTGCTCGCGGTCACCCAGGAGCGGGGAGCCACGGGCATCGAGCATCGAACGGAGGTGGCCACCAAACACGAAGGCAATGAATTCGTCGTTACGATTCCGGATCCGGAATCAGGGCATCGGTGGTATAAGTTTGTTCTGCGGAAAAAGGTGAAGAAACCTTAGCAGTAAGGGGCGCGCGCTGGCGTTCAACAGGCGCTCCTTCCGCAAGTCATTCGCTAAAAGCCCGTCGACTGAGGTCTGCAGGTGATGCTTTCACCCCTCGATCAATTGGAAAAACGATGCCGAGCATTGGCTGCGATCGATCTAATTCTGTCGCCGGAATGGGAGTTTCGCTACTATTCGTTTAACTCGCAGAGGTCTGACGGAGAGCAAATGGTGAGCATGCGTGATGGTAGTTTTGAGTGGCTCATCAGCGCTTGCTCGACATTCATAGAGTCGTTAGCTTTCCACCTCATGCGCACCGTACTTGTCGAAGCTTTAAAACGCGACGCTGATCAAGTCATCGCCGAAGTCGAGTCCAGCCAGGAGCCCATCCTGATCACTCAAATGGCAAACCTGCGGCGTATCTTGTGCCCGTGGAGGTGTTTGAGTCCGTCAATGAACGGTTGACTATTATTGAGAGCATCGCTCGTGGCGAGCGGGCTCTCGAGGAAGGACGGTTCATTGCCCATGAAGAAGCAAAAGTGCGCATGGCGCGCTGGCTAAATTAAAGCTTGTTGCTGAAATCGATGTCGTTACCGCTAAGATTTCGAGCTAACCCAACGCCGTAAATATGATCAAGCCGCCACGCTATCCAATTCTTTGGTTGACGGTCGCCATTTTCGGTATGCTATCCCTCTCGACGCGGAATTGGATCTTTGGTGGCGCGATCTTTGGTGTCATTCTTCCGTTGGTGTTGGTGTGTCAGTATTGCGTCCAGTCCCTCTTTCGTCGGTTGCGTTCCCGTGTGTGGGTCCGTCGATGCGCCATGATGTCGCTGCCGGCGCTTGTGATCGCATGCGGATTGTTTTGGGTTGCGTCGGGGATCCGCCAGCTTCACTCCCATTTCGATCCTAATAGCGGCTCGCCCGTGGAACTGATCGGCGCGGTGGACTCTGCGCTTGCCGGGCGCCGGCCGACGGGCATTCACGAGCTCCATGTGCAAGTGAACGATTGGCAAGATCACATCGTCAGCGCCTACTTCTGTTGCGATCCTGAAAGCCTGCGCAACATCCTCGAAAAGCCGCCATTCGTTCGCCAGGAAGGACAAGTTAAGTTTTACTTTGCGCACATGACTTTTGCCGACCTAGAGCCGCGTCGCGACGTGCCTGGCTGCATCGTTTTCAGGCGTACGGATCTTGATCCGGCGGAGGGAGAAGGGTCGGTTTGCACCGACGCCAATTTCAGCTTTGCCTCCGTCCATTATGCTCTCAGTTTTGGAAAAGCGAAAGCGGCTCCGACTGAGAAGCATGACGAAGGCGCCGCGCCGCCGTAGCTCGCATCATTTCCGGTGCCCTGGCGTAGATTCGGTCTTCTGGTATTTGCGCGGTCTTCAATATGGACTTTGTGGCCCCTCATCGCGATCGATTGTAACCGGGTCTTGCATTTCCTCCCGGGCGCTTCTATGGAAAATGCAGGCTGCTGCTCTTGCAGAACCATCCGGGATTTCCACTTGCCCACCCGTCAACGGTCGGAAATCACGAACTCTCAGGCGCTTTCGACCGGCCGGTCATCCCTCGGACCGCCGTCGCCAAACCTTCCCGGCCATCCCTTTTATTTATGAGCACAGAGACCCAAGCTGCCGCCAAGCCGGCGAATCCCAACGAGGCCATCAAGGAGGCCTCCAACCATCTGCGCGGGACCATCGCAGCGGACTTCAGCGACCCTTCGACCGGGGCCATTTCCGAGCCGAATAGCCAGCTCACCAAATTTCACGGACTCTACCTGCAGGACGATCGGGATTTGCGCAATGCGCTGAAAAAGGCCGGCAAAGAAAAGGCCTTTTCCTTCATGCTGCGGGTGCGCCTGCCCGGAGGCCGGGCCACACCGCAGCAGTGGCTGGCGCTCGATGATCTCGCCAGCGACATCGCTTCGCCTTCGCTCCGGCTCACCACCCGGCAGACTTTCCAATTTCACGGCGTGCTCAAGGGCAACGTAAAGCCACTCATCCAGAAGATGCACCAGGTGCTGCTCGACTCGATCGCGGCTTGCGGCGACGTGAATCGCAATGTGATGGCGCCGCCGAATCCCGAGCGCAGCGACGTGCTCCAGCAGGTGTACGATCAGGCCAAGGCCTGGAGCGCCTACGCCCTGCCCAAGACGCGGGCCTATCACGAGATTTGGCTCGATGACGAATTGGTCGCGGGCGGCGAGGAGGAGGCCGAGCCGATGTATGGCGCGACCTATCTACCGCGGAAATTTAAGACGGCCTTCGCGCTCCCGCCGTCGAACGATGTGGATATCTACTCTCAGGATCTCGGCTTCATCGCCATCGTGGAAGGCGACCGCCTCGCCGGCTACAATGTCGTCGTGGGCGGCGGTCTCGGGATGAGCCATGGCAATGCGGAGACTTTCCCGCGCCTCGCGGACACGCTGGGCTTCATTACGCCCGAGCACGTGAATGCGGTGGGCGAAGCGGTGCTCACGACCCAGCGCGATTTCGGCGATCGCACGAACCGCCGCCATGCGCGCCTCAAGTACACGATCGAGGATCGCGGGATCGATTGGTTCCGCGGCGAGGTCGAGCGCCGCGCTGGCCTGACCTTCGCCCCGGCGCGGGCTTGCGAATTTACCACCATCGAAGATCCGCGCGGCTGGCACGAGTGCACGGACGGCACGTGGTTCTACGGCCTCCACATTCTGAGCGGACGCGTGAAGGATGCGCCGGATTGGCCGATGAAGACGGCGCTTCGCGAGATCGCGCAAATCCACACGGGCGATTTCCGCCTCACGCCATCGCAGAATCTCACCATCGCCAGCGTGACGCCGGAACAAAAGCCGGTGATCGACGAGATCCTGGCCCGGCATGGTCTGGCCAATGAAAACAATCGTTCGGGCCTCTGGCGCAATTCGCTTTCCTGCGTGGCGCTGCCGACCTGTGGGCTGGCGCTGGCGGAAAGCGAACGGTCGCTGCCGGCGATCATCGAGAAATTCGAGCTGGTGCTGGATGAAGCTGGGCTGCGGGATGACGCGATCAGCCTGCGGGTGACGGGCTGCCCGAATGGCTGCGCCCGGCCCTACCTGGCGGAGATCGGATTCGTGGGCAAGGCGCCGAACAAATACGCGCTGTATCTCGGGGCGAAGTACAACGGCACGCGGCTGAACCGGCTCGTGTCGCCGAGCATCACTGTGGACGACGCGGTGAAGCTGCTCACGCCGGTGATTAAACGCTATGCCGTGGAGCGCGAAGAGGGGGAGGGGTTTGGGGATTTTTGCGATCGCGCGATTTTGCCGGCGGACGCGACCTTTCATAGCGTGGGGACGGCGGCGGCTAGTTAGTTAAGTGGCTCGTTTGCCTGTTGTAGGGCGGCTCCAAGTCGGCCAACTCCAGTGCGCGCTCCGCAAAGGCGGGGCGCCGGATCCGTTGCTGGCTGAGCTTTGAGGCGGCGGGGAGGGGAATGGGAAGAATGGGAGCGATGGATGGCGCGGGCTTGACGGTCGCGCGCTGGGTGCTCCTCGACCGCTCCTGGCTCGTTGAGAATTTAACTAGGTAGTCTTCCCATCCATCGGAATTCGCGCTCCGCGCGTACCGATGGTATGCCAGCTACGAATCTTGGTTGCCGGAGCGCCCGGTATCGCGGAGGTTTAAAACATCTTTTCCCAGGCACAATGCCCGGGGCGCGAATCATGCTTGAATCGGGTATCATTCCGCAGCACTCGTCCTGCACGCCGACCGCCGGCGATCCACCCCACATGCGTCTCGAACCAAATTTGCACACCGGAACCGCGCGCCTCGCCATCGTCCGCGGGGCCGCCGGTTTGTCCGTGTTCATCGGGCTGCTCGTGCTTACGGGGTGGGCGCTGCATATCCCGACGCTCAAGAGCCTGCTGCCGAATTTCGTGGCGATGAAGGTGAATACGGCGGGCTGCTTCATTTTCCTTGGCCTGGCGCTGTTTGGGGCGGCACAGCCATCGGGCAAGCCGGTCTGGCGCCGGGCCGCCATCGTCCTGAGCAGCCTTTGTCTTGCCGTCGCGGGCATCACCGGGCTCGAGTACCTCTTTGGTTGGAACGCGGGTATCGATGAGCTTTTCGCCAAAGACGTCATTCCAGCCGGGGAAAAATTCTTTGCCGGGCGAATGTCGCCCATCAGCGTCTTTAATTTTCTCTGCCTGAGCAGCGCGCTCGTTTTGCTCGCTGCCCGGCGTTTACCACATTGGGTGCAGATCCTCGCCGGTTGCGTGGGCTTTACCACGCTGCTGGTGCTCGTGGGCACGACCTACGGCGTTGCGTCGTTCCATACCTACGGGCGTTCCACGGCGGTGGCTCTGCACACGAGCATCGCGCTCATCGGGCTTTCCATCGGCATCGTCGCCGCTACCGGCCATGTCGGCATCATGAGTCTCCTCACCTCGCGGGGCGCCGCCGGCGCCGTGGCCCGGCGGCTTTTTCCCGCGGCCATCCTGGCGCCGGCTGTCGCGGGTTGGCTGCGCGCCTGGGGCGAGCACAGCGGTCTTTTCACGTCGGAATTTGGCATCGCCATCCTCAGCGTCTCGAATGTCGTCGTCTTCAGCGGCCTGGTCTGGTGGAATGCCCACTATCTCAGGAAGGCTGAGGCTCAGGCGGGCGAAGTCCGCCTCGCCCTGCAGGATAGCCAGGAAAGCTACCGCTTCCTTGCCGAATCCATGCCGCTGATCGTCTGGACCGCGCACCCGGATGGAACGCTCGAATATATCAGCCACGCCTGGCACGACTATACCGGCCTCGCCTTTGAGGAGATCCGGCAGGGCGGCTGGATTGCCGCGCTGCATCCAGACGATCGGGAGGGCTGGCTGAAACAGTGGCGCCAGGCGCTGGATACGGGCGCGCCTGCCGAGGGCGAATTCCGCCTCCGCCGCGCCTCGGACGGCGCCTATCGCTGGCACCTGAATCGCGCCGTGCCCCGCCGGGATGCCGAAGGCGGCGCCGTGCGCTGGGTAGGCAGTTGCACGGATATCGATGACTTCAAGCGCGCCCAGGAAGCCCTCCTGTGCGCCAACGATGACCTCGGCGCACGCGTGGCCGAGCGCACCGCCGAACTTGCCGCCGCGAAGGACGCCGCGGAAGCCGCCAACCGGGCCAAGAGCCGCTTCCTGGCCAATATGAGCCATGAAATTCGCACCCCGATGAATGGCATCATCGGCATGACGAACCTGCTGCTGGACACCAAGCTCGACGGAACCCAGCGCGATCACGCCGAGACCATTCAGGCCAGCGGCGAGAGTCTCCTGGCGATCATCAACGACATCCTCGACTTCTCAAAAATCGAGGCGGGCAAGCTGGTCTTCGAGCGCATCGATTTCCATCTCTCCGATGTCGTCGAAGGAACCGTCGATATCCTCGCCGAGGCGGCGCATGCGAAGGGCATCGGCCTCTCCGGTTTTACGGAGCCGAATGTCCCCGACCATCTCCGCGGCGACGCCTCGCGGGTGCGCCAGGTGCTTACAAATCTGGTCGGAAACTCCATCAAGTTCACCTCCCGGGGCGAAGTCTCCATCCGGGTCACCTTGGAAAGCGAGACCGGGAGCCAGGCCATGCTGCGTTTCCAAGTGAGCGACAGCGGGATCGGCATTTCGGCGGAAGCGCAGCGCCATCTGTTCGAGGCGTTCAACCAGGCCGACGTTTCGACGACGCGGAAATTTGGCGGCACCGGGCTGGGCCTGGCCATTTGCAAGCAGCTCGTGGAGAGCATGGGCGGCCGCATCGGCGTGGACAGCGTCCAGGGGCAGGGCTCGAATTTCTGGTTCTCCCTGCCGCTGGAAAAGCGCCCGGCGCCCAGCGAAAGCCACGCCAGCCGGCATGCGCTCGATGGCACGCGGGTTCTGGCGGTGGATGCCAATCCCACGAGCGGTCAATTTCTCAAGGCCCAGCTCACCGCCTGGGACATCCCCTGCGATGTCGTGTCTACGGCGGAGGAAGCGTTGGCCACACTGCGCCAGGCGGCGCAAAGCGACGCGGCTTACTCGGTGGCCATCATCGAACTGGAACTGCCCGAGATGGATGGCGTGGCCCTGGCTCGCGCCATTCGCACGGAACCAGCCATCGCCGGCACGCGCTTGATTCTCCTCACCGCCCGCGGCAAGCGGCTCAATGCCGGGGAACTCCGGCGGGAAGGCATCTCGCAGTGCCGATCGAAGCCCATTCGCCAGTCGATGCTCTACGATTGCCTCGTCGAAACGCTGGAGGACGCGCCCGAAAGCAGCGACGCTCCCGCGCCTGAGGAACTGCCCATCGACGTGCCGCTGCGCCGGGAGCGGCTGCTCATGGTCGAGGACAATCTGGTGAACCGGAAGGTCACGCTCGGGCAATTGCGCAAGCTCGGCTATACGGCAGATGCCGTGAGCAACGGCTTCGAGGCGCTCGAGGCGCTGGCCGGCGCTTCGTACGATATCGTGCTCATGGATTGCCACATGCCGGAGATGGACGGCTTCGAGGCATCAGAGGCGATTCGCCGGCGGGAAAATGGATTGAAACACACCTGGATCATTGCCATGACAGCAAATGCCATGGCGGGCGATCGGGAGGAATGTCTCCGCGCCGGCATGGACGACTACGTGAGCAAACCCGTGCGCATCGAAGATCTCGCCGCGGCCCTGGAGCGGGCCGGACAACAAAGCGCGCCTCCAGCTCCGGCGCTCAATCCCAAGACCATCGCCGCGTTGCGCGAACTGCCATCGGAAGATGGCGCTTCCATGCTGCCCATGCTTGTGGCCGCCTTCCTCCAGGAAGCGCCGGCCTCCGTCGCCGCCATGAACGCCGCCATGGGAAAAAACGATGCGCGGGGCCTGGCCCGGGCGGCGCACACCTTGCGCGGATGCAGCGGCTATTTTGGCGCGGATCGCCTGCAGGAGCTGTGCGCCGAGATCGAGCGCACCGGACGCGCCGGGCTGCTCGAACCAGCGCCTGAGTTACTCGCCTCTGCGGAACGGGAATTGCAACGGGTGATTTCTGAGTTACACACCTGTAAGACGACATGACCCCATGAATATCCTGATCGCGGAAGACGATCCCATCGGAGCCAAGATCCTGCGCCTCACCTTGCAACAACTGGGGCACACGGTCTCTGCGGCTGCCGATGGTCTCGAGGCGTGGGAAATGTATGATCGGCAGCCCTTTCGCGTGATCGTGAGCGACTGGATGATGCCTGGGCTCGACGGCTTGGACTTTTGCAAGCGCGTGCGCCAGCGGCCGGATACGGCGTATACCTACTTCATCATGCTCACGGCGGCGCACACCAGCGCCGATGATTTCACACTGGCCATGGATGCTGGGGTCGATGATTTCCTGACCAAACCTTTCGAACGCGAGATTCTGCGCACGCGGCTCCACGTCGCCGACCGCATCCTGCGCTATACCACGGAAATCCATGCGTTGAAAGAGATCGTGCCGATCTGCATGTACTGCAAGAAGGTGCGGAACGACGATGACTTCTGGGAGCGGGTAGAAACGTATTTCCGGAATTGCACCGGGAAACATTTCACCCACGGCGTGTGTCCGGATTGTTTCGACACGCAACTCAAGGCGCTCGATGAAATGATGGTGGCGCCGGCGAAGCCGACCGTGCCGTAAGGATTTGGGGTGTGTTAACACACCTTACCGCAGCCAGACTTCCACGCGCCGATTCTTGTCGCGGCCGGATTCGGTTTCGTTATTTGCCACCGGCAGCGATGAGCCAAAGCTGGTGACCAGCGCAGGTTCGATGCCGCGCATTTCCATCTGGCGGGCCACGGCCTGGGCGCGTTCCTTGGAGATCTTCAGGTTGGATGCTGCCGCGCCGACATTGTCGGCAAAGCCGAAGAGCAACAGGCGGCGGCCGTTCGCGCGCGGTTCCTCGAGCAATTGATTGATGCGAGTCAGGTCGCGCAGCGATTTGTTATCGAGTTCGACGCTGCCCTTCTTGAAACGAAGGTTGACGGAAAGCCGCTCGGCTTTCTGGGAAGCGGTAAGATAGGCTGGCGGCGCGCCCAGCGGCGGGGCCGGCCGCTCCAGGTCGATCGTTTGTTTGATGAAGCCAATCTTGCTCACGATTTCCTGGCCCTCGGGACCGAGGGCGAATTCGACGAACCTTGCCACCCAGGGGTGAGTCGGGCGCTCCGGCGTATAGACGTACAGACGGCGAGAGAGCGCGTAGTCTTCCGTGGCCACAGTGAACCGGGTAGCCAGCAGGGGCGCGGCGCCGTCTTCGGAGACCGCGAGAAGCTTGGCCGAGTGGACAAAGGGCAGGCCAGCAAAGCCGATGGCCTGCGGGTCCTGGCTAACTTTGGCTGAGAGTTCATCGCTGTCCTCGAGTCGCTGGGCATCGCTGGAAAGCGATGCGGCGCCGAGGACGAGCGATTTAAACGTGTCGAAGGTCCCCGATTTTGCATCGCGGGCAAAAAGATGGATCGGACCGGGCTTGCCGCCGACCGCGACCCAGTCTGTGATCCGGCCGCTGAAGATGTCGGCGATCTGGGAGACGGAGAGGATTTCGATGGGATTATTCCGGCTCACGAGCATGGCGATGCCGTCGAGGCCGAGGACGTGTTCGCAGGAGGCGGATTGCAGGTCGCCGAGGCCGGCCCGAGCGCAGGCCTGCGCTTCCTCGGGCTTGATGGGACGGGAGGCGATGCCGACATCGCATTTCATCGCGGCGAGATCTTCGAAGGCTGTCTTCGAGCCGTGGGCGGCGACCTCGACGGCCTGGGGGCCGGGTTTGCCGGTGAATTTCGCCTCGATGGCGACTTCCTCGCGGTCCTGCCTCGGGTCGCGTTTCACGGCTGTGCCGCCTTCTTTCTCAAGGAATTTTTCGAGCAGGGCGGGCAGGAGCTGGGCGCCGATGGTGTTGGAGCCGTGGAAGCGGAGGACGATCTCTGCTGGTGGAGGTGTGGCAGGTGCGGGAGCCGGGGTTGCTGCGACGACGACGGGCGCAGCCTCGACTGGGGCGGGAATGGGAGGGGGTGTGGCAGGCGTGGCCGGCATGGCGGGCGCCATGTTTGCCGCGAGGTGTGGCTCGGCGGCTGGCGCGGGACCGTCGGCCACGGGCCGCGACGGGTCCGGATGATGTCCGGCGCCGAAGTGTGTGGTGGCCAGCCAGGCCCCACCCCCCGCGACACAGAGAAGGGCGACGGCGAGGGCGGGCCATTTCCACGGATCACGATGGACGGGCAGCGCGCTCATTTGCATCGGCAGATTCGTCGGGTCAGCCGTCTCCACTAGCGAAGGCTCCGGCGTCAGGGTCGGAGGCGTCAGCACGACATGCAGGCCGCTCAGCGCGTGCATCGTCGAAGCGTACCGATGATCCGGCCAGCGATTGATGAGCGCCATGATCCAGTCGCAAAGAGCGGGAGGCAGGTCTGGCCTGCGCTCATGCAGCGGGATCACCATGTGATCCAGGTGCGCCGCGATGACGGCGGACATCTTCTCGCCATCGAAGGGAAAATGCCCCGTCAGCGCGTAGTAAAAGACGCAGCCGATCGAGTACAGATCGCTGCGCTCGTCGACCGGGTCGGAATTGAGAATCTCCGGGGCGATGCAATGGATCGAGCCCGTCACCGTGCCCTCCTGGTCGGAGTGGCCCGTAGGCGACGAAAGAAAACGCGCGATGCCAAAATCGAGGATCTTTACCTGCACATTGCCACTGGGCAGGCGGGTGAGCATGAGATTCGAAGGCTTCAGGTCGCGATGCAGCAGGCCGGCGTGGTGCGCCGCCAGAAGGCCCTCCAGCGTCTGATGCGCGAGGTCGATGAATTCCGTCTGATCCATGGCCCCGCGCTGGGCAATGCGCTCCTCCACCGTTTCGCCATTCACGTATTCCATCACGATATATGGCGTTCCGTCGTCCACGCCCATGTCGTAAACGGTGACAATATTTGCGTGGCGGACCGTCGCGAGGCGAATGGCCTCCTGCCAAGTATTCTTCACGACGTCCTCGTGCAGGCCATCCTTGCGAATGCGCTTGATGGCCACGGTGCGCTCCAGCTGCGTATCCCACGCGGTGCAAACCTCTCCGGCTCCTCCTGATCCCACCGTTTCGTGAATCTGGTAGCGGCTATTGAGTTTGGAATGGGGTGGCGCTTTTTGCATCGAATGGGAAAAGCAGCACGCTCCGCGCGACGTGAGCGGGTTTCAGGTGAACATTTGGCGACAATTTCGCGTAGAAATGGGCGCAGAGTTTCTCGGCCCGCGCGATGCCTCCGGCCATCGCGCGAGTTTGTCTCGGTCACCCCCCTTTCGTGCTCTCACTGCTGTGTGACCTGCAGGAACAAGAATCTCTGCGACGCTGCGTCGGCGCTCACGATATCCACCACTTGGACATTGATCATGCCACCGGCTCCTGGAGCCTCAGCGACTAAGCCGGGCCCCGAGGAAGCAGCGCCGCCGCTGCTGCTGGCGAGGGTGGTCCAGGGGCCGGCCGGAGTGTCGCCAGCGAGGACGGTGTAAGTCAGGTCGGTGTTCGCGGGGTTCCGCGGAAAGGTCATGCTTAGGTATTCGTGTGCATTGACCTGCACCAGAGCGGGCATCGGCAATACTCCGGTAGCGACAGTCGGATCGAGTCCCAAAGCGTATTTCAGGAGATTCGAAATGCCGTCGCCCGAAGGGTTGGCGTCGTTGGCGGCCAGGCCAGAGTCTGCGGTGGTATTGAAATAGCGTTGCCGCCAGCTTTGCGCCGGCGGGAGCATGATGAAGGTTTGATCGCTATAACTCTGGGAGAATAGGTTGTTCTCGAACGGGCGGGCGGTGGTTACGCGATAGTGATAGGTCGCGCCCGGTGTCAGCCCCGTAAGGGTGAGTTGCACCGGATGGAAGCCAGCGCCGGAAACTCCGCCCGGAGTTGCTGCGACCGTGGCCCCATAAGTGTTGGTCGAACCGTAGTCGAAGTTGACCATATCGGCGTCGCCGGGTTCGATGACGGCGGCGTTGAGCGTCACGCTGGTGGGCGAAAGGACGGTTATCGGCAGATAGGTCACGGTCGGGTACGGTGCTTCCGTTGTGAAAATCTTATCATCTCCATAGCTCACGCCGCCGGCATTGAAGGCCACAAAACGGAAATGGTAGGTGGTGTCGGATTGCAGAGGGGAGTTGGCGCCAACAGGCACTGCCACCGTATAGAATCCAGTGGAATCGGGAGTCCCGGCATCGATGGTCGAGCCGTAGGCGCTGGTGAATCCGTATTCAAAGTATGCGCTCACCGGAAGCATTGAATATGCGTAGCCAGCCAAGATAGTTTGGCCGGGCGTGTCCTCAATCCCTTCGTAGACTTGTGGGGCCGTCACGATTTGCACCGTGGCGTCGTCACCGTAGATCGTCCCTTGGGAGCTCGCCGCGTCGATGCGATAGTGGTAAGTTCTGTTTGCAATCAGGCCAGCTTGGTAGGGGAGGTTGGCGACAACGTTGGTATTCGTAGTCCCACTGATCGGGGAAGGTGTTACGTTGGCGATCGAGCCGTAGTCCGTCGTCAATCCGTACTCGAGGACCGCGGTGGTCGGATAACCATTGGCATTGACGGTTCCCCAGAAGTAGGAGCTGAACGAGCTATTGGCTTGGGCCGGGCCGGTAATAACGACCGGCATGGTAGGGGATGGTGTGGTGAAGGTTTGGTCTGCGCCGTAGATCGGCCCGGAAGGGGCGGTGTTAACAAAACAGAAATGGTAGGTGGCGCCCGGCGCGAGTTGTGTGAGTGCTGCGGAAACCGGTTGACTCGAGGCGCTTTCCGCCGCGGCAGAGGGATTGCCGATTACGCTGGATCCGTAGCTGGCATCGGGACCATAAAGAAAGCTGAGCGTGTTGCCAGGGGCGTTGCTGATGAAGGAGCCATTGAGTGTGGCGCCGGTCGGGTTGACGTGCGTCGCAGGGAGTGTAACCGCCGCTTCGGAAATGGCGGCCATGGTGAAGACGAGGTCGGCGCCGTAGACGGTGGACTGCGCATTGGTGATCACGGCGCGGCAGTGGTAGGTTGCGGCAGCAGTGAGTCCTGTCACAACTGCCGTTGCGCCTGCCCAGTTGACGCCGGTTGGCACAGTGGTCGCATAGGTCGCGACCGAGCCGTAGGAGGTGGTCGGGCCGTATTGCCAGCCGACGGTCGCGGCTGATGCGCCGGAACTGATGTTAATGGCCGCGAGCGAGGCGCTCGTGGCGGTCACCGCGACAGGGGCAGTGATGATGGTCGGCGCGGTGGAGGCCGCGGCGGTGACGAATGTCACGTCGTTGCCCGGAAAGGTGTCATACAAGGAGCCGAGAGCTCTTAACCGATAGTGGTACGTGGCGCCGGGTAGCAGGCCAGCAATACTCGTGGAAACACTGAGCGCGCTGTTTCCGGAATAGCCGTTGTAATCGGGACGAATCTGAGAGCCATATTCTGACGTCGGTCCGTAGTCGAAGATAACACCAAGCGATCCGCCGGCCGGGTTGATCGTGCCATTGAGAACGGCCGAGATATCGGTGACGGCGGAGGGGGCGCCCGTGACTACGGTCGGCGGGGCGGTAGTCGTGAAGGTATTGTCAGCGCTCGCAATTGAGCCTTCGGTGCTTGTGGCAATGGCGCGCCAATGATAGGCTGTGCCGGGCGACAGCCCGTTGACAATCACTTGCGCCTTGGCGCTGGCGCTGCCTCCAGGAAAGGGGAAGGGGTAGGCGATCTGCGATCCGTAACTCGCGGTCGGCCCGTATTGAAAGACGACCGAAACCGGCGAACTGCCAGTCGCGACATAAGCGTAGAGATTACACTTCGTGAGGCTGGGAGTGCTGCCAAGGGACGAAAGCGCCGGCGGAGTCTGCGGCGTCGCGGTGGCAAAGGTGTTATCTGCGCCGTAGAAAACGCCATCGACATTGTCCAGCCGCAGGCGAAAATGGTAGATCGTTGCCGGAGAGAGATTTTTCAATGCGCCGCTCACTGCGAGGGTGTTTGTCCCGTAAATCGTGGAAGAATTGGGATAAGTGAGGCTCGCGCCGTACCCCGTGGTGACTCCGTATTCGAAGCTGAGTGTGTACGAGACGCCATTGGGGATGACGGTGGCGTTCAGGGTCGCAGAGACATCGGCAATACTGGAGGCGGCGCCGGTGGTCAGGACGGGCGGGCCGAGGGTCGTGAAATATTGATCGGCGGTGCTCGCGGAGCCCTGGGCATTTGTGATCACCGCCATGTAGTGATAGGTCGTCTGCTGTTTCAAACCGCTCACGGTGGCGCCGAGGGAAGGGTAGGTGTGATCCGTCTGTAACGTGCCGAAGTTCAGCGTCGAGCCGTAGTCGCTTGTCGGGCCATAGTAAAAGACGAGCGTGGCCGGTGAACTGCCGGCTGCGACCGAAGCGGCATTCAGGGAAGCGGTGGCGGTGGTGATCGCGCTGACGCGGCTGATGGCAATCGACGGCGGAGTTCCCGCCGCGAGCGTGGTGAAGGTGGCGTCGGCTCCATAAAACGAGGCAAAGCCGTCGTTGAGCCGCAGGCGGAAATGGTACGTGGTATTTGCCGAAAGATATGGCAGATTTACGGCTATCGCCATGGCGCCGCCGGCGCCGATCTGCGGAGAGTTCGCATTGACGGAGGAGCCGTAATTCGTGGTGAGCCCGTAATCAAATATGGCGGCATAGCTACCCGCGCTGACATTGGCGATGCCATTCAGGGTTGCTGAAACATCTGTGATTCCGGTAGCGCCGCCGGTGGTTGCCGCCGGCAGAGGCAGTGTCGTAAACGTCGCGTCGTTCGAGACGATCGAACCTTGGCCGTTGGCGAGGCGCGAACGAAAGTGATAGGTCGTCGCGGCGGTCAGCCCGGTGATGGGAACGGCATACGAAGCAGCAGTCGCGCCGGGAGGCAACGCAACCGGATACATCGCCATGGAAGTGTAAGACGCCGTAGTGCCGTAGTCGAAGTAGAGCGTCGTTGCGGAGCTTCCCGCCGTTGCGCCATTTACGGTTAGTGTGGCGGAGGTGGACTGGATGGAGCTCGCGACTATGGCGGTGTAGGCCGGCGGAGTCGCCGGGGCGCCCGTCGTGAAGAGATTGTCCCCTCCATAGTAGTAGGTATTGGTGTAGGGGTAGGAGGAACTCGTGGCGTAAGCCGAGAGCCGATAGTGATAGATCGTATTTGGCAGCAACCCCGACAACTTTGCGGATTCGCCGATCGTCGAACTGCCTGCAACGGCGGACGTGGATGCGGATGCGGTTTTTCCGTAGGCGGCGGTGGCGCCGTACTCGAAATTGACGGAGAGTGAATATCCGCTGGGATTGATCGCGCCGTTGATCGTGGCGGCGAGGTCGGAGACGCCAGTGGCTCCCGCCGTCGTAACCACGGGCGGGGGCGGAAGGGTGGTGAAGGTTGCATCTGCGCTGTGTACGATGCCTTGGCCGTTCGAGGCATTGCAGCGGTAGTGATAAGTCTGACCGGGCGAGAGACCAGCAAGGGTGGTGTAAACGGCGGTCGAAACGGCGCCTGCCGCCAAAGTTTGGCCAGAGGCGGCAGTGGAGCCGTAGGCCGCGGTGGGGCCGTAGTCGACGGCGATGGCCGCCGCCGAACTTCCAGAGTTTGCATAGCAAAGGATGCTGGCGCCGGTCATCGTGATATTGCTGGCGCTAGTCGAACCGAGGGTGGGCGCAGTTGACGGGGGCAGCGTAGTGAAAGTGACGTCGGAGCCATAATTGTTGACCCCGAAGTAGTCGGAGGCGCGCAAACGGTAGTGATAGGTAGTATTCGGCAGGAGCGTAGTGGCGTTGGCGGAGATCGGGCGGGAGCCCGTTCCAAAGATTTGGCCTGCCGCGATGCTGGATCCATAGCTTGTGGTGAGGCCGTATTCGAAAAGCGCTCCCAGTGTCCCTCCTCCATTGTTGATCGTGCCGTTAAAAGTTGCGGACAAATCGGTGACGCTCGAAGGCGCAGCCGTGGATACGGTTGCGGGACTGGGTGTCTTGAAGGTCGAATCGGCGCTGTTGACTGCGCCTTGGGCATTCGCAGCATCACAGCGATAGTGGTAAGTTGCCCCGGGAGTCAGGCCCGAGACGGTAACAGATGGCGCAGAGACGGTCGCCCCGGCGGGAATGACGGCGGAATAGGCCGCAGAAGAGCCATAGGCAGTGGTTGGCCCGTATTCAAAGGTCACGGTCGCCGCAGCGCTGCCCGCGGTGACGCTCGCGACCTGCAAGATGACCTGAGTCGAGGTGAGTGTGGGCGCAGAAATCGCGCCTATCGCCGGCGGTGTTGGGGGCGGCGAAATGGGAGCCGCGGTGGTGAAGGTCTGGTCGGGTCCGTAATAGTTGAATCCGAGAGAATCCACGATTCGCGCCCGATAATGGTAAAGGGTATTTGCCGTCAGACCGTTGATTGGACCTTGGGTCGAAGTCGGGTAAGAGCCGGAATTCAGGTACTGCTGGCCGGTGTTCGCGCCGTAGGCCGGGCTCGTTCCATAGTCAAAATAAAAGTAGGGATTCGACGAATTGCTGTTCGAGGTTACGGTGGCGTTCAGGTTCGCAGTGATGTCGGTGACGCCGGTTGCGGTTGTCGCCGAGAATGTCGGCAGAGCATCTGTCGTGAAAGTGGCATCGGCGCCTTGGGCGGCGCCCTGTCCATTGCTCACATCGCAACGGCAATGGTAGGTGGCGCTGGGAGTCAGCCCGGTGAGAGTGACGGAAACCGCGGGGTAGGACGGTGTGCTCGCCGAGATGGGCGTCGTATAGTAGGCGACGGAGCCGTAGCTGAGCGTTGGACCGTACTCGAAGGCAAGATAAACGGGAGAGCTGCCATAACTCAAAACGCCTGGATACACGACGGCTTGTGTGGCGGTCACTGTCTGGAAAGAGGGTGCGCCGACGGTCGGCGGTGTGGCCGGCTGGCCGGTGGTAAAAACAAGGTCGGGTCCGTAAATCGTGCTCCCGGAAGTGGCGAAAAGGCGGTAGTGATAAGTGGTATTTGGGAGCAGGCCGGAAAGGGCGGCGCTCACGGGAATATCGCTCGTCCCGGAAGCAGATCCCGTCGACGCGTAGACTGAGGAGCCATAGCTCGTCGTGAGGCCGTAGGAAAAGCCGATGGAGGAAAGACTTGAGCCATTGGCATTGACGGTCCCATTTAGTGTCGCGCGGAGGTCGAAAATATTGGAGGCGGCGCCGGTGGCAAGGGTCGGGGCGGCCGCGAGGGCGCCTGCGGCACTCAGGGCGAGCAGGGTGGCCATCGCAAAAATGCGCGAATAATTCATTGGGGCAGTCGTTGACAGATCGGATTTTGGGCGCAATGCGCCCATTCAGGCCTCGCGCGCGCAAGGTCGAAGCGATTTCCGTACCAGGTGAGAGATCGGGAATCCCTGCGGAGGCTCCGAGATCCGGGATGAGGCGATCGAGTGGGGCGACGGCAGCTTTTACCTGCTGATGTGATGGAGTGCGCTACAAATTCGGAAAATTCGTAGCGCGGTGGGGGTGGCAATTATTGTGCGGAGCGAACGCTAAGATGCGATGGCTTTATGAATCCAAAAGGATTCGGCGATCTGCCGTGGTGGAACACGCACGTTTGTCAGGTCGCGGTTAATTGCCTCCAGCGCTGCGCAACCGATGGCGCGTGGCGAAGGATCTCGGGCGGCGTGAACCGGGTGTAACCGGCCCTTTCCGAAAGCGGCGGAGAACCGCGCGCACTCCAAAACCTGGCGGTATGGCAGCTCTCCGCGTGGAAGCCACGCGGGTGTGTTGCACGAGCGCCTCGCTGATAGGAAGTAGGCGAAGTATGGGAAGTATGGGAGCGAGTGTGCAGTAAACGTCCCATGGGTTTGGAGCGTGGTTTTAAGCCACTATCGATCTCGATAGTGATCTAAAGGCACGCCCCAAAGTACGGCTTGGTTTGGTGTGATGGTAAGGCCCGACAAAGTCGTAGTTGGGGACGTTTCTTGTAAAACGCCTCTATACTGTGGTAACCCAACCCGTTTGCACGGGTGTTGCCTCTTCAAGTTGTCAAAGAACGAACCTCAGATGAACTGAGGGTACTCCCCGGGAGGGGGTGAGTGTGTGTATGTATGTATGTGTGCGGGCCGGCTCTCTCCCACCCTGTGTTCACGGTCCCGCGTTCGCGGGATGGCACGGCGGCAAAAATCCATTTCACCGTCCGGCCAATTCCGCAGAACTACTGCGGAATCGGGAACTACAAGCCAGGGGAGCCAAAGCCGTCGCGAAGTGTGTGTGTAGACTGATCCAGGGAG
>FTCV01001828.1_pt1 | contig 60111 bp, 49 predicted proteins | sample 1639691 | NCBI WGS metagenome assembly FTCV01 (sample SAMEA3914864, study PRJEB12502) | metagenome | biome: forest; material: soil | place: USA | collected 2012-03-12 | depth 0.3 m
GATCAATTGAGCCGCAGTATCTTTTGCAAACTCGTAAGAAGCGGGAGCAGACATATTAACAGAATGGAAAAATTGGACACAGCTGATCAAGAACGCCTTTCAGTGAAGTTTTCTGCACTTTCACTTCAGTGTCGGGTGGCTTTACTGTGTTCTGAATGTTTTGATCCTTTGCCAACTTTGCAAGAGCGCTCGCGAGCTTCTGGGCATTTTTGACCGCCTCATCTTTTCGGGTTGGGGCATCTGCAAGTTTCTTTGCTGCCTCCCTCAGAATTTTCGAGAGGGATTCCTCTGATGCGGGCGTAGGTGTGATGCCGTCGGATTTTAGAGCCTCGAAAAGGGTCGTGCGGAGCAATTGATAATCGCTTTCGATCGCTCCGCTTTTTCCGCTTGCACCTTCCTGGGCTCGGGAAGCGAATTGAATACCGTTGAATCCAAATATCAGACACACGATCGCGCGTAAGAGAACCCGTTGCATTTCGGTCGTATATGTGAACCGGCGCTTTATGTCAAGCCACCACTTTGGCGATTACGATTCAAACTGGAGCCCGATGATGCAGAGTCGAAATCTAGAAAACACGGATTGTGTCCGTTGCCTTTTTGCAAATCTAAGGTAGTGTGTCCTCCATGAAAGCTGGCGGAATTTCTCATCCTATCGCGAAACGTGTCGGAATTTGGATTCGCGTATCAACCGAAGACCAAGCCGCCGGCGACAGTCCGAAGCACCACGAAGCTCGCGGTCGTCACTACGCCGCCGCGCGTGAATGGGAAGTAGCAGAACTGTACGACCTTGCCGGCATCTCTGGAAAGGCTGTGATGGAACACCCGGAGACCCGCCGAATGATGGAGGACATCAAAAAGGGCCATATCACCGGTCTCATCTTCTCAAAGCTGGCCCGCCTAACCCGCAACGCCCGTGAGCTCATGGACTTCTCGGATTTCTTCCGGAAGCACGACGCCGACCTGATCTCCCTCCAGGAGAATATCGACACTTCGACCCCGAGCGGGAGGCTTTTCTACAATATGGTCGCGGTCATGGCCCAATGGGAGCGGGAGGAAATCACCGACCGCGTTCGCGCCTCTGTCGCGATCCGAGCCAAGCTCGGGAAATCCCTCGGCGGGCCAGCGGCATTCGGCTACACATGGAAAGATAAGCGGCTCACTGTCGATCCCACCGAGGCACCGGTTCGAAGGCTCATCTACGAACTTTTTGCCGAGCACAAGCGCAAGAAGGCGGTCGCTCGGGTTCTAAATGACCGAGGATACCGGACGCGCGGCGGCTCGAAGTGGTCGGATACCACCATCGATCGCCTCATCCGAGACACCACCGCCAAAGGAATCTACCGTGCAAACCACACACGGCGCGTCGGCGTGAATTCGGTTGAGATGAAGCCCGAACACGAGTGGATCCATTCAGAGGTTGAAGCCATCGTCCCTGAGGAACTCTGGAACCGCTGCAACGAGATCCTGGAAGGTCGCAAAGTCCGGGGCGAGCGGCCCGGTCCCCGCCCGATCCACACTTTTACCGGATTCGTCGAATGCCAGTGCGGCAAGAAGATGTACGTCCCTTCGAACACCCCGAAATACGTCTGCTACACCTGCCACAATAAGATTCCAGTCGTGGACCTCGATGGACTTTTCCTCGACGAGCTGAAAGGCTATCTACTCTCCCCACAGACCGTCTCCGATTATCTGAGCCGTGCCAGTTCCGCGGTCGCTGAAAAAGATCAGCTTCTGAAAACTCAGGAAAAGGAATTGCAACGCGTGAAGAACGAGGCCGACCGCGCCTATTCCCTCTATGTCGAAGGCGGTCTATCGGTCGACCAATTCAAAGAGCGCTATCAGCCAGCAGATACCCGGCGGAAGCAGCTTGAAGAAGACCTTCCCCGGCTTCAGGCAGACATCGACTTAATGAAGGTCGACGGCATGTCCGAAAGCGCGATTATGGCCGAAGCCATGGATCTCCACTCCCGCTGGCAACATATGCAAAGCAACGAACGCCGGAGAATCGTTGAGTTGCTTGTTCGAACAATCGTCATCGGCAAAGACGAGGTAACCTTCAATATCTGCTATATTCCCCGCTTTGAAGAACTGACTGAAAGGCAACGCACGGTCAGGGATTGAGTGCGGCGATGAGGATGAAGTTGGCGGGGACGGACATGGAGTCTCCGGCACTGTGACCGAGAGACGCGCCTTCTTCGAGCGTACCGTTGCCTCCGAGGATCTAGACGGCGTTGACGTCCATTTCTTCGCCTATGTCGCGAAAGGATCCTTGGAGGCCAAAGCGCAGGTCGTACTTTGGTGACATAGAACCAATGACGACGCGCAAAGGCGCTTGTGGTAATTTGATGGCGCACACATTCTCGCCACCATCGCTACAACCCACCAGATTCCCGCTGCCAAAAAGCCCACGCGCCGAAAATCCCCGGTTCCCACGGACGCAGAGAGCGCCGTTGACTCCTGGAAGCGGCTGGCCACGGCTCTTTCCGGTCTGGGCATCAAACGCGGCTTTCTCAAAGACGTGGTGCTGCCCTCATGGTGGGAGAAATCGGTGACGGAAGACCGGAATGGGTACCTCGAGACTGTGGGCCTGATCCATCGAAGAACGGGGTTGCCGCTGGATGGGCTGATGTCAGGAACTCCCAGTTGGTCTGGATCTGGATCCGTTGTTAGATTTAAGAAGGCCTCAGGCATTGCCGAAACTGACGTGCGGGCCTGCCATACGGTGGCTCGGCAGGCGGCCGAGGCCGTCGCTACGGCGGTGAAGGCTCCTACCCCAAAAGGACTTCCTTCGGTGATGGAGATCCATGCGCTGCTGAAGGAAAGAGGGACAAAGCGGTGGGTGACCTTGGAAGACATCGTCACATGGTGCTGGGAGCAGGGCATTCCGGTGATTCACGTGGACAAATTTCCCTCGGAGGGGCGAAAACCTGATGGGATGGCCGTCCGGACCCGGGAGGGGCATCCCGTAATCGTGCTTTGCCGGGCCAGCAAGATGCCAGCCTGGCAGATTTTCACGCTCGCGCACGAACTCGGGCACATTGCGCTCGATCACGTGCCCGTGGCTGGAGCTGTGGTGGACAGCAAATTGGAAAGCGAGACGGAAGAGAAGGAAGAGCAAGAGGCCAATCGCTTCGCTTGCGAGGTGCTCACCGGACAACCGGACCTGGGTCTGCACGCAGCCGGGAAAATGTATCCCAATTTGCTGGCGCAAAAGGCCCAGGAATTCGGCGTCCGCAATCGGATCAGCCCTGGGGTGGTGGCGCTCAACTGGGGATTCAGCACCAAGGAATGGGCGACGGCGAACGGCGCGCTCACCAAACTGGAAGGAAAAGAGGACGCTATACAAATCATCCGGAAAGCCGGAGCCGCAGCGCTCGACTGGTCGGCACTCTCGCCGGACTCCAGTGAGTGGTTGGAGCGAATGACCGGCCTGCGTCCCGCGCCGTGATTCACCTGCACGACGTCGATATCGTGCTAAAGCTGGCGGCGTGTGGGCTGCTCGGCGAGATTCCGGGTTTGCTCGGAGTGGACGATGGGCAACTCTGTGTGCTCGGGACGGCGGTTCATAAAATCCGCCAAATGGGCAAACAAAAGAGATATGCGCCGGCGGTGGTGAATCCGGCGATTGCCTTCTGCGAGGCGCATGTAGACGTGCCGGATGCGAGGGACGAAGCTGCCTTCTCGAGGTTGGTGGAGCTGGGAGAAGGAATGGAAGTAGGGGAAGCCGTCCTTTACTCCGTGGCGCTCGCGCATCCGTCTTCCTTTGTTGTTAGCGGAGACAAACGGGCGATGGGACGCCTCGGCAGGCTTCCCGCGGCGGATGAAATCCGAACAGCGCTGCAAGGCAGGGTATATTGCTTCGAAGAATTGTTATTGCGGTATCGTGAACGGCACGGTTTTGAACGACTTCGCGCCCGATGTTGCGAGGGCTTGGAGACTGATGGAATGCTCAAGCTGGCACTCCCAAGCGGATTGGCGACGCAGGAGGAGCATGTCTGCGAGTGCATCTATTCCCACTGGCGGAGTTTGCGGGAGAAAGCGGGCGGTTTGCTGGTTTCGCGGGCTGAGCTTGTGTGAGACGCGCCGTTGGCGCTGGACGGCTTCTTGCGCGGGGAATTGCTCGATGCTCAAACTCGACGCGCTGGCCTGCAGACGCGCTGTTTCCTCCCGCGGACACACCCCAGGGCGGTTAAAAACTGCCGCAGCGCGCCCCGCCTGAGCGGGGCGCGCCCGGGAAACATGTTGCGTAGCGTTGGGCGCAGCGCGAAGGCCACGCTGGTGGGCGCCAGGGATGGCGCCCCTCCCTGGGCTCCGCTTGCAAACGGACGCTGACCAATTTTGAGGCGCGAACATGGGGGAATTTATTTTGTGGTGTGGCGTCGGCCCCAAAATATCTCGCATTCATGAGGCGGGCCAGAGCGCCAAGGACGCAACCCCCTTGGGGTAGATCGCTTTTTTGACCGGTTACCCAAGGTAGCCCGTGTAGAACACGGACAACCTTGGGCTGAGGGACGGAGCCCCTTTGGGGCACGGGAATTCTGCCGGACGCGGAGGCGAAGTTTTCAACCTCGCCCCTGGAGTTTGGCCAATTCCGCCCAACGTTCGGTCGTCAGCGGCCCCCAAGGAGCGGCGGTTTTTATCCGCCCGCACAGCTGAAGATGTGCGATTTACGCACGCCCCGCCACGTCTCCGGCGCGCCGCGCGAGGTAAGAATACCTCGCGCCTACATTGGCGCCGCGTTTGCAGGACTCCAGACGGGCAAGTCGGCTTTACGCGCCTTTGCCGCAGCAGTTCTTGTATTTCTTGCCGCTGCCGCAGGGGCAGGGGTCGTTGCGGCCGACTTTTAGCGGCGTTTTTTCGGGCTGGGCGCGGGATTGCAGGGCTTCCTGGAGGCTGGGCTCGGGGACGCTTTCGCCGTTGGAGGCGCTGCTGGGCTTGTGCTCCGCCGGAGGGCGCTCGGCGCCGCGGTTCGGTCCGGAAGGCGTCTGGGACGCGCCGCCCGATTCATCGGGCGCGGTGAGAAATTGCGGCAGGTTCTGCAGGAATTGCTCGAAGGCCAACAGGTTCGAAGTCGAGCGGAAGAGATTGTGCAGGATCTCGCCTTTGATGTTCGACATCAGCTCGGTGAACATCTCGAAGGCTTCCGACTTGAACTCGACGAGCGGATCCTTCTGGCCGATCTGGCGCAGGTGCACGGATTCGCGCAGGGAATCCATCCCGTAGAGATGCTCCTGCCAGAGACGATCGATGGCGTTGAGCATGATGTGGCGCTCCAGGAAGCGGAGGCCTTCCGGATCCTCGTGCGCGCACTTCAGCTCGTAGCTTTTCTTGATCTTATCGACGAGAGACTTCGTGGCCTCTTCGGTGGTCTTGCTTTCGAAATCCGCCGCTTCCTTGCTCAGGCCCAGCGGGAACGTGGTATTGACCCACGAGAGCAGCGCCTCCTCGTTGCGATCGCCTTCCGAGGGCATGAAGGTCTGGACCTTCTCGGGGATTGCTTCCTCGATGACTTCGTAAATGAGCGGGCGGACTTCGTCGGCGTTGATGGCTTCGTTGCGCCAGCCGTAGATGACCTCGCGCTGGCTGTTCATCACGTCGTCGAATTCCAGCGCGCGTTTCCGCGAGAGGTAGTTGCGCTGTTCCACGCGCTTCTGCGCAGTTTCGACCGAGGCGTTGAGCCAGCGGTGCTCGAGCGATTCGCCCTCCTGGAGGCCGAAGCGCTCCATCATGCGCGTCATGCGATCGGCCGCGCCGAAGTTGCGCATGAGATCGTCTTCAAAGGCGACGTAGAAGCGAGTGAGCCCCGGATCGCCCTGACGGGCGCAACGGCCGCGCAACTGGCGATCGATGCGCCGCGATTCGTGGCGCTCCGTGCCGATGACATACAGACCGCCGAGGTCGGGGACCGGCGCGGCCAGCTTGATGTCCGTGCCGCGGCCCGCCATGTTCGTCGAAATCGTCACGGCCCCGACCTGGCCGGCGCGCGAGACGATTTCCGCTTCCTGCATGTGGTACTTGGCGTTGAGTACGGCGTGCGGGATCTTTTCCCGCTTGAGCATGCGCGAGTAGATCTCGCTCTGCTCCACGCTCACCGTGCCGACGAGGACCGGCTGGCCCTTGGCGTGGGCTTCCTTGATGTCCTGAATGACGGCCGCGATCTTTTCCCGGCGTGTTTTGTAGATGAGGTCGTTGAGATCCTGGCGAATGACGGGGCGATTCGTCGGGATGACCGCGACGTCCAGCTTGTAGACGTCGTGAAATTCATTGGCCTCGGTCTCGGCCGTGCCTGTCATGCCGGCCAGCTTGAAGTAGAGCCGGAAGTAGTTCTGGATCGTGATCGTGGCCAGCGTCTGCGTCTCGCGATCGATGGTGACGCCTTCCTTCGCCTCGACGGCGCCATGGAGGCCATCGCTCCAGCGGCGGCCCGTCATCTTGCGGCCCGTGAATTCGTCGACGATGACAACTTTTCCTTCTTCCACGACGTAGTTGACGTCCTTTTCGAAGAGGCAGTAGGCGCGGAGCAACTGCGAGATATTGTGGATACGCTCGCTCTGCTGATCCATGTAGGCCTGCTTCTTGGCCTTGGCTTCTGCTTTCTGTGGCGGGGCGAGACTGTCGTCCTGATCGATCTCCGCAAACTGCGTCATGAGATCGGGCAGCACGAAGGCATCCGGATCGTCGGGCGCCATAAAGATGCGGCCCTGTTCGCTGAGGTCGGCCTCGTGGGCGCGTTCATCGATGGTGAAGAACAGTTCTTCCTTGAGGGCGAAGAGCTCTTCCTTCCGCGCGTCCGTGTAGAAACTCAGCTCCGCCTTGTCGATGGCGCGGCGCTTGTCGGGATCTTCCTGCGCGCGCATCAAGCCTTTGTTGCGCGGCTGGCCGGTCTTGACCTTGAACATGGCGCGACCGAATTCCTCCGGCTTGCCCGCCTTCCAGAATTCATCGGCTTCCGAGCACAGGCGGTTGCAGAGCATCGTCTGCTTGCGCACGAGCTGCTCGACGACCGGCTTGTATTTGTCGAATTGATGCGTCGAAACGGTGGCCGGTCCGGAAATGATGAGCGGCACACGCGCTTCGTCGATGAGGATCGAGTCGACCTCGTCGACGATGGCGAAATTATGCCCGCGCTGCACTTGCTGCTCGCGACTTGAGGCCATGCCGTTGTCGCGCAGGTAATCGAAGCCAAACTCCGAATTCATCCCGTACGTGATGTCGCGAGAGTATTGCTCGCGGCGGACATCCGGAGACTGGTCGTGCTGCAGGATGCCCGTGGTGAGGCCAAGGAAGCCGTAAAGCTGGCCCATCCACTCGGCGTCGCGACGGGCGAGGTAGTCGTTCGTCGTGATGAGATGCGCGCCGCGGCCGGCCAGCGCATTGAGAAAGAGGGGGAGCGTGGCGACGAGCGTCTTGCCTTCGCCCGTGGCCATCTCAGCGATCATGCCGCGATGCAGACAGATGCCGCCGATGAGCTGCACGTCGAAGTGCACCATGTTCCAGGTCACCGGCTGGTCGCAGACGGAAAAGGAATGTTTCCGCTCGGTGAGGCGGCGCGCGGCATTCTTGGCCGCAGCGAAGGCCTCGGGGAGAACCTCGTGGAGCCGGCGCTGCTGCGCGTTGGGATCTTCGATCTTGGAAAGCTCTTCCTTCCACGCCGCCGTCTTGGCCCGCAGCTCGTCGTCACTGAGTTTGCGATACTCTTCTTCGAACTCGTTGATGCGCGCCACGACGGTTCGCAGCGACCTGACGAGTCGCGCATTTTTTGAACCGACGAGTTTCTTTAATACCCAGGAGATCATTTTAGCAAAACAGTGGGAGTAGGGATTTAACGCTGGACATGCGCGGGCGCAAGGTTGGGGGTGAAAGCGTCAGATCGAGAGGGCTATTTGGATCCCGGCTTGATCGCGGGAGTCCCGGCGAGATCGGGCGGAAGTTTGTCCGGTTCGAAGGCTTCCACATCGATCTGGACAAGGCTGATGAAGGGGCACCCGAAATCCGGGATTCTTCCGCCGCTGCGATCGACGAGCACGGCGACGGCTGCGGGCACGGCGCCGTGCGCGCGCAGAATATCGAGCGTTTCCTGGACGCGACCGCCGCGCGTCACGACATCTTCCACGACGATGAAACGCCGGCCGGCCGGGATTTCAAAGCCTCGGCGGAGGACCAGCTTGCCGTCCTCCTTCTCGACGAAAATATGGGGCAGCCCGAGATTCCGCGCCACTTCGTGGCCCACGAAAAGACCGCCCATGGCGGGAGAGATGATTTCGTCGACCTCGATTCCCTTCAGACGCTCGGTGAGCATCGCACAGACCTGGACCGCGATCGGCGTGTGGCGAAGCAACTGCGCGCACTGGAAATACTGGCGGCTGTGCAGGCCGGAGCGCAGAAGGAAGTGGCCATCGAGCAAAGCGCCCGTCTGGCGAAACAGATCGAGGATTTCGGACATGGCGAGGGGCCTCTAGTCGGCCGCCGCGACGACTTCGATTTCCACCTGGGCGCCGCGCGGGAGGGCGGAGACCTGGATCGTGGAACGCGCCGGGAAGGGTTCCGTGAAATACTGGGCGTAAACGGCGTTCATCGCCGCGAAATTGGCCAGATCGGTCAGGAAAACCGTGCTTTTCACGACATTTGCGAAAGTCAGGCCGTGGGCCGCGAGCACGCCGGAGATGTTTTTGCAGACCTGGGTGCTCTGCTCGGTCACGCCGCCGGCGACGAGCTCATTTGTGGCCGGGTCGAGAGGGATCTGTCCGGCGCAGAAAAGCAGGTTGCCGGTCGCGATGGCTTGCGAGTAGGGGCCGACCGCGGCAGGCGCGTTTTCAGTGGCGATGACCTTTTTCATAGGGGCGCAGAGGCTAGCGCTTGCCGGTCCCTTGTCAAAGCTTCGTGCAAGATTTGACGGTCGACGGCGCCAGAGCTACGCCCGTTGAAAATCTTTCTCCGCTAGCTCAAGTGCATGGCGATGAGGAGGCGGCCGTCGACGCGTCCGGTCACCGGCAGCCGATGATCGCTCTGGTACGCGCGAATGGCGGCCTGGGTTCCCGGGCCGGGAACGCCGTCGATGCCGCCGTGATAGTAGCCGCCGTGCTTTAGGACGCGCTGCACGTCGTAAAATAGATCGTCTGAACCTGAGGAAGAATAGCGCGGGACGCCACGATACACAGGCCCATCATAGTAATAGGGCGACGGACCATCGTAGTAGTCGTAGTAGGAGGGACCGCTGTACCCGACGTAGAGTGCCGGCCAGCCCCAACCGCCCCAACCCCAGCCGCGGTTGTAGCAACCTCCCCCGTAATACCCGCGGCCATAGTAGCCATGCCCATAGTACCCATGGCCGTAATAGCCGTGGCCATAATAGCCGTGCCCGCCGCCACCATGCCAGCCGCCGCCGCCGCCGTGCCAACCTCCACCTCCGCCGCCGTGTCCATGATCCGCCCGAGCCGCGGCCGGGAGGGAAATGAGAGAAAGAAGGGCGAGAATACGAAAAGAGAAAATTTTCATGAGAGAGAGGTTTGAATTGAGACGGAATGGAGCGGCCCTTTGTTCACACCAAAAATTTATCAGTTAGTCGGAGAGCGCAAGGGGGAGTTCCGAACACCGGCGCGCCGGGTCTGCCGCGATTTAACGATGCGTGCCTAGTCTGGCGCGAAATATGCGGGAAAGCGTCCCGACTGAGCGGGATATGCCGCTCTATTAGGTAATTTCATTGACCAAACATCGAGATCTTGACACGAGAACAGACTGTCCGCCGAACGCGGCATTTTTCGGCGGTTTTCTCCCACTTCTCGACACCACGACTCCATCCAAAACACTCGCATGAATAAAGCAGAACTCGTCCTGGCCGTGCAAAAGGGCCTGGGTAAAGATGTCTCCCGCGCGCAGGCTGAACGGGCCCTCGACGCGGTTATCGACGCCATCAAGGCGGGGCTCAAGAAAGATCAAGCTGTGCAGCTCGTGGGCTTTGGCGCCTTCAAGGTTGCCACCCGCAAGGCGCGCATGGGCGTGAACCCCAAAACCGGAGAGAAGCTCAAGATCAAGGCTTCCAAAGCCGTAAAATTCGTCGCCGGCAAAGATCTGAAGGCCAAACTTGGAAAGTAGCCGTCTCCAAACGGCTGGTCGTAGTGCGGTTGAAAGTGGCGCCCCAAACTGGCGCGAGGGCTGGGAGCGGCGCGGGTCTGGGTTTTGGCGGGAATCAGCGCAAATATTTGAATCCGTCGGCGTTTCGTCGCTGAAACGGGATTTGCCTTCGTGCACGAAGGCCTGCATCCTGCTTTAGCAATCGGTAGCAACGCTCGCTGCGGATGTCTTTTACGCTCGAAAAGAAAATATTTCTTGGGTTTGCCGCGGTCCTTTTGGTGCTTTTAGCCATCGGAGGGGCCATGATGTGGAGCGCCCAGCAGTTTGCCCAAGCCCGGGCGATGCTGCCCCTCGAGGAGCAAATGCTGCGCGACCTGCGCGCCATCGAAACCGCTATGATCGATGCCGAGGCTGGCGTGCGCGGCTATGCCGTAGCCGGCGATCCGGTCTTTCTCGATCGATTCAACGGCGCCGAAGACCATGTCCAGGCCGAGTTGAATGCGCTGGACACGGAGATGACGGGGACGGCCAGTCCGGCGGCATCGCTGGTCCAGTTACGCGATCTGATCGGGAAGGAATTCAGCGAATACCGGGCAGCGATCGAGCTCCGGCAGAAAAGCGGCTTCGACGCAAACCGCGAACTCGCCTCGCTCCGCTCGAGCAAACAGCGCATGGATGCCATCCGCCAGGTCCTTTCTGACCTCGGCCAACAGGCCTCTGCGATGCTGAAGGTGCAGAGCGAGGAAATCGAACGCCGAGCCCACTGGTCGCTGATCTGCGTCGTGGCCGGGAGCCTTTTGCCGCTCTTCGCTCTGGGCCTCATTTTCCGTCTCACGCTCCTCGATATCCGCGAGCGCCGCCGGGCGGAGCAGGCGCTGCGGGAATCCGAGGATTTCCAAAACCGCATGCTGGAAAGCAGCGGCGACTGCATCCAGGTGGTGGACCTGGAAGGGCGGCTCGTGTCGATGAACGCCGAGGGACGCAAGCGCATGGGCATCAAGCGCTTCGCCACGCTGGCCGGTTCGCGCTGGATCAATTTCTGGCAGGCGGAAGGCCGCCAGCACGCACAAACCGCCATTGACGATGCCATGCGCGGGGAGACGGCGCGTTTTCAGGGCCTCTGCCCCACGGCGGCGGGCGTGCCGAAATGGTGGGACGTGATGGTGACGCCGATCTACGCGGCCGATGGCAAGCTGGAGAAGCTCCTGGCCGTGCTTCGCGACATCACGGAAAGCCGCGCGGCCCAGGATAAATTCCGGATTCTTTTCGAGCACTCGGCCAATGCGCATCTGCTCTTCGACGAAGAGGGGGTGCTGGACTGCAATCCCGCCTGCCTCGAGCTGCTGCGCCTTTCCCGCAAGGAACAGTTGATCGGGAAGTCCTTTGCCGACTTCTCGCCGACACGCCAGCCGGACGGAGCCGCCTCGGCGGAGCGCCTCGCGGAGATCTATCAGATGGCCTCAATCAATGGCACGCTGGGCTACGAGTGGTGGCACCTGCGCGGGGACGGCGAGCCTTTTCCTGTCGAGGTCAATGTCACGGTGGTCCAGCTCAATGGCCGCCAGGTGCTGCTCGCGGTCTGGCACGATCTCACGGAGCAGAAGCGCTCCGAGGCCGCCCTGCGCGAGAGCGAGGAGCGGTTCCAGGCCTTCATGAATCACAGCCCGGCCGGCGCCTACATCAAGGACGCCGAAGGTCGGTATGTTTATATCAACAAGATTTTTGCGGATCGCTTCAGCGTCTCGATGGAAAATTTCATCGGCAAGACGGACTTCGACTGGCTGCCGACAAATAACGCCAAGGCGGTGACGGAAAATGACCGCATGGTCCTGGAATCCGGCGCCATGGCTCGCGTGAACGAGGTGGTGCCGACGAGCGATGGCCAGAAGATCGAGTGGCTCGTGCTGAAATTTCCCATGACGACCCCAGATGGCCGCCAGCTTCTCGGCGGCGTGGGCATCGACATCACCAAGCAGAAAAAAGCGGAGCGCGCCCTGAAGGAGAGCGAGGGCCGTTTCCGCGATCTTTTCGACGACGCGCCGGTGGCCTATCACGAACTCGATAACGACAACCGCCTCACCCGCGTGAATGCGACCGAGCTGGCCATGCTCGGCTACAGCGCCGAGGAGATGGTGGGCCGGCCGGTGTGGGACTTCATCGTCGAGGATCCGTCGGAGGATAATATCCCGGTGGAGGTTTCGGCGGATCTGCGGCTGGAAGCGACGCAGCGCACCTTCCGCCGGAAGGATGGCACGCGGATCCCGGTGCTGATGCGCCATCGCCTCATCACGGATGCCGATGGCAATACCAAGGGCATGCGCTCCACGCTGCAGGACATCTCTGCGCTGAAGCGTACGGAGCGCGAGCTGCGGGAAGCCGAGGAAAAGTACCGGTCGATTTTCGAAAACGCCATCGAAGGCATTTTCCAAAGTCTGCCCGAGGGCCGCTACCGGGACGTGAATCCGGCTCTCGCCGAAATCTACGGCTACGAATCTCCCGACCTGCTCATGGGCGCGATCACGGATATCGCCCGCCAGATTTACATACAGCCGAACCGGCGCGCCGAATTCATCAAGATCATGCGGGAGAAAGGCGAGGTCGCGGATTTCGAATCCGAGGTGCGGCGCAAGGATGGGAGCACGCTGTGGATCTCTGAGCATGCCCGCGCCGTGCGCGATGCGGACGGACATCTGCTCTTCTACGAGGGCACAGTGGTGGACATCACGCAGCGGCGCGAAGCCGAGGCGGCGATCACCCGGGCGCGCGACGTCGCGCTCGAGTCCGCGCGGCTCAAGAGCGAATTCCTGGCCAACATGAGCCATGAAATTCGGACGCCGATGAATGGCATCATCGGCATGACGGGGCTGCTCCTCGATACGGCGCTAGACCAGGTGCAGCACGATTTTGCCAATACCATCGCGACCAGCGCCGACGCCCTGCTGACGATCATCAACGACATCCTGGACTTCTCCAAGATCGAGGCCGGCATGCTCGTCTTCGAGGAGATCGACTTTGCGGTGGAGCAAGTGGTGGAGGGCGCGGTGGAACTGCTGTCGGCGCGCGCCATGAGCAAGAACGTCGAACTCGTTTCGCTCGTCGAAACGGGGCTGCCGAGCGCCCTCAGCGGCGATCCCGGGCGGCTGCGCCAGGTGCTGACGAATCTCATCAGCAACGCGCTGAAATTCACCGATCGCGGCGAAGTGGTGGTGACCGCGGCGAAAGCGTCGGAGACCGAGGACGAGATGGTGGTGCGCTTTGCCATCGCGGATACGGGCATCGGCATCGCGCCGGAGACGAAGGCGCGGCTTTTCCAGGCTTTCATGCAGGCGGATGGCTCGACGACCCGCCGCTACGGCGGCACCGGGCTGGGGCTGGCCATATGTAAGCAACTCGTCCAGCAGATGGGCGGCGACATCGGCGTGGAGAGCGAGTTGGGCAGGGGCTCGACCTTTTGGTTTACCGCGCGTTTTGCGAAGTCCATCGATTTTCCGGAGGCTCCGAGTCATCGGCCGGGATTGGAAGGGCTCCGGGTTTTCACGGTGGACGACAGCGCCACGCATCGGCGCATCCTGCGCGATATTTTCTCGGCCTGGGGCATGCACGAGCAGGGAGCGGCGAGCGGACGCGAAGCGATGGATGCGCTGCGCCGCGCAGCCTCGACGGGGCAACTGCCGGCGCTCGCGGTCTTGGATCTGGACATGGCCGAGATGGATGGGCTGGAGCTGGCGCGGGCCATCAAGTCGGACCCGAAGCTGGCGTCGATCCGCCTCGTGTTGCTGAATTCGCTGGATCGCCGCGAGACGCCCGATGTCATGCGCGAGGCGGGCATCCAGGGTCATATTTCCAAACCCATCAAGCAATCGCAGCTCTTCGAGTGTCTGCAGGCTGCGATGTCGACCACCACCCAGACGCGGGCCATCATGGCCGGCCTCACCGAGCTGCGCCCGCGTCCGTACCTGCCGGCCGGGCGGGATTTGCGGCTGCTCCTGGCGGAAGACAATGTCGTCAACCAGAAGGTGGCGATTCACCAACTCCTGCGGCTCGGCTATACCGCGCATGCGGTAGACAACGGGCGGCTGGCCCTCGATGCGCTGAGCGTCGCCTCTTACGACGTGATCCTCATGGATTGCCAGATGCCGGAACTCGACGGCTACAGCGCCACGCGGGAAATCCGCCGGCGCGAAGGCGGGGAAAAGCATACCTGGATTATTGCCATGACGGCGAATTCGCTGGAGGGCGACCGGGAAAAATGCCTCGCTGCCGGGATGGATGACTACATCAGCAAGCCGGTGAAGCCGGAGGATTTGTCGGCGGCGCTGGAGCGTTTCCACAAACTGCGGGAGGCCGACCGAAAGACCGATTTGCCGCCGCCCCCGGCATCGCCGAAGCCACTGGCATTGTCCAGGCCGCCGGCGCCGCCAGCGCCAACGCCTGTGCTGCCGCCCGTTCCGGTCGAGGTCATCGACGAACCGCGCGGCGTGCCTCCGGTGGATCTAACGATGCTCTCAAGCTTCCGCGACTTCGAAGAGGCGGGAGAGAGCATGCTGGTCAAGCTGATCAATGTCTTTCTGGACAATAGTCCGAAGCTCTTGGCCGAGGCGCGAACCGCGCTGCAAAGCGGGGACGCCACTGGATTGCGGCACGCCGCGCATACCTTGAAAGGGAGCTGCAGCAACTTCGGCGCGCAGCAGCTCCGCGAGGCCTGCGCCCGGCTGGAAGACGCCGGAGCGGCCGAGGATCTCGGTCGCGGCCACGAATTGCTGGCCGTTACGGAAAAAGAATATACCTTGGTACGCATCGCGCTTGAACGCGAGCGACTTGCCCCAGCTCCTGCATGAGAATTCTGATCGCCGAGGACGACCCTGTATCCGTCAAGATCCTCCAGCTTACGCTGGAACACTACGGACATCAGGTCGTCACTGCTGCCAACGGCCTTGAAGCCTGGGACCATTTCCACAAGGAGCCCTTCCGCGCAGTCGTGAGCGACTGGATGATGCCCGGCATGGACGGGCTGGACCTGTGCCGCAAGGTGCGCGCGCGTCCCAAGACGGACTATACCTATTTCATCCTGCTCACGGCGATCAATACCGGGAAGGATAACCTGCGCCAGGCCATGGAAGCGGGCATCGACGACTTTCTGGTCAAGCCGCTGGATCGCGAAGCGATCATGATGCGGCTCACCGTGGCCGAGCGCATCCTGGAATTTACGCGGCAGATCCGGGTGCTGAAGGAACTCCTGCCGATCTGCATGTACTGCAAGCGCATCCGGGACGATCAGGACTACTGGCAGCAGGTGGAGAACTATCTGCACACGCACACGGGAAGCAATTTTTCGCACGGGATTTGCCCGGATTGCTTTGCCAAGGAAATGCGGGCCATGCCCGCGCGGCCGCCCCTGCGGGTGGCGCCGGCGCCGGAAGGGTAGGGCGGGTTCGGACTTTCAGGCGAACGTACGGGACGCGGTCTTCACCATAGAACATCCACATCGTATTTCGCGATCTCTGGATCGGAGCTCACGAGCTAGAAATTTCCTCTTGAAGCCTGTGCGATCAGCATACGGTCGAAGGGATCACGGTGATGATGCGGGAGCTTCCCCAGACTGATGATGTCAGCTCGGGTCACGGGCTCGGAGCTGGAGGTCGTTGCGTTGCTCGTGGGCAAGGATCAAATCGTCGAGCGATTCCCTTAATTCTAGCTTTCCGAGCGAGTGTTTGATCTGCATTTCCCAGACGCTCGCGAGGCTAAAATGCAGTGAATTCTCGGGCTGACTAAGCGCCGCGAAAGCCTTCCGGGAAAGCTTCGGATCGTTGGCGTCCCACCAGACAAAAGCATGAACGTCGAGCAAGAGTTTCATTTATCTTTTCCGAGCCAAAACTCATCAGGAAGCGGCGCATCAAAATCCTCCGCCATCGTGATGGCTCCTGGATGGAGGCCGGCGATTCGCGGTTTCCCCGGAGCCGCCTGAGACGTTATTGCCAAGCGTCTGGCGACGTAGGAAAGCAGTTCCTTCAGCTCTTCCGGCGGCAGTTGATCGGCGGCGGCTTCGATTTCGGCGAGCGTGCTCATGATGATCATGGTAGCATCAGGCGCCGGCGCGCGACAAGCTCGGCGATCAACGCGTCCAAACGCCGATGTGGGTGGGATGCGGGCCAAGAAACATGCGGAGCCACCAACATGACTTAGTTATGCAGCCCCGTCATCCAGCGCCTCGCGCCGGTACGCCCGCGCCAAGATCGCCATGGGATGCATCACTTTCCGCGCTCCGCGCAATCCGCTTTCGAGCTGCACCGAGCAGCCCGGATTCGCCGAAGCGACGATCGTGGCTCCCGTTGTCTCGATGTTGGCGAGCTTTCGTTCCAGCAGCTTTTTCGCCATTTCCGGTTGCGTGATGTTATAGATTCCCGCGCTGCCGCAGCACCACGTCGACTCCGGCAGTTCAACGAGCGTGAGGCCCGGGATGAGTTTCAAGAGTTCCCGCGGTTGCAGCGAAATCTTCTGCCCGTGCACGAGATGGCAGGCCTCGTGATAGGTCACGGTGACCGGCGTCTCCAGCGGCGGTGGCGCAAGGGGACCCAAAATCGCCAGCCATTCGTGGATGTCGCGCGCTTTCGCCGACCAGACGCGCGCCCGCTTCGCATACGCAGGATCATTCGCCAGCAGCCGGTCGTAGTGTTTCAGGTGCGACCCGCAGCCGGCGGCGTTGGTGATGATTGCATCGAGCGCGTCCAGCGAGCCGGCGGCCCGTTCCATGGCTGAGATATTGCGGCGCGCCATTTCCATCGCCAACTCAAGTTCGCCATTGTGCGCATGCAGCGAGCCGCAGCAATGCTGGGCGCGCGGGGTGACGACCTCGCAGCCGTTGGCCAATAACACATCGGCGGTGTCGCGATTGGCCTGCGGATAGACCAGGTCCTGCACACACCCGGTCAACATCCCGACGCGCGCCCGGCGATTCCCGCGAGGTCGCTCAAGCTGGCGAATGAGTTCGTCGGAAAACTGCGCCTGCACGCGCGGCGTGAGCGGCTCCAGGTCCCGGAGCCACGACGGAAGCAAACGCATCAGCCCGCTGCGCCGGACGAAGCCCTCGAATCCCGAAGCCTGGTACAGCCATAACACTCGTCCCACCGCCCGCAGCGCCAACGGTTGGCTGAAGATAAATCGCAGGGTGAAGGCGCGTACAATGTTGCGGCGCGGGTAGGCTAGCTGCCGCGAATCTTCGATATCTGCCCGGGCCTCCTCAAACATCTGCGAATAACTTACGCCTGCCGGGCAGGCGGTTTCGCAGGCCAGACAGCCCAGGCAGAAATACATTTCCTCCGCAAAAGCGCGCGTGACCGAGAACTTACCTTCGCCGATCGCGCGCATGAGGGCGATGCGTCCGCGCGGGCTATTGCGCTCGAGTTTGGTGGCATCGTAAGTCGGACAGGTCGGCAGGCACATGCCGCAGTGGATGCACTGTTGAAGGATGGAGAAGTCGAGATGCTGGAGCCGCGTTTTTGGCGTAGCGCTGGCCGGCTTCGAAGGTTCAGTGACGGGCGTCATGAGTTGCGGAAAAGTCGGAGCCTAATCGAAGATTTTGCCCGGATTGAGCAGGCCTTTGGGATCCAGCGCGGATTTGAGCTGGCGCAACAGCGCATAGCTGCCATCGCCGATGGCTTTGCGCAGGAATTTCTTTTTCGCCAGGCCGACACCGTGTTCGCCCGTGATTGTGCCGCCCAGCGCCACGGCATAGTCGAAGATCTCCTGCATGGCGACTTCGACCCGCTCCATTTCTTCGTGATTGCGCTCATCGACCAGAAAGGTCGGATGCAAGTTGCCATCACCCATATGGCCGAAAGTTCCGATGCGCAGCCGATGCCGCTCGCTCGTTTCCTGGATGAAGACGATCATCTTTGTCAGCTCGCTTCGGGGCACTGTGGCGTCTTCCAAAATCGTCGTCGGCGAAACCCGGGCCAAAGCGGAAAAGGCCGAACGGCGCGCGGTGGCCAGTCGCAACGCATCGGCAGCATCTGCCGCTACGGCGACACTTGTCGCGCCGAGTTCCCGCGCGATTCGCTCCATTTCCGCGGCCTCTTCGGCGACGGCTGCGGGATGCCCATCCGTCTCCATGAGGAGGATGGCCTCGGCATCGAGCGGCAGGCCGACATGGGCATATTCCTCGACGCAGCGGATCGTCACTTTGTCGAGAAACTCCAGCGTGCACGGGATGATCTTGGCCGCGATGATCGCTGAAACCGTGGCCGCCGCGTCGGCCATTCGGGCATAGGAGGCCAGCAGCGTTTTCTTTGCTGCGGGCTTGGGAAGCAGCTTTAGCAGCGCTTTGGTGATGATGCCGAGCGTCCCTTCGGAGCCTACGAAGACATCTTTCATGGAGTAGCCCGCCACGTCCTTCACGCATTTGTTACCCAGCCAGACGATCTGTCCATCGGCCAGGACGACTTCCAAGCCCATCACGTAGTTGCGCGTGATGCCGTATTTCAAGCCACGCAAACCGCCCGAATTCTCTGCGACGTTGCCGCCGATCGTGGAGATCTTCATCGAGCCCGGATCGGGTGGATAAAGCAGCCCGGCGGCATCCGCACATTCAGCGATTTTTTGCGTGATGGCGCCGGCTTCAGCCAGGATGGTGAGATTCTGCTCATCCAGCTCCAGAATGCGATCCATCTTCACCAGGCAGAGGATAATGCAACCCGGGCTGGGAATGCTGCCGCCACTCAGCCCCGTGCCGGAACCGCGGGAGACGATGGGGATGCTGTTGGCGCCGGCGTACCGGACGATGGCTGCGACCTCCTCAGTGGTTTGCGGGAAGGCGACAACTGTCGCATTGCCGTGCAGCGCAGCTGTCCCGTCGAAGCCGTAGGTCAGTAGGTCTTCAGGTGCATGCAGGACCCGCTGGGGGTCGAGGAGGCGCTGGAGGTCGGCGATGAGGCCTGTCATGGCGTCGAGACTGGGCGCGGGCTGCGTCCGAATGCAACTCTTCTATTCGGCCCTCCCAAATTCTGCCGCCCGGACTCCATCCCAGACAACGGGTTCGGATTTTGTCTTGAAAGGGGAAAGGTTGCAGCTATTCGGCCTAGTTCTCCTCGATGTCTGAGCATCGAATGCCGAGTCGTTTTGCAAAAAGGTTATCATGTCACTTATTATTCGCCGCGCAGTCCGCGACCTTCTTGCCGGAATTATCGTGGACGAGAGTCGGCTCGATCACTTTGTTTGGATCAAATTGATCGAGGAGCAACTGCCTCTGGTTGTGTGCTTGATGGCGCTGCGTCGGCTTTTGAAAGAAAATCAGGTCGCTGCAGTTGCTTCGATTCTGAACGCCCTTGAATCGCGTGGAGACGCACATCCGTTGTTGGATGAATTCATTGGAAAATTCATGTATTGCTGCGGCCAATACTCTGAAGCAGTGGCTTTTCTCAAGGAGGCAAACAAACGATGGCGCAGGGACCATTTATCCGAACTCGTTGGAATCTTGGAGGCGCTGAATGCCAAAAAGGAACGCGAAGACGGAGGGTAAGGATCGCGCGCCCGCAGATGTCGCGGTCAAGAGTTACCGATAGAACGGATTGCTCGCGACGCCGGTAGGGGCGGCGCTGGGCGTCGTCGGAGGGACGCTCGTATTTCGATCGGGAGGACGAGTTGCTGGCGCGGCCTTCGGCCAGCTCGTAGTCGAGGCCAGCACAGTCGTGGCCGGCTTTAGCACGGGCGCAGCGGGTGCGGCCGGACTTGGTGGCGAAATTGGCGGAGGGGGAGTTGCATCAGCAATTACCGGCGCATCGATGCGCGCCGGATTCCTCGGATAACGGCTGACGATCTGCTGAATCATACGCCGCACATGCGCGTAGTGTGTCCGCGGCTGGAGCACAGTGTAGCTGTCCCAGACATTGCCCCAGTGGAGGATCTCGATATTCACCCGATGCACGCCCCAAGCATTCATGGCTTCGCGGGAGGGTTTGTACAAATCGATGGTATTTGTTCCGGCCAGCGCCCAGCCGTAGTCGTCCACTCGGTAAAGCTCCCCAGTTTCGCGAATGCGAAAGACCGTCCCAGCCGGCCAGCGCGACCAATCGGCCGCGGCGCTATTCGTCGGCCCAAAGGCCAGGATCCCTCCCATCGCGGAGTGCGCGCCATAGGGGCGATGATCGGCTTCCGAATCGGTGTAAGCCGTCGTGCGCACGTTCTGCACGGCGGAACGCGCGAGGGGTTTTTCGAATTTCGGCAGCGGACGTGTCGTCGAACAAGCGGCCGCGGTGAGGCAGAGGGCAAGTAGGCCAAAGCGGGTGGGAGAACGCATTGGCGGATTGTTTTATCATGGGTTCTTGCGAAAATCCAGCGGTAACCGCCGGCGCGGAGTCGAGCGCGCGATTTAGGCGGGCCAGCGAATGAGTCATCCAATCTCCGGGCCTTGCGTGGAAGCGCAGCCGTTTCATGCGCCCCGATACTTTCGATATGGCTGCAAAATCCAAAAAACAACAAATGGCCGCCGGCGCCGCCCTTTCGGCGAAACGCGGTGAACGGTCGAAGTCGTCTCTCAAGGGCGCATCCAAAAGCATGGTGAAATCGATGACGGAATCTCAGCTCGAGGAAATCGCCTCGACGAAACGTAAGCGGCTGCCGACGAAAAAATAGGAAGTTTCGCCGCGCGCGCCCCGGCTCGGGAGAGTTGGCTAACTAATGATCTGAATTCTGATAGGCGGCGATGCCGTCCAGTTCGGTGTCAGCGCGGTCCCGAAGCGGTCCGGCCGGGAAGAGTTCCACCCAGGATTGCGCTCCATGCAAATCCCGCAGCGCCCATTGATGAAGGATGGAGATTGCGGCTTCTGTTTGGGTTTCACCGGAGGGAATTTGCGCCAAGACCATTTGCACGGCTTCGACGGGAGCGGTTTTGGACTGGACGAACGCCAAGCGTGAAAGCATCTGGTCCCGTTGTTCCCCGGCGGGCTGTTGTTTGACCCAGCCTGCGGCGCTGTCGAAATCCTGATCGGCCCATTGTTGGACCAGGTTTTGCCGAATCGTTCCGGGCGATGTTCCCAATCCATATTGATCCGCTTTGAAAAGTGCCTGAGCCGCATTCGTTTGGGCAATTTGAAAGCACATATCGCTCAATGCCGAGGCGCGCTCGGATTCATTGCTCAATTGCGCCGCCCAACTTTCCGCTCTCGCGGGGTCTGCCGCGGTCCAAAGTTGCGCTACCTGACGCAGTGCTGCTTCGCGCACTTCTCCAGCCTCCAAGGATTCCGCGAAGCGGCCCGCGGCGTCGGGATGACTTCGCACCAAGTCTGTCAAGAGAGTCCGGAGGCGGTCTCTAGCGGCGGGGTCGCCGGCTTGCAGGGCGACATTGATCTGCTGCAGCAGCTGCTCCAACGATGCATCAGGTGTGGCGCCAGTCTGCGAAAGCTCTCCTTCTCGCGTTTCGCTGGAGTCTGGAGAGACTCCAGCGGTGAAATCAGCGATCGACGTCTGGGATGGCGGTGGGATCTTGGGCGATTCGATCTCACTGGTAGCCGGACGGAAAGAGGGCTCCAGCACAGAGGGTTTCGTCCCTTGATTGAACGCCCAGACCGCAATCGAGAGCGCAACTGCAAGGCTTCCGAATATTATTTTCTTCTTCACGGGAGAGCGCACTTACAAAAGATCAACCTATCTGAAGAGGGACCATGGCCATGATCCGTGGCCCCTCTTCGTAGATAGACCGGAAGGGCTATTTCGCCACGAATTTAAATTTCTGATTGGATCCGCCGTTTGCGCCCCATTGCTGGAACTGCGTACCCTGAGTCGAACTGCCGCCGGGATTATCAAGGACGAGGCCGCTATGACGGTTATAAAGGACATACGAGCCGTCGGCCTGTTTCACCGGCAGCCACTGATCGTTGCCGGCCGAGCCGTAGGCCCATTGCACGGCCAGCGCTCCGGCTGTGGTCGAGGCGTTATACACAGTTAAATCCAGGCTGCTCAGGGCGTTCTTGATCTGGTAGTAACCGCTGCTCGTCGGGATAAAGTTCCAGAGTTGGTTGGAGCCGCCGTTATAGGGCCATTGGATCGTCGCCGCGCCGTTGGCGGTCGATCGCCCCATTACATCCAGCGCCAGACCGCTCGCGACATTCTGGATTTCGAATCGACCCGCAAAACTGATCGACGCGACCCAGCCCGTGGAGATGACATGCTGAATGGCGGCGTCCCACGTGTCGGCCATCTTCTTATATCCGCCGTCGTTGGGATGCAGGCCGTCACTCAAATCAGCAGTAGTGAGGGAGCTCATGCTGACGGTGTAGACGTGGCTGCCGGCGTTTACCCGCGTCTGCACGATGCCTGGGATTTTGCTGTTGTACGTCGTGATTCGCGACTGGGTCGTCGCATTCGAGTTAACCGGCAGTTGCCCGACCAATAGCGTAACCGTCGGATCCGCGGCGAGGATCTGATCGATGAGGGATGCCAATCGGTCCGGGGCGGTAGCCACCTCGTAATTGCCGTTCAGATCGTTGACGCCGATGAGCAGCGTGACAAGGTTCGGCTGATAAGTATTCAGGCTAGCCGTGATCAGGCTGGCAATGTCACCGATTTTGTCGCCGGAATGGCCTTCGTTATCGGGGTCGGACATTGTGCCGGCGCGCCGGGAGCCAACCATATCTAAAGCGTTCCCTTGGGAGACCAACTCATCGTACAAAGGTCCGCGATAGCCATTTCCGGTCGTGCTTTTGTAGCCATCGGTGATGGAGTCGCCGACTGGCATCAACCTCAAGCCGGCGCTCTGTGCGGGCGTGGATGTCGCGGTGAGAATGAGCAGGGCGCACAGCGGGATGGCGGTGAGTTCGATCGCTTTGGAGATAATCTCGCGAAGGGAGGCCGCCGATCTTTTTGGGAAGGATAATTTGCGACTAAGAACTTGGATCATTGGATGATTAGAATAGTTGGGAGTTGTAGTGATGACGGTTGCTCCGATTTCGGCACGCGTGAAGCGTCGGAGGAACGTAACCGCCTGGGAGGAGGGGTTCGATTTCGTGAGCTGCAAACTCTGTCTGGGGTTTCCTAGCTGATTGTGTCAGTTCCTCCACGGAATGAATTCTGCGGGAGGATCATCGGGGGATAGCCCAATGTTTTTTCTCGACGGATGCTGAATCGCTGAAACCGGTTGAGCAATGCAACCACATTGCCATCGCTATTGGCAAAACTACCCAAATGAGGAGGAGGATCTGCAGCTAGTTTTACAAATCCAACTCTTTCTGTGCCTCTCCTCCGGATTTCGCTCCGCCACCCTCCTCGAGCAGCTGCAGAAACTCTTCCTCGCTCAATTCTCGCACCCCATGTTTGCGGGCGTCGTCGAGCTTGGATCCGGCTTCGGCGCCGGCCAGGAGAAAGTCCGTCTTCTTGGACACCGAACTGGAAACATTGCCGCCTACTTTGCGAATGAGCTCGGCGGCGTCGCCGCGTTTCAGCGTGGGCAGCGTGCCGGTGAGGACGAAGGTCTTGCCGGCAAAGGGATGGCCTGAGACCGCGCTTTTTTCCAGTGGCGCACTTTCGGGGGAGATTTCCAGCTCCTTCAGGCGCTGGAGCACTTCGCGGCCGCGATTGGATTTAAAGTAATCCTGGACGGCGCGCGCCACGACGGGGCCGAGCTTGGTGACAAATCCGGAGCCGTCTTTTTTCCGGGTGCGTTCGGCGAAACCGGCCTTTTCCAACTCTTCCTGCACGGCTTCCAGCTGATCGACGATGGCCTGATGGCGAGCGACAGCGGCGTTGTGCTCCTCGTCAGTGATCGTGCTGTTCTTCGTGCGGCGGGCCGGCTTGGCAGCGTCGGCGTCGGCGCGCAGTTTCTCGAGTTCGAGCACGGCCTGGAGCACGCGCGAGTCGGCGACTTCCGCGAGGTTGCGATGGAATTGCGCCAGATCGTGCGCCGTGGTTTCGCCGACCTCGGGGATGGCCAGGGCATGCAGCCAGCGGGCCAGCGGCATGGTGCGGGCGCGGTCACGGCTCTCGATGAGTTTGCCGGCATTCTTCGCTCCGAAGACGCGCGGTTCGGCCTCCGTGCCGAGATTGAGCGTGGCGAGTTGCGCGACGTTTAGCGTGAAGACGTCCAGCGGATCGTCCACGAGGCCGGTTTCGACGAGTTTATCCGCCACGATGCCGCCGAGGCTTTCGATTTCCAGCGCGCCGCGTTTGGCAAGATATTCCAGGCGACGGGTCTTTTGCGCCGGGCACCCGGGATTGTCGCAGATCCACTGGGCGTACTGCGCGTCGCGGCGCACCGGTTGGCCGCAGGCCGGGCATTTGCCGGCCACATGGGCGGAAAAGTCGAAGGGCGCGGAGTGCGCCGGCCGTTCCTCCACTTTCACGACCCGCACTACGGCCGGGATTACTTCGCCGGCTTTTTCGATGACCACGGTGTCGCCGATGCGGATGTCCTTGCGGCGGATCTCGTCTTCATTGTGCAGCGTGGCGCGGGAGATGGTGCTGCCGCTCACGAAGACCGGCTCGAGCTCGGCCACGGGTGTGAGCACGCCGGTGCGGCCGACCTGCACGGTGATATCCCGCAGCACCGTCATGGCCTGCTCCGGCGCATACTTATAGGCGCGCGCCCATTTCGGCGCGCGGGAGGTGTAGCCGGCGATTTCGCGCAGATCGCGATCGTTCAGCTTGATGACCGCGCCATCCGTCTCGAAGCCAAAGCGATGCCGGAGAGCGTCGAGGTCAGTGATCGCGGCCATGATTTCCTCGACGGAATGCGCGATCCAGGTGTGCGCGTGCACCGGAAAGCCAAAGTGCTTCAGCCACTTCAGCAGGGCCTGCTGACTTTCGGGCGGCTCGACATCGCCGCTCAATTCGCCGAGACCGTAACAGATGAATTCGAGCTTTCGCTTGGCCACCGCGCGAGAGTCGAGTTGCTTCAGCGAGCCGGCGGCGGCATTGCGCGGATTGACGAAACTCGCTTCGCCGGCAGCTTCCTGTTCGGCCTTGAGCTTCTGGAAGGCGGCGATGGGCAAATAGACTTCGCCGCGAACTTCCAGCACGTCGGGATGCGATTTGCCGGCGAGGCGCAGCGGGATATTGCGCACGGTGCGCAGGTTTTCCGTGATGTCGTCACCCGTCTCGCCGTCGCCGCGGGTGGCGCCGCGCACGAAGATGCCCTTCTCGTAGCGCAGGCTCATGGCGACGCCGTCGATCTTGGGCTCGACCAACCAGGCCAGCGGCTCGTCGGGCAGGGCGTCCTTTTTGCGCAGCTCATTCTGCACGCTGGTCACGAATTTTTGCACCGCTTCGGCTCCGTCCCGCGCGAAGACATTGTCCAGGGAGAGCATGGGCACGCCGTGGCGCACCGAGGCAAAGCCGGTGACCGGCTTGCCGCCCACCCGGCGGGTGGGGGAATCGGGCGTCGCAAATTCCGGGTGCGCCTCCTCGAGGTCGCTCAGTTCGCGCAGGAGCCGGTCGTACTCCGCGTCCGAGACAGTGGGGGCGGCTTCCTCGTAGTAACGGCGATTGTGTTCCTCGATCTCCGTGCGGAGCGTCTGAATGCGGGCGGCGACGTCTGGCATAGCGGGCCCATTACCGGCGAGCCGGCGAAAAAAGAAAAGCCGGACTTTGCTGCTCGCGCATCCGCCCGCGAACTCAGGCGTTCGCCTAGGCCGGGGCCAGTCGGAGGATGAGCGAGATCATTTCGACCAGGTCATTGATCTCCACCGGCTTGTAGAGGACGAGCGCCTCGATCTTGCGCAGAAAGGCTTCCACCTTGGGATTTCCCGAGTGGCCGGTGACGAAGAGAAAGCGCTGTGCGAGATAGGGTTTCACCTTCTGGACGGCGAGATAGAACATGTCGCCGGGCATTTCGGGCATCATCATGTCACAGATGATCACGTCGAAATCCAGGCCCATGATCTCCCGCAGAGCGGCGGCCCCGTTGGAGACGCTCGTGACGACGAAATTGTGCGCTTCGAGGAGGTTTTTCAGCGTATCCGCCAGGGCGGGATCATCGTCCACCAGCAGGATGTTCTTGATGTCCAAAGAATGAAACGAGTCCGACATACTGGGGGGGAGATCTGGGGATGAATCGCGGCCAGTGGGGAGTGTGCCGTGAGACGAGGGGAAAAAGCTATCGGGGAAAATACTGATCGATGAGTGTCGGCGGAGGTCCGGGAGGTGCTGCTGGGCGGATTTCGGAAGGTGGTCAGAAAGCTTCGAAAAAAAGCGAATTGCCCATTGCCTAATCGCAAAATGGTGATGTAACCTCCCGCAAATATTCCTCCTAAATGAAATCCCTCTTCATCACAGCCGTTTGCGTCATGGGTCTCTCCGCGATTGCACTCGCGGACATTCAAGACCCGCCCATGAACGACTACGGCCCGACGCGGAAGCTCGGTCGCGGCGTCGCGAATATCGCGTTCGGCGTCACGGAAGTTCCGGAGACGGCCAACGAAATCAATGAGCGCGACGGCAATGCGGCGGGCTTCACCTATGGCGTCTTCCGCGGGCTCGGCCGCGCGTTCTTCCGCGTGGGCATTGGCTTCTACGAAGTGTTCACTTTCCCGTTCCCGACCTATCGCGGCTCCTACCGCCCGCCGTATAAGCTCCAGACGCCTTGGATCAATGGCGGCTACGAGGAATTCCCGCCGGAGCTGGGCTTTGACAGCCGCCTCCGCTACACCCGTTCCTACATCGGCGGGCACTACGGCAATCCGTAACCGGCAATCCACCATTCGTTTTTCGAAGCTCCCGTCCTCCTCTGGGACGGGAGCTTTTCTTTTTCTACCATCCCCATGCCTGAGCACCCACTCCTCTCGGACCTGACGATTTCCGATGTTGCCTTTGGGGGGCAGGGTGTGGCGCGGCACGAAGGCAAGGTGGTGTTCGTTCCCTTTACGGTTCCAGGCGAGAAGATCACGGCCCGGGTGCGGCGAGCGAAAAAGGCTTTCGTCGAAGCGGAACTCGTCGAAGTAACGGCTCCCTCGGCGGATCGTGTCGAGCCGGCGTGCCCGTACTTCCGCCGCTGCGGCGGCTGCGCCTACCAGCACATCGACTACGCTCGGCAACTCACGATCAAAGCCGGTCAGGTCGAGCAGACCATCCGCCGGCTCGGCCGTCTCACGGAGACCCCGATGCGCCCCACTGAACCGTCGCCCCGGGAGTACGCCTATCGCAATCGCATTCGTGTCCATGTCGAAGGCGGCCGCGCGGGTTTTTACGCCCACGGTTCGCATGCCATCGTCGAAATCAACGAGTGCGTGATCGCCTCGCCGGAGGTGAATGAAGAGCTGCGCCGCTTGCGGAGCGCGATGCCGGTGGATGGCGATTACACGCTTTTTGGAAAAAGTCGGGCGGAGTATTTCGAGCAGACGAATGATGGGGCCGCGGAGGCGTTGCTCGGCTTGGTCGAGGCGGCGGTCGGCCAGGGCGGAGGATTGCTCGTGGATGCGTATTGCGGCGCTGGATTCTTTGCGCGCCGGCTCGCGGCGAAGTTCTCCAAGGTCATCGGAATCGAAGAAAATGCCCGGGCAGTCGATCGGGCGCAACGCGATGCCGCAGCGCACGAGCGCTACATCGCCGGCGACGTGGCCGTGCACCTCGGCGAAGTGTTGAGCGGACATGATCCGAAGACGACAACGGTTATCCTTGACCCGCCGGCGGCGGGGCTGGCGCCGCGAGTCACGGATCTGCTCCTCGGAGACCAGCCGGCGGTCATGGTCTACATTTCCTGCAACCCGGCGACGCTGGCGCGGGATTTGGGAGAGCTTTGCCGGACAGCTTATCGGCTGGAGTCGGTGACGCCGCTGGACATGTTTCCGCAGACGGCGGAAATCGAGGTGGTGGCGAAGCTGGTGCGGCGGTAGGGGCAGGCAAACGCCTGTCAAGGCAGGCAAGTCCGCGTGCAATGCCGCCAGGTTTTGGAGCAACGGTGTTGCTTTCGCTTTGTCAGTGAGACTTTCCCGAGAAGGCGTTCGAGCCACTCGAAACGACACCTCCCATCAAAGCATGCTTTGTTTGGAAGCAACCGGTGGTCTTGCTCGCTATACTCGCGCGACTCACCGGCTAATCGCTGGCATCCCTCCGGGTTCCCTCCGGGTTGCGGAGGCGTACTCACGCGAACGTGACGGGGGTGTTAGTAGGTTGCCCGCTGATGGCTGGTTTCCCCCTCTCGTTCCTAAAGTTAGCGAAGCGCTTTGGGAACGCCGCCTTTCTCCGAAACTCTGTTTCCGCCGAAACCTTCGACGCCCCAGCTCGCATCGAATCAACGGCAGGCGGCCCTCCTGCCGTGTATGTGCAGAGCTATACCGCCAGTGTTCAGAAGTATTCCGAGGACGGAAGGGCCGGTTGCCAATCGACAAGGGTTGGAGTGAGGAAGTGTGCCCGGTCAGTCTCCAGCGTGTAATACCGATTGAGGATGGTTCCATGCTGACAGAGACGAAACAGAGTTTCAAGACCGTGTCGCCGTTCCCAAAGCGCTTCGCTAACTTTGGGAACGAGAGGGGAGCGCCTAACGCCGGCTGCGCGCTTTTTTCAACGCGAGGGGATTTCGGGGCCACGCGAGCGATCGCGTGAAATTTGTGTAGAAGGTTCCCATAGTCCGCCGGCTCACTAAAATGGACTGCGACGGTATTGATATCCCCAGGTTGGCGGGCCGTTTAGAATGCGGTCTTTGGCCTCGGGTGTGAGCTGGGTGTTGGCATCGAGCCAGGACTTGGCGGCGCTCGAGTCCGATCTTAGCCATCGTCGCACGAGTTGCTCGACGTGGTTGGCGCGATCGCGGTCGTCGCCGATGGTCTGCGCCCAGGCGAGGGCGCCGGCGGGATCGCGGTCGAAGGCCGAGGAGGTGAAGCTGCCGATTGCGGCGTCGCGAGCCTGGCCTTCGGGAAGTGCGCCCAGCCATTGGGCCCCGGCGGTGGTGTCGTTGTTAGCCCATTGCTGGCCCAGGATGGTGAAGGCCGATTTTTGGGCGCCGCCGGCGGGCAGCGACTGAGCCCAGGCGGACGCCTTCTCTGGGTTATCCTGAAAAATGGCGTTGACAATGAGGCCGGCGGCATCGCCCTGCGCGGATGGCGGCAACTGGGCGAATAGCGACTGTGCCCGATCGAGATCGCTCGTCACGAAACCACTGACAATCCTAGAGAGAATCGAATCGCGGCGATCCCCAGGCGGCAACGCCTGCGCCCAAGCGGTGGCCTCTTCCGGCGCGTTGCCCATCCAGGCTTGAACCATTCCATTTAGATTGTTGTCGCCTTTTCCCGCAGGCGCATTCTGGATGAACCAATCGAGGGCGGAGCGCGGCTCGGATTGGCTCCAGGCCAGGCACAGCTGTTGCATGAGGTCGTTCCGCACGGGGCCGGCGGATAACTTATCTACGAGTTCGAGCGCGCTGCGCACATCCGTCTCGGCGGCGCCGTGGGCGGCGACGGCGATGGCTTGGTCATGCTCTTCGCCAGCCGGGAAAGTCTGGATCAAATTGAGCGCAGCGCCAAGGTCGGCGGTGGCCAAACGGCGAACGCCGCTCGTCAAAGCCGCGCGGCGCGAAGCTTCATCTGAAAGGCTACGCGCCCAAGCCAGCTCGGCACGCGGGTCTTTTTCCGCCCAGGCGCGCCCGACCGTCTCGACGAGGTCCTGACGGGCCAAGGATTTCGGGAGCGTATCGATCCAGCCAAGCGCGGCCCGCGGGTCGCGCTCGGCCCAGGCGCTGGCCACGCCGGTCACGGCTTCCTGTTCGAGCTTGCCATTGAGTTGCAATGCTCCCGAAGCGGCGGCTTGCAAATCATGTCCGGCCCAGGTCGAAAAAATATTCAGCGCCACATTTCCTGTCCGATTCAGCGCCGTTCCATCCCGGCGCAACATCTGGAGCGCAAGTTGCGGATTTTTGTCGGCCATAACCTCGACGGCCGTGATGACCATCGCGTTGTGGGATGCCCCGGGCGGCGCTGCCTCCACCCAAGCGATGGCTGCAGTAGGACTGGTTTCAGCCCACTTCGAGATCACGCCGTCGAGCAATGGATTCCGACCAATGAAATCGGGCGCGGCTTCTGTCCGGAGGGCGAATTCGGCAGCGGATCGTGGATCGCTCTCTGCCCAACGCGCGCCCAAGGCCTCGCCGACCCTCCACGCTTCGGTTTGGCTTAGTTTCTTCAGCTCCAAATAGGCGGCGGGGAGATCGGCGACCGGAATGGCGCGCAAGATTTCGCGTAAACGATGCGTGCCCGTTGAGTAGTCGGATTGTTTCAGGGCCTCGCGCACCTGGGCGGAAAGGCTCGCTCCGCTGACTGACTGGGGCGGTGCATTTTCCCGCTCGATTGCCGATTTCGGGTTCCCTGCCGACGCTGCTTCGCTGCGACTTTCAAGGACAGGGCCTGAAGGGGAGCCGGCAGCCGTGGGTGAGATGGCAGGCGTTGGCGAAGCCGCGGGCTGCGGCGAACTGCTTCGCTGGGCAATCCAGCCAATCGATGTTCCTCCGAGAAAACCCGCGAGTAACAAAGCGATGAGTCGAGGAGGGAGGCCGAACATTGATTCAATTTGGCAAAATGCGGGCTTTCTCTTCGGGCGAAATTTGCGGGTTGGCGTCCAGCCAGCTGCGCGCCGCATTGGAATCCGTGCCCAGCCAGCGCTGCATGACGGCTTCCGTCTGCGTATCCCGGTCGCGGGGATCGGAGATCGTTTGGGTCCAGGTCGCCGCGCCTTCAGGATCGCGCTCCACCGCCTTCATCGCGAAGCCGCTGATCGCAGCATCCCGGGCTTTTCCGGGCGAGAGCGTGCCGAGCCAGGTGGCGACGGCATTCGGATTTTGATCGCTCCAGGCGGCGGCGACGTAGCCGTAGGCATCGTTTTGCGCCGGGCCGGCCGCGAGCGATTCGACCCAGGCTCGAGCCTTCTCGGGACCTTGATTGATCAGGTTTCGGGTGATCTGCGGAACGGCGAGCTTTTGCGCGTCGGGAGAGGATTGTTGAAAGATCGTTTCTGCACGCCCCAGGTCGGAGACCGCAAGCCCGCCGATGAGCGCGGCCATCGCCGAATTCTGACTATCGCTTGGCGGCAGGGCCTGCGCCCACGCGATGGCTTGATCTGGCGCCGTACCGGCCCACCCGCGCACGATCTCTTGCAGGCCGCCTCCGCCGCCGAGAGCCGCCGGCGCATTGGCGACTAGCCAATCGAGCGCGGCGCGGGGTTCCTTCTGTCCCCAAGTGCTGCAGATTTGGGAAACAGTCCCATCCCGCGCCAGACCTGTGGGGAGGAGTTCGGCCAATTGCAGGGCGCTGCGTGTATCCTTGGAAGACTCCGTATTGGCCGTGGCCTGGATGGCGCGATCGCGGTCTTCCCCCGCAGGCATGGCATTGATACGCTGGAGCGCCGCGGGCAAATTCGTAGCGGCAAGCGATCCGAGACCGGCGTTGATTGCGTCCCGGCGGACCTTCGGGTCGGTCTGATCCTGAGCCCAGGCCAGCACTGCTTCGGGGTCGGATTTCGCCCATACCTCGGCGATGGAGCCGATGAGTCCTTTGCGTCTCGCAGCACTCGGAATCGCCGCGGCCCAGGCAATGGCTGCGGCGGGATCCGACTGGCCCCACGTTTCCGCCACGCCACCCGTGGCGCGTGTGCCAAGGTTCCCCTTGAGTTCGAGCGCAGCGGCTGCAGCGGCTTGGGGATCGCGCGCCGTCCATTTATCAAAGAGCGAGGTCGCCGCCCACTGGCTATATTGTGGGTTTTCTCGCAGAAGTTGTACGGCGCGCTGCGGATCAAGATCAGAAATAATCCTGACGATTTCCTGCATGAACTGGGTGCGCTGATAACTCGGAGGAAGAGTGCGAGCGAAATCAATGGCGTCCGAGGGCGCGACAGCCGCCCATTTCTCCTCGATACTCGACAGGAAGGAGTAGCCTCCATCGGCTTTCCGCCGAGCCAATCCAAACGCGATCGCGCCGCGCGGATCGAGTTTCGCCCAACGCTCGCCAAGGGCGGATAGCAGAGCATCACTTTCCGGCGAATGCAGTTTTTGGGCGGCCGAATAAATCGCGGAAAGCTGTCCGAGCGGCACGTCGCTCAGGATCTCGCGGAAGCGAAGTTCGCGATCCACCCAATCGGACAGCTTGCCGGCCTCGTGCACCGCGGCGTCGAATTCAGGCGTGCCAAAAACCAGGGCCTGGTGTGGCGCGGATGCGGGGCTCTCGGTCTTATCCAGAGCGGTTTCCGCGGTGGCAGGCGGATCTGGCGTCGGCCCCGGCACAGCCGTTGGGGCTTCGGCCAGCGCCGATGCCGGCCCAAGCGTTGTGGGTTCCATCGGCGCACTTCCCGAATGTCCCGAAAGAAGCCAGCCAAAAGCCAGGCCGGGAAGCATGCCTGCAACAACGATGGCAATGGAGCGCGGCGAGTTCATACGGCGCAGCAAGCTCCCAGAAGGAAGCCATCCATTGGCCGGGACACCGCGATTCTGGGGCAACGCATTGCGGATTCTAACTTGGATCCTTCGGACAAGTCAATCACGCTGAGGTTTAATGCGGGATCTGAGGTCTGAAGTGATGAGCCGGAAGAGCCGCGCCGATGAGCAACACAAAAGAATCGGAAACTAGAGTGAATTATCAATCACCACACGAGAGTCGACTACCCAATCTGGATAACCCGGTCGATCCGCGGCTGCCCATAGACGGCCTTTCCCGTGAGCACGGTGAGGTTGTTTTCCCGATGAACACCCTCACTATGGGTGTGTCCGCATAACACCAGAAGATTCGTCTCGGAATGCCGGGCGCAGGCCTCGCGAATCACTTCTCCCAGTCTTGCGTTGCAAAAGTGCGGGAGAAAATCCGGCGCCGATATTTGCCCTTCGTGCCAGGTGGCCTCGCGGAGCGGTGGCACATGGGTGAGGAGGATGACTTCGCGATGCGAGGCCATCGCTTCGTCGAGCGCCGGCTTGATTGTTTCCGCGGAAGCCTGGGCTAACTCTGCCATCATTTTCCACTGCGCCGGGCGCGGTAACTCGGCTAAGTCGCGAATGTGGATCGTGTCATTGAGAACGATCGGTGAGTCGGGACCGGAGCCGGATTGCCCGTCAGCCCAGCCGTCGACGCCGACGAGCGCAGTGTGCGGGCTCAATTCGACAATCTCACGGCCCGTGAGGCGATGCAGATGCGGGTAGCTCGCGGTCACTCGCTTTACGATCTTCTCGGCCTCGGCAAAAGATGTGTGATAGCGATCGTGATTCCCGAGCAGAAAGAAGATCGGCTTCTGTGTGCTTTGCGCGAGGCTGTGCAGATGTGACTCGAGGCTTGGACCATCCGAAATGTCTCCCGTGATGGCGATGGCATCCGTCGCCGACTCGGCGAGCGGATCGCAAAACTTGGCGAGTGACTTGCCCCGAAGAAAATTCAGGTGCAGATCGGTGGCCCAGGCAAGTTGTTGGACCGGAATTCGGAATGGTGTGCCCTCGCTTATCATCTGCAAAATCGAAATATACGTGCGATGTGCGGACGCGTCACCATCCAAGGATTTCGATGCGATCAAATGAGAATTTGTCGCCGTCGATCTTGTAGCGAAACCAAATTTCGTGAGGACTGTCGGGAGCGCCAATCCGGAAGGCGTGAGTCAGCGTCCGATCAGCTTGATAGGTGGTTTTCAGATAAGCTCCGATTCCTACCCAATCCTTATTCTCTACCGCACTGGCGAGAAAGGGGGGGATTTGGTATGGCTGTAGATTAAGCGCCTTCAAGTCCCGCGCTTTGATCGCCGTGACGAGCTTCTCTGCATGTTTCAGGGAGCCGACTGCCGCGGGCGAAAGATGTGGCAGCGCAAGGTCAATGGGCGATTTCTCCCGAGGCTCGGATTGGTCGGGTGCGCCGAACACGATGGTTGGGATCGTCAACAACACGAAAAAAGCCTTTGTCAGAAAGTTCATTAAGCAGCGAGCCTTCTCCCTGGCGGGGCGCCCGGGCGTGACGTGAAGGGTAAGAGAAGCGGGGTCCGCCAAGACGGCGCCGGCGGAAAAACCCGGCCATAGCATGAGAGGAGATAGCGGTTTCATCGCCTCCACGCTAGGCTCTGTGGGAGAGCGGATGTGTCAGGGCGTGGTTTGAAGATTGTCAAAAAATTGTCAGATATTTTGGTCGCCGCCCTCCGCCAGATCCTCCTCCCGCATCACCTCCTTTGCCGGCGCCGTCGCGGGCACGAGTTTTTTTAACACGACAAACCGCCTCTCATGGTTTGTGCCCGGCAAGAAATAATGGTGATCGGCCTGGACTTCGAATCGACCCTTGAAGCGTTTCAGCGCGCTGGCCAGCTCCTCGTCTACGGCGGGGCCCTTCAGAAAGTGAAAGGTCGTTCCGATTCCGGCGCAGGCTGAAGTCCGTAGCAGGGTCTTTTCGATCGTTTCCAGGGCGCGGGTGATGACTCCGTTCACAGGTGTCGCAAAGGTTTTGCTCGTGACCTGGTGTGGAAAGATATCCAGCGCTTCCAAGCCGAGGGATCTGCGAACCTCCTCCAGGAAGGCCACCCGTCGAGGACGATGCTCCGCCAGGATGAAGCGGACTTTGGGGTAGCGGATCTTCAGCGGAATGCCGGGAAATCCCGCCCCGGTGCCGATGTCCAGGATGGGCGAGGGCAGGGGGCCGAAACCGCCGGCGAGCAGGCAGTCGACGTAGTGCTTTTGCACGATATTCTCGAAGCCGACGATGCGCGTGAGATCGCGGTCCTCATTGTTTTTTCGCAGGAGTCGATGGTAGGTCCAGAGCTGTTCGAGCTGCGGACCGGAGAGGAAAATCCGAGCGGCTGCGAGCATGTTTTTGACCGCTCCGATGGAGGGCTGAATTCTGGACGAGTCGTGTGGCATGGAAAGAGGACAGGCGGCCAGTATCACCCGACTGGGACGGGTCTGGCAATTGGCATTCCGGCGGGTTTTGGAAGGCGCGTGGGAGGAATGGGAATAATGGGAGGTATGAAAGATTTCGGATGCGGTTTCGCTAAAAAGGCGTTGCAAAATCCTTGAATTGCGCCGGCTCCCGGCGAGGTTGCGCGCACGAAGTCACGGCAGAAATTCAAATAAGCTTTTCTCTAACGAATCCTCTGATGGGCGCCTATCAATTCCAGGTCGATCTGCGATCGATCATCGATCTTCTCTCGAGTCACCTTTATAGCGGGCCGGAAGTCTTCGTGCGCGAGCTTTTGCAGAATGGGGTCGATGCCGTTCGTGCGCGGCAAGCGCTCGAACCCGGTCACGCAGGCAAAATCGATCTCGAACTGATGCGCGGAGAGGATGATGGCGCGATTCTGTTGGTCGAAGACAACGGGATCGGACTGACGGCCGAAGAGGTGCATCAGTTTCTTGCGACGATCGGCGGTAGTTCAAAGCGTGAGGATCTTCTGAATCGCCGGGCCGATTTCATCGGGCAATTTGGCATCGGTCTGCTCTCCTGCTTCATCGTCACGGACGAGATCGTGCTCGTGAGCCAAAGCGCGAAGGCGGATACCCGGCCGGTGGAGTGGCGGGGACGCTCCGACGGATCCTATACCTTGCGCGAACTCGAAAGGTCGGCCGTGCCGGGCACGAAAGTTTATCTGAAGGCGAATAAGGCCGGCGCCGCATTCTTCAAATTTGAAGCGCTCGCCAGACAGGTCCGGCACTTTGGGAGTCTGCTCCGCTTTCCTATCAGCCTTACCGAGAATGGGCAGCGGCGCGAAGTCAATGTCACTCCGCCGTGGCGGGAAACCCACGTCAACGAGCAGGGCAAAAATGCGGCGTATCTGTCCTACGGCGCGCAGGTCTTCGAGCACGAATTCTTCGACTATATCCCGCTCGCAGACGAAACGCTCGGCTTCGAAGGCGCGGCGTACATTCTCCCGTTTTCCCCCAGCCCGACAGCGCGCAAGGCGCATCGCGTTTATCTCAAGGACATGCTTGTTTCCGACCACGCGGACAATCTGCTGCCGGAGTGGGCGTTTTTTGCCAAGTGTGTGATCAATACCCGATCGCTTCGCCCGACGGCGTCCCGGGAATCGGTCTACGAAGACGAGAAACTGGAGGCGCTGCGCAATGCTTTGGGCGAGGCGCTTCGGAATTACGTCGTGCGGCTTGCAACCTACGATCAGGTGCGCTTGCGCCGATTTCTGCTCGTCCATTTCCGCGCGATCAAGCATCTGGCGGCCAGCGATGACGAGTCGTTATTGCTCTTCATCGATCATCTGCCGTTTACGACGACCTTTGGCGAGCTCACGCTTGCGGAGTGCCGGGCGCGCGCCGACGAGTTGTTTTATATCGCAGACGTCGACGAGTTTCGGCAGGTGGCAGAGATCGCAGCGGCGCAGCGGCTGTGTGTATTGAACGCCGGCTATGTCTTCGATGCGGAGATCCTGGAGCGGCTGGGCGATCTGAAACCGGAGCAGCGTCTGCAGCCGATGCGCGCCGGCGACATTGTGCAGCGGCTCGCGGATGTCTCGCTAGGGCAGCGCGATGCTTTCTTCGATTTTCTCGGGGCCGCCGATCGCATCCTGCAGCGCTTCCGGGTGCGGGCAGATTTGCGCACCTTTCAGCCGGATACGCTTCCGGCGCTCTATGTGGCTTCGCGCGATGCGCTGTTCCAGCGCCGGCTCGAGCAGACCAAGGAAACGACGACCGGTCTTTGGAGCGGCATCCTTTCGGGCTTTTCCGGCGATGCCTATGCGGAGGAGGTTCCGGAGCTTTGTTTCAATGCTTCGAATCCGCTCGTGCAGCAGCTCGGTCGGAGCGCAAATGAAGCCCATGGCGGCTCCCGCGTACAGCTTCAGAAGATCGTCAAAGTCTTGTACGTTCAGGCTCTGTTATTCAGCCGCCGCGGACTTTCCCAGGCCGAGCTACAGGCGCTGAACGACGGCATCCTGCATCTCGCGCGAACGGCTTTGCAATCCGGAGCGGAGCCTGCTTCCGATGCCTTATGAGCGAACGAGTCGAACAACTGATGGCAGAGGCGGCCGAGCTGAGGAAATTGGATCCTGCGCGACTTTCACTGATCCAGGAAGCGGAGCGAATCGCAGAAGCAGACGGCCTGAGCGAAAGCGATCTTTTCGACATCCGCATGGCGCTGTGCGATGCCGCGGTTTTTTCCGGACAGGTGCATGTTTTGCTGGTCGCCTTTACCTGGTGCTGCGCGGTATACGATCGTAGGCGGGCAGAGTTCCAAGACCAGGATTGGAGCATCCTCTGGCGCTTCAAATGGATGCTGCCGAAGCTGGCCTCCTTTCCCAATGTTGCACGGGGGCAGATCGAGTCGGCGCTGGAAGATTTTTTGCGGCGCACTCGGGAAGCAGGCTATACGGATCGTTCTTACCATTACATGCGCTTTATCCTGGCACAGAGAATGGGTGAGTTCGACGAAGCGGTGCACCGCAGAGAGCAATGGGCGCTTTTTTCGCGAGATCGACTGAGCGACTGCCTGGCTTGTGAAACCAACAACGTCGTGGAGTTTTCGGTTGAGGCGAAGCGCTGGGGCGAAGCGCTCGAGCAGGCGGCCCCGATTATTGCCGGCCGGCAAACCTGCGCGGAAGTGCCGCATGCGACGCTTGGGCCCATCGCCAAGGCCGCGGCCAATCTGGGTCAGCTCGAAAACGCCCGCACGTGGATAAAGCGGGGCATCCGGATGACGGCGGGCAACCTGGCCTTCTTAAATACAACAGCCTCCATGGTCGATGCTTTGGCGGCATTGGGGGATTACGAAGCAGGCCTGCGCCTTTTTGAGAAGAGACTACGCTGGGCGATCGAAAGCCGCGACAATCGCGATCGGCTGCTTTACTTCATAGCCGGGCTCGCGCTGCTCGATCGTGCGCTGCGGAGCGAAGGTCATTTCCGGGTAAAAATCCCGGAGGAGATTCGAAACGGCGCCCATTTGCCAGATAATGATGCGGAGAGCGTCCGAGCCTGGCTCGAGCTGGAAGCGAGAAAACTGGGCCATGCTTTCGATCAGCGAAATGGGAATGGGTATTGGCAGGGTGAAATCGAGAAGGCAGTGTCTTCGGTGTAGTCGTCACCGCCGAAGTTGGTACGATCGCCAGCCTATGAAAGACCGGACTTTTCCTGCATGTGATGCGATGGGCGTGTGGCGGCGCCGTTCCCTCGCTTCATTTAGCATTGGCTTTTCCGTATTCGGCGCACTGGCTACGCTGCTCGTTGCAGTCTCGGCGCCGGGCAAAGCCGCCGAACTCCCGGCGCTCCAGGGAGAACTCCGCTCTGGGAATATACTGCTGGCAGATCTCTCGGATTCCGGCCGCCCGACCGCGGCGACGCACGAAATTCCCGAGGGATGGAGTTATGTCAATCTTTCCTGGCAAGCGGAAGTAGACGCTCCGGCCGCGGCTCCGGGCAGTGCGCTGACGAGCTATTTATGGAAAGCTGGGCTGCAGTTTGGCTATCTCACGCCCTCCGGCCATCTTCACGAACTGCGTGGCGACACCGATGGAAAATGGACGCATGCCGACCTCATGGAGCAGCCGGTCAATTCCGAGCCGGCCGCTCCAGGGAGCGCGCTCACTTCTTATTTCTGGGGCGGGTACAAGCAAATCGCCTACCTTACGGCCGATGGCCACGTGCACGAGATTTGTCGCAACCCGGGGCAATGGTGGTCACACGCAGATCTTCTGCAGCAGGCGGGTGTAGCCGGCGCTCCGAGCGCTGTTGCGGGCAGCGCTCTTTCCGCCTGCGTCTGGCGCGCCTACAAACAAATCGTGTACCTCACGGCGGATGGCCATGTGCAGGAACTCTCTTGCGACACCACCGCGAAGTGGACTCACTCCGACCTCATGCAGCGTCCGGGCATCGACGCGGCGCCGGCGATTCCAGGCAGCCCGCTGGCCACCTACCTTTCCGGCGATGACAAACAAATCGACTACCTCACGGCGGATGGTCACGTGCATGAGCTTCGTTGTGATGTGAACGAGAAATGGACGCATGTCGACGTGAGCCAAAGCGCCGGAGCCGAGGCGGCGGCAGCCGTGTCGGGGAGTTCGCTCGCGGCCGCTGCGTGGGCTGGATGCAGGCAAATCGCGTATCTCACGACGGACGGTCACATCCAGGAACTGGGCTGCGATGCCGCGGGGAAATGGACGCATGCGGATCTCATGGAGCAGCCTGGTTGCGATGCCGCCGCCGCGGCGCCGGGCAGTCCGCTTCTGGCTTACGTCTATGGCGGCTGTAAGCAATTTGCCTATATTTCGCCGGATGGCCATGTGCATGAGCTCAGCTGTGGGCTGTGTGAGACGTGGAAACATCGCGATCTCATGCAGGAGGCAGGCATGAACTCCGACTTCGCGGCGAAAGGGAGCCGATTGGCCTTTTGCGTATGGGGAAGTTTGAAGCAGATCGCTTACCTGTCGGAATCCGGACAGGTGCATGCACTTGGTTTTCGGCCGTAGGGGCGTGCGTGGGCAATAGCTATGTGGCAAAGCCAATACGCCATGCGCGCTCGTGACGAATCGGAGATTTGTCACGAGCGTCGAAGGGGCAAGTTGTTTGCTGGAATGCTTTCGCTCAGCGGGATGGGAAGGGGTATTGGCTGAGTGAAATCTAGAAAGAAACGTCTTCCGTGTAGTCGTCACCGCAGATGCTGGTACAATCGGCGGCCTATGGGAGACCAAATCTTTCCTTCATGTGATGCGATCGGCGCGCGGCGCGGCCGTTCCCTCTCTTCGTTTAGCGTCGGTATTTGTGTATTTGGCGTTTTGGCGACGCTACTCGTTGCAGTCTCGGCGCCCGGCGGAGCCGCCGAACTCCCGGCGCTCCAGGGAGAAGTCCGTCCGGCGAATATCCTGCAGGCGGGTCTCTCGGAGACCAAGGCGATCGCGGCGCCTCACGGGACGCTGCCCAAGTGGAGTCACATCGATCTCGCGTGGCTGCCCGTCGCGGAAGCTCCTGAGGCGGCTCCGGGGAGTCCGCTGACGAGTTACTTATGGCGCGGCTCCCGGCAAATCGCCTATCTCACGCTCGACGGAAAGCTTCAGGAGCTTCGCTGCGAAGGCCGCGGGCTATGGACACATACTGACCTGATGGAGGAGCCAGTCGAGGCGCCGCCGCCGGCGCCAGGGAGCGCGCTCACGTCCTTTTTTTGGGGCGGCTACAAACAGATCGCCTATCTTACGGCGGAGGGCCATGTTCATGAGATTTGTTGCAACCCGGATGGATCGTGGTCCGACGCCGATCTGTTGCAGCAGGATGGTATCGTTGGCGCTCCGAATGCGGGACCCGACGCCGCGCTCTCCGCTTACGTCTGGCGCGGCTATAAGCAGATTGCTTATCTCACGGCCGATGGTCATGTGCAGGAGCTGCGTTGCGACACCTCGCCGCAATGGACCTACACCGATCTCATGCCCCAGCCGGACATTGCGGCGACGCCCGCGGTCTCGGGAAGCCCGCTCGCCACCTATGGATCTGGCGACGATAAACAAATCGCCTATCTTTCGGAGGATGGTCACGTTCACGAACTCCATTGTGATGCGAACGAGAAATGGACCCATGCCGACGTGAGTCAGCAAACGGGCGCCGCGGCAGCGGCCGCGGGAAGCGCCCTCGCGGCCTGCGCCTGGGCCGGGGAGAAACAAATCGTCTACCTTACGGAAGATCGCCATCTTCATGAACTGCGTTGCGATGCGACGGGAAAATGGTCGCATGCCGATCTCATGGAGCAGCCCGGCATCGAAGCGACCGTCGCGGTTTCGGGAAGCCCGCTCACGGGCTACGTGGCGGGTGGCTGCAAGCAATTTGCCTATTTATCGGCGGATGGTCACGTTCATGAACTCAGTTGCGGGCCCAGTGGGCCGTGGACCCATGCCGATCTCATGGAGCTGTCTTACATGGACACCGATTTCGCCATGAAGGGAAGCAGCCTCAGCTCGTGCATCTGGAGCGGCATGATAGAAATTTTCTACTTTTCGGAAGGCGGCCGTCTCCAGGAGCTCTGCTTCAAACCTTGATGCGTCTCACGCCGATGGGCGTAAGGCGTAGGACGAGCCGCGTCCGTTACTCCGGGACCATCGTCGTGGTGGTCGTGTGCCAGGCGTTGCTGTTCGATTCCGTGGAGCCTTCACCCGTGACCGGCTGCGCCGGCTGGAACACGGGCTTTTTCGGGTGATTGAACCAATTCAACGGATTGAGCATGCTCGGCTGCGAGCGTTTGCGCGGCGGCGGTGGCGGTTCGTCATCGGGGATCGTCTCCGTGACGCAGCCGGCGGCAAAAGCTGCGATCAGCAGGAGCAGAAGGGCGCGCGTCGCAGCCCGGTTCGTTTTCATGGAAGAGAAAGTCGGCGAGATCGACGGCGGGATCAATCCTCGCCGATGTCTTCGTTCCACAGCTTCGGGTTCTCCTCGATGAATTTGGCCATCATCTCGTAGCACTCCGGCAGATCCAGATCGACGACTTCAATGCCGTGGGAGCGCATGAATTCCGGCGCGCCGGGAAAGGTGCGGCTCTCGCCGACCACTACTTTTTTGATGCCAAATTGTACCGCCGCCCCGGCGCAGAAATAACAAGGCATGAGCGTGGAGTAGAGGGTGCAGCCGCGGTAGGAGCCGATGCGCCCGGCATTGCGCAGGCAGTCCGTCTCACCGTGGGTGACCGGGTCGCCATCCTGGACGCGTTTGTTATGGCCGGTGGCGATGAGTTTGCCTTCGCGCGCGAGCGCGGCGCCGATGGGAATGCCGCCTTCCGAGAGGCCTTTCTTGGCGGCATCGATCGCCGCGCGCATAGCCGGATTGATTTTCGGGCGTCGCACAGGCTTCGCCGCGGTGAGTTTCGCGGCGGCTTTGCTTTTCCGCGCTGCGGGTTTCGCGGCCGGCTTTGCGGCGTTGGCGGATTCGACCGGGCTGAGGAGTCTGGGGTCGATTTCGACGATGCGCCGGCCGGCGAAGGCCTCCAGGGAGGCGGGGAAAATGAGGACGCGGAGATGCTTTCCGGTCGTCAGCCCCACTTCGCCCCAGTCGGCGGTTCCCACCTTTTCATGAATGGAAAGCACCCGCTTCTTGCGTAGCGCGGCCTGCAGGCCTTCGTCTTTCTTGGGATCTCCCCAGAGGGTGACCGCTTCCGGAGCGCCGCACGAAGCGACGAGGTCGCGAAAACGAGCGGAAGCGCTTTTGTCGGTTTTCGTCGCCATAGCGCGAGGGAACATAAAGACGCGGCGATCGCGAAACGAGGAAAAACGACGGCGCGGTGGTTGTTTCGAACGCTACCGCGAAGCCCACGCATCCATCCCCCGGAAAACGGCAAATTGTGAAGCCGCCAGACAGGCAATGAGGATGATCAAGGCGAATCGATTGGCGACACGCGAGGGAGCTTTCGGGCGCGGGTAGGCAGGCGTAAAGCCGACGGCGAGGAGCCGGTCGTAGAGATTCGGGTGGCTGTGTTTGCCTTGATGGACCGCCGGGACGAGGTTGTGTTCGTAAAGCTTCTCCAGCGCGCCCGCGTAGATTTTCGGGTCTTCGTGTTCGCGCTTCGCTTGCGCATCGGCCTGGGTTTCCATCTGGCGCGAGAAGCGTCCCAGCATGCGCGCGGCGACGCAAACGATGGCGTTGGCCATGATCAATCCCGCGAGTCCGAATTCCTTCATCCACACGGGAGACGAGAAGAGGCAAAAAAGGCTGGGAATCCCGAGAAGGCGGGTCAGCTTTTGCGCGCGGGTTTCCCGCAGATGTTCAAATTCGTGGGAAATGACCGCCAATAGCTCCTCGTCGGTCAGGATCTTCTCCAGCGCCGGCGTGACCGCGACGGCGAAGACAAAAGGAAAGGCCATGGCATTCGCCGGGGACCAGCGCAAGGTGTACGCTTGGGGCGCCAGGCTGCCGGAACGTTCTGCGACCTGCCGCACGATCGATTCAATGCGCGGGCTCGCCGGGGTCAACATGCCGAGGAAACGAAGCAGCGGCACGCCGCCATGAGTGACGAAGACGAAGACGGTTCCGAGAGCGACGACCATGATGATCACGGCCGCCAGGTCGAAGCCATGGCCGACGAGCGCAGCTGCCATGACGAGAAACACATACGTACCCAGGCTTCGTAAGACGATGGTGGTCCCGCTCTCCTCAAGCGCCTCCACGAGGCCCACCCGGCGCTTCCGCCAGCGTGAGCGCAACGGCAGGGAGCCGATGATGGCACCAAGCCAGGCCGCGAACACCAGTGCGCCCAGATGGAGCCAAGGCTCGTGAGCAAAGTATCGGAGGGCGCCGCAGTAGAAAGCCGCATATACGAGCGCAAAGGCCGGGGCCGTGGCGAGAAAAGCCTGGGCCGCGAAGCAAACCCGGGCACGTTCGGTCCAATGAGTTTCCGGTTGCAGCCGGCGCCACGAGCGAAGGACGATGGCTCCGCCAAGCAAGCCGCCGATGATTGCGGCCACGAGCATCGCGAGGACATTCAGCCAAGGCGCGTCGAGCGGTGTTTCCAGGAAGTCCATCGGCGCAACGCGCGTCGGGGTGAGAATTCGGCGGATCGTGAACTTCTCCGTTCAGGCCGCCAGATCAGCTCGGGCGAAAGGGTTCGAAGCCCAGGCCAAAGACATTGGCCGAATTCTCCATCACGGTCGGAATGATGCTGAGGAACGTTTCCCAGTCCTGCGCATTGACGAACTGTGTGTCCCACCCCACGAACAGGGAATTGGGCACGACGTTCGATTGCTCGATGAGCACGCGGATGTCTTTTTCCCAATCGGCGATGCGCACGTAGCCCAGGCTCGCCGGGCGAATGACGTCGAAACTGTGGGCAAACTGGCTGAGAAAGCCGTCGCGATCGTCGGCCGACGGGAACTTCGCATGAACATGGCAGGACATCGCTGTGACCGTGGTCTCCTCAAATTCCATGAGATTGTAAAACCGGGTCATGGTCGTGAGCACGAGGTTCCAGTCGGCGGCATTGCGCGCATTGCGCACGCTGAGCTTCGCGCGATCCGGGCCCCGGCTCACGGCCCCGTTTTCGCCGAAAAACTGCGCGGTGACTTCGTAGTCGTAGAGGTCGTCGAGCCGGCGCAGACGGATTTGATTCGGCCGCAAATTGAGGCCGGTCGCTGGGTGGCAAAGCTTGGCGCCAAACTCTTCGATCTCGGCCTGGCGAACTCCTTGCGGGGACGGAAAGGGGATTTCGATGGCGACGCCGAAAAATTCGATGGGGACTATTTCCATGGGATTGGTCACCCTAGAGGGAAACGGCGGGTGAGGGGAACCCAAAATTTTGGAGGAACCTCGCGCGCCGTCGTCGCCTCATGAAACGCATCACTGCCTTTCGTTTCTCCTTCACCGGTCTCTCGGTCATTTCCTTGGCTCTCGCTGCTCGATCGGCGGAAATGACGGCTGAACAACGCGGAGCGTCGCGTGCGAAATTTGGCTATGATGCGCGGCCTGATTTTATCGCCTTCGATCCGGAGTATCCGGAGAGGCATAGGCAGTGCGTCAAGGAACTCGAAGAATTGCAGCAGGAGTTGGCGCGACAAGCCGCGGCGGGACGGGCCACGCCGTGCTCGCGTCAGCTTTTTCTGGAAGCGCGCTGGCTGACGTTTTACTCCGCGGACTGGAATCGCATTCAGGACCGGCTCGCTGTCTTGCGGGCGATGCTCGCCCAGCCGGGCGATCCGCCCGAGGCCCGGGAGCAAGTTTCCGAAGACGGGAGTTTCGATCACTGCAGCCAGGCTTGGTTTCTCAAACTGGATTCGACCATCGAGGAGGTCGAAGACCGGACGGAGAGCGGCGGGAAAGTGGTCTATCCGCTGCGGCTTTTGGATCGCATCAACAGCCCGGAATCGCTTGTCGGCTATCTTGAGTCGCGGTTGGAGTCGGATGTTCGAAAGACAGGACTCGATAATCGTTTTGAGCTCAATATCGCCATCACCGCGATCGAGCGCTTCATCGTCGGCCACGTGGAAACCGACTATCCGTTCCACCCCGGATTGAAGCAGGCGTTGTTTAAGTTTGAAGACGAGGTGTGGCAGGACCCCAAAACCGGATTCTTTGGCGGCTCCTACCGATTGCCGGATGGGACGATCCGCAAAACAGCTGATTTAAGCATCACCTTTCATATTGTTTCTTACCGGCGCGACTCGATTCGACGCATTCCGGAAATGATGCGGACGCTCCTGGCCATGAAAGATGACGAGTATCCTTTTGGCTGGCGCGAGGAGGGCGGCTTTTCGAATCACCACGACTACGATGTGGCGAGGCTGTTTCGACTCGGCTGGCCGTCTATGGACGAGGCTCAGCGCGCGGAGGCGCGGGCCGAGATGCGGCGCATGCTCGATTTTTGTCTGCGCGAGACACTGAATCCCGACGGTTCCTTTAAAATGATGGACGAAGACACCCTGGGATCATCGTTCCTTTTTCCCATCTCGCTGCTCAATGAACTCGGGTATTTCCGGCCTTCGCTACGCTTCTGGACGGATGAATCCTTTCCGGATGCGATGCGCCTTGCGGACCGTGTCGAAGCTCGGATTCACGTGATGAAGCTCACTGACACTGAATCCGCCAAAGTGTTGCGCCGCTTTGAAGAAGCGCGCCTCGAGTGGCGGATTCGGCGGGCCGTTCAATGGGGGCTGATCGCGATCGTTGCCGGCATGACTGGGGTGATGTGGCGAATCATCCAGCGCCGAAAACAAAACCGCCGGACGTCGATATAACGTCCGGCGGCAGTTGGATAGTGAATGGAATCGCGTTAATTACTGGGCAGGAAACACGCGGGAGAAAAACGTCGTCCCGCCCTGCTGAATCGCGATGGCCTGGCCGAGCACATCGAAGTTCAGCAAGGTCGCGGCCGCGCCGGAAGCAGAATCGAATTCCACCCGTCCGCGCGTTTCACCGGATGTGGCCGTGACGGTGAGGCTGCCGCGCACGACGCCGCCGACCAGCAAATCGTAAGCGCCGGCGGGAAGGCCTTCGGTTTCCACCTCGAGACTACTTTCGCTATTGTCGCGCCGATGGAATTTCGCTTCCGCTGTAGCCGCGGCGACGGCGCCGGAATTGAAGAGCGGCAACTCGACTTCCACCGGGAGCGTGGCTCCGGCGTCGGCCGAGCCGTTTCCGAAAAGGTGACTGAAGAGATCCCCCGCGGCGGTGGAGATTTCGATGAGCTGGCCGCGCGGATCGAAGTTCAAAGGCAGGGATGTTGCATCGCCCCCTTTAGAGCCTCCGTCATCTGATCCTCCGCCTTTGCGCGTGTGGTGGGAGGACGTGGACTCCGATTCACTTTCGAATTCAATTTCTCCGGAAGTTTCGCCGACGGATGCCGTGACCGTGAGGGCGCCGCGAACGATGCCGCCAACTGACAGAGTGTAACTTCCGGGCGCTGCGCCTTCGAGCTCCACTGAGAATTTTTCCTTCCCGCTGGTGTCGATCTGAAAGTCGGCGTGCGCGGTAGCCGAAGGAGCCAGCCCGGTGGACGTGAGCGCCTCGGAAATTTGCTGTGGGACGCCAACCGTCGTCGGGTCCCCGGCTGAGGGATCGAACGTTCCCTGGAAAAGAACCGCGCCGCCTTGCTCGATGGCGAGCAGCGCTCCGACTGGTTCAAAAGTGAGCGGAGCTTCGCCGGCATCGTCATCTCCGCTAGTGAACTCGAGTTCTCCGGTCGCGCCGGCGGTTGTCGTCGTGACCTGAATGCTTCCAACGACGGCTCCATTCGCGAGCAGATCGTACGCGCCTGCGGCCACGCCCTCGAGCTCGACAGAGAAATGTTTGCGCGCGCGGTTGTCGATGCGCAGGCGAGCGCTCGCCGTGCCTCCGGCCGAAGCGCCGGTAGAGGGAATGGAAACGCGGCTCAGGCTCGGAGTTGCCGAGTTGACACCGTTGGCCCGAGCGGCGGCCGCGCCGGAAAAGAGCAGGGAATCGTCGCGCGTGACGTCCACGACTTTGCCGCGCGGATCAAAGCTCAGGTCGTGGCGGCCATCCGGCGTCGCGGCGTCGACGAATGTCGCCGAGCCCTTTTTCCCGTGCAGCTCGATGTGCTGCCGCTCGACTCCGTCGACCCAGACGTCCACGCCTTCTCCGCTGACGTTGGAGACCGTGACATGAAACGCGCTGCGTCCGTGCCGATCCCGGGAGAAGTGGACCGAGGCATGCGCCCCGTGATCGTCGGGCGCGAGGTCTTGAGCTTCGAGCTCTGCGCGCTCGTCCACCATGCTGGCATCGGCTTCGCCCGTCCCGGAAATCACGCCTTCCAGGACGCTCGCACCGTTATCGAGCACGCGCAGCGTCTGGCCTCGCGGATCGAAATCGAGCGGGAGCGCATTGCCGGATTTCTGGGTGCGGAATCTCGCCTGGGCGCGGCCGTTTTTATCGGTGGCTAAGGAGGCTTCGACGACGCCGGCGAATTCGAGATCGTAGTTATGCTGCGCGCCAAGATGGCGGAGGGAGACGATGAGTTCGCTCTTGCGAGCGCTCAGCTGGGCGAGAACCGAGCCGGAAGCGTCTGGATCCACTCCGGTGTTTTGCAGCGGCGCATTGATCGCGGCAGAGTCCGAGGCTGCCAGCGAGCCGGCGCCCAGGATGGCTAGCATGGAGGAAAGGAGGATGATTTTCATAGTGGGGAAAGGGTGAGCTGTTTGCTGGTTGGAACTTCGGCTCCATTTCCGCACTCCGAAAGCGATGGATGGTAACAGGTCTGTTACCAAGCGCGCCTCGACCGACCGCCAGGACCACCGCACCTTGACGCAGGATGAATCCCTTGTCCCCACGCTTCCTTTGCCGCGCCGCTGCCGGTCTTTTTCGCGCGCCGTGCTCGCCGTGCCCGTGGAGGCGCGCCGCCTTGAGAAAGCACGGGATCGATGCTAGGGTCTGTTGCCAAACTCCATTTTGGCGATATTGCAGGTCTTTTGCCGCTGAGCGGCGTCGCTCATCGCACTGAGATTACTTCAAATATCAATGCTCTTCGCTCCTTGCCCAACGGCAAAACCCCTCGCAGTCTCACCAAAAGCGAGTTTGCCAACAGACCCGTGGAGGAGGCGGTAATGCGCATCCTGGTGATCGAAGATGAGCCCCAACTGGCGAAACACATTACCGCTGCCCTGAACCGCCACGGCCACGTCGCCGCGGCGGAACACGACGGCGCGGATGGGCTGCGTGCCGCGCTAAACGATCGGCCGGACTTGATCGTCCTCGATCTCAATCTTCCCACACTCGACGGCCTCTCGGTCCTCGCGCGGTTACGCGAGGCGAAGTGCCAGTCGCGCGTCTTGATCCTCACGGCGCGGAGTGAAATCGAGAGCCGCATCAAAGGTTTGAAATCGGGAGCGGACGACTATCTGACTAAACCATTTTCCATGGATGAACTCGCCGCGCGCGTAGAGGCTATCGGGCGCCGTGGCGGCGTGCAGGCCGCCGCCGATGTCTTGAAAGTCGCGGATTTGCAGATGGATGTGCAGCATCGCCGAGTCGCACGCGCCGGCGAGAATATCGCCCTCTCGCCCCGGGAGTTTGACGTGCTGCAAGTACTCATGCAGGAGCCCGGGCGCGTCTTTTCCCGCACCGAACTTTGCGAGCGCGTGTGGCAACGCGATCACCAGTACGACACACGCACGGTGGAGATTTTCATCACGCGCCTGCGCAAGAAGGTCGACTCCGGCTTTGCCTCTCCGCTCATTCATACCATGCGCTCGGTGGGTTATGCGATCCGGATTCCAGCGCGGGACGCAGACGAACATTCATGAAACTTTATTTCCTACGATTGATCGCTCTCGGCCTCTTCGGCGGACTTCGAGCGTGTGCCCAGGGTGTGATCGAAGGCCAGGTATCTTTGCCGAAAACTCACTCTGCCCCGGTGGCTTCCAAGCGCTACGAGATTGTGGCCAAAGGGGGAGTCATCGCCACCAATCCGCCGGTGGCGGTGGTGTATGTGGAAGGGAGCTTCTTGAAGCCCTCCGTGTTGCCGACGAAACAAGTTATCCAAAAGGATCTTTCCTTCTTTCCAGCGCTCCTTCCCGTGCAGGTGGGCACGAAGGTGGAATTTCCAAATCAGGACGATACCTATCATAATGTTTTTTCCTATTCGCCGGCGAAGCGCTTCGATCTCGGCCGGTATCGTCCCGAGGAGCGTCCGATCCCGACGCAGACATTCGACACGCCGGGACTCGTCACTTTGCGCTGCGAAATCCACGAGCACATGCGCGGCCTCATTCTCGTGCTGGATACTCCGCATTTTGTGCTGAGCGATTCTGAGGGACATTTCCGGCTCACGGGCGTCCCGACGGGACATTATCAAATCAAAGCATGGGTTAATAGCCAGTCGACGCTCGAAAAGCTGATCGAAGTCAAGGCCGGCGCGCCTTTGCATGTCGATCTCCCGTGAAGACAGCCGCCGCCCACGATCCGCGCTGGTTTTTGCGCTACCGTCGAAAACTTCAGGTGGCGATGATGCTGCTCATGGGACTGCTGACGGCCTTGAGCTTGTACGTGGCGCAACGGGATACCGCGAAGAGCTTCGCGGAGAATTTTCAGCGTGAATTTCAGTCGGCCGTTGCTGGGCGGCAAGCCCTTGCGGAAGCGCGTCGCGCGATGCTCGCTGAGCATTGTCGCACGCTCGTACGGAAGCCGCGCATTCACGCTGCCCTGGAGGACAATGCGCTCGATTTGTTATATCCCAGCGCGCGCGACGAATTGCGCGACCTCATGGCCCGGGATGCCGAAGGGCCGCCCCATGGTTTGCCCGCAGAGTTCTATCGCTTTCTGGATGCCGGCGGCGCAGTCATCCCGGCGGGCAACGCGGAGTATGCCGGTAAACTCACCGAGCAGGAAGAGACGCAACTGGCGCTGCCGCGGGCGCCGGAAGGGGAGCAGATCGGCTACCTGGAACGTAGCGCCGGCGCCTCCGCGACAATCGACGAGACCATCGCCATGCCCATCGTTTCCTCCGAGAGCGGCGAGACGATTGCCGCGCTGATCGTGGGATTCCAGGCGCCGGCTTTCGGTAGCCCGAGCAAGGCGGGAATCAAGAGCGGCGTATGGCTCAATGGTCGTATGCACTTGCGCGAAGTGAGTGTCGAAGGCCAGACGGCCTTGGGCAAGGAGGTTGCGCATTTCCTTCGGAATGATGTGGCGCAAAAAAGTTTTCCCGTCGTGGTGGATGGCGCGCCGCAGCTTTTGTTTTGTAAGCTATTGAATCCCGGGTCGCTGTTTCCACCCGGATACGAAGTTTGCCTTTATCCGTTAACGGAATCGCGGGCTCGGCAGCGTCAGCTCCAGTGGCAGATTCTCGGCGCCGGCGCGCTTCTGATGCTGGTCGGCCTCGTGACCAGCCAAGCGATCGCGGCGCAGTTTTCCGCGCCCGTCGAAAGACTGGCGGTCGATTCCGAGGCAAATCGCGCCTTGCGGGTAAAAGCGGAAGCGGAACTGGAAGCGACGAGTCTGGAGTTGGAGCGGGCGGAACGCTTCTCCTCCGACGCCTCACACCAGCTCAAAACGCCGGTAGCCGTGCTGCGGGCCGGGCTGGAAGAATTGCTCGTGCGGGAAGACCTCCCGGAACCGGCGCGCCAGGAAGTGGAGGCGCTCATAGGACAAACTTCCCGGCTGACACACATTGTCGAGGACTTGCTCCTGCTGTCGCGCATGGATGCAGGCCGTCTGCAGCTCGATTTCAGCCCGGTGAATATCTCGCAATTGATCGACGCTTGGCTCGACGATCTCAGCGCCTTGCCCGATGACTTGAATCTAACGGCGCAGACAGATGTTCCTCCAAACCTATGCATTGCGGGGGAGAAACGATATACAACGCTCATCCTGCAAAACCTCCTCGTTAACGCGACGAAATACAATCGGCCCGGCGGTTGGATCCGCGTGAGCGCTGAAGTGAAGGACGGCTGGGTGCTGCTAAATATCTGCAACAGCGGCGCGCCCATTCCGCTTGCCGCCCAGGAGCACATTTTCGAGCGCTTTCATCGCGGCGGCGCGGCTGAAAATGTCCCCGGCCATGGATTGGGATTGAACCTCGCGCGGGAACTCGCGCGCATTCACGGCGGAGACCTTTGCCTGGTGCGTTCGGATTCCTCCGGGACGGAGTTCCAGGCGCGCTTTCGTCTTGCGGAGGCGGCGCGGCCCGCCTATGTGGGCGCGTGAAATATTGCCTGCTCATCCTTGCATGCGCTGCTGCCGCTTCGGCAGTTCCGCTCCACGGGCAGGCGATCCTCGATCGACTGGACGAAGCGCTTACTTTTTCCACGGCGCACGATAGCATCCGCGCCCGGTTAAGCGGAACGCTCGACCTGGAAGGGTATGCCTTTACCCGCCCGGCCCCAGGCTTGATCGACGCGCCGGGGAATGCGCTGTTTAACCCGCGGCTTACTTTGTTTCTCGATTCGCAGATCGGCCCGAAGCTATATCTCTTTGCGCAGGCGCGTCTGGATCGAGGGTTCGATCCTGCCGATCAACTTCCGCAGTTGCGGCTCGACGAATATGCGCTCCGCATCACGCCGTGGGAGGACGGAAGGTTCAATGTGCAGATCGGGAAATTCGCGACGGTGGTCGGGAATTTCGGGGAACGTCATCTCCCGTGGGATAACCCTTTCATCAACGCGCCTTTGCTCTACGAGAATGTTACGGCGGCCTCGGATGTCGATGCGCCATTGAACGCGGCGGAATTCAGCCGCGGCGGCGCTACTGAGAAGTACGATCATCTCCCGCTGATCTGGGGGCCGAGTTATGCCAGCGGCCTTTCCGTCGCGGTGAAAGCCGGCAAGTTCAGCTTTGCCGCTGAATTGAAGAATGCCGCGCTCGCTTCGCGACCCGAGTCGTGGGATCTCACGAGTGTGAACCTTTCGCATCCCACGGTGAGCGGACGGATTGGGTGGCAGCCCGCGCCGGCCTGGAATTTCGGCTTTTCTGCCAGCGATGGCGCTTATTTGCGGGCGGAAAGCGCGGACTCCTTGCCGCAGGGGAGAGGCATCGGCGATTATCACGAGATTCTGCTGGGGCAGGACGCAAGCTTTGCCTGGCATCACTTACAGATCTGGGCCGAATGCTATGAGGCGCGATTCCAAGTGCCGCGTGTCGGCAATGCAGGCAGTCTTGCCTACTATCTCGAGGCGAAATACAAGTTCAACTCAGGGCTCTTCGGCGCGTTGCGCTGGAATCAGCAGCTCTTTCGGCACATCGATACGAGGGAGGGGACGGATGTCGCACTGGGCGACGACATTTGGCGCATCGATGCGGCTGTGGGTTTCCGTTTCACCGCGCAGACGCAGGTAAAGCTGCAATACAGCTTGCAGAATGAGGACTCAGCTGCCGGCCGGTACGGGCATCTCGTCGCGGGACAGTTGACGGTGCGGTTTTGAGTTTGCGGAAGTGACTCGGCTTCCCGAGGTCGACGCTCGGCCAACCTCGCGGCTGCAAGGGCTTATGGGGCTGAGATTCGTAACAGCTTAGTTACCTATGCCGCGGACCTGCAAAGACGCGCTGCGCTTTGGATGCGGCGGTGTTTCCCGGGGGGAGAGCCGCCCGGCTGGCTCTCGTTGCGCGGGCGTGGGAGGCATTTCAGCACTTCCGTATTTCCTCCGTAACAAAGCGGTTACCATACACCGCTTTCGCGCTGCGAACGGCAGACATAATGTGCGTCGTGTTCCACCCGCCAAGTTCTCTGGCAGGCTCACAAACAAAAACAACCAGCCAAACGCTAAATAAAACTTACCTGTTCCTGTAACTCATGAAGACCTCATTCTCTATCTCTCGTTCCGTCGCCGCTCTGCTCGCCGTCACGCTTCTCTGCGGCATTGCTGCTCCTGAAGTCGGCTTCGCGAAACAGGGCGCGACGGACCCGATCCCCGGGACGAGCAACGGCGCGACGAACAGCGGCGGCGGCGGCTCGACGTCTACGACCTCCAGCGGCGGGGCCAATAGCGGTGGTGTGAATAGTGGCGGCGCCAATTCCGGCGGCAGCAAGACGGTCGTCACCAGCCCCACGCCCGCGCCGGCTCCGCAACCCATCGTTACCGCCGCGCTCACCTTTACCGCGGCGGCCAGTGTCAACGGCGTCGTGCCGGTTTGCACGGGTTCGTATCACATCGATCCGTACTATCCGACGCTTTCGCTGCTCACGGTTTCCGTGCAGTCCAGCTCGATGAATGTTGCGGACGGAACCCAGCTTTATGTGGCGGTGAATGGCGCAAATGGCACGCTCTATCCGGTGACGACGAACATCATGACCATTGCCGGCCAAAGCGGCTCTTGCACGCTCAGCGCCTATATCACCCTCGGAACGACGATTTCCAGCGTGATGATCACGGACGCTTCCGGCACGGTGATTGCCGCCGGCCACTAGTTGAATTGTCCTCTGTTTGCTGAAGATTCAGCCCCTCGAAAATTGCGGCGAACCGAAAGGTTTGCCGCAGTTTTTTTGGCGTAAGGGACGATTCTTGACGCATTGCGATGCGGGCGGCAAGCTGGAGCGGACGAGAGGATTGTGTCTCAATGTATCTTATTCCCCCATCAATCTTGGAAACATGAGAAGAATCGTCGTCCTCGCCTTAACTTTCGTTCTCTCTGTCATTCTCGCAGTGACGGTCGAGTTTGCGGCGGGCGGCTTACTGGCCTATGCCGTCCACAGTCACGAAGAGACTGGCAAGCCGTTGCCGGATCTGTCGGCATGGGTGATCCGGAATTTTGGCGATGGGGGAATCTTCTGTCTGCTCCTGATTACATGGAGCTTGTTTTTGCTTTACGTCTTATCGGCGCCTCCGGCCTCGGATCCCGACGGTCGGTTGATCTACGGCTTTATTTATTTCTCCGTTTCAGAGGCGATTTTGTGTTCGTTTTTTGCATTTGCCAGCCTCCTGCCGGTTGTTCCCCGTTACGGTGGAATACCTGCCGAGACGCCGATGCGCATGCACGTTCCGCATATCCTTCTGGCGGTCGTCTCGCTTGCCGCGATGGCGATGGCGATCAGAAAGATCGCGCTTCGATGCCGATCGGGGAGAGGCGACGCCAGGTAAACAACGGGAGCGCAATCAGACGGCGGCGCCGGCGGGTTCTTGCGCTTGCGCGCGCTGGTTTTGGCATTCGGCGCAGACGCCGAAGATTTCCAGCACGTGGGTGACGTTGGAATAGCCCATCTGCCGCGCCATGCGCTCCAGGCCGTCGGCGACGCAGAAGTCCAGGGTCTTCACGCTGTGGCAGGCGCGGCAGACGATGTGGTGATGGTGATGCTCGCCGGTGTTGAATTCGTACCGGTAGACGCCGTCGCCGAAGTCGCAGCGGCGGACGAGGCTGATCTCTTCCATGGCGGCCAGGCAGCGGTAGACGGTGACGAGGTCGCAGTTCACGCCCGTCATCCGCTGGTGGAGCTCTTCGGTGGTGAAGGGGCCGTGCTCGCCGATGAGGATGGTGAGGATGGCGCGCCGGGGCGCGGTGATCCGATGCCGGTGGTCGCGCAGCGTCTGCAGCGCGGCGTGGAGCAGTTCCTCGTCGGTTTTGGCGGGATCGGGCATCCCTCAGAATTAAGCCACCGAGGGCCAAACTGCAACGCTCCGGCGCCTTGGTGTGGCGCTCGTCACCTGGGGCGCCACAGGGTTCAAATCGGGGCCTCCCCCGTTTTCAGGCCGCGGCGGCCGTTTGTAACGATTACAAGATACGCCCACCTCTTCCATTGACGACCACGCCCATGCCCTCCATATTCCCGGCCCTTTTGAACAAGGAATACGACTACCAAGACATGGAACATATTCGCAACATCGCCATCATCGCCCATGTCGATCATGGAAAAACCACGCTCGTCGATCAGCTCCTCAAGCAATCGGGGACTTTTCGCACGAACCAGGCGGCTTTTTCCGAAGAGCGCATCATGGATTCCATGGATCTGGAGCGGGAGAAGGGCATCACGATCCGGGCCAAGAACGCCGCCTTCAAATTTCACGATTATCACGTAAACATCGTCGACACCCCCGGCCACGCGGACTTCGGCGGCGAGGTCGAGCGCATCATGAAGATGATCGACGGCGTGCTGCTCGTCGTCGACGCCCATGACGGCCCCCAGGCTCAGACGAAATTCGTGCTCAAGAAGGCGCTCGAAAACGGGGCCAAGCCGATCGTCGTCATCAACAAGATCGACCGTGAAAATGCCCGTCCGCACAAGGTGTTGGACATGATTTTCGATCTTTTCGTCGAGCTGAACGCCAATGATCAGCAGCTCGATTTCCCGGTGATTTACGCCTCGGCCCGCGACGGCTACGCCATGCGTGAGATCCACGAGAAGAGCGACACGATGGAGCCGCTCTTCGAGGCGATCATCAAGCACATCCCTCCGCCGCCGGAGTCGAATGTCCACTACTTCCAGTTCCTGGTCTCGAACCTCGACTACTCCGACTACCTGGGCCGAATCGCCTACGGGCGCATCGTCTCCGGCCGGGTGAATGTCAGCGACACGGTGGTCTGCATTCATGCGGACGGCCGTCGCGAGCGCGCCAATATCACCGCGCTCTTCGGCCACCAGGGGCTGGCAAAGATCGAGATCAAGCACGCCAGCGCAGGCGACATCGTGGGCATCTGCGGCTTTGAAGACGTTTTCATCGGCGAGACCATCACCGATACCGAAGAGCGTCTCCCGCTGCCCTTCACGGAGATCGATCCGCCGACGATCACGATGAAGATTTGCATCAACGACGGCCCGCTGGCCGGTCGCGAGGGCAAGCTGCTCACCGCCCGCCAGGTGCGCGAACGGCTCATCCGCGAGACGCGGACGAATGTCTCCATCCAGGTCTCCGAGACCGACATCGCCGGCCATTTCGAGATCAAGGCGCGCGGCGAAATGCAGATCGCGATCATCGTGGAGCAGATGCGCCGCGAAGGCTTCGAGATCCTCGTTTCCCGGCCGGAAGTCATTTTCCGGCGCGACGAGCAGGGGAATCTGCTCGAGCCTGTGGAGTCGCTGTACGTGGACGTGCCCAATGAAAATCTGGGCGACATCCTGCAATCGCTCGCCGGGCGTAAGGCCGACATCATCAACATGGAGCACCAGACGCACAGCGTCACGCTCCAGGCGGTGGTTCCGACGCGCGGCCTCATCGGGTTCGAGACCGATCTGGTGAATGCGACGAAAGGCCACGGCATCATGTCCCATCTCTTCAAGGAGTACGCCGAGCACAAGGGCGACATCCCCACGCGCAACAACGGCGTGCTCGTGGCTATGGAGAACGGCATCTCCACGACCTATGCCCTCGACACCATCCAGGAGCGTGGCCGCCTTTTCATTGGCGCTCAGGAGGAAGTCTACGAAGGCATGATCATCGGCGAGAATGCGCGTTCCGACGATATGCCGGTGAATCCGTGCAAGGCGAAGAAGCTCACGAACATGCGCTCCCAGGGCGATGGCAAGGGCATTTCGCTTGCGCCCCCGCTGAAGATGAGCCTGGAGCGGGCGCTGGAATACATCGCTCCCGATGAGTACGTGGAGGCGACGCCCAAGAGCCTGCGCCTGCGGAAGAAGCTCCTCGACGCCAACTCGCGCAAGCGCGCGGCTTCGGCGCCGAAGGTGGCTTGATGTTGGCGGTCGGGGGCGTCCTTTGGGACGCCTTCGTGGTTGGGGGTGAATATGTTTTGGTGAAGGCGTCGCTTTCAAGTAGGGTGGACGCCTCACTGGAAAGTTTCGCTGACAAAGCGGGAGCAAGCACCCGCACTCCAAAGGTCTGGCGTTCGACCGCACGTTAGAGTCGCGGTTGTCTGCCTTTTAAAACCACCCGACGGCTTTCCGGCGCAACATGCGCGGGGCAAGGCTGACCGAAACAAAGATGCCAACTCCGATGACCAAGCGGTGTACGTACTGGCGATCATTTTTGGCCATCGACGTTACGATGAGGACGGCGAAAACGAGGAGGTATTTCCCGAGCGCAACGTAGTTTTCCCTCCGATGCTCGAACCACCTGGCGAGCCATTACGGCGTCCGGCTTCTGAGAATGATCCGCGCAAGCAATGCAATGAAGACGGCGATCAACATTGCGAAAGCTGCGAGCGCCACTAGTTTTCAACCGGGCTGCAAATTGATCCCGCACCTCTGTCCAAGGCGCTGCTAACTTGTGCTGGGTGATGTTCTCGAGAAGCGATTGGCCTTTCGCTACGTACTCTTCGTTGCGATCGTAATTGTTAAAGCAAGCCTGAGCGGCGTGGGCCGTGAAGAAGAGGCGCATGGGGCAAAACGAGAGGTTTCACGCCAGCACGCCTCACGCCAATCGGAATCCAAGTTAAGAAAGAACCGGAGCTCAGGTTATCTGTCGCAGGCTCGCACTACCCGCCACCGCCTCCTTTTCCATGAAAATTCCCGCCCTCCTACTTTCCGCGCTCCTCCTCGGCTCCTTCTGCGCCCACGCGGCGCCCAATGAACTCACGGCCGAAGAAAAGGCCGCCGGTTGGAAGCTGCTCTTCGACGGACACAGCCTCTCCGGTTGGCATCTTTTTCAACAAAAGGGAGACGCTCACGGCGGCTGGAAAGTCGAGGGCGACACGATCGTTTGCCCGAAAACCAATGGCCGTCCCAATGGCTCCGGCGGAGACTTGGTGACGAACGATAAATTCACCGATTTCGAATTTGCCTTCGAATGGAAAATCTCGCCCGCCGGGAATTCCGGCGTGCATTACTTTTTCGACGAATCGCGCCCGCCGGGCAAGCCGCTCTACGCTGGTGATACGGGTAAGAGCCCGGTCGGCTTCGAGTACCAGGTGCTCGATGACGAAAATCATCCGGACGGCAAGCGCGGCCCAACGCATCAGGCTGGCGCGCTCTACGATCTCTTTGCTTCGCCCGCCAAGACCTTGAAGCCGGTGGGCGAGTGGAATGAGAGCCGTATTGTCGTGAAAGGAAACCACGTCGAGCATTGGCTCAATGGCGGAAAGTCCGCCGAATGCGATCTCGACAGTGCGGCGTATCGCGAAACCCTGGCCAAAAGCAAATACCACGTTGTTCCCGACTTTGCCGCCAAGGCGCCGACGGCCTTTGCGCTGCAGGATCACGGGGAGGCTGTGGCATTCCGTTCGCTCAAGGTTCGAGCTCTGAAGTAGGCCGGGCTAGTCGAGATCTGAAGGAGGCTCGACAGTTTTACGCGGCGACTCGACCTTCATGAGTTCCTGAATGCGCGATTCGAAAGCCTTCTGGGCTTCCGCGCCGGATTTGCAGCCCGAGATGGCGATTTCCAGGCTTTGCTCGGCGATATGGCGTTGGCCCTTGAGCGCGCGATCGAGCATGTCGACGCCCTCGAATTGCGGTTCAGCGGTGGTCGTCGCGGTTTGCCCGGGGCGTTCTTCCGAGAGGCAGAAAAAGACGTAGATCAGCCGATCTCCCAGGCGAAAGGTGTAGCTGTGAAAGGGAATGCGCAGGCTGCCGACCGTAAACATCCGCTGGCCGTTATCCTTTTCCATCACGGCGCCCTCGGCATTGAGGCACACATCGGGGCGGTGGACCTTGGCGACCTCGGCCTGGGTATTTCCCGGATTCCAGCGGATCCAGTACATGGCCCATTCGACTCCCCCTGGCCCTTTCCACATTCCGGCTTGCGCCGAGTCGCACATGAGGAGTCGAAGCGAGCGGGGCGCGATCGGCTCGAGGCGAAAGCCGGAGGCCTCCTTCGGCCAGGCCACACTCCAGCTCCAGCCCTGCCACTTCGTTTCACGCCAACGATACCAACCCTCCACGGCGACCTCCTCGAAGATAAACCAGCCCACCAGCACCGCAGAGAGCACAACGGGGAGTTTCAGCGAGGTGATGAAGATTTCCGGCACTTCGGCGGGCAACTTCTCCGGCCGCAGGAGAAAGGCGACCAGAAGGGTGCAGAGGAGCGCCAAAATGAGCACCACGATCCCAGCCGTATCATGAAAGTGATCCACGGACGTCATACCCTGGCTGAACCCGATGCTCGAGAGCGAGACGGTGCGCAGAATATTGGCAAAAACCGTAATAATCAGCGCAATCACGCTCAGCGCGACCCGCGCCCCGAGCCTCAGGCGGAAGAGCTCACCCAGAAAAATCGAGACCATCACCATGGCCTGGAGGGAACGCAGGCCGCTGCACGCTTCGTCGATATCGATCACCCCAGTCTCGATGTGGACCAGATTTCCCGACTGGATGCTGGGAATGCCCGCCAGACACAGGATCTCCACGGTCGCCCACGCCGTCCCTTTCATGAGGGAATCGGAAATGAGCGTCTCCACGCTTCGCGGCCACGGAACGACCGTGAGCAGGAAGGCAAACGGGTAGGCAAACCACTGCAGCCAGGCCGTTCCCCCGGCCATCCAGATCAGCGAAAGGGAGATCCCCACGCAGGAGACCGCATAAATCCACACGGAGAAGGTGCGCTCCGGCGCCGCTTCGTGCAGCCAGCGGGTCGGGAGCGTGGCCAGGGCCAGCACGACAGCGACGACCGCCATCTCTTTCGGCGGCGCTGATGGCCAGGGGCGATCATCCCAGCGGGACTTGATGAGAAAGGCGGCGAGCAGCGGGACGACCCAACCGTAGGAATAGGCGCCATCCGGATTCCACGCGCCGTGCAAATGCCACAGCATGAGGAGGGGGCCGGCGGCCAGGGCCAGGAGGATGAGAGCGCCCCGATTTCCCCGAGGGAGCGAGGGAATGCCCGCCGCCGTGGTGTCGGCCGGGGCGGAAATGGACACCAGGGGGAGAGGGGCGGGAGAAAGGTTGGCGCCCATCGAGCTAATCCGTTGTGAGGCAGCTGGCCTGAAAACCGCGCATTGACGAAAGACATGACGCGAGTGCGCACCGAGGCGAGACGCACGAAGGCCTCGCGATGATGCCCTGGCGAAGAAGATCCGACAGATCCTTGCGGCGGTTTGGCATCGTCACGGCTGAGTGGGTGGAATCAACACCGAACCTTGCGGAAGTCAAGGTCGTCCCTGGTAAGCGGGGCTAATCAATCCGTTGGTTTGGATTAAGGAGGGTTGCGCGAAATTTCCGGCGCCTCCAAAAAGTATTCGCGTTCGGCAAAATCATGTACTTGCGAATCTAGGAAACTCTGTAATTCTACGTAGGTAATAATATCCATAGTTTCCAGATCACCACGTAAACCCTTTTCCCGCTCCGGCATCCACCTCCCTGGGAGTCTTCGGCGGCGAAAGCAACTTCTCAAACAGATGAAAACTCCCATCTTCAAGGCCTCGATTCCTTGTTTTTTCCTTTTCGCGGCGGCGCGGATTGC